>Ga0310811_10009096_pt1 | contig 12807 bp, 15 predicted proteins | sample YCmetagenome_FD_207642 | JGI IMG/M metagenome (GOLD analysis project Ga0310811, IMG submission 207642) | Soil microbial communities from experimental microcosm in Duke University, North Carolina, United States - YC | ecosystem: Engineered > Artificial ecosystem > Soil microcosm > Unclassified ...
CGCCCTCGGCGTCTGGGCGGCCGTCTCGGGGATCGGCGGCGCCGCCGGCGTGCTCTTCGGCGGCCTCTTGACCGAGGGGCCCGGCTGGCGGTGGGTGCTGTTCGTCAACGCCCCCTTCGCCGCGGTCGCCTTCGTGGGCGCCTTCGCCCTGCTCGAGAAGGAGCGCCTGCGCGCCCGGCTGGCGAGCTTCGACGCGCTCGGGGCGCTCCTCGTCACCGGGGGCATGCTGCTCCTCGTCTTCGCGCTCGTGAAGGCGCCCGATGTCGGCTGGGGCGCGACCCGCACGATCGCCGGGCTGGCCGTCGCCGGCCTGATGCTCGCCGCCTTCGTCGCCAACGAGCTGCGGGTCTCGAGCCCGCTCGTTCCGATGTCGATCCTCCGCGTCAGGGGCGTCGCCGCCGCCGACGCCACGCAGCTGGTCGCCGTGGCCGGCTTCCTGCCGATGTTCTTCTTTCTCACCCTCTACATGCAGACGGTGCTGCACTACTCGCCGATCCAGACGGGCACCGCCTACCTGCCGCTGACGGGCGGTTTCATCATCGCCGCGAGCGTCTGCTCGCAGCTCTTCGCACGCATCGGCACCAAGCCGGTCATCCTCGCCGGTGCCGTGATCGCGGCCGGCGGCCTCTACTGGCTCTCACGGATCCCGCTCGACGGCTCGTACGTCTCTGACGTCCTGCCCGGCCTGCTCGTCGCGTCGGTCGGCCTCGGCGGCCTCTTCACGGGCGCCACCACGGCGGCGAACGCCGGCGTCGGCGAGGACAAGGCCGGCCTCGCTGCCGGACTGCTCAACACCGGTCAGCAGCTCGGCGCCGCGCTCGGCCTCGCGATCCTGTCGGCCCTCGCCACCTCCCGCACCACCTCGCTGCTCCACGCCGGCCACGACACCGTCGCGCAGGCGGCGACCGGCGGCTATCAGCGCGCGCTGATGGTCGGTGCGTTCTTCGTGCTCGCGGCCACGGTGGTCGCGCTCGCGGCCCCGAACAGGCGCGCGAGCGAGCCGGCGGTCGAGGAGGCCGCCCTCGATCTGGCCGCCTAGGCGGGTGGGGAGCCGCACGTCGTTTCCCCGCGTGCGGCTCCCCACCCCATTCGACCGTTTCGTCGTGTGAATGGCACGAGAACAGCCGGCTCTCACAGCCGCCCACGGCACCGGACCGCAGGCGAGCTCGGTGAGGTCATTCGCGCGTTCGCGACCTACAACGCCGGCCGCCTCCCACGCTGGCTGTCCACCAGGCACCGGCTGCGGAGCGAAGCCGCCGCGGTACTGATCCTGTACGGCCTCTACGAGCTCGCGCGCGGTCTCGTCGTGAGCGACGCGCACGAAGCCGACCATCACGCCCGTGAAGTCGTCGCGCTCGAGCGATCGCTGCACCTCTTCCGCGAAGCAAATGTGCAGCACGCCGCCGGCGTCCTGCCGGCACTCACCGGCCTGCTCGGCACCGCTTACCTGACCCTCCACCTAGCCGTCACCGGGGCGGTGCTGTTCTGGCTGCACCGACGCCGACCCGACGCCTTCGCGTTCGTTCGCACGACGCTGCTGGTCGCGAGCGCCCTTTCCCTCGTCGGCTTCCTCGCCTTTCCGACCGCGCCGCCGCGGCTGGCCGGAGTCGGGATCGCCGACACCGTCTCGAACCGCCACATCGATCTCGACAAAGGCCTCGTCAGCTCGCTCTACAACCCGTACGCCGCCGTCCCCAGCATGCACATCGGCTACGCGCTGATCGTCGCCGCCGGCTTGCTTCTCTACGCTCGCCGGCCGCTCGTGCGCGCTGCCGGAGCGCTCTACCCGCCGTTCGTGCTGCTCGTGGTCGTCGCCACGGGCAACCATTTCTTCTTCGACGCCGCCGCCGGCGCAATCGTCGCCGTGGTAGCCGCCGCAGCCGCCGCCCCACTGACGCGACGCGCCGCTCCGGGCCGGGTACGTGAGCTTGGTTGTCCCCTCGAACGCCGCCCGTTCGTCGCCTGGAAGAAACCAACGTTCAAGGAGGCACCGATGAGAGCGAACATCGCTCCCGACTCGGAGCGGAGGCGCTGGCTGGTTCTCGCGGTGACCGTTGCCGCGCAGTTCATGGTCATCGTCGACGTCGCGGTCGTGAACGTCGCCCTGCCGGCGATCAAGCACGACCTCCATTTTTCCCAGGAGGGCCTGCAGTGGGTGATCACCGCGTACTCGATCCTGTTCGGCGGCGTGCTGCTCCTGGGCGGCCGCCTTGCCGACCTGCTCGGTCGCAGGCGGCTGTTCGTGACCGGTGTCGCGGTGTTCACGCTCGGCTCCTTGCTGTCCGGCCTCGCCTGGTCGGAAGGCGCGCTGATCGTCACCCGCGCGCTGCAGGGCCTCGGCGGCGGACTGCTCGCCCCGGCCGCGCTCTCGATCGTCGTCACCACGTTCAGTGAGGGGCGTGAACGGAACATCGCCCTCGGCGTGTGGGGCGCCGCCTCCGGCAGCGGCGGCGCCGTCGGTGTGCTGCTCGGAGGCGTCCTCACCTCGTACCTGAGCTGGTCGTGGATCTTCTTCGTCAACCTGCCGGTCGGCGCGGCCGTCCTCGCCGTCACACCGTGGCTCGTGAGCGAGAGCCGGGCCGCACTCGCGCACCGGCACTTCGACGTGTCCGGCGCTACCTCGATCACGGCCGGCCTGATGGTGCTGGTCTACGCGATCACCCGGACGAGCGCGCACGGCTGGAGCGACGGCGTCACGGTCGGGCTGCTCGCGACCGCCGCCGCGTTGATCGCGGCGTTCGTCGCGATCGAGGCACGCTCGCCGGCACCGCTGCTGCCGCTGCGGATCTTCCGCCTGCGGACGCTCTCCGCGGCCAACGTGGCGATGCTGACGATCGGAGCGACCGCGTTCGCGCAGTTTTTCCTGATGACGCTGTACCTGCAGGAGGTCCTGCGGTACTCGGCGATCGAGACGGGTGTCGCATTCATCGCGATCACCGTCACGATCGTCGTCGTCTCGAACTTCGGCCAGGCGCTGACCACCAGGCTCGGCGCACGACCGGTGCTGAGCACCGGCCTGCTGCTCAGCGCCGCCGGCGCCGTGCTCTACGCCCAGCTGCCCGCCGGCGGGCGGTACTTCTGGAACGTGTTCCCCGCGCTGGTCGTCAGCGGGATCGGGCTCGCCCTCTCGTTCGTGCCTGTGACGATCGCCGGCCTCACCGGTGTCCAGCCCGCCGACGCGGGGGTCGCCTCCGGGCTGATCAACACCAGCCGGCAGATCGGCGGCTCCGTGGGGCTGGCGGCCGTGACCACGATCGCCGCCACCGCGACGAGCCACTACGCCGAAAGCCACGCGGTGCTCGCGGTCAGCGGCCCGGCGCTCACGCACGGGTTCCAGGTCGCCTTCTACACGCTGGCCGGCCTGGCGCTCGCGGGAGCGGCGATCGCTGCCGCCTTCGTCGAGTCCAAGCCGAAGGCAGCTTCGAAGGCGGACGCGGTCGAGGCCGAGCTCTTACTCGAGGAGGCAGCGTGACCAGCGTCGGGCAGACCGAACCATCAACCCATGGAGGACGGAACATGCAAGCACGGATCGATAACCCGGCACTCACCGTTCCCGGCGCCTTGAAGGCACTACGGGAGCTCGCCGACGCTGCCAAGCAGGCAGGCATCCCCGAGACGACGCTGGAGCTCGTCCGGCTGCGCGCGAGCCAGATCAACGGCTGCAGCGGCTGCGTCGACCTGCACTCCCGCGAGCTCAAGCACGCGGGCGAGCCCGATTCACGCATCCACATGGTCGCCGCGTGGCGCGATGCTTCTTACTTCACCGACGCCGAACGGGCCGCGTTGGCGCTGACCGAAGCCGCAACCCGGATCGCGGATCGCCCGGACCCGGTGGCGGACAACGTCTGGGAGGAGGCAGCAGCTCACTACGACGAGGCGCAGCTCGCCGCGCTCGTGATCGCGATCGCCGCGATCAACGCCTTCAACCGCGTCAACGCCGCCACCCGGCAGGTCACGGGCGACTGGGTGAGCCGGTACGTCGGACACCGCGCAGAGCAGGCTGCCTAGGTGTCGGAAGAGCTGCTACCTCACCTCACAGACCGCCGCGCTACGCGCTCGTCGGGCCGGAAGCCCGAGCAGACCAGATCGAACGCGCTGAGCCGGTCATCGTCATAGGTGCAGAGCAGGTGCTGTTCGACGATCTTGCCGGCGGCACCCGGCTTCGTGACGCGAAGCCGGTAGAAGACGTGGAGGCGATCGGCAACCACGTCGCTTCCGGAGCGCACGAGCTCGAGCTCCTCTGCGTCGCCGAACCACGACGAGAACTTCGCCGCCACGGCCTCGGCCCCCGAGAGCTCGAGGAGGCCGGGGGGAATGAGCGCTCGCATGCGCACGTCGGCGGACAGCAAGCCGGCGAGGCGCGCGAAGTCTCGGCCGGCGAGCGCCGCGACGAGCCGTTGCCCGGGATCAGTAGCTGAAGACAGTTGCGTGGTCATCGCCGATCCATTCCCAGAGTGGGGTCGCGCCGCCGAGCCTGGCATTCGCCGCCAGCTCGCCCTCGGCGAGCTTGCGCGCGTTGAAGCAGATCGGGCAGACGAGCAGCTGCCCTCCTCCGGCTGCGAACTGCTCGAGCAGCCGTGCGAGCGGCGGACAGCCGTCGCAGGCGATCCCGTCCGCGTAGCCCGGAAGAGCGACCCGAACGGCCTCCTTGGTCAGGAACATCGTCACCTGCTTCCCCTGTTCGAGGGCCGCACCGCCGACGAGCAGCGCCACGGTCACACGCTCACCGTCTTCGAGGCCCGTCGCGAGGTTGATGACGACCTTGGATGTGTCCGGCATGTGCCCTCCTCGGCTGGCGATGTGGAGGACCGTAGGCCGCGCGCCGCGTGCTCGCTTCGCGGAAACTCGCCAATCTACGGGCCGGGGCCCGAATGGCTAGATCCTGCTATGCCGAGCCCGTGACGGCCGGCGAGGGAGGCGGCGGCCGCCCGCGAGGGGAGCCCGAGCTTGCGGAGGATGTTGGCGACGTGACGGTTGACGGTGTGCTCGCTGAGAACGAGCCGCTGCGCGATGTCGCGATTCGTGAGGCCTTCCGCGACCAGCGCGAGCACCTGGAGCTCACGCGGGCTCAGTCCGCCGAGCGGAGTCTCGATCGCGTCGGGAGGAAGCCGCACGGCCGCGTCGTCGAGACTCTGGAGCATCGCCTCGGCGCGGGCCCGCTCTCCGTCCGCTCCCAGCTCCCGAAAGTCGGCAAGCGCGGCCTCGATCTCGCGGCGCGCGTGATCCTCGCGTCCGAGCGCCGTCAGCACGGACGCGAGATCGAGCCGCACGCGCCCGACTTCAGATCGGGCTTCGCTCGCCGCAAGGAGATCGAGAGCATCCTCGAACGAGCGCCGCGCGGCTTCGCTGTCGCCGCGTGCCGCCGCTACCGCTCCCTCGGAGGAGAGCACCGCCGCGCGGATCGGCCGCGTCTTCGCACGCGTTGCGATCTCGCGGAGCTCGCTCAGCGCGCCGGCTGCGCGTTCGTGCTCTCCCTGACGTGCGAGCGCCCTGATCGTGAGCTCGAGCCCGACGCTTCGCTCGACCCTGCCCCGCCCCGGGAAGCGGCGGAGATAGCGATCGGCCAGCTCTGCCGCCTCCGCGGGCCGGTCGTGGTCGAGCGCGAGGGCGGCGCGTCCGAGCAGCGAGAGGGTGTGTGTCTCGCTGCGCGCGAATAGCTCCGCCGCTTCTCCAAGCCGGCCCTGTCGTCGACGGAGCTCGCCCAGCCGGGCGATCGCGTCGCCGACCATCGGCGGGCGGGACGTCTCGAGCCCGTCGACGGCCGCCGTCAGCTCGCTCTCCGCCTCGCCCCAGCGGCCCTGCCAGCTGAGCACGCTGGCGTAGTGCGCCCTGCACGTGTTGAGCAGGAAGATGTCGTGCCGTCCGCAGAACTCGCCGACGCGTGCGCACCATTGCGCCGCTCGGTCGAAGTCGCGCACGCGTTCGCACGCGGAGATCAGGTAGCAACACGCCCAGGCGACGCAGTAGAGGAGGCTCGCCTCGCCGGCCAGCGCCACCGTCGTCGCCTCGTCGAGGCGGCGCATGCCTTCCTCCAGCTCGCCGTCGCTGACGAGCGCCCGGCCCTCGAGCCCGAGCCCGAGCATCTCGAGCTCGGGAGCTCCGAAGGCACGGCCGAGCTCGACTGCGGTCGCTGCGAGTCGCCGTGCTTTGGCCGTGTCTTCGTCCAGGGCAACCGCAATGTGCCCCTCGTGGATCGCGAGCCATCCGTGGTCGACGCCTGGCTCGAGGTCGTCGATGAGGCTGTGCGCGCGCTGCAGCCAGCCGTTGGCGACCGCCGGCTCGCCGCGAAACAGCAGGTGGTCGGCGGCGATGTACGCGGCGATCCGTGCCGCGGAGCGCTTGTCGCCACGCTCGAGGTACAGGCGGTACGCACGCTCCCGGGTATCGAACGTGAGCCGATCCGCGTTCAGCATGTGCCCGACCCAACCCAGCCCTTCGAGTGCCTCCGGGCTCTCGCCTTCGGCGAGCGACTCCTCGAAGGCGCTTCTTGCGCCGTCCCAGTCCCCGTTGCCGAGCGCTGCCCAGCCCGCATCGAACGAGGCCGCGTGGGTCGGTTTCTCGGTCATGCTGCGACCGAGTATGAATCAGAGGCCGCGACTGGGCCGCCCCGGCAGTGCTCGGCGCCTCTGCGGTCGCGTACGCGTCAATACGCTGGGTGCCGTGATCGAGGACAGAGTCGGGCTGGCGGCGATCGCAGCCATTCGAGACGGTGACGTCGCTGCGTTGGCGGGGCTGCTGGAAGCAGAACCCGCGCTTGCCGGATCGCGGCTTGCGGTCGCCGGAGGGCGTACTCCGCTCCACATCGTGAGTGACTGGCCGGGGTACTTCCCGAACGGGCCCGCCGTCGTCGCGTTGCTGATCGCTGCCGGAGCGAATCCGAATGCTCGGACTGACGACGACGAACACGGCGAGACCCCTCTTCACTGGGCAGCGAGCAGCGACGACGTCGATGTCGCGCTGGCGCTCGTCGAGGGGGGCGCGGATCTCGAGACGCCGGACGGGTCGATCGGGACGCCGCTCGACAACGCGATCGGCTACGGCTGCTGGCATGTGGCTCGCCTGCTGGTAGCCCGAGGCGCCCGCGTGGACAAGCTCTGGCATGCTGCCGCCCTCGGCGCGCTGGAGCGACTGGAGGATCTCCTGCGGCCGGGAGTCGACCAGCAGCAGCTCTCGCAGGCGTTCTGGCATGCCTGCGCGGGGGGCCAACGTCGCGCCGCGGAGCGCTTGCTGAGTGCAGGTGCCGATCCCGAGTGGGTTCCGGACTACGCGGAAGGAACGGCGTTGGATGCTGCGACCGGCCTTCCGACTCGGCAGCAGAACGTGATCGACTGGCTGCGCTCGAAAGGTGTCCGCTCGGCTCACACGGCGGACTGAGCTTCCCGCAACAGCCGCCCTTCGGACGATCAGGCGCGCTTTGCCGGAAGCGAGCGCGCGAACGAGATACCGCGTGCCACCCACGCGGCGAGCTCCTCAGCTGTCTGTAGATCCTCGATGTCGACGCGGAGCCAACCGCGCATTGGCCGCCCCCGCATCTCGACAGGGCGGGCGGGCGAGTCGGCGGTCAAGGCGTCCGAGAGTGCTGGGTCGACGCGAACCATGATGCCGCCTTGTCCGCTTGCCGCCACGGCCATGTTGCCCCGAATCAGGAATGCGAGGCCGCCGAACATCTTCTTCTCGGTCAGCTGTGTCTCTCCCGCCACGAGCTCGCGGATGCGCCGGGCCAGGTCCTCGTCGTATGCCATCGCGGAATGATGCGGGACAGCACGAGGAAAGGCGCGATCTACTGCGCCGTCGGGGCTGCGTTCATCTCGGGCGAGTCCGGGCCGGGGTCGCCGCCTTCGGCTCGGATGCTCAGTCGATCGAGGTAGCGGTCCCAGCCTGCTCGGTGGTGCTCGGCCACCGGGGGCGGCGCGAGTGCGCTGTGCGTCAGGCGGAGTCGTGTGCCGCTCGGGTCGGGCTCGAGCTCGATCACGACGGTCGTCGATCCGGGCGGCACGGGCGGCGCCTCGCCTTCCCACCCCCACGTGAAGACGAGCCTCTGCTCGGGGACGACCTCGACGAACCGGCCGGACGCGATCTGGCCGCCGGGCATCCGGATCTGGAAGACGCCGCCGGGCCGCGCGTCGATCTCGCCGCCGAGGCCTTGCCATGACGTCCAGCGCTCGACGTCGGTGAAGAAAGAGAAGACCGTGGCCGGTGAAGCCGCGATCAAGCGCGTGACGACCACATCGGTCACTGCTGCTCCGCATCAGCGGCCAGCGCGGCGAGCCTGTCGAGCTGGTCGGCCCAGAACGACTCGAGGAATTGCTTGAGCGGCCCGAGCCGCTCGTGGTCGGCACGGTAGAACCGCTGCTTGCCGTCACGGCGGACGGTGACGAAGCCCGCGTCGCGCAGGAGCGCCAGGTGCTGCGAGACGCCGGCATAGCTCAGGTCGAGCCGCTCGACGAGCTCGCCGACCGGGAGCTCGTCCCGCCAGACCTGGCGCAGAATCTCCTGGCGGCGGGGCTCGGCCACGAGCTGGAGGGCGTCCATGAACTCATTTTACCGGCAACTGAAATGTGTGGTACGTTTGCGTCCCCACTGAAATGAAAGGAGCTCTGGCGTGACCGACGTCCTGTTCCGTTTCGATGTCGACGCCGCCCCGGGGACCGTGCTCGAGGCGATCAAGACCAGCGAGGGGATCACCGGCTTCTGGACGAGCCGTGCCGAGGTCCCGGGCGAGGTCGGCCAGACCCTCAAGCTCGAATTCGCGGTCGCGCCGCGTCCCTTCGACCTTCGTCTCGAGCAGTCCGACGAGCACACCGTCGTCTGGCGGACCGAGACCTTCCCGCCGCACTGGGTGGGAACGAGCATCCGCTGGGACGTCCGGCCCCGCGACGACGGCTCGACCGTCAGCTTCCGCCACGCCGGCTTCAACGACGACGACGAGACGGGCAGCGTCTCGTTCACCTGGGGCCAGATCATGGTGCACCTCAAGGAGTACACGGAGACCGGCAAAGCCAACCCTCTCTTCACGTAGCGCCGATGCAGGTCGACGTCCGCACCGAGATCGAGATCGACCGATCCCGGCACGAGGTCGCCGCGTTTGCGGCAGATCCCGACAACGCGACCGCGTGGTACCAGAACATCAAGAGCGTCGAGTGGAAGACCGAGAAGCCGCTCGCCGTCGGCACCCAGGTCGCGTTTGTCGCCGCCTTCCTCGGCCGCCGCCTCGCCTACACCTACGAAGTGACCGAGCTCGTTCCGGGCGAGCGGCTCGTGATGAGCACCGCCGACGGGCCGTTTGCCATGGAGACGACCTACACCTGGCAGGACACACCGAACGGGTCGACGAGGATGACCCTGAGCAACCGCGGCGAGCCGGCGGGCTTTTCCAAGGTCGCAGCACCGATCATGGGCAAGGCGATGCGGCGGGCGAACTGCAACGACCTCACACGTCTCAAGGCGCTTCTCGAATCAACCGATCCGTAGACGTGCCTCGCCGGCGCAGATCGGCTAGCTCTCGGCGGAGCGCAGCTTCTTCGCGAGCGACTGCATGAGCTTCCACCCGACCTCACCGTTCTGCACCACGAGCGGGCGGAACTCCCATAGCGTCAGCCCGTAGCACACGAGATCCGTCGTCGCGGTGATCGTCGCCGAGCGCACCTCCTCGTCGATGAGCGCGATCTCGCCGAAGTGATCGCCGGGGCCGAGGCTCGCCCGCTCGGCGGCGCGAACGGCGACGGTCGCCTCGCCCGAGACGATCAGGAAGAACGCTGCACCGTCCGCACCCTCCTTGACGATCGTCTCCCCGGCTGTGAAATGCCGCTCCTTGAAGAGCACCGCGACGCCGGCGAGCTCGTCGTCGTCGAGGCCCGCGAACAGCGGCACGTTGCGGAGCGCGTCGACCGGCGCGCCGGGCATCAGGCCGTCCCCACGCGCGTCACCGCGCGGCACTGGAGTAAGTACACGGTGCCGTCGGCGACGGCCCACTCGATGTCACGATCGGGGCCGTATACCTCCTCGCATCGGAGCGCAAGGTCGTTCAGCGCCTCGAGCTGCGAGTCGTCGAGGCAGAGACGCTCTACGAGCTCGGGGGGGACGTCTGCCTCGACCGTGCCGCCCGTCGGCAGGCTCCGAACGGCGATTCGTTTCAGCCCGGGTCGACGCTCGAGCACCTGTCCGTCGCGTGCGAGGCGAAACGAGTCGGGGATGACGAGCCCGGCGACCACCGCCTCGCCGAGCCCCCAGCTCGCCTCGATCATCCGCTCGTCCGAGCCCGTGATCGGGTTGCGTGTGAACATCACCCCCGCGCACTCCACGTCGAGCAGCCGCTGTACCACCACGGCGATGCTCGGGCGCGTGAAGAGCCCGAGGCGCTTGCGGTAGGTGATTGCGGAGTCCGAGTTCGCCGACCACCAGATCTCGCGCAATGAGCCGGCGAGCTCCGCGGCCGACGGGACGTTCAGCAGCGTCAGGTGCTGCCCGGCGAAGCTCGCCTCGGCACCGTCCTCGTCAACGGCCGACGATCGCACCGCGAGCGGGCCGCCGAGCGGGCCGATCGTCGCGACCACATGCTCGATCGCATCCTCCTCGTCGCTTGCGACGGCCTCGACCAGCGGGCCGGCGAGCGCGAAGCCGGGCGGGACGGGCAGGCCGTCACGCAGCGCCTGCCCGAGCCCGACCGCCTTCGAGCCGAAAACGGAGGTGTCGGCCGCCTCCTCCAGCATCACCAACTCGCTCACCGGAGGACTTTGACCTCGCCTGCGGCTCCCTCGACACGCACGCGCGCTCCGTCGGCGATGCGCTGTGTCGCCTCGCGGGTCCCGACAACACCGGGAATCCCGTACTCGCGCGCGACGATCGCGGAGTGGGAGAGGAGGCCGCCGCTGTCGGTGACGATGGCGCCGAGCAGCGGCAAGAGGATGTTGAACGCCTCGCTCGTCGACACGGTGACCAGAACATCACCCTGCACGATTCGGTTGAAGTCGGCCGGGCCGGCGACGAGCCGTGCGGGTCCTTCGTAGACGCCGGGGCTCGCCGCGAGGCCGCGCAGCGTGTCCTCCCCGTGCTCCTCCTGCGAGCTGCCGAACAACGCCCCGAGCGCGATCCCGGTCGCCCGCATCAGCCGGCCGACTGCGGGCGGCAGCGTCGAGGGGTCGCCGGGGGGCGGCGGCGGCGTGCCGAGCGTCGGCGGAGCGTCCCTCGCCGAGTGAGTCCGGCGGTACTCCGCCCGCGCGGCGAGCTCGTCTGCCGTCGGCTCCTCGGCGCCTTCGAGGAGAGCGCGAAGCTCGGCGATGCTCGCGTCGACCGCATGCTCGGGCGCGTGGGCGCGACCGGATGCTGCGAGCCGGCGACCTGCGGCGAGCGCAGCCCGGCGCATGATCCCCGACGCCCAGATGTCGCTGTAGACACCGCGCTCGTCGCGCAGCCGGTACATGGTGCGGGCCTCGCCGAGCAGCTCGTCGAAGCTCTCCTGGTGCTCGGGTGGAACCTTCGCGCGGACCTCTGCGATGCGCGCCTCGAGGTCGCTTTCGACGACGCCGGTCGTGGCCGCGGTGCGGATCGCGCGTAGCAGCTGGTCAGGAAGCTCGAGGACCGACGGCTCGGCGATGTCGAAGCCGTCGAGGAGCCGGTTGCCGACCAGGTCGAGGTACGCCGTCATGGCGGCGCCGGCCTCGCCGTCGAGCGAGCGGAGCGCGGCGAGGGTCTCCGCGCCGTCTCCGTCGGAGGCGAGCAGCTCCCGCGCGCGTGGATCCGCCTCGATCGCGGCGAGCAGCAGATCGAGCTCGTCCGATGCGCCGGCGGAGACCGGGGACGCTCCGCGCATCAGCCCGAGGAGCTCCGCCGTCGGCAGCCCCGTCCAGTCGCCGACGTGCGCGAGGAAGTCGCCCGTCGGGACGACCGCGCCCGCGGTGTAGCGCATGTGCTGCGCGATCATCTTCACGTGGTGGTCGCGGCACTGCTCGAGGTACGCGACGAGCTCCGCGACGGACAGGGCGTCCGCGTCGACGGCCTGGAGCTCGCGGTGCTTCGCGATCGCGGCCGGCTTGACGCTTTCGTCCCATTCGCGCAGCTGCTCGCGCCAGAGCTTGTTGGCGAACACCTCTTCCGCGCGCGCGAATCTCGCGGGGACTTCCTCGTCGGGGAGGGGCGCGACCGACTTGTAGCCGATGCCGTTGATGTAGGTCATCGAAAGCCCGCCGATCAGCATCCCGTAGAACGCCGTGAACTCGGACGTGCCCTGCGCGAACGGCGCCGGATGGGTCTCGGCCCAGTAGCGGGTCGCCGCCCGCGGGAGATGCACGGAGTCCTGCTCGTAGAACCCGGGGCCGGGGGGATCGAACGTCAGCTCGTTCGTTGCCTCTGTCGTGGACACGATGTCTCCTTTTCGACGGGGTGCCGCCGATTATCCAACGGTCACGGGCGGAACGAAACCCCCCCGGTATTCCGCGTCCGGCACATGTGCTTGCCCGAGGTGCGACGACGCGGCGAGCGATCCCGGGCCGTGCTCGCCCTCGGATCGCCCGCCGCCCTGCGTTTCGATTTCGTCGGCGCGTCGGACTCAGTGAACCGGCATCGCGTGCGGGCTGAGCCGCAGCTTCGGCACGAAGTGGCGTGCCCTCGGGAGGACGCCGAGCGCGACCGCGCTCGCGCCACCCGCGAGGAGCGCGGCTGCGATGAAGGCGTGGGAGATCCCCGAGGCGGCGTGTGGGCCCGCGAGGACGCCCGTGCCGGCCGCGATCGTCGAGAAGACCGCGATACCGATCGTGCCGCCGATCTCGTGGCCGGTGGAGTTGAGGCCCGAGATCATTCCTGCCTCGGTCT
>Ga0310811_10009097_pt1 | contig 12806 bp, 20 predicted proteins | sample YCmetagenome_FD_207642 | JGI IMG/M metagenome (GOLD analysis project Ga0310811, IMG submission 207642) | Soil microbial communities from experimental microcosm in Duke University, North Carolina, United States - YC | ecosystem: Engineered > Artificial ecosystem > Soil microcosm > Unclassified ...
CCCAGGTTGTCATCTCGTCTTCCAGTCATAAGACTCCTCCGAACGGCCCGGAACGATTCTCCCGAGTTCTCTATGAAACGTACTTTGCAGCTACGATCGCCGGGTTCATCCAGTTTACCTCCGCCCCGTCAGAAGATTTAGTGGACAGGTTCAATCGCCCACGCGCAAACAAAGCCGCTGCGAGTTGCACTCAAGCGTTGCCGCTTCAGAGTCGTAGAATTTTGCTGGACAATGCAAAGCGATAATACCTCTGCCTCCAGCACTTTGATCGGCCAAGTCCATCCCAACGGAGGCTCTCCGGACTCTTTGATCGTCCGATTTTGGCAACAGAAAACCCCTTGAGCTGTTTCGAGAAGTCATATCAGTTTGTTGAAAAGCTGATCAAAGATTGAGATGTACCCTTGTGATGTGCCGGCCCTATAAGAATAGGGTAGCGGATCGTTCTGGAACGCTCTGTAACCGCGCGGGGTAGATGGCCGGGATCAAGTCTGGATTCGTTGAACCACGGTTTTAGCCGGTTATTGTTCGCAGTCAGGAGACCCTGTTTTTCCGCCCACACTATCGGCCCTCCTCACCATCATGATGACGGCCGAACATTAGTAAAATTGCAACAATAGCGGTCAAAATCTTCTCCTACATCGAAACACGTGGAGGTCAGATAGTCGCTGATCTGCGATCTAGTTCAAGGTCTCGGGAGGACATAACGAAGGTAACAAGCGTTGGGGGACAGAACCTCATCGGAAACACGGCACGCGACATGTGCACCTATCGCAAGCGCGTGGAAGGGCAGGCCGCCTCTCAATGAGAACCAGCCGCCGGAAGTGTCTGGTGCTTCCGGCGGCCATAGTTCATTGGTTGGTCAGTGATCTAGGTGGCCCAATCTTAGGCCGCCCTTTTCGTCTGTGAGCGCATTTGTTGGTCCATCTGGCGCATAGAGGCGATGAGGCCAGGTGATTGATTTTCAGCCCAGGTTTCGAAGCGGTTCGCTGCTTTTTCGATGTGGGCGGCAAAGAGTTTGTTCGAGAATCGTTTCCGGCCCTCCTGAATGGTGGGCTTGATGCGATTCCACACACCGAAGAACTCGCCGCTGGTTTCGAAGAATAGATCCTCGTGAAGTAATCCGTGGTTGAGTAGTGCGCATGCCTGGTCCCAGTAGCTGATCACCATCATGAAATTGGTTCCCGCTTCCGTTCCGGGCGGGGCGATGCGCATCGCCTCGTCCAGAGTATCGGCGAAGCAATTGGCGAAGAACCAATCGCGCGCCTGCCGAAGTCGCGGCTCTCGGCGTTCCTCGTAGACTTGCAAGTGGAGTTTTGCTTGTTCGTAGGTAGGCTTGGATGCCATGGTGCTCTCTCTCCTTTCGATTGGTTCGATGCCTCGACCACAACGATTGTTTCCACAAATTTGGATGTCGCCGGGCTCCCCGACGGATAGGTGACGTAAACGGCGTTTACACTCACGACCATTGTTTCCCCTTTCCATTCACGGCTCTTCTAAAAACAGCGCCCCGGTGGGAGAAAGCAATACCCACCACCGGGGTCGAGTCGGAGGGGAGCAGAACTATTAGTTGGTTGACTTACACGTTTTGGATACGTGTTTTATGCTTTTCACATTTAGACTCGGTTGTGAAGTGGCTCCCGCACTTGCCGAATTGGCGCTATCGCCGGCCCCTCCGGAAGTGCTGCCCGTTATCTGGACTTCGTGACCGACATGTTCGGTCAACTTCGCCGTATCGCCGTGAAGCTGATAGGTGGTTCCAGAGCTATCGGTGAGTGTGAAGTTGCCATCAGACCCCTGAAGGCAACCGTCAACCTTGTGTTGACTGGAGCCCGTTTGCTTTGAAGTGTCTGGCGGATGTTGCTGGGCCTGGAGCCAGGCAGTCGAAGCCAAGACTGCAACAGCGAGCATTGCGACCTTTATCATATCGAACCTCCTTAGATATTCCGCTTGCTTTGGATTGCCCGGAACGACGTAAAGGTTGTCAATCCGGAGATGGCAGGTTCGCGGCCTTCACGGTGGCGTCGAGTCTTTATGCGGCTGTGAACTGCTGCTTTCTGCCACCTTGCACGATGGTTACTGGAAGTCGCAGTAACCGAACACGAGAGTCGCTTTTCGCTTTAGCGCGAATTGCGATCTGATCCGCCTGCGGAAAAGGGTCAGACAGCAATTCAAACTCCTCGCCATAGATTCGTACCCGTCTGGACGCGACATAACCCAGATGCTTAATGCGTGCGCAAGCCTCTTCAAGTGAGTTAATTCTGGTAAAGCGATGGGTGAAGGCGACATAGGACATCTCGCCGTCACGAACGCATGCGGACTCTCGATCCTTGATTACGGCGAAGCGAACACGCTCACTAGCATCGATCTCTCCAATTCTCACCGTTAATCCCGTTCCGTCCTGAAACGTCTGCCCTTTCTTGATTTCGACCGCGTGCGGCATTCAGACCTCCGCTGTTGTTTATGCAAGTTTGTTTGGAAAGACAATCCTAAGCTTTTACCGGGGCAGTGCCGGAATCGGGTAGTTGCTGTACATGTTCTGTACCATTGTGCAAAAGTCACAGGAGCGATTTGCCTCTCAATGCACTGGCAGTTGACCCAGCAGACTCTTACAGATCGACCATCCAGGAAGAATTGACCCCGGCTGGGAAGAAACAGGTGACCAACGAACACCAAAACCAATCGCGTTGACTCCGACTGGCCGATTGGCCGACGAACCGGCAGTTGATCGTATTCGTCAACACTTGCGCGTTTCACGCCAAGGTATCCGCCAGGCGTATGTCCCCCGAGTGGCCGTGACTCCCTAGTCATTACTCTTGTGCCATGAACCCACCCCGTTGTGCCATTTGATGTGGCGTTGAACTGAGGTCTAATCACTCTAACGCCTCCCCGAGAAATCGAGTCCCTAACTCGTCATAAATTTATTTTCATTTGTCTTTGACATTAGGAGTAGATCGTGCATTTCGTCACGATGGCACATCAGTTAGCGTGGATGGAACATCCAGTGATCTGGCTGTGTGCATCCTGCGCAATCCTGTGGCTCGTGTTGCGTGTGGTTCGATCTCCGTTGGTTCGGACCGGCGTTCTGCTAATGCTCTGCGGACTGGGGATGAATGCTCTAGTAACGGACGGCAATGCAGGGTCGATGCCCGTGGTCGGAATGCCAGCCACAGTGCGTCCTGCAAGCCCAATGTGGCAGGGCGCCACATCGCAAACGCGGATGCCACTGCTGGCAGATCAAGCGTGGCTCGGACTGTTTAGCATCGGTGACATCACTTTGCTCTTCGGGGGTATTCTTGTTGTGGCCATTTGCTTTCGACGGACGCTGGAACGGCGACGCCAGGATGTGCAGACGGCTTCATGACGCCCCGAGACCATCCACCATCTACGATATAGCTTTAACTGGCAATCCCACTCCCAGGCGTCAGACGCCCGAAGAAAGTAAGGAGGCGACGGCCTCGCCAGCCGCGACGAGGGCATCAACGTAAAATTCGGCTTTTGTGCAAAAGCGGGCGGTCGCAGAGAGGGTTGGCGTCTTTGCTGAAAAGCCTGACCTTTATGCCGGCCAGTAACTACATTGACGGTGTCTATGTTAGACCTCAAGGAAAGGGGGAGGGGAGCGTGGCCCCCTCCCCCGGAGAACCCACGCCCCATCCATCCCAGGGCGGAAACAGGCGACGTCCCACCCTAACGAAACGTACCTGAGTCTGGGTCTGCCGTGAATGGCTCAACAGTCATAAAAACGGGTTACCTGCGTGCAGCGAAGTAACCGGGCAAAGTGCCATTGCAGGAACTACGCCGCCGGGATACTATCCGCGACCTTTGAACATAGCCGCAGGTGCTCTCGCCAGCGCGGCGGCAGAGACTGGGTGTCGACCGTCAGGACTCGTCCGCCTTATGCAGAGGAGTGCAGTAATGCCGCGAGTATAATTTGGCCCATGAGTGGCAGCGATTTTAGGATCACAATTTCCACGCGAGCAGTTTTTCTATGTGCAAGCGGGATGGTCCAGTTCCAGATCCTTCTTAACGACAACCAAGTTGGAAAGACCTTCCGGTACAACCTTGAAGAGGCCGCTGCGCTTGGCGCATTGATCATGAAAACCGGCAGCTGGGAAGAATTTCCCGTGAAAGGAATTTCAACGTCTGATCTTAAAGGCTTCGGCCAGCGCTTACGCGATTATGGAATTAATGGCTGCTGAGGCCCCGCCGGGCATTGAGTCAAAAGCGTAAAATGGCTGTCATGGATGAGACTAGAGCAAACTTGGTTGCGCTCGTCGAGGCTGATGCTGACAATGCCAGAACACGCGCCCAACGATTGCGCATTCTTGCCAAGTTCATCGTAGGCGATGAGCAGCAAATTCTCATGCAAGCGAACTTAGAAGAGGGTTCTGCTAAGACGTATGAGGCGATTGCCCAGCGTTTGCGAAAGGAATGGGGGCTATGAGATCGCGTTGTGTGTTCGGGCGGGAAGTTGATTAGCGTGCAAACAGTTCCATGCCCGCACCATCGCCAGGATCACCGAACTGTGGGACGCTGTCAGGGGACCGCCGGGCCGCCACGGTCTGTGAGTCCGGCGAAGTAAAGTTCGTCCGGCCTGGAGACATGACTTGGTCATTAGGGGATGAAAAATTCCTTATGGCAGTGTTCACAAATAGCCCTCTGTTACCAAAGTCACTCTTGAAGCTTACTTTCCGCAAAATTGGTAGGACCACGAAGTAAACTAGCTCCTAGGAGCCATCCCCCATGAAGAACTTCGTTCGATCTCTCTGGAACAATCAGGACGGCCAGGACATTGCGGAATATGCCGTCATGTTGGCTGTTATTCTCGTGATCGTAGTTGGCACGATTCGCTTGGTCGGTTCCAACGCAAATAACGTGTTTTCTTCGGTCGCCAGTTCGGTTCAGTAGGACCTAACAGGAAAGCCCGCGCCACTCGCCTGTTTCGAGCTGTGCGGGACGCTTTGGGGCCGCTGCCCTCCCCCGGAAAGTGGCGACCCCATTTTACCTCGCTAGCCCGCCCGCACCATCGCCAGGATCACCGCATTCGCCCGAGTTGCGCTACCAGAGCAACAAACTTCGCTATCCGAAATGCGGCGAGAACCGTTTGTATGGCGATTCGGCAGCTTCGAGGAGGGCAAGGGAAGGCCTACGCGCTACCCAACAGCAACATGCCTTTTCCAGCCACCTCCATAGGAGGGAGGACGCACAACAGCATAACGCTCGTCGCGCAAACGACGCGGAGATGTGAAGTAGCCTGGCGCACGGTCGCAGCGTGCGCGCTGGAGAAGCATGGACCTTATTCTGCCGAGGTCCTAGCGGAGCAAAAACTTGCGCGTGATCTGCTGATCCAAAGTCGAGAGCTCTTGAAACAGATGCAAGCGGGTTGAGCCGGCGGCTTCACAATGCCTGGGGTTCACACCGCCGTTTTGTGGGGGTGCTCGGTACTACGCAGTTTACAAAATGTCTCGGTGGCCAAATACTACCTTTTCCCCGGGGACCTCCAACTGCTCACCATCGAGCCGGTCACAAGTAAGACTTACCTTTCGCTGTAGGCCAGATTTGCTCGTTCCTTGCCGGAAAATCCGAGGCCGCCTCGAAAGCAATGACTCATCTTGCACAAAATACAAGGATGGCATCGTTCGTGCTCGAGGTACACAGAACCAGTGCTGGACAGAACCAGGCATGGGAGGAAGTCATGCTGAATGTAACCGTTGAGAGCATAGGTGAATTGGCGGTGGTTGAGTGCGAAGGCAGAATCGTGCAGAGAGAAGCCGCGGTCAAATTGCGCAAAGCGGTGACCTCGCAAACAGATGCCCGGATTGTTGTCCTTGAACTCTCGGAGGTGCATGCCATCGAAGGCGGCGGTCTCAGCACGCTGGTGTTTCTGCGACGATGGGCGCTAGAGCACAACATCCGGTTCTTGCTGTTCAATCCTTCCAAGTCCGTCCGCGACGGGCTGAAGCGTGCCAGATCGATCTCGAAGTTCTACATCGCCACGATGGACGAAATGATGGCTCTACTCGCATATGCCAATAGCCGATACGCGTTAGCCGCTTAAGCCGCGAGTCTTACCTTTCGTGCCTGAAAGAATGGACAGTGTGTCAGAAGAATGGTAATCCGGTGGGAGACTAGAACTCCGCTCCTAGGTGCGACGCCAAGAGCCGGCCGAGGCACGGCATTTCAGGCCGCGGCGATGACAAATGGAAGGTGCAGCATGCGCTTACTTCGAATCTGCGGGGCTTCCCACTGAGGTAGTCGTTCCCGGAGGCGCGCTGTCCGGACGGCGTTTCAAGACCGGTCGATCATCGTCTGAAAAGGAATCGGAGGAGGAATCCGGATCGACATTCTTGCCTCGCTGCAGAGTGGAAGCAGGTGTCACTGTTAGGGCAGCTTAAAGCCTGAAGCCCAGCGTAGATTCCGCCGGAAGCTGTACCACCGCTGCTCTACCCGCCGCTTGAACGCCGGTTCCCGCTCCGGCGCCAATCATGGCACCGATCGCAGCTCCCTTTCCTCCACCAAGGATCCCGCCGAGAATCGCGCCCAGTCCTGCACTTCCACCAATCGTCGCCGCTGAGCGGACATTCCGCGAAGGACCCTCTTTGGAATATTGGTCGGAGCGTAAGTCGTAGCTGTTCCCGTTGTAGGCCAGGCGGGTCACCTCGATGATCATTGCGGGCCGGCCGCTGAAACGCCCCGCGCTTTGTACCTCGGCAACCCTGCCTTTGATGCCGGCGCTCGACTGGGTGAGAACAAGAGGGCGATGGATTGGCTGGAGAGAGCGAAATCAGGGGACAGTCCGAAAATATTCTGACCCTGGGTTTGAACCTTTGCGATCCGATCCCAGGTTCAAGGTGCTTGAAGCACGCCTCAGGCCAGAAACGTCTTGTCCGGCCTTTTAGTAGCACTCTCTGAATGACGTCAGGCGGCAGAACACAATAGTAAACCGAGCGGAATGTCGGCTGGTGCAACCTGGTTGAGGGCACCTCCTCCTTGACCTCTGTTCACGACGCAAAACTGAACGAAAACTGAATGAAGAAGTTGCCTTTGTAGCCGTTTTTGGCATTCCCGACCATCGTAGAATCAGTAACCGTTCTTCACAAGCTGCAAACATCTTTTGACAACTAAGTGACAAGATCCGCGCATCCACGGTACCGGCGTTGAATCAAATTCCACAAACGTTTTAGAAGACAGTCTTCACGGACATACCACGACCTAGGAGTAGTGAGCAGACTCAAACCAGGGTCAACTCGAGTGATTCATCCCGTACCGGAAACTTCAACTGAAGTCTAAAAACATGGAGAACATCAAATGAAGAGTAAGAGTCTTTCGCTTGTAGTCGGTCTCGCGTTAACCTTGGCGAGCCTAACCGCCGTGGCCCAGAACACAACCTTTAGCATGGTCCGTTCCGCAGCCGCGGCAGCCGCGGGTTGCATTCCAGACGCCAGGGCGCGGGTAACCATCAACTCGCTAGGCAATGTTGAAGTCATGCACCTGGAAGCAGCCGGCCTGCCACCTAAGACGGAGTTCGACGCTTTCATCATCCAATTGCCCAATGCTCCTTTCGGCCTGTCCTGGTATCAGGGCGACCTCACGACCGACGAAGACGGCCGGGGAGTTGCCGATTTCATTGGCCGTTTCAGCATTGAAACCTTCATTGTCGCGCCAGGAAGCGGTCCCGCTCCGGTTGTGCACCACCAGCCGATTCCGGATGCGAATACCAACCCGGCGACGGGACCAGTTCATACCTACCACGTCGGACTGTGGTTTGGTTCGCCAGATGCCGCTGCTGCAGCCGGATGCCCGAACAGTGTGACGCCGTTCAATGGAGAGCACAATGCCGGCATCCAGGCTTTGAGCACGCGGAACCTGCAGGGTCCCTTGCGGCGTATCCAGTAGTCTGAACGTCCACAAACCTGAGCAATCTCGCCCGCCCCGATCGTCGAGTCGGGCTTTTTTGGGCCGCGTGGATCGTGGGTGTAAACGCCTGGCTACAACAGGCATCAATTTTCTACCTCCGGCGAAGCGGCAAAGCATGAAAACTTGGCCAACTGCAAGCGACTCCATACAATATATTGAGGACACCCGGGAGGAAAATCCATGGCGGACACAGTAATGGAAGCCCTGATTTTCGAACTCCTTGAATGGTTAGCCAAACGCGACAGAAGCTACGAAGAAGTGATGGATGCTTGGCGCACCTCATGCCCCAGACTTCCGGTTTGGGAGGACGCGAATGATCGTGGACTTATCATGAGGGAGGAAGGGAACGGGCGCTGTATCGTCAGGATTACATCATCAGGGCTTGCCTTTCTTAAGCAGGGCAAACTTCTCCGCGGTGGGACGCTCGACGCAGGGCGTTTCAAATGAAGAGCGCATTCTTGGCGCGCCGAGCCGCGCCGCTTCGAGCATTATTGGCAGCTCAATTGGTTGAGGCGGGGCAGAAAACACATTGAGGGCACTGTCCTCGGAATCGGAATCCTCGGACGATGCTGGACGTGCGTAGTAGCCTTTTCGCGCACGAACTTGTAACCTCTTGCCTGCTTTGCGCGCCTCGATGGTAATCTTTCGATACCGCCCATCAGTGCTAAAATCCGCGGGCCGGTAGGAAATCGCGTATCTGCTGCGCAACTCCTCGCTGATCTTTTCGAAAGCTTTCCCAATCTGCTTGGGACTCCCGGGGAAAAGCACGCGTCCGCCCGTCTGCTCAGCCAGCTTGCGAAGATTTCCGTTGCCCTCCTCGTCGACCGGATTTGCCACACCACTCGTAGTGACAGTACTGATGGTATAGACGGTGACTCCGGCTCTTTGGGCGACGTCGATGGCGTCTTCTAAGTGCAGCGTGCCAGCATTGTTTTGACCATCGGACAAGATCACCAATACGCGTGCAACCACGTCTTTCTCGGAGTGCCGTAACAGTCTATGACAACTGGTACGAACCGCATCGTACAGTGCCGTTCCGCCTCCGATCTTCAATCGTTTCACCCCTTGGGCGAGTAGATCCGGGTCATGGGTAAAATCCTGCATCAGGTTCTGATAATCACTAAATCCCATGACAAGTCCCTGATCGCTGGCCTGGCTCAGTGATCGGCGAAGAAATGCGCTGGCTGCGGCCTGCTCAAAGTGGAAGCGGGAGGTCAAAGAATCACTGGTATCGATCAGCAGAGCCACTCGCAGCGGTAACTCTTTCTCCGTTCGAAAACCCAGAATGGCTGCAGGCGCCTTGTTGTCGTCCCGCACTGTAATGTCGCTCCGCGAAAGGTCCCCGATGAACCGTCTCCCTTGAGCAGCCACAAAGAGCACATTCACTTCGTTCACCTGTTTCTTGATTGACCATTCGGATGACATTCCGGGATTGTCCGGCACGGCGTTGAGCACACATTGCGCACAGTCCTGTGCGTAGGCCGTGGTGGAGATCAGGAGGTAAACGACGGCCAAGCCAACCAGCAACCAGAAATTCCAGTTTAGAGCTTTGACATGGTCAGGTTCGTAGTCGGGGATGTTTCTCCTCATGGCAGCACCTCAAGAATTTGCGATTCAAGGCCTCCACGACATAAAGATGAACAGCATGCGAGTGACCATTGTTGAAACGGTCGCAAACGCGTGGCAACACCTGGCTCTTAATTTGAGGGCTATAGAAAAAAGGATGCCGAGTGGAATTTCAGTGCGAGATAGTACGACTTGTGATCCCTGAGGAGGTCAGCTGACTAACAGTTCGGTTAGCGACCTTAACCGTTGTGATAGTGGTGGCGATCAGCGACCAGGCTGGTGAAGGGCAGATAATGAAGGAAGGCGACGACGTGCTCGGCTACCGAACCCCGCCCCAGCTGTGACAGGTGCCGTCGCGCGCCGTCGATTTATCCATGCCACTATTTTGGGGACAATTGCGATTGTTGGGAGCTTTCAAAGCAAAAAAACTTCCACAGCCAACGTCCCCACATTCTGCGACTTGAGCAATGTCCACTGTCGGCAAGTTCTGTATCTTCGTTCTGGCACGCGAGATGGATAGGTTGCTCCCCTGCGGAATTGGTAGTAAAGGGTTTGCTGCTGTCTATGGGCTCGCGACATAACTCGCAACGTTCCACCGCCGGGAGTGGCTGCGTGGTCAAGTTAGGTTCTGCCTTGAACACCGGCCAATCGTGGGAAGGACCTAGCAGAATGCGCCACTCGAAACCATGACTCGGCACTACGGATCTTGCAGACATAAGCAGGCTCCTCTCCTCCCTAATATTGCAATGATATTTAGGAACTACTGTTTTGCCCGAAACGCCGAGATAAAGAGCATGTGTATAGCCAAAACCCGATTTCCTCCGGCACAGGTGACGCGCTGGACGTGGAAGTGCCGTTCGCGCCGGGAAGCTATCCGAGCGGGTTGCTGTCCTAAAATCGCCTCTCTTACAATGTCAGCGGTGTCAAGCAGATTTCGAGCGTACTAGTCCGTGCACTCGGAAGACGGTACTCGCTACTGCACCGTGAGATCGATGGTTGTGGAGTGGTTGGTTGCGCCCGAGGTGAACCGCCAATCGCTCTTTTGATGAATTGGCAGTACCGGATATCCCAAATCAGGAAGGAGCATCTACAAATGTATCCCAGATGCGGTCTATTTGGCTACGAATTTCGCCGGTAAGCATAGAGTAATCTGCTCAATGACCTCTAAAGGGTTGGAGATGCCGCCCGACCAGAACGAATTGAGATAGTGAAAACCAGAATACTACCCCGAATGTGTCCGGCTGGGAAATTCACATCGGAGGGGTGGGATTTCTTGAGGAATTTCGATGTAAATCGCCAGCCCCAGCGGACTCTGCGGGCTTGTTCTGTTTCTGGAACAAGCTGCTAGTTAATCTAGTGAAGGTCGTTCCGTTTCCGCCGAATGAGTGTCCACAGACTCTCGAACTTCTGGATCGCACCTCTTTCGGGCTCCATATGAAGTGCCCCCGTCTGCTGTACTCGGTTGATTCGTGGTCTCAGCGGGGATGAGGTCCGGAGCAGGGGACGGCGTTTAAGTCCCCTCCTCTGGCAGCCTTGTACTAGCATTCCTCATGCCCACATCTCCCCTGACCGCGCTCGCTGAGCTGACGCTATTTTCCGCAAGAGTGGCACACTTAAAACACTGAGAGGCAGCAGAACAACGGTTTATCACTTAGTCCGAAAAGGATGGCTGATCGGCCGTTAGAGCCAAGGCGTTTTGGGGCAGATTCCCGGATGGGGCGTAGAAGCGCACGGGATCCGGTCGACGCGCCGCATCCTTACGGGCTACTCAGGCTTCACGCTAACCCACTTTCTGCCGGCATACAGCCGGTACGCTCCTCCGTCTTCGACGATCTTAAGTGGCACCGGGCGCGGTAGTTTGTCGTCTATCTGGCCCGCAACGCTGAAAAGATCGTTGGCTCCCACGTCCATCACCAGGAACTTTCCAACATCTGAAAATCCGAATCCGTACTGACCCGGCGCCAGTTTTGACCCCTCGATATCAAGCTTTACTTCCGTGATCAGGAATCCCTGATACTTTGCCTGCACGTCGGCCGCATAGCCAGAGGTATCCAACAGTCCCGTGAGGACCAGCTTTCCATCCGGCACACTGAATCCTGCCGAATTGCGCAATTGCACCGGAGCTGATTGGCCGCGAAAAAAATAGGTGCCGGGAACTACTTTTTTGAGCACATCGTTGCTAAGCAGGCCAGGCTTCAGCTGCTGGGCCGAAAGCAACAAACCACAGAAAATCACGACCGCCAAACCAACACGTTGCTTCATGAACCATTCCTCCATTGAATCGAAGAGTGCAGAACTAACTATGGGTTGCGAAGACTAACTCTTTTTCGTCCGAGTGCTGTTTCTTGACTTCAGCCGCGGGCTCGAATGCCGGTGTCACCGCCAGTGCACGCGAGACTAGGCACAGATCTCAGCCTTCTGCAATAGCTCAAACGCCCGTGCCCGCTCCCCTTCTCCGATAATCTGGAGATGCGGCTTCAGGATTATGTGGCTGAAGCTGTAGCCGGAATTGGCCTTATCTACCTTGCCCGCGGCTTCCACCTCAAGGTCGGTGTATTCCCACTTCGAGTTTTCCGCCAGTACCCGAAACGCGGTTGTAAAACAACCGGCGACGGCACAGAGGAGCAAGTCTTCCGGTGTCCATCTGCCCTCTAGCCCACCGAATTGCAGGGGTGCCGCGAATTGAATCGAATTTGGCGCAGAATCGGATTTTGCCAGTCCGGTCCGGCCGGAAGCCCACCAGGCAATGACTCGATATTCGTGGGTGTCTTCCAAGAATCACCCCTTGCGATCCTCAGCATGCTGTGCAAGATAAAATGCGACCGCCCCTCGGGCGAAGCCGACGTATTCTCTCCTGTAGGCGTTGTCTTATCCGTGCGCAAGATCACGCCATCTTGTGATGGCGATCACCCCCCACCTCCTCCGCACTGAATAGCACGAGGTAGGTAGGTCCGTGTCAGCCAAACTTTTCTCGGCCAGTGGTCGGCCATCCGGAAGCGTACTCCAGCGGGTTGCTGTTGTAACATCGCGACTTCACTCATTGACCCGGATTTTGGCGAACAAACGGCGCAAGCTGGTGAAATCGCCTGATTGCAGCAGTTGACTTCCGGTTTGCTCGTCACTCGGGCACAATCGCCAACGTGTCAGGAACGGCAACATCTCCGGTTACCCCAGCGCTCGGCGAATGGGATAACTTTAGCGGCCCAGCTTCCTCGATGCCCAGTTTGCGGATAAACCACTCTTTCTCCTCGCGAACGCGCTGGCCTGGTGATTGCGGAGAAAAACACAGGCACTGACTGAATCCGGGCTGCTCCGGACCCATTCTT
>Ga0310811_10009098_pt1 | contig 12806 bp, 10 predicted proteins | sample YCmetagenome_FD_207642 | JGI IMG/M metagenome (GOLD analysis project Ga0310811, IMG submission 207642) | Soil microbial communities from experimental microcosm in Duke University, North Carolina, United States - YC | ecosystem: Engineered > Artificial ecosystem > Soil microcosm > Unclassified ...
GAGGAGCCCGAGGCTGTCGAGGGTCAAATCCGCCGGGGCGTCATTTGACGGCGGGCACCTGATCCAATCCGAACGCCGCATGGAGGGCGCGCATGGCCAATTCCATGTATTTTTCGTCGATGACGCAGGAGATTTTAATCTCGGAGGTGCTGATCATCATGATATTGACGCCTTCGTGGGACAACACGTCGAACATCTTGGCTGCGACACCGGAATGGGAGCGCATGCCGACCCCAACAAGCGATACCTTCGAAATAGCTTCGGTCAGGGACACCGACTTGGCACCAATGTCCTTTGCGGTCTCCTGAATGATCGGCATGGCTTTTTTGACGTCGACGCGCGGAATGGTAAATGAAAAGTCGGTCAGCGATTCATGGCTGACGTTTTGAATAATCATGTCTACGAGAATGTTCGCCTTCGCGACAGGACCGAGAAGACGCGCCGCGATTCCCGGTTTATCGGGCACGCCGACGAGCGTGATTTTCGCCTGATTACGATCTCCGGTAATGCCGGAGACGGCGGCCGCTTCCATGTCTGTATCTTCCCGTTTCACAAGCGTTCCCTTCCCTTCCTTGAAACTGGAGTTGACCTCGAGAGGCACATTGTATTTGGCGGCGAACTCGACCGACCGGCTTTGCAGCACCTTAGCGCCGAGGCTCGCCATCTCAAGCATTTCTTCGTATGCGATTTTATCGATCCGTCTCGCGGACGGCACAATATTGGGATCAGTCGTGTAGACTCCGTCCACGTCCGTAAAGATCACGCATCGATCGGCTTTCAAGGCGCCGGCCAGCGCCACCGCCGTCAAATCGGATCCCCCGCGTCCCAACGTGGTGACGTCGGAATGTTCGTTGATACCTTGAAAGCCGGCGACGACCGGCACGACGCCTCGATCCAGCGCTTCGCGCAGTCGTTCCGCCGCGACCCGTGTGATTCGTGCCCTGGTGTGGGCGCTGTCCGTCATAATGCCGACTTGACGTCCGGTGAACGAGCGCGCATCCACGCCCCGTCCGCGCAATTCCATGGCAAGCAAGGCAATCGTCACCCGTTCGCCGGTCGAGAGCAGCATGTCCAACTCCCGCTCATCCGGCAGCGCGGCCACTTCGTGAGCGAGCTTCAGTAATCGATCCGTCTCGCCGCTCATCGCCGATAGCACGACCACCACCCGATGACCGTCTTTCACGGCTTGCTGCACGCGGTCCGCGACGCGGTGAATCCGCTCAATGGAGCCGACCGACGTGCCTCCATATTTTTGGACGATGAGCGCCACGGATCACGACCCTTTGGCGAAGAGCCGAACGACGAACTTTGTGGCGTCGCGCGGCGCGGCGGCGACAGCTTTGGCATCGGATTCGGTAAATCTTCGGGCGGGGCCCGCAGCGGGTTTTGACCCGCTGTCTTTGTAGGCATAGGGCCAGTGCGCTTGAGCCATGTTGCTCTGATGGACACTGCCGGGATCGCTGATTGTCACCAAGCGGTAGGGGCCCAACGCCTCGATGCCGTCGAGGAAGGGACCCATGAATTCTGCGTCTACGGCCTCGATCGCGCGCACCTTGGCCTTGACGTCGGGGTCATAGACGACCTCATCGGGCAGCTCGACGTGCACATAAGCGAAGTCTTTTTTTTGCAATTCCTCGAGCGCCACTTTCGCATGCGTGCGCAGATCGGTGAATCGGAACGGATCAACCGCCTCGAGACCGGACACGAGGCCGAGCCCGCGGTGAACATCGCCCGACGAAACCACTACGCCGGGGACTCCAAACCGTTCCGTCAGACTCGGTCTCGCGATGGCGCGCCCCTCTCCCCACAACCATAAGCAATTGGCCGGCTTATGACCGGCCTGTCGCCGGTCTTCATTCACCGGATGGTCACGGAGGATCATCAGCGACGCATCCATCAGTTTGCGCAACACGTCGGCGCCGTCGCCTGCCGGCAGTGAATCGGCGATCGAACGGCCGACGAGAGATTGCGGATCCGTGCAGACGGCGCGAGGCTTTCCGTTCACCCATACCATCAGATGCCGATGCCCCGTGCCGGGAAAGAACTGAATCACCTCCGAGCCGAGTTCCTCATTGACGGCGTCGATGAGTTCGCGCGCCTCCTCACTGGTAATCAGGCCGGCGGTGGCATCATCCATCAAGACATGCGCACCCAGCTTCTTGACGTCGGATACTCCTCCTTTGACAACGGCCGCCCCTTCGGGCTTCAAGGTCACCATCGTACAGCGGTAGACGACGTCGTGTTCACCGACGGTCACACCCAAACTGGCCGCTTCCAGCGGACCAGGCCCCTGATAGTATTTCTTCGGTTCGTAACCGAGAATGGAGGTCCCGGTCAAACCGCTCCCGTGGCGGCCGTTGTCGAGGCTGACGGTGAGCAGCCCCAATTCGCTTTGTCCGGCTAATCGATCAAGGTGCGGAGTGCAGGCGGCTTGGAGGGGAGTCTTGCCGGCAAGTTCGTGACGGGGGTGATCCGACATTCCCTCGGCGTGCAGAATCACATATTTCATTGACGACACACTCGCATCTTCCTTACACGTTCAGCAGACGAGCCACGTCCTCCGTCGTTGCTTTGACCGTTGTCGGTTTGACTGAGACGCCGATCGCCGTATCCGCATCCTTCAACCCGTGGCCGGTCAGCGTACAAACCACCGTCTCACCCTTCCGCAATGCGCCTTGCCGGCTGAGTTTCATGACCCCGGCCACCGAAGCCGCAGATGCCGGCTCGCAAAAGACGCCTTCCGTGCCGGCCACCGCCACATAGGCTTGCAGAATCTCCTCATCGGTCACAGAGTCAATGGCACCTGAGGATTCTTTCATGGCGTCCACCGCCGCCTGCCAGCTGGCGGGGTTCCCGATGCGGATGGCGGTCGCAACGGTTTGCGGGTTCTCAACGACGCGGCCAAGAACGATAGGCGCGGCGCCCGCGGCTTGAAACCCTATCATGCGGGGGAGCCGGGTCGTTTGATTGGCTGCACGATATTCCTTGTACCCTTTCCAATAGGCCGTGATGTTGCCGGCGTTGCCCACGGGCAGCACGTGTACTGCCGGCGCTTCAGCCAATTGATCGCAGACCTCCATGGCGGCAGTTTTCTGCCCTTCGATACGAAAGGGATTCAACGAATTGACGAGCTCGATATGATGGGCCGCCGACAGGGTCTTGACGATTGAGAGCGCTTGATCGAAGTTGCCGTCGATTTGAATGACGGTCGCCTGGTGCATCATCGCCTGTGAGAGCTTCCCCATCGCAATTTTGCCGGCGGGAATCAATACATAGACTGGCAGTCCGGCCCGGGCGCCGTAAGCGGCCGCCGACGCAGAGGTATTGCCCGTCGAAGCGCACATGACCGCCCTGGCGCCGTTCTCCACGGCCTTCGACATGGCCATCGTCATCCCACGATCCTTGAACGACCCGGTCGGATTGGCGCCTTCAAATTTCAAATACAGGTCGATGCCGGGCGCGATTTTCTTGGCGAGACGGCTTGCACGGATGAGCGGGGTGTTGCCTTCTCCAAGTGTGATCACCGGCGTACGCTCGCTGACGGGGAGGAATTTTCGATACTCTTCGATGACGCCGCGCCAGCTCATGACCTTACTCGTCCCTGCCCTCGATCCGGATCAAGGTGGTCGGCTCGGACATGAATGACATGCGGTTGATTTGGCTGAGAGCCGTTTGAACGTCGCGCTCTCTGGCGGTATGGGTTTTGATCACGATGGGGACAGTCTGTCCTTCACGCCGCCCTTTTTGAAGCATGGAAGAAATGCTGATGCCGCACCGGCCCAGCTCTCCGGCGATCTGCGCCAAGACACCCGGCCGGTCGATCACCATGAACCGCAAATAGTACAGAGAGCGAATTTCTTCCATCGGCCGCATGCGAAGCGGACGCCGTTCCTGTGGCTGGAAGGACGCAGGAGGCACCCGTCCGGCGCCGCCCTTGAGCAGATTGCGGGCGCCGGCGATGATGTCGCTGACGACGGCACTGCCGGCCGCCAGATCGCCCGCACCCCGTCCGCTCAACACCACATCCCCGACCGCGTCGCCAATCAGCTGAATCGCGTTGTAAACGCCCTCGATCTTGGCGAGCGGGGAATCCGCGCTCAACATCGTCGGATGCACACGCGCTTCCACATCGTTCTCAACGAGCTTGGCGATGCCCAAGAGCTTAATGGTGTACCCGAACTCCTTTGCGTAGGCGATGTCATGCTCGGTGATATGGGTAATCCCTTCCGTGTAGAGATCTTTGAAATTGACCGGCGTGCCGAATCCCAAGTTCACCAAAATGGCCAATTTATGTGCGCTGTCCGTTCCGGCGACGTCGAAGGTCGGATCGGCCTCCGCATATCCGGCCTGTTGCGCCTCGACCAACGTGTCGGCGAAACCTTTGTTCTCATTGGTCATCCTCGACAGAATGTAGTTAGAAGTGCCGTTAATGATGCCATAGATCGATTGAATGGCATTCGCGGCCAACCCTTCTTTCAAAGCATGAATGACGGGGATGCCGCCCCCTACGCTTGCCTCGAACCCGACATCGATACCCTTGCGCGATGCCGCGGCAAAAATTTCCTCGCCATGGAGTGCGAGCAAGGCCTTGTTTGCCGTGACCACGGCTTTCCCGCCGGCAATGGCGTCCAGGATCAGACGTTTGGCAAAGTCATAGCCGCCGACAAGTTCGACGACAATGTCGACGGCAGGATCCGACAACACCTGTTTTGCGTCATTGACCAGGACGCCAGGAGCCAGGCTGATGCCGCGATCTCGCGTGACATCGACATCCGCCACCCGGATGAGTTCGATGGGCACTCCGACGCGGCGTCGGATCAGTCCGCCATTTTCGAGCAAGATTTTCACCACGCCCGTGCCCACTGTGCCGAACCCCACGATGCCGACGCCGATCCGCGAAATCATTCTTCTCCCCCGTCGAGCTTCAAGGCCTTCCTGATTCCGCGAACGGCCTGGCGGGTCCGATGCTCATTTTCGACGAGCGCGAAGCGCACGTATTCATCACCGCCTTCGCCGAAGCCGATGCCTGGTGACACGGCGACCTTGGCTTCCCGCAGCAGCAGCTTGGAAAACTCCAGCGAACCCATGTGCCGATACGGCAAGGGAATTCTCGCCCAGACGAACATCGTCGCCAGCGGCTTGTTGACGTTCCAGCCGATGCGGTTTAACCCACCGACCAGCACATCGCGTCGTTTTTGGTACCGCTGGACCGTTTCCTTCACGCAGTCTTGCGGACCATTGAGGGCAATCACGCTGGCGATTTGCAAGGGCTGGAAAATCCCGTAATCGAGATAGCTCTTGATCTTGGCGAGCGCGCCCACAACTTCCCGGTTGCCGACGCAGAAACCAACCCGCCATCCAGGCATATTGTAGGCTTTGGAAAGGGTGTAAAACTCGACACCGACCTCCTTCGCGCCCGGCACTTGCAGAAAACTCGGCGCCCGATAGCCGTCGAAGACCAGGTCGGCATAGGCGAGGTCGTGGATTACCATGACCTGGTGTTCCTTCGCAAACGCCACGATCTTCTTGAAAAACTCGAGGTCGACAATGGCGGTGGTCGGATTGTGTGGGAAATTTATGACCAGGATCTTAGGCCTCGGCAATGTCTGTCTATACACACATTGGAGATCGTCGAAGAAATCGCTGTCCTGCCGCAGCTCGATACCGCGGACCTCACCGCCCGCAATGATAAAGCTGTACATGTGGATCGGATAGGTCGGCGTCGGGGTCAGCACCACATCGCCGGGGCCGATCGTGGCCAATGACAGATGCGCAAGACCTTCCTTGGAGCCGATCGTGACGATGGCTTCGGTTTCTGGGTCGAGAGCCACGTCGTAATTGCGCTGGTACCAGGCCGCGATCGCGTGGCGCAGTTTCGTAATGCCGCGCGAGGCCGAATACCGATGATTTTTTCCTTTCCTCGCGGCTTCGATCATCTTGTCGACGATGTGGCTGGGCGTCGGCTGGTCAGGATTGCCCATCCCAAAGTCGATGATGTCCTCTCCCCTGTGGCGAGCGTCCAGTTTGAGACTTTGGACCTGGGCGAAAACATAGGGAGGCAGCCGCTTGAGCCGATAAAAATTGTCTGACAATCCCATGGCGTCTGCCGTTGAACTCTCAAGCCGGGAGCACGAAGCCAGCTGTCCTGTGAGATGGAGGCCCTATTCTAATTGCGGCCGTGCGGCATAGTCAAATTATCTCGTGATTCTGTGGGGTTCTGCATCCGAGACCGGAGAGAATGCTGCGCCATGTCCTTGCTGGATGCCATGCGTCCCAGCCTTGCCCCTCTGAATCGCTTTCTGTTACAACAGCGGCGTCCGCACCTGACTACGCTTGCTCTCATTTTCACTCGCGCTTGAACCAACCGGAGGTTCGCTGTGGCCCGACTCGGTGTCAATGTCGATCACGTCGCCACCCTCCGCCAGGCGCGCGCAGGGGCCGACCCCGACCCACTTGCGGCGGCGGTCCTCGTAGAGTTGGCCGGGGCTGACGGCATTGTCGTGCACCTACGCGAAGACCGTCGCCACATTCAAGACCGCGATCTTCGGCTGCTTCGGGAAATGATCCGAACGAAACTCGATCTCGAAATGGCAGCGGACGAAGCGATGGCGAAGATTGCCCTGACCGTCAAGCCGGATTTGGTCACCCTGGTTCCGGAAAAGCGTCAGGAATTGACGACGGAAGGCGGGCTTGACGTGCCCGCTCACAAAGACCGCCTGCAGCAGGTCATAGCGCTTCTCCACGATGGCGGCATCCCCGTGAGTCTATTCATCGACCCGGACCTCAGCCACATTCGGACAGCACACAAGGTTTCGGCGGACTTTATAGAGCTCCATACAGGCCGATATGCCAATGCCAAGCGCTCGAAAGAAGCGGATGCTGAATTCGAGGCCCTGAGCCAGGCGGCCAAACTCGCCTACAAGCTGGGCATGGGCGTTAACGCCGGCCATGGTTTGAATTATCAAAACGTCAAGCGCTTGACTCATATCCCTGAGATCGTCGAGTACAATATCGGTCATAGCATCATCGCGCGCGCCGTGCTCGTCGGTCTCGATCAGGCCGTCCGCGAGATGAAGGCACTGCTGAACTGAATCCTGCCCTTCGGTACATCGCCCGTTATGAAAATCGTGACCGCAACGCAGATGCAGACGCTGGACCGCCGCACGATCACCGAACGCCGGGTTCCGAGCCTGACGCTGATGGAGCGTGCGGGATCAGGAGCGGCGGATTTCATCCAAAGCCGGTTTGGGCCACTCACCGGCAAGCGCATTACGATCCTCTGCGGCAAGGGGAACAACGGCGGCGACGGGTTGGTGGTCGCCCGGTTGTTGCGTCAGCACCGGGCGCTCGTGACTGTGCTGTTGGTCGCCCCCGCTTCAGCATTGAGCCGTGACGCTGCGGCCATGCATCGCCGCTGGCTTCGTACCGCAGGAACCGGGGCGACGAAGCCGTTCAGATCGCCCGACCAGGCCGCGGCGCTGTTGACCGGGAGCGACGTGATTATTGACGCGCTCTTGGGCACCGGGCTTTCGAGCGAGGTCACCGGAACGTACGCGCAGGCCATCCGAGTGATGAACGAGGCGGACAGACCCATTGTCGCCGTCGATATGCCTTCTGGGATTCACGCGGACGACGGTGCGGTGCTCGGCCATGCCGTCAGGGCCACCGCAACGGTGACGTTTGGATTGCCAAAACTCGGTCTGTATCTCGGTGCAGGCATAGACCACGCCGGTGCCGTTCATGTCATCGACATCGGCATTCCGGCCGCATACGTCAACGACATCGACAGCCGGATTTTTTTGATCACCGAGCCGGCGGTGAAGGCGGCGCTGCCCCGTCGAGCCGCCTCCTCCCACAAAGGCACCTATGGACATGCGGGCATTCTCGCTGGCTCGGTGGGCAAGACTGGAGCCGCTGCCCTGGCCGCCAAAGCGGCGCTTCGGACCGGCGCAGGCTTGGTGACTGTGGGCGTCCCAGCCAGCGTGAACGACGTGCTTGAAGCGAAATTGCTGGAGGCCATGACACTGCCGCTTCCCGAAACCAAGGCCCGCACGCTCGGCCGCGCCGGACTCGACCGCATCCTCGCCTTCATCGAAGCACGAACCGCCCTCGCTATCGGGCCGGGACTTTCTACCCATCCTGAGACCGTCGAGTTAGTCCAGGCTCTGATGAAACATCTCGATCGTCCTTGCGTAGTCGATGCCGATGCGCTCAATGCGTTGGCCAGCCGCGCCGCTGTGCTGACGCAGTGCAAAATCCCTCCTATCCTCACGCCTCACCCCGGCGAAATGGCCCGTTTGGAAGTGGACGCGACGTCCCAAAGCGTTAATGCGGACCGTATAGGAACGGCCCAACGTTTTGCCAGGGAACGAGGGGTGTTTCTGGTGCTCAAAGGCGCCAGGACGGTCATCGCGAGGCCCGATGGGCTGACCATGATCTGTCCGACAGGAAACCCGGGCATGGCGACGGCCGGAACGGGCGACGTCCTGACCGGCATGCTCGTCGGCCTCCTCGCGCAGGGTGTGCCTCCTTGGGAAGCGGCCTGCGCCGGCACATATTTACATGGTGCGGCGGGTGACCTCGCCGCCCGACGTCTCGGACCGGCCGGCATGATCGCCAGCGACCTCATCGAACAGATCCCGTATGCGCTCCAAGCGGTCAACGGCTAAGCAGCGAACGGACGTCACTTCGCAGCGCGCTGTACGGCCGAGAAGCACACATTGGCGCCGGGTACTCTCCTCTCCGCTGGACACGGACCGGCTGGGCCGGGCCATTGGTTCAGTGCTGATCGGAGGTGAATCTTTGGCCTTGTCGGGGGCATTCGGAGCAGGGAAGACGGCGCTCGTCCGTGGAATCGCCGCCGGTCTCGGCGCGCCGAGCACGACAGTCAGCAGCCCAACCTTTGTGCTGGTGCATGAATATCAGGGCCGTTTGCCATTAGCTCATTTCGATCTGTACCGATTAAATTCTGAACAAGAGGTGCAATTGATCGGCCTCAATGACTATCTGTCGGGAGCGACGGTCGTCGCAGTCGAGTGGGCCGATAAGGCACCACATATCTTGCCCGACGACCGCCTCGAAATGGAGTTGCGTCACCGCACCGTTCAGAGTAGAAGTATCCGATTCAGGGCGACGGGACCGCTGTCTGCCGCATTGCTGGCTCGTATCAAGCATCATTGTGCATTGCTTGTGAGGAAAAACCAGCGCTCAAACCGGCGCCGGTGGCGAACCCTGAAGGGAAAAGCATCCTCATGATTCGTGTCATTCTCGTCGGCACGCTCCTGCTCTTGTCGCTGGCCTTTTTTCTTCAAAATCAGGAGCAGGAAGTCACGCTCCGCTATTTTTTCGGATTGTTCGAGGCCTCAACACCGATCTACAAGCCGATCTTGGCCGGCTTCGCGATCGGGCTCTTGGTCTCTGTGATTCTTCTCTTCCCGCCATGGGTCAAGGGCCGCATCGAACTGCGTCGAAAAACCAAAGCGTTACAGGAAGCCGAAGTGGATTTGGAGCGACTCCGGCATTCAGTTGAGAAACTCACGGGCCGGCCCGCGCCGCCGGTTCCAGGCGATCCACTGCGAGAATCTGCCGATGAATGACCATGACGAGACGCCGTTGATGCGGCAATACCGCGAGATCAAGCGCGGCTATCCCGACGCGATTTTGTTTTTCCGCGTCGGCGATTTCTATGAAATGTTCTATGAGGATGCCGAAGCCGCCTCAAAGCTGCTTTCGATTGCGCTGACTTCGCGCGACAAGTCCAGCACCGATCCCGTGCCGCTGTGCGGCGTTCCTTACCATGCGGCGCAGGGTTACATTGCCAAATTACTTAACGCTGGACGCACGGTCGCCTTATGCGAACAGGTGGAAGATCCGAAAACAGCCAAAGGCCTTGTCCGCCGAGAGGTGGTCCGCCTCTACACGCCGGGGACGCTCGTCGATACGGAGTTTCTTGATCCCGCCGAATCCAGTTTCCTTGCCGCCGTCTGCAGAGATGAACGCCGCGGGTCGAAGCCTTGCTGGGGATTGGCCGCCCTTGACGTCACGACCGGAGAATTTTGGGTCATGGAAGACGATGGGTCGGACCAGCGACTCCTCGACGAGTTGACGCGCCTGCAGCCCAGGGAATTACTCCACGCGAACACCGACCGCGCGGCGGATGGGCTGCGCTCTCAGCTTCAAGGCGTCAGGATCTGCGAACGGGGGACGGAGTGGTTCGACCGCCAGCAGGCCTTGACGCTCTTGACGGCGCACTTCGGCGTTCATTCCTTGGAAGGTTTCGGCTGCCATGATGCGAAAGCAGCCCTGGGAGCTGCCGGAGCGGTGTGGCGGTATTTTCGTGAGACCCAGCCGGCGGCGACGCCCGTCCATGTTCGCCGCCTCTATCGCCGCCGGACCAACGAAGCCATGCATCTGGACAGCGTCACCATGAGAAACCTCGAGTTGGTGCGTCCGCTCAGCTTCTCAGAGGAAAGTTGTGGCGGCCGGCGGACAACTCTGCTCTCCGTGATCGATCGAACGAGTACCGCGATGGGAGGCCGGCTCCTCCGTGACTGGCTTCTGAGGCCGTTGATCCACGTCGCTCCGCTGCAGGCGCGACAGGACGCAGTCGCCGAGTTCAAAGAGCGCATGACTCAACGCGTCGCCGTCCGAACAGCATTGCGCCGAGTGCAGGACATTGCCCGGTTGACGACCCGGTTGACGCTCGCCCTTGCAGGACCACGCGAGTTGCTGGCCTTGAAAGAGTCCTTGTGCGCGCTTCCGGAGTTGCGCGAACAGCTTGCCCCATGCCATTCAACGGTATTGAGCGACCAGCGCGACCGTTGGGACGACTGTCGCGATCTCTATGACTTGATCGAAACGGCCATCAATCCCGAGGCCCCGTTAGCGGTGCGCGATGGCAATGTCATCCGAACAGGCTATGACGCGCGGGTGGACGAACTCCGCAAGGCTCGGGCGGAAGGGAAGGACTGGATTGCGGCGTTAGAGTCGAGGGAGCGGGACCGTACCGGGATCGAATCCCTGAAAATCCGTTACAACCAGGTCTTCGGTTATTACATCGAAGTGACGAAATCGAATCTGTCCAAGGTGCCTGCCGATTTCGTCAGGAAGCAGACACTCGTCAACGCTGAACGCTTCATGACGGAAGAACTAAAGCAACTGGAGGAGCGAGTCCTCGGCGCCGAATCCAGACTGCTAGCGTTGGAGGGTGAAATATTTGGCGAATTGCGAATGAGATTGGCAAGCGAAGGGCCGCGGCTCCAAGCGATGGCTGAGTCCATCGCGCTGATCGATACCATAGCGGGATTGGCGGAGACGGCTGCGCTCAATCGTTACGTTCGGCCCAGCATCGACGACTCCGGCCTCCTTCGGATCGTGGGGGGTCGTCATCCAGTCGTCGAGCAACTCAACTCCGACCTCATGTTCGTTCCAAACGATACGTTGCTCGACGATGACGCCAACCGCTTGATCGTCCTGACCGGTCCGAACATGGCCGGCAAGAGCACCTATTTGCGCCAGGTCGGGCTCATTGTGCTGTTGGCACAAATCGGCAGCTACGTTCCCGCCAGTGCCGCGCAGATTGGGCTGGTGGATCGGATCTTTACGCGTGTCGGAGCCTCAGACAACTTGGCTGCCGGGCTGAGCACATTCATGGTCGAAATGACGGAGAGCGCTCAGATCTTACACTGCGCGAGCAAGCGCAGTCTGATTCTGCTCGACGAAATCGGCCGGGGGACCAGCACGTACGACGGATTGAGCATTGCGTGGGCGATCGCCGAATACATACATGACGAACGCCGGCTCGGCGCCCGAACGCTGTTTGCGACGCACTATCATGAGATGACCCAATTGGAGACGCTGCGTCCGGGCATCCGCAATTACCGCGTGGCGGTTCAGGAACGAGATGGCGACGTCGTCTTTCTCAGAAAGATCGTACCCGGCGGCGCCGACCGCAGCTACGGAATTCATGTGGCGAAGCTCGCGGGCCTCCCCACGGTTGTGGTCAATCGCGCACAGGAAGTATTAGCCCAGTTGGAGCAGTCCAATGCCGAAGTCAAACCGCAGGACCATGCTTCGCCTTCGGCGCTTCCGCGTCCGCATCCGCTGATCGATGAGGTCCGGCAAATCGACCTCTTTTCTATGACTCCGCTTGATGCACTGAATCGCCTTGCGGACCTTCAGAAGCGCGCCGCCGACTCACACTGAGATAGACCCACACGGCTGTTGAATCAGCATATTTTCCCCCGGCTCCTCAGGCCAAGCCGCAGTGAACAACGTACGCGTCAAGCACCAACGTGACCACGACCTTCCAACTACGCGATGTTGCAGAAGGAACGCATTCGCGCAAACGGATAGCCGCGCAACCGACGGCAGCCAGTATCAATTGTCGCGCTTGGATAAATGGGTGAACTTGAGGCGCCCACTCAACTGGGCGCGCTTGGGTGGGCAGATGAAACGGCGGCTTTTTTCGAAGAGTCTCCACACAAAGAAAACGGCGGTAGCTCGTACGAGCTACCGCCGTTCATCAACCGTGCAAATAAACTAGACTTACTTGCCCAGATTGTACTTGGCCGTCCACGGGATCAAGCCGCCGAGCGGCTTCTTGTCCGGGGTTAGGACATCGTACTGCATCGGCATCTGCGCGCCATCCGGCGTTTTCGGGGAAGTGTTCAATTGCTGCTTGGCCGCATAGCAACCCGCTTCCATTTCATTCTTTCCGACACATTCCTTCAGACGGAGCGCAGAAATGCTCATCGTCTTGCCAGGAGCGCCGGCCGTTTCAGGAAGCTTCTTTACGGACTGAATCA
>Ga0310811_10009099_pt1 | contig 12805 bp, 8 predicted proteins | sample YCmetagenome_FD_207642 | JGI IMG/M metagenome (GOLD analysis project Ga0310811, IMG submission 207642) | Soil microbial communities from experimental microcosm in Duke University, North Carolina, United States - YC | ecosystem: Engineered > Artificial ecosystem > Soil microcosm > Unclassified ...
AGAATGCAAAGGAAGCCGAGATTTACGACGGCCTCGTGGTGGCACTGCACGAGACGTTGCCGGCAGCCATTTCCGGTGAAGAACTTAGGCGCCTGATTGACTCCTTGCGCGGGCATATGCGGCAGTTGGCATGGACGGAGCCGTGGTTATTTAAGGACGTGGTATTTCCTTTGCTGCAGAATGCCCGTGCCGATTTCGACGATGCTTGCGAGATCTGGATGCAGGAACTGGCCGGAATGCTGGAACCGCAATTTAAGGATGGGCCCCGATTATTCGACCGAGCGCGCGAAGGCCAGACGACCAACATCACGGCATTCCTTTTTGCCAATAGCGGTTCCGAGCGACAGCAGACCAGTCTAAAGTCAATGCAGGCAATTCTGAGGCGGCAGCAGCGGATCGTGCAACGGCCGCTTGCCAGCACATCGAATTGGACCGTATGGGATGGCGCGTTGGTGGTCACGATCTGGATACTGGCCTTTACAAGATGGGCGCAGTATTACCTGCGGCAATGCAGCACGGCCTCCCGCGAGCTGGACAATTTGTCGCGGGAAGCCTGCGAGCTTGCAATGGTCAGGCCGATAGCCGAATGGCGTTCGAAGGGCGCCGGCGAGTCAGGCCAGCTCGCAGCGTTCCTCGACCAGGCTGAAGAGCTCTTGGCCTCGGGCGATGGACCGTCCGCATGATCTACAGGAGACGGGCCCTTCAGCGCCGCCTCGACGAGCTTCGCGGCGTGCTGGACAGTGATGCGGTTGACAAACTTGCGGAGCGTCTCAACCGGGCTGGAAAAGATCGGGTCGCGGCCATGTGGGAGTTGGTGGTGCTTCACGGCTTGTCGAAATGCGGCCCGCTCCAGAATGAGGTGGCTCTGTCGTCCCTACGGCGGCCGGACATCCTGTTCGAACGGGGCGCACTGCGGCTGACCGCTGATGTGACGGCGGTTTCGGACGAAGGTCTCGACAATGACAGCCCCTATTACGAGCTGAGTCAACTGATCGAAGCGGCCAAGAACAAACTCAAGCTACCCATTGGCGGTCTCGATCTGCGCGTCCGATCTAAGCACGAGAGCACGAAGCGCGGAACCCGCACGGTGCTACGGCTGCCACCCCGGAGCAAATTACAGGAGTTCGTCCGACAGACGATCGTTCCGGAACTGCGCGAACAGATGACCGTCGGCGCGTTCCCGTTGCGCATCGTGATCGACGATGACGATGTCGGTATCGACATCACTATTGATCCGGCCAAGTCGCCCTATAGCTCAGGCGGCTTTGCCGCCTATGACGTGCCCAAAATCAAAGATCGGAATCCTCTCTACAGCGCGCTTAAGGCCAAGGCTGAGCAGCTCCGTGGCGCAGGCGGTCTAACCGGAGTCATCGTCGGCGACGGTGATTGCCGAGCGCTCTCCTGTCGATCGGCGAACTGGGACGAGGTGTCCACCAGACAGATCGTTGACGAGTTCTTCCGGCAATTTTCATCCGTCGATTTCGTCCTGCTCCTGAGCGTCCGTGAAAGTCGGCAAGGCTGGCTGCCTTACCCTCCACCGATGCGGCAGAACGATGCGAGCCTGTTTGTTCGCGAGGGGTGTAACGCCCGCTCCGAGTTGAATACGCTGTTCTACGCAATGATCGAGCACTTCCCGAAGCCTGCGATGATGCCTGTCAACGGCGCGCTTCGGGCTCGCGAAGATGACTACGACCTAGGCCATCATGGAGGCTATTCTATGTCGGGATCAAAAGTAGTGCGCCTCGGCCTGCGCGAATTTACGGAGATCTTTGCGGGTCTGCGTTCGCTTCAGGACAATGGCGCTAAGTCTGTCAAAGCGGCGCGGCAACTGCGCCAGGACCCGAACCCCTTTCAGGCCATCGTGTTGAGCAATCTGATGGCGGGCCGTCTGCCGGAGTCGATCAACATCATCAAGACAGACGAGGAGGATAACGACGACTGGGTCGAAATCCGCTTCGGCGAGATCGATCCCGCCATCGCTCCTCTCCGATAACGATGCTTGGCTTATCGAACGTTGGGCTCAGCGAATAACCATGCCAGTCCGCTGATTCAGATCCGAAGCTCCAGCGATGACCGTTTTCAGGCTGGTTTCGGCCATTCATTAGACGTTGCCCGAAGGACCGCTTCGGCGGATGACTTGTCTTCGGGTGACGGTAGGGGATGACCGTTCCGCTCTGATATCTGCCCTTTGAACCGCGACGGCTCGACCGGCAGCATCGGGTCGACACGAGCCCGAAGCGTCAGGCAGCTCGTGGACAACTTCGGTCATTCGACATCGCTACCGAGATCGTTGATAATCGACGATGTCGCCTGCGCTTCACAGGGCACGCCGTATCGGCGTATTCAAAGCGGGAGATGAGCGTCGGCATTCCGGCCTCATAGGCTCAATTGAACTCGCGGGGCTTAATTGCGGTGACTATCTTTCCCACCGACTTACCAAGCTTTGTGTGGGGTGTGGCAATATCTGCCTTTGCCGCCTTTGGAACTGGATTTGTTAAAAAGGCGGGAGAGGATTTTTACTTGTGGACAAAGAAGAAGACCGACCCTCCTCCGCCAGAACCCGTTGAAGTTGACCGGCGCTTTGTTCCCGCCGGCTATGAAGGCGGTGGATGTGCATGGGTAGGGGAACAGCGGATCGACGAACTGAAGGAGCGGGGGTACGCGTTATATCTACGCCCCGACAACAACGCCCCTTGCTTTCGCGTCACAACCGTCGGTGGAAGGCAGATTAAAGAGTTTGTAATGGTGAACCCTCCTTAATTTGCCGAAACTCGGGAGGGTCGCTCACGCTTCCTGAGCAGAGAGGTCCCATGCTACCGACAATTATCGACGCCATGCAGAATAAGCGCATCCTCAGCTTCGTATATGACGGGCTCTCGCGAACCGTCGAACCTCACGCAGTTGGACGCTCGACAGCCGGGCACGACGTGCTTCGTTGCTATCAAACGACTGGCCAAAGCCACCATCCGCCGATCCCAGACTGGCGGCTCATGGAGGTTCGCAAAATTCAGAATCTAGTCGTGTTACAAAATCAGAACTTCGCTTCTCCACGCCCCGGATACAGACGTGGAGACCGAGGGATGACAGTCATTTACTCACAGTTGTAGCACCGCTCGCCGAGGCGCGTTGAGGGTGCTAGCAGTACGTGCCGTCAACATCGACAGCGACGTCGCGCGGCGGGTTTGAATGGCCGCTGCCGGAAGTCGCGATTGTAGCTTGCAGGTCGACCTGAGCCGGTCGGCATCGGGCTCAGTGCGGCCAACTACAGACGTGGGCCCGAGCTTGCACGAGGAAGTTCAACCGTCGACATCGCTCAGACAACGGATCTTCGCGCGCGGACGCTGTCGCCTCGGTCATCATCAGCAATAGCGCGCACACCTAGGCAATCAGATCAAGCTGCGTGATACGATTCACGGCTCCTATCAGCTGATCGAGGAAATCGCTGTGTCCCATTCCTACAAAGCCGTTTCCTACACCGTTGATGCGATACCCCCGCAAAACGGGCGCTATCGCTGGAAATTTTCGGCGATCCTCCATTCCGAAGCCTTCGGTTTGCTTAATGATTCGACGTCGTACGGGGCGTGATGAACGTCACTGCATTCGTTGTGAAATAGGTTGTACAGGTGCACGGAGAAAACGTTGGCTGTCCGCTGTTGCAGACAGCTAGGGTTAGGTACGAAAGTTCGTCGTGGGACCGGGTACGGGCAGAAGCCAACAAGTGAAAACTGAGCGATAACCAACGGGACACAAGATGCCAAGCCTGACGCTATTCGCTGATTCACCAGACGACTGGAAAGAGTACATACACTCCGAGGACGGCAAGGTAACGCAGAGGATCGAGACGACGGCGAAGATAGCACCGTTCCGAACCAAGATCATCCCGGAACAGCCAGCCGTGGAGTTCGTTCAGATTCATTTCGTGGTGAGCATCGAGAGCCGGTCGCCTCAGCTTGGCGTATTCGAAGACGGCGCACACACATGGGTGTCCGTGGACGTTGCGGCACTCGCTTGGATCAGGGACCAGTGGGCGCTGGGGCGGCGAATCGAAGTCACTTTCTGGCGTATAGACAGCGTCGCGGGTTTTACGCTCGGCAGCGCACCGGATGGCAGCGACGTTGTGTGGGACCAAGGCGTTGCGAAAAACGTGAAAATGGACAGCGCCACGCTTGAAGTTTCAGCGTACAGGCCAGGCACGGAAAGCGAGAGAGGCGAAGCACCCATGCCGCTCGCGCCCATTTTCTCAGACGTGCAATCGAAGCTCGGAAAGATCGCCAGCGGCCTCGATTTGATAATCGGCGTCGCGGTCGTCTTCCTTGTGTGGTACTGGACACGTAAGTGATTCTGTAGACTGACAGAGCAGGCGGGATGGCCGCTTTCGGAAAGTTCGAAGGTCCGCAACGGGTCGATCTGCGCCGGGCGCCACGACGCATGCAGCCGCGCGACGCGGCAGGCGTTGTCGGCCACGCTCGGCCGCGATGCCGCCAAACGTCACGCCGAAGAAAACGCCCGGTCATGCCGGGCGTTTGTACTTTTACGTTGGGTCGGATCTTTTCACTATCAGTGGCAGTAGTTTTTCACTTACCCGCGCAGTTTTTTCACTTTCCGTTGCACCGACACGAACTGCCCGCTCGGGGCAGGTTGTTGCGTTTTGGGATGAAATCTCGCAATCGAGCGTAGTCGCATCAGAAAAGCATGCTGGATAAAACTGCTCTCCACAGCCTCCTGGGCTCCTAATTCGTTGGGGATTTCGGCTCAACGGAAAAGATGGCACTCGGGACGGTCCTTGGCCGCGTGAACATCCACGCGGACAACTTCGTAAGAATCAGGACACCTTTTCTGAAAAACAACACACCCCTCAAACATCAATATTCCCCGCCCGCAGCGCATTAGACTCAATAAACGCTCGCCTTGGCTCGACCTCATCCCCCATCAGCGTCGTGAAGATCCCATCCGCGGCAATCGCGTCCTCGATCTGGACGCGCAGCAAGCGGCGGACGCTGGGGTCCATAGTCGTTTCCCAAAGCTGGCCGGGGTTCATCTCACCCAAACCCTTATACCGCTGCTTCGAAACATTACGCTCCGCATCCGCGATCAACCACTTCATCGCCGACTTAAAGTCCGCCACGGCCATGCTACGTTCGCCACGCTTGATCATCGCCTTCGACCCGACCAGCCCCTTAAACGTATTCGCCGTGGTAACAAGCTGCTGGAAGTCCGCGGTCAGCAAGAATTCCTCGTCAATAACGGAAAGCTTGATATTCCCATGATGGCGCCGCTCGACCCGCAACGAGCGCACCTCTCTGATCGGGTCATACTGCGGCATAACGGAAACCTCAGGTTTCAACGGATCATCGCGCAGCTTCGCCTCCAGCGCCGCCGCCGTTACCTTCGCCCCCTCTTCCGAAGCGAGATCGATCACAATCCCGTCCATCACCGCTTCCAACGCCGACGCGTCATACAAGCGGCTCAACCGGTCCACGACCGCCTGCGCAAGCAAGTATGACCTCGCCAACTCGCCCAAGGCATCGCCGGTAATCGGCGTAGCACCCTCTGACGGCGTCAACTCCGACCCCTGCAACGCCAGCCGCAACATATGCTGGTTCAGCTCATACGTGTCCTTCAGATACCGTTCGTCCTTCCCCGCCTTGATCTTATACAGCGGCGGCTGCGCGATATAGATATACCCACGCTCGATCATCTCCGGCATCTGCCGATAGAAGAACGTCAGCAACAGCGTCCGGATATGCGCCCCATCCACGTCCGCATCGGTCATGATGATGATACGGTGATAGCGCAGCTTGTCGAGATTATAGTCATCCTTACCAATCCCGCATCCCAACGCGGTAATCAGCGTGACAATCTGCTCAGACGACAACAACTTGTCATAACGCGCTTTCTCGACGTTAAGCACCTTCCCGCGCAACGGCAAAATCGCCTGGAATTTCCGATCCCGTCCCTGCTTCGCCGAACCACCCGCCGAGTCACCCTCAACGATGTAGATCTCCGACTTCGCCGGATCTTTTTCCTGGCAATCCGCCAACTTGCCCGGTAGTCCGACGCCGTCCAGCACGCCCTTGCGCCGCGTCATCTCCCGCGCCCGGCGTGCCGCATCCCGCGCGCGTGCCGCATCGACGATCTTGCCGCAGATGATCTTGGCGTCGTTCGGCGTCTCCTGCAAATACTGCTCCAACGCCTTCGCCACCACTTCCTCAACCGGCGCGCGCACTTCCGACGACACCAGCTTGTCCTTCGTCTGCGAACTGAACTTCGGCTCCGGCACCTTCACGCTCAGCACGCACGACAATCCCTCACGCATGTCATCGCCCGACGTTTCGATTTTCGCCTTCTTCGCGATCTCGTTATCGGTGATGTATTTGTTCAACACGCGCGTCATCGCCGCGCGCAGCCCCGTCATGTGGGTGCCGCCGTCGCGCTGCGGAATGTTGTTCGTAAAGCAAAGGACGCTTTCGTTAAAGCTGTCGTTCCATTGCATCGCAACTTCGACGCCCACACTGTCCTTCTCACCGACCACGTGAAAAATCGTCGGATGCAGTGTTTGCTTGTTCTTGTTGATGTACTCGACAAAGCCCTTTACGCCGCCGGCCAAGGCAAAATTGTCTTCTTTGCCGTCGCGCATATCGATCAACTGGATACGCACGCCGTTATTCAAAAACGACAGTTCACGAATGCGCTTAGCCAGAATGTCGTAGTGGTATTCGACCTGCCCGAATATCGCCTCGTCGGCCATGAAGTGCACTTCGGTGCCGCGGTTTTCGGTTTCGCCAACCACTTGCATCGGCGACAACAGTTCGCCGTTCACTTCCTCGACAATCCGCTCCTGCGGCACCCCGCCGTGGAACTCCATGAAGTGCTTCTTGCCGTCGCGACGCACCGTCAAGCGCAGCCATTTCGACAAGGCGTTCACGCATGACACGCCGACGCCGTGCAGGCCGCCCGACACTTTGTAGCTGTTCTGGTCGAACTTGCCGCCCGCGTGCAGTTCCGTCATGACGATTTCGGCCGCGCTACGCTTGGGCTTGTGCTTGTCGTCACGCTTGATGCCGGTCGGGATGCCCCGGCCGTTGTCCGTCACCGAGATCGAGTTGTCCGCGTGTATCGTTACGTGGATGTCGTTGCAATGACCGGCGAGCGCCTCGTCGATCGCGTTGTCCAGCACTTCAAACACGAGATGGTGCAAACCGGTACCATCGGACGTATCGCCGATGTACATGCCTGGGCGCTTGCGCACCGCTTCGAGCCCTTCGAGAATCTGAATCGACGACGCGCCATAGCTGGTGTCAACTTCCGAGTTCACTTGCTGTTCGGGTTGCGGAGTGTGCTGTTCAGTCATGAATTTCTTCCGGTTCTGCGGGCTGCTGCTGCGCGGCCAGTAACTTCAAAAAACACCAAAGGGGCTTTGCGCCCCTTGGTGTTTGCCGTCGGTAGACGCGGTCAAATCCGCATCGGCATCACCACGTATTTGAATTGTTCGTTCTCGGGGATGGTGATCAGGGCGCTCGAGGTGGCTTCGCTGCCAAGCGAAATCTCGAGCATATCCACCTTCAGATTCGCGAGTACGTCCAGCAAATAAGTGACGTTGAAACCAATATCGAGCGCATCGCCCTGGTAGGCGATTTCAAGCTCTTCCTGTGCTTCCTCCTGGTCCGCATTGGTCGACATGATCTTCATCTGACCCGGCTCGACCAGGCAACGCACGCCCTTGAATTTGTCGGAGGTCAAAATCGCCGCGCGTTGCAGCGAGCGCTGCAGTTCTTCACGGCCGATCGTGAATGCGTTCTTGTAACCCTTGGGGATCACGCGCTGGAAATCGGGGAACTTGCCCTCGACCAGCTTCGACACCACTTCCACCTGGCCGAACGTGAAGCGCACCTGCGTGGGGGCAATGTCGATCTTCAACGGATCGTCGATGTCCTCCAGCAGCCGCTGCACTTCGAGAATGGTCTTGCGCGGAATGATCACTTCCTGGCGCGCAAACGACTGCTCCGTCTTCATCGACGAAAATGCCAGCCGGTGCCCATCGGTCGCGATCGCCATCAACTGGTCACCGTCGACCACCAGCAGCATCCCGTTCAAGTAGTAACGGATATCTTGCTGCGCCATCGCGAAATGGACCATGCCGAGCAACTGCCTGAAAGTCCTTTGCGGCACCGACAGGCTCGCACCGAAGTCCTTCGCCTGGGCCACGGTCGGGAACTCCTCGGCCACCAGCGTCTGCAAGGCGAAGCGGCTCTTGCCCGACTGCACTGTCAGGCGCTTGTCGTTCAGCGTCAAGCTCACGTTGCCCGGCGGCATCGCGCGCAAAATATCGAGCAGTTTGCGCGCCGCCACGGTAGTGGCGACTTGCTCGTCGCCGACGCCGAAGTCGGCGCGCGTGGTGATCTGTAATTCGAGGTCGGTGGACAGGAACGACACGTCCGAACCGTTCTTGGTAATCAGCAGATTGGCGAGGATCGGCAGCGTGTGGCGGCGTTCAACAATACCGCTGACGGTCTGCAAGGGCCGCAGGAGGTTGTCTCGTTCGGTCTTGACCAATTGCATAGAGTTCCTTCGTTGATTTGGCGGCCTGTCCGTCCCGTCCCGTCTGCGCCGCGCCTGCCTCTCACAGCCTGGCGACCCGCACACCGGACGGCCCCCGGTCGCCCCAGGCCCGCGGGCGATATCTGCACGAACTGCCGCACCGACGAAGACCCTGTCGGTGCGCGTCGCAGACCTCTATTGTGCCTGAAAAAATAGCCGTTTCTGGCACGCCCAGGCGTCGTTTCTACTATATTGGGGCGGTTTTGCCGATATCCAGCCCGTCGCGGCCCGTCGCAGCAGGCAGATCCGCCCCGCGGCGCCTCAACCTTTCAGCGTCTGTTCCAGCACGTGCAATTCGTGGTTCAACTGCGCGTCCTTGCTGCGCTCGTCGGCGATCTTGCGCACCGCGTGCAGCACCGTCGTGTGGTCGCGACCGCCGAACAGTTCGCCGATCTCCGGCAGGCTTTTTTGCGTCAATTCCTTGGCGAGGTACATGGCGATCTGGCGCGGCCGGGCAATATTGGCCGGACGCTTCTTCGAATACATGTCGGCGACCTTGATGTTGTAGAAGTCGGCCACCGTTTTTTGGATGTTTTCCACCGAAATCTGCCGGTTTTGCACCGTCAGCAGGTCTTTCAGCGCTTCCTTGGTCAGTTCGATGGTGATATCGCGGCCGTGGAACTTCGAGTACGCGAGGATCTTGCGCAGCGCGCCTTCGAGTTCGCGGACGTTCGAGCGCAGGTGTTTCGCGACGAAAAATGCCACGTCTTCCGACAGGTTCACCCCTTCGGACTGCGCCTTGCGCATCAGGATCGCCACGCGCATCTCGAGTTCGGGCGGCTCGATGGCAACGGTCAGCCCGGAATCGAAGCGCGAAATCAGCCGGTCGTCGATCCCGGAAATCTCCTTCGGATACGTATCGCTGGTGATGATCACCTGCGCCTTGTTCGCGACCAGCGCTTCGAAGGCGTAAAAGAACTCCTCCTGGGTGCGCGACTTGCCGGAAAAAAACTGGATATCGTCGATCAGCAGCAGGTCGAGCGAATGGTAGTAGCGCTTGAACTCGTCGAACGCCTTGCGCTGGTACGCCTTGACCACGTCCGAAACGTATTGCTCGGCGTGAATGTAGCGGATGCGCGCGCGCGCCTTGTCCTGCAGCAACTGGTTGCCGATCGCGTGGATCAGGTGCGTCTTGCCCAGGCCCACGCCGCCGTACAGAAACAGCGGGTTGTACGAGACGCCCGGGTTGTCCGCGACCTGAATCGCCGCGGCGCGCGCCAGTTGATTCGCCTTGCCGGTCACGAAATTCTCGAACGTCAGCACCAAGTTCAGCTTCGAGCGGTCGTACCCTGCGTCGGCTTCCGCGGTGGCGCCGTTCGCGGGCGTGGCGGCCGGGCGCCACGTCCGGCGGCCGGCGGCTGCTTCGCTGGCGTCGATGTCCGGCACGTCGAGATAGGCGCCGTCGTCGAACTGCCCCGGCGCCGCATCCGCCTGCTGCGGCGCCGCGCCCCGCGCTGCCGCCGCGGCGGACGTGCCGGTGGCCGCGGCGATCACCGCATCGACCGCATTCGCCAGCGGCGAGCCGCTCGGCTGGGGCGGCGCCGCGCCGAGCCGCGCGTTCGCCTTCGGATCCAGGACGAACTGTACATCGACCGGCGCCTGCCAGAAATCGCGCGCCAGGTCTGTGATCCGCCCGGAAAACTGGCTCTTGACCCAGTCCAGCTTAAAGCGGTTCGGCGCCGCAATCCGCACGGTGCACGCCTGTGCATCGTAGTCGATCAGCGCTAGGGGTTTGATCCACGTTACGTACTGCTGCGGCGTTAGCTCGCGCGCCAGCAATGCGGAACAGTGTTGCCAGAAATCGTTCATCGGTCTGTGGTCGTTGTGTGGTGCCGTGTCGAGCCGCGGATCGATCTTCAACAGCCAGGTTGATCTTGTGCAGCCTCTCCGGCGCCAGGCCGGCCGCGACGCGCGCCATCCCTAGGACGGCAAGCGCCCAGACCATCGCCCATGCGATGGCCCAAGGCGGTCCGGCGGACGCATCGAGCCGCGTGTGCTGGAGCAAACGCGGCGGCCGTAGCGGCGTGCAGGTGTCTTGGGATGAAGCGATTCTACCGCCAAATGCCGGGTCCCGGCGACTTATCCACAGGGTCGGGTACGCCAGGGCCGGTAACGCGCTTGCCAGCCTCGGACACGCCGGAGCCGACCTAAACTATTGACGGCCAACAGAAAACCGGTTTAAATAGCAGGTTCCCGCGAAAACCCATTTCCTTACTTTGGCCTTTGCGCTCGTCATGATGCGCGCGACGCGGTTCAACGTCTAACGAGTGAGAGCAACATGAAACGTACTTACCAACCCTCCGTTACCCGCCGCAAGCGTACCCATGGCTTTCGTGTTCGCATGAAGACGGTTGGCGGCCGCAAGGTCATCAACGCTCGTCGCGCGAAGGGCCGCAAGCGTCTCGCGATCTAACGCCGGCTATATCGTGGGCTGCTGCCGTCCGAATTCGAATCACCGGATTCGGACGTGCGGGCGAGCCTCGGGAACAGCGAGTTGAACAAAGCGCACGATACGAGTACGGACACGGGGACGGGCACAAGCATCGGCACGGCCACCACCGTCGGCATGGTTTCGGCGAACACTGGCGTTGCCAGCTTTCCGAAAACCGCCAGGCTGCTGAAAACGGATGAGTTCTCATCCGTTTTTCGTTTGCGCCCCTGGGCACGTTCCGCGCATTTCGTCCTGTACGGACGCCGCCGCGAGCCCATGGAGCACGGCGTGGCGGCCGCCCGGCTCGGCGTAGTGGTCGGCAAGAAGCAGGCGCCGCGCGCGGTCACGCGCAATTTGATCAAGCGCATCGCGCGCGAAACGTTTCGGCTCAATAGCATGCAACTAGCCGGTTGGGACGTACTGATCCGGCTGTCGGCCAAGTTTGACCGCAAGGTGTTCGGCAGCGCGTCGTCCGATGCGTTGAATGCGGTGATCCGAACCGAGGTGGGCACACTAGTCGAGCGCGCGGTCCGCGAAGCCGCGCGCCATGCGGCGCCGCTGCCGGCGCCGGGCGGCTGACTCGCGAACGCTTTTGGCGATTGACCATGCGAACGCTCCTGCTCACGTTGCTGCGCGTCTACAAATTGGCCGTCAGTCCGTATCTCGGCAATCGGTGCCGCTTTTACCCCTCATGTTCCGAGTACGCACGCGAAGCAATCCAGTATCATGGCGCCGCGCGCGGGACTTGGCTGGCGGCGCGTCGTCTATGCCGCTGTCATCCGTTTTGTGCCGGCGGCCTCGATCCTGTGCCGCCGCCCCATTCCAAGCGCCGGCCCTGATGCGCGACAGCGGTCGCAGGACAGGCTAGACCTATTTTATCCACGAGACTTACGCATGGACATCAAACGTACCGTCCTATGGGTCATTTTCTTCGTGTCGCTTGTCATGCTGTTCGACAACTGGCAACGTGAACATGGCCGCCCGTCGCTGTTTTTCCCGAATTTGACGCCGACGCAAACCACCGGTACGGCCATCCCGGGAACGATGACACCGGGCACGCAGCCCGCGGACCTGCCCCAGACCGCCAGCAGCGCCGGCGCGCCGAGCACCGCAACGCCGGCCGCGGCGAAAAGCGACACGGTCCGCTTCGCTACCGATGTGTATGACGGCGAAATCGACACGCTGGGCGGCACCTTGTCGCACCTGTCGCTGGTCAAGGAAGGCGGGAACAAGCAGGCGGACCTGTACATCACGCTGTTCGACCAGGAGCCGAGCCACACGTATCTGGCACGCACGGGGCTGATCGGCGGCGATTTCCCGAACCATAACGATCTGTTCACGGTACTGCCGGGGCCGCGCGAATTGGCGCCGGGCGCGAATTCGCTGTCCATTAGCATGGAATCGCCGGTCAAGGGCGGCGTGAAGGTCATCAAGACCTACACGTTTGCGCGCGGCAGCTATGTGATCAAGGTCGACACTAAAATCCAGAACGTCGGCGCCACGCCGGTCAAGCCGACCGTCTACATGGAATTGGTGCGCGACAGTCAGCCGGTCGAAACGCCGCGTTTTTCGCACACGTTCATCGGGCCGGCGGTCTACACGGACCAGCACAAGTTCCAGAAGATGTCTTTCGAGGACCTGGACAAAGGCAAGCAGGAGTATGCGCCGAACGCCGACAACGGCTGGGTGGCGATGGTCCAGCACTACTTCGCGTCGGCGTGGATTCCGACGCAGGGTGCGCCGCGTGACTACTACGCGGGCAAAATCGACCAAAAC
>Ga0310811_10009100_pt1 | contig 12804 bp, 20 predicted proteins | sample YCmetagenome_FD_207642 | JGI IMG/M metagenome (GOLD analysis project Ga0310811, IMG submission 207642) | Soil microbial communities from experimental microcosm in Duke University, North Carolina, United States - YC | ecosystem: Engineered > Artificial ecosystem > Soil microcosm > Unclassified ...
CCGAGCCTGCTGGTCGGCCTTGATTACTCGATTGAAAGCGTTGTACGCCTCCTGCGCCCCCTTGTTTAGGCCTGATACGTCGAGATCGAGTTTGGCTGTTGCTTCTGCCATACGATTAGAGCGATGTCAGCCCGCGACCACCGGCGTTGAAGTTCGTTGTTACGCGGTCAATGTGCTTGTTGATGTACTCGAGCATGTCTTCAGCTCGGTTGCGCAAAGCTCGGTCGACGTAGTGATATCTTGCGTCCACCTCTCCAGCCTTCGTTGTCGCGTTGATGAATGTGACCGATAGCACGTCACCGTTAAGCGAGATCGAAACAGCGCCGTTCGGCTTAATCTTCCGGCTCTTGGCGTACTTCATGAAAGCGGGATTGAGCCATCCGCTCGCGTTGTAAAACCTTGCCGCGGCTCGGCGCTCGATCTCGCCGGCCTTCATCTTGTCGCCCTCTGCCGTCTTGGCTCGTACTTGGATCTGCTTACCTTTGTTTTTACCCCGCTTCACCGTTCGAGTGGTGAATCGCGTAAAAACCGGCCTGCCTCGGCGTCGGATTCGATAGTTCAGCAATACGGGCAGGGCGAAAAGCTCCTGTCGAGTCGGTGCCAACGCCGCGGCCTCTTGAAAAAGCCCAAGTTTTCCGTCTCCGAAGTTCGATGAACACAGCTTGTTTGCCTGATCTTCCAGAACCTCTGGCATCGGACGGCCGAGAGCTTCACCGTATGCCCGTATGATCTGACCGAGATGAGGAATATTGCTATCGTACCCACTCATTTCCCACGCCTCGCTTTAGCAATGAGTTGCTGCTGTCTCCATACGTAGTGGCACACGCGCCCCTCGCGCACTGCTACTGCATGCTCGAGCTGGTTGCGAACCGTCAGAGGTATTTCCCAGATCACAGCGGTCCATGCGACGTTCAGCTCTTTCGCGAGCGCGATGGCTTCCCACGCGGCTTCACCCGGGTAGTCGCCTTTTTTTTTGAGATGAGCGGGCCTTTGCGTGAGCCGGGCTTCGGACCGATGGATACGCGCGACCGAAATTCTCGCTCGATCTCTTCGAGAAAAATATGCAGTGCGGCGGCGGCTTCCTCCTCGGTAAGTGTGGCGCGAAACGTGATTGTGATGAAGGTGCGGAATTCGTTGAGATCGGCCCAAAGCTTCGGCGTGACGTGCTTTGCGATGTCGGCCTCTGCGGTCTTCTCGGTGCGCTTGAGATGCACGAACACAAACACGAGCGCCTGATACAGCAATGGGTCGCCGTCCTCGAAGACGCGGGCCATAAGCAAACGCGAGCCCACAGTGTAGGGCCAGAGTGTAGTTCCGTTGAACTCCACAGCCGGCCGAATGAAATCGTTGTCGGGTGACTGCGTCTGATCCTCGGGATTAAAATCTGGTGCGCTCATTGGATCTGCTGGAAAGCGGCAAGAATTGCCTGGGTTTGTTCTTCGGGAAGGCCCTCTGGAATATCGCAGTCGGTCCACTGACCTGTGGCGGGGTCGCCGGATCGATATTTCGTGACGGTCGGGCAACGTCGGATGCACTCGACGAGTTCCTTGCGGACGACGAGAGCCCTGCGCATCAGCGCCACGGGATTCTCTCGTTTCCCATCGTCGTTGAACTGTTCGAACGCTCGGATCAACGACTTCGGCACGGCTTGGAACTGGTACTTTCCACCGTCGAGGCGCAAAAGCTCAATTCCAGACGCGCGAATGCAGGCAGCGAGTATCGTGTCGTCCGTTGAAAACTTTGCTGGCGTGCTGGAAAACTTCACCCGCAGTTCACGATGCCAAACCTTCGTCAGCCAGTCGCGACTCTCGAGCGCTCGTCTGATTGGAATCAAGGGATGCGCTGGATTCCGTGCCTCGAACTCCGCGCGATTCCTCCAAGCCCAATCGATCTGCACGGAAATGTGCTCCTCTCCGCAGAAGATCGGACCGCTTTCCTCGAAAAAGTAGGTGTAGATCTTTTCTCCCGAATCCCCACTGATGACCACGGAACAAGGTCCGTTCATCTTTGGAGGGATGTGGAGCGCAGCCAGTGCGGCGGCTAGATTCGTGTTGTTAGTCGGAAACCGCGTGTCGGTGTCGGTGCTCATAGAATAGACGATTAAAGGGCTCTCCGCCTGTTACGTGATGCCCGGCTTCTGGTGCGCCGTGACGGAGAATTCCCGAAGTGCGCCGCCGGTGTGGTCAAGGCTGGTTGACTGCGTGTAGATGCCGCCGGTCGCCACGCCGTTGCCCGTCGTGACATTCGCGAGCGTAAGCGCAACGCCTGGAGCGGCAGCGCAAAAGCCAGTGCTGGCCGTGGTAATCACGCGCACGTCGTAGTCGGCAACTGGGTTGTGGTAGACTTCGCCGGTGTCGTAGCCGACCGACCCGTCATAAACGGTGATCAGAGAGCGAGAAGTCTTGCGGGAATACGACTGGATGATGCCGCCACTTTCCGCAGTGAGAAGGAACGTCGCTCCCGTGAGGTTGAGCAGGATTGGGTCTTGCGCAGCCATTTACTTCCCAGCCTCCTGTTTGACGCCGGTGGCAGCGCAATCGGAGCAGTTCTCCGGAACGATTTCGCCGGACGCGACGCCCTTCATGCGAGGGTCGCCGTAGGGAATACCGCGGAACTGGTTCCACGATTTCTTGTTCTTGGAATCGAGCTTTCCGGCGCCTTCGCAGGTGGGACAAGGTTGCGCTGCCATTACAGGCAGGCGGAGGTGTCAACTAGGCTCCGATGAGAGTGAGATTGAGCGTGCGGACTCGAAGCGTGTCGCCGGTGAAGCTCTGCCCTTCGCCCTCAAAGATCAGGCCGTACTCTCCGCGGCCCTGCGCAGCCGCAAGCAGCTCTCGAGCTTTCGAGACTGCATTGTCCAACGCGTCACCGGAGCCTCCGTCTTTCTTCACGTCGAATCGGAATTCGACCGTGGCCGCGATGCGGAAGATTCCGCTACCAACCTCGTATTCTTTCCCAACCGTGGCCGTTACCGCGATAGAAGGCGTCCTGGGCTTTCCGTCCGAGTTCTGTTTCTTCGGACATAGCGCCTTCAGGACTGGATCCACAGCGAGCTCACCAATGATAGTCAGCTCTGCTCGCTCTTTGATGCTGCTCACTGCTCAGGTCCCTCGGTTGTGATTCGGATGCTTGGGTCGGCTGGATCGTTGGATCGAGCTTTGACCTTGAAGCAACCCGTCTTGACGCCGCGGAGATAGACCGTGAGCAAGTCGCCTTGGTCAGGCATCCGCCCGGTCGCTACAGCTTCGATTGCCGCACGCCGAATCGTGAAGGCCGGGTTCTCATTGTCGATCAACCCGCCGTCGATCAGGGAGTCGAATGCCACGCCGCTCCCCTGAATCCCCGGCACCGTCTTGCCCTTCAGGGCGCCGGAGTTGAACTTGATTTCGACGCCGCACTCTCCCTCCATTTCCGCAAGCCCTCCACCGATCAGCTTTTCGAACTCCGTCATGCCATTGGAAGCGTGTCAGCCAGAAACGGAAACACCCCGCACCGGCGTCGCTTGCCGATGCGGGGCGTGAACCCGTACCCGTGAAATTAGAATCGAGGCGTAAGCGTTGCGCTCACCGCAGAGGCGTCAGTTGTACTGGCGCCCGTTGTGATCTTCGCGCGGACGTATCTGGCGCAGTTACTTGGAAGGCGACAGCGGAGTCCGGTTTGCGCAGGAATACCCGTGCCGCCGGCGCCTGTGAGGACACGCGAGAAGATCGTTGCATCGACTGCGGCGAAATTCGAAGTCGTCGATGTCTCGATGATTGCAGTGACCGTGCGGGTATCCGGCGCGATCGTGGTGCTCAGCGCTGGAATCGCGAGATCGAGTTCGATGTTCTCAGGCTTGAGAGAGTCCAGGCCGAAGTCGATAACGGCGGAGGTGGTTGTCGAGCTCGCAGCCGCCGGCAGCGCGAAGGCTACGGGCGTAAGGAGCGCGTCCTGTTGATTACGGGCAAATTCGTTAGCCATGGTCGTGATGTGTTACTTTTTCGAGTCTTCCTTTTTGGATTCCTTGGGCTCAGTGACTTTCGAGCATCCACCCTCGCGCTCTTCAACGGAGCAGTTGCCGATATCGAGCACATCGTTGCCGCTCGAATCTTTCGAGTAGAGGTCAACGCGCCCATTTTGTGGGGCTGCTTTGGCGAACATAGGACGGTCGCCCTCGGGCGAATGATAGGTATAGGATTCCATGGTTTAGCTGAGCGCTTCGGTGTTGGTGAGGCTGTCCGTGATGGTGATCGGAATGCCGTTCGATTCGGTCGGAATCGGAGCGAGAGGCTGCCCGGCTCCGCCGCTGGTGTTGCTGGTCGCGCTGCGGCTCGCTTGGAGCTGGAAAGCACTGCGGCGAGTCATGAACCACCGATCAGGTTTGTAACCGACTGGATAGAGGGACAGGAGTTCCGCGAGCTTGGCATCCGTGACGCCCTTGCCACTGTCGGCGGTGTTGTCCTTGAGGCGACCGATGCAGTACGGATTCGCGGCCTGAAGCCCGATCCACGCATTGAGCGAGGCGACGTTGGCGAGGTAGTCCTGGCCGGCGTTGCCGTCGTTGACCATCTGGTGGAACCAGTCTCCGAGTTCGAACGATGTGCCCTGGCCGAAGATAAACTGAAGCCCGGTATCGCCGAACTTGACTCCGTAGACGCTCGATCCGGTGTCAGCGGTCGTTCCGCCTGCGTCGAGTACGATCGGAGCAATGCCGCGTGCGGTGAGTTCGGCGGAAAATGCAGTGTGGAAAGCGAGCAAGCCAGGGAATCCCTTGGCGTCGGCAGCGAGGCCATAGAAGAACTGCTGGCCAACATCGATCAACGATTGCTTCATGACGCCGCCGGCCTCGATGGCCATGAAAGCGTCTTCGCCGTCCTCGTAGGCTCGAGCGACCGCAACGTCCACCCGAATATTGCCCGAGAGGATATAGCACTCGTGCGTGCGGTTCAGAAACGTGCTCTTGGTGTAAGGCACGCCGCCATTGGCCGCGCGGAAGCCGACACCTGGATACGTGTCTCTCGACACTGTCTTGAACGAGGTGCCCTTGATCGTGCGAGCTGGAACCACTTCAAGCTCCGGCGCATAGGTCAGATTCTCCTCAATGAGTTCGGACACCTCGGTGGTGCCGTTGAGTTTTGCGATGTCGAGCAGTGTGGCTTGAGCCATGGTGGTTTTTGGTTTGGTGGAGAGTGGTTACTTTTTCGCCTCGCGCTTCGCCTTGATCATGGCTGCGACGGCTGCGGTTCCCTTGAGATTGGCGCCTGGCTTCTGCTCGTCTTTCGGCTTGATCGAGGTATCGACAGGCTTGTGACCCATCTTCGCGAGTTCGGCGGAGAGGGCGGCGTTCACGCGGACTTCGAAATCGGTCTGCGAGGTTTCGAGTTCGGTGATGCGTGTGGCCTGCGAGGTCACAGTCCCCTCGGCGGTAGTGGCGCGGATGGTCATTGCTTCGAGCAGCCCCTCCAATTCGAGGATCCTTGCGGATTGTGCAGCGTCCGGGGCGGCACCGGCGGCGGCTTCGAGTTCGAGAATGCGAGCGTTCGCTGTTTCGAGCGCGGATTGCGTTTCCGCGTTGGCCTGCAAAGCAGCTTCGATGCGGCCGGCCGCGCCGGAGATTTTGTCGAGAGTGGCCTGTAGGCTCATGCCACCCAGCGCGTGTCAACTAAAGCGCGTCTGGAGAGTTGCCAACGATATCCACTAGCCCGAGCAATTTCGCGTCGTCTCCGCCGTACCATCCAGCTCGCCAGACCTCGTCAGAGAGGTCGCGGCCCGCGCGCCCTGCCTTCACATGGTCGCGGAACATTGTGCCGATGGAATCGATACTCTCCTGCAAAAATTGGCGCTGATCTTCAGTGATTGAAGGGCCATGCATGGTGCTTTTCAGATCGGCGCCCTCGCTTGTTATTGGCTGGAAATCCAATCCCTCGATCGCCCAAAGCATCGAAGAATCCACCCACGGACAGATGACGCCGATATTTCCGACCTGCGACGAGCGTGTCGCGATGATCACGTCACATCCGGAAGCTAGATAGTAGGCGGCGGAGCACATTTGCGTCTCCGTGAACGCCACGGTAACTATACCTTGCTCTTTCAGACTGGCGATAGCTTGCGCTGTTTCGTCACATAAGGTGACCGCTCCTCCAGGTGAATCAAAAATGAAGTCGATGCGCTGCGCGCCTTTGTCGCAAGCATCCGCAATCTCGCTTTGGATTTCCTCGTACCCTGTATTCCCGCAAGCCTTCTCAATATTCGACAGGTACGGACCAACGACGCCGAAAACGTAAATCGTCGCGCGCTTCGTGTGATCGTCGAATGTCATCGCTGGGCGCTGGCGAACGAAGTCAGAGAAGAAATCATCGAGTCCTTCATTGCGTGCAATGGGCTGGGACATCGCGCGGTCAACCAGAGATTTGACCGAGGCGTATCCAGCCGCAGAAATGAACCATGGCTGAAAATTTACGGCTTCGTGTATGCGCTGAAATCTCATGGCTATTCGATAGGTGGCGGCGTGTCAGCGGAAGCAGGTGTGCCGGCCGCGCCGTTCGGGTTCGTCTGCCGGAGGAGATTCAGAACGAGGCTGAAGTCCTTGCCTGTCTCGTCGGCGATCTTTTGGGCGCGATTAATCAAGCCAAGCGCCTCGCGATCACGGGTCGCTGCCAACTTTGCGGCCGTGGTGCCCATGCGGAGCGCCTTCATCTCATCCGTCAGCCAGCCGAATTTTGCATCCTCTCGGTCGTTGTCCCTGTCGCGCCCCTCGTCGATCGTCATGAGCGGAGGCATGGAGAAATCCCACTTCAGGAACCCGCCGCGATCTTTGCCGGGATATGGCGGCAGGATTGCAGGCTCGCCGTTCGGCCCGTGCTGCATGGCGACGCTGACGGCATAGCGGACCTTGCGGATTGCTGGATAGCGAAGGAGCGACTGACGGTCAGAGATCGACTTGCGCGCAATATTCTGGTCGGCCCGGGTTGCCGTTCCGTTTGTGCCATCCTTCTTCCAGACGAGCGAATAGGGCCAGTTTCCAGCAACGCAACACACGCGAATGCCGCGGTCGTTGAAGCTCTCCCAATCGGACCCTGGGCGCTGGTGAAGGAATTGCTCGAGCTTGCTGCCGCTGTTCGCTTTGAAATAGCGGATAAGGCCGCCGTACAGACTCTTGAACTCAGGCGTTCCCGAGTTGGTTGGAAGGCTGTCCGCGTTGAGAGGATCATCCAGCGAAAAACCGTCACCGGCGTCACCGGTCTCGTTGTATTCGAGAAGACCGATCGCACTGGCGATCAGCATAGTTTGCTCTTCCCACTCATGGGACTGAGCCATTGAACGCCAGCTATCCAAGACGGCGGAGAACAACGGCAGGCCTCGCGACTGATCAACACGACGCGGCTCAAACGTGCGAATGACGTGGGCGGCGTCGATGTCTTTAAAGTCGCCCCTGTTCTCCCCGAGGATCCGAAACGCAATTGGCCGGCCTGCACGATTCTTGATGACTCCGTTCTCGATGTCGGCTCCGTCGTAGTCTCCATCCGACACCTTGGTCTCACATCCCCACTGCCCGATTCGGCGGCATGAGATCGCCTGCAGCATGGGCCACTGACCGTCTCCGTCCTCGCTGCGAGTCTGGATCGTGATCGACTCGCCCCGTGCATCGGTCTCGATCGAGTCGAGATAAAGCCCGGTGTTGAAGTCGAAGATTTCGCCGCGCACATCGCAGAACGGAAACCACTGGTTGACCAGCCAATCCGTGACGATATCGGCCCACTCTCTGACCTTCGTGTCGCCTTGCTCGCCGCCCATGAAGACCGGCGCCCATCCATCAGTGACGGCAAACATCGCCTTCTGTGAAAGGATGCCTTCCGACACTCCAAAGTTCATGTCGATCTTGTCGGCAAGGAAGCTGACCGTCTGCCAATCCCGACTCGTGATGAGCTTCTTCAGAGGGTCATGCGCGCGAATAGCTTCGGGCGGCAGTCGCCGCGAACCGTTCTCCGCAGACTTGAGAAACTTCGAGCTGATCGGGAATCCCTGCGGCCCGTAAAGGATTGGGTCGCTCATGGGCAGAAGCGCGGAATGCAGACGCCGCCAAAGGATGCGAGGGCGACATTGCGGCGACGGCGGAAGAGAAGAACGTTGATCTCGTCGAGCGTGTACTGATTCAGGAACTGAATGGCCTGAAACGTGATGTCCGTGATCTCCTTTGGCCCGAAGTTCTCAGGAAGCTGGTAGGAGAAGGCCTTGCCCTCGCCCGACGCCGAGGTCATCACGCGACCGTTGCTCGTCGTGTTCGTCGTGTACTGCCCGGCCAGGACGGCATCCAGAGACGCGATTGCTGCATCTTTGTCGTTCGCGTTGGCCTTGAGCGCGGAATACGCAAAGGCCTGTACGGTCGTTGAGAAGGTCACGCCATGGCGGACGTGTCAATGGTTGCCGGTGACTCGACTCAATCGACTGACTCTGACGCGGCAGCCTCTTCCTCGTCCTGTGGACCGCCCACCAACTTGTAGAGGAACGCGAAGAATGTCAGCATTGCCTCGTCATCCCAATAGTGGTTCTGGCGCTTCCCGATGAGACGCCATAGGCCGCTTTTTGTATCCTTCGCTTCCGACTCCATGGACTCGATATAGAGCTGCTGGATGTCGTCGGGAATCTCATGCTCGGCCATTCCCCGTAACCTCGAGAAAATGTCTTTGAAGTAGGTGTTCGACCACTCCCAAACCTTGATCGTCGCTCCCTCTCTCGACTTCGCGAAGTATATAGGATCGCCGGTCAGGCGCTCCGTGACAGCTTGATAAGGCTTCAGCGTCTTAACGCGACCTCTAACCTTCGTGAAATTGGAAACATCGCGTCCACGCAGTGCCGTCCAACCGTGGATCCAACATTGCTTCAGTGCCTCCGCCTTCCAGTTGCCGACATCCAGAGCAGTGAAAGGTTTCGGAATTCCGTACTCGATCCGCTTGGCCTCGATCTCCTCGAAATGCTGAAGCTCTCCGCACCAGAGCAGCCGCGATCGGCCGGCACCGAAGGCACGAATGACGCCAGGGAATCTGTCGCGCTGCATGTCGAAAACAGCGAATCGCTTCTCCTCGTGCTCCCACTTTTTGACGGGTTCACCGTCCTTTGGCTCAAACTCCTCGATCGTGTATCCGCTGGATTTCTTCGTGTTGACTACGGGAACGTCGGCGTCCTTGAGGGTCCACCACCTGGCCTCCTTCTTCTGGGTCCAGATTTTTAGCGGAGCAATGTCTCCGCCGTGCAATGACTCTTGGGCTCGATAGAACATTTCAAGCAATCCACCCCAGTCCTGCCAGTACACGATCCACGCAGAATATCGGAACGACCGGTGGCGTGGAGCAGCGTTGAAATTCGTCTGGAAGTATTTCCCAGATGCCGAGAGTGAGCGTCTTGCCTCGGGATGGTTTTCGATCCGATGTCCGCAGCATGGCGCTATCATGTGCGCGGTCTCGCGAACCTTCTCCCAATTCCAAACCTTTGTTTGTGGGTCGCGCGCGACATCCTTATCGCAGGTGTAGTGCTCCGTCAGAGGATAGAAGTATTGGTCGCAGCCGGGACAGCGGACGCGATATTCCTCCTGCGTACCGCGGTGCCACCACTTTCCCCATTCATCCAAGGTAGCCTTGCCGTGCTTATCTTCGTATTCCTCTCCAGCCTGAGAGACCGTCACGATTTTCCGAGTCGCCTCAACCGTGGACGTTCTCTCAAGGATCTCCAAGATCACGCCAGGATCGTAGCGCCACGCTTCATCAAGTAGCAGCACCTCGACCGAATCCGACTGCATGGAGTTGAGGTCCTGACCGTGCGCAGCGAAATCCATCGTCGGCAAGGTCATTCGATTCTTTGTGATGTCGTTCCTGCCTGCGCCCGCGAGAATAGCTGCGGTTGCCGGGGACGCGCGCAATGTTCTCAGAAATTTTTTCCGGAAAATATCTTCGGCGTCTGGATCAGTCTGCGCCATGAAGTGAGCCGGGCGGGGTGAGTTCGCCACTGTCCATCCGAGAAATACCTCTTCAATGACCGTGCCGCTCCCTTGCGTCGGTTTGCAAATACTGGTCGCTTCGTTGTGCGGGATCGAATTCAGAGGCTCTGAAATCCAATAGGCCGTGTCCTCCCGGAACTCCTTGCAGCGTGTCGAGCTCGGCAGAACGATATTACCATCCGCCGCCCACTCGGTTATCGGTCGCCGGTCTGGCGATCTCAGTTGAGAGAGAATGCCCGCGGCGAAATCATTCATTCTCTGAGCCTCGTAGTTTCGAAAGCTTCTCGAGCGAATCGCGAATCATGTCCCGCAGCTTGTCGCTGTGCTCACGGAAAAGCCTATGGAGTTCGATCTCGCTCTTGCCGACACACATGCCTGGCCCGTCTTTTTCAAACCCGCTTATCACTGACGAAAGCGCAAGCCCGACCGCGGCTCCCTGGGCCTTCACGTCGTCGCGCTCGATGAGCTTCCCGCGGCTGCGAAGGTTTTTGAGGCGCTTCTCTTCGGCCCATTCTTTCTCTTTGTCTCGCCTCGACTTCTTCGTTTCAAAGTCGATCAAGATTTTTTGCTGGGCGAGATCCGGAGGAAGTTTCGCAACTCCAGAAAAACGCGCCTCGATCAACTTCAACAGATCTTCGAGAGGGAGCGTCCGCTTGGGCGCACCATGCTCCTTGAACCAAGCCTTGAGTGACTTCTCAGATACACCGCTCCTCTCGGCCAACAGCGAATATGAATGTGCAAGCGCGCGCGGCATCAGGAACAAAAGTCACCCAAAAACGTTTAGTGGTACGCGCGTGCCCCGAGACAGCTGCGAACGGACCCTTATGTGAGGATGCTTACCAAAGAGATTCCTTACGGGGGCATACCATAGGCACCAAACTACGCCTGCAAACGAGGCTGCAAACCATCTGGTGAGGCTGCACACCGCAGATACGATGCCGAGCAAATCAATTTTAGGCTTGACGACCATGTTTATAATCATCCCTGAGATACCTTCTTCATGTGCTGCGACATGGCCAATAGCTCGGTTGCAGCCTCTGTGGCCTCCTCGATCGTTGCATCGTGTGGCATCTGGCACCACGCGTCACCTGACAACAGCTTGAGCGTCCCTCCGGTTGGCTGGAACGGCCGCGATACATCAACGATTACCCTCATAGCCGCACCTCCAAAGGCAATACCCCACCACGACCAACCACGCGCAAAGGTGCCTGCATGGCTCTGGCCCTACGGATCATTCGGCCGTAGACGGCTGATGCTGTGATTGCGCGGCTGAACTCGGTCCAGCGTCTTGCGTGCATGTGCCTGAGCCCGTCGCGCAATGCCTGCATCCTGGCTGCTTCGAGGATGGCTATGGTGGTGGCTGTGGTCATCAGTCGTTGCAGTTGAAGGTCGCCTCTCCAACATTGTGCACTGTCGGCTCTACATCCGGATCTCTTACCCAGTCGCATTCACTATTCCCGGCGTGGTTCTCGTCAATGTAGCGAATGACTGCCGCGTGAGCTTCCGCGCGCGAATGTGCAGCAACGAAAAGCGACCAATCTCCGTGACCGCTTGGGCTCCACTCGTAAAGCTTCACACCGCAATCGCAGGCACGACCCGCACTCAGAGCGTCTCCGGTCGAGTTGCTCATAGCAGTTCGTAAAGCTCAACCCATGGCCGCAGCTTCTCCTTCATGGTTGAGCGGGTTGTTTGTGGCCACTCATCGACCGGAGCCTGCTCTTTGAGCTTGTTGATTTGCTCGGTGCCTTTCGTGAGGAACGTTATCCATGAGGCGTTGCCGCCAGCCTTGTTGCCGGGATTGCCGCCGCCAGATTCTTCGATCTCTCCGGCGGCAAGTAAAAGATCCTTGCTGTCTCGGGCGATCTCATCGAGCGATTCGATGGGGTTGGGGTGACTCTCTGCAAATGCGATGTATCGGCGGGCAGTGACCGGAGTAAAACCGAACACGGCTGTTCGATTTGGGCGGCTGTTGCTGTCGGACGCAAAAAGCCCCTCCCAATCTCCATGCGGCACGACCCTATGACCCTCGCTTGTTTTTGCATCTTTGAGAGCCGCGAGTTTTTCGCCCAATGCTCTGCGATAGTTGGCGCCAGCGAGGAGGCCATTCCCGACGGTCTTTGCGCATTGTACAAGCTTCCCTTGCGCCTCATTGATGTCTTCGACTCGCTCTGCCAGCAGGCGCTCGCGTTCAGATTGCAGGGTTGTTTCAATTATTTGAGTCATGGAGCTGGGAGTTGCGGGTTTCGCGGTAGGATTGGCGGGCTTCGGTGGATTTCTGCGAGAAGGCCGGCGGAAGGCTGTGGCCGCGCTCGAATGAGACGACGTGCTTGGAGATCGCCGCCCGGGTGACGCCATGCTTCTCGGCCAAGGCTGATGCTGACGCACCACCAATGGCAGGGTGTTGGAGAGCAATGGAAACAGCGGTAAGTCGCAGCCCTCGCTCTCGATCCGTCTTGGCGTCGTGGAGAAATTGCAGGACACCGAAGAGGAATGTCAGGCACTTTCGGCCCGCCTCGCGATAATGGTTTTCCTGGGGTGAGTCGGGCTCGATGTCGTCAACCGGGTCCGCATGGCCTAGTGAATCACTCAGCATGCCCGCTCTTTCCGCCGCAACGATTGAATGTCAACTATATTTTGTGGTTACCTTGGTGTGTACTCTCCTACATTTAAGCCTTTCGTACACTGTTATGGCGTATACCGCAGTGAACACAGGGGTTCGAGTCCCCTCGCCTCCATTTCCCCGGTATCCTCGTTCGAGGGTACATTGGCGTGAGCTCTTTCGAGCCCGCTCCTGCGGAGAGGCGCGTCCTCATTTTCCCGATCGCATTGGCTAG
>Ga0310811_10009101_pt1 | contig 12804 bp, 15 predicted proteins | sample YCmetagenome_FD_207642 | JGI IMG/M metagenome (GOLD analysis project Ga0310811, IMG submission 207642) | Soil microbial communities from experimental microcosm in Duke University, North Carolina, United States - YC | ecosystem: Engineered > Artificial ecosystem > Soil microcosm > Unclassified ...
TGCCGGCGCTGAACATCTTGTCGAGGTCGATACTCGACAAGCCGGCCATCGCGCTGATGCTCACATCGGGGAAGAACTCGGCGCGTGCCACGTCGGTCTGGCGCAGCGCGGACTCGACCTGCCAGAGGCTGGCGGCGATATCGGGGCGGCGTGCGATCAGGTCGACGCCGGCGTTGTCCGGCAGGCCCGTGGTGACATCGGGCAGCGGACGCGGTTGCAGCGGCGGCAGCTGCGACGGCGACACGCCGCACAGGCTGGCGAGCACCGCCTGGCGGATGCGCGCGGAGCTTTCGATGCTCACCAGCATCTGCCGTGCGGAGGCGGTCTGCGCCTTGGCCGACTGCACCGTGTCCGGACGATCGACGCCTTGCTTCACGCGCAGCTGGGCGATCTGCTCGAGCTGTTCAGCCGTCTGTACGCCCTGCTTGGCCAGGGCGATGCGGGACTGGTCCGCCAGCCAACCGAAATAGGTGTCGGCCACGTTGCTCTGGATGGCCAGCGCGGCCGCACTGTGCTGAGCCTCCGCCGCATGCGCCTGATCGACGGCCGCTTCGATGGTGTTGCGCTTCTTGCCCCACCAGTCGAAGTCGTACTGCGCCTGCACGCCGATGTCGCCCTGGTTGTACCAGGTGAAACCGAGGAATTTCGGCGGAATCAGGCCGGTTTCGCTCAGGCGCTGGCGCTCGACCTGCGCACTGCCGTTGACGCTGAGGCCGGCCTGCGCGGTGGCGGCGCGGATGTTCTGCTGGGCCGAGTCAACGCGCGACTTGGCCTGGGCGATATCCGGCGAATCCTTGGTCGCCAGTTCGATCAGCTGGTCGAGCTGCGGATCGTTGTACTGCTTCCACCACGCGGCATCGGGCCAGCCGGCGCGGTGGCCGGTGTCGAGGCCGGCCAGCGGAACGTCGTCGCGAACCGGCGGGCGATTCAACTTGGCGGGAATCGAGCAACCCGCCACGGCGATGGCAACGGCGCAGGCAAGCAAGGCGCGACGGCCAAGTCCGTGTCGGAAGGGAAGGTGTGAGGTCATGGACGAGTGTCCGGCTGGGTGAGCGAATCGATGTTGACCGCGATCTGGCGGAGCAGGCGCTCGAGCGTGCGCTTGTCGGCGGCACTGATCGATGCGAACGCGCCATGCACGCTGGGAAACAGCGGGGGGAGAATCTTTCGTACCAGGCGCCTGCCGGCTGCCGTAATGCTGAGCACGATGCGGCGGCGGTCTTCCGCGCTCGGTGCGCGCGTGATCAAACCGGCCTTGACCAGGACGTTGGCGATGCGCGTCATATTGGTGGCCCCTTGCTGCGCGTATCCGCACAATTCGCTGGGCGTGGCGCTGCCCGTAGGCCTGCTGTACAGCATCATCAGCGTGCGGAAATCGCTGTCGTTCAGGCCATGCGGCTTGAGATTGCGTTCGAGCTCGCCCAGCAGGTTGCCGCCCACCATCAATAGCAGGCGAGTGAGTACAACCTCCTGGAGCGGCAACTCCGGGAAAATTTCTCTAACGCGGCCAATTCCCTCAACCATATGGTCGAGGCATTCATGCATGGACTTCATTTCACCAAAGGATAGTTCGCCAGTGAAGTAATTAGGCTAGCACCGGTTTCGGACAGGTCGCAAGGGTCGATCGACCCGGCGTCAGTCGAACCGGAACAGCTGCCGGGCGTTGCCAGTGGTGGCTGCGGCGATGGCTTCGGGACTTTCGCCGCGAAGTTCGGCGATCACGTGGAGCACCTCGATGATGTTCGAGGGCTCATTGCGTTCACCGCGATGGCAGGCACCGGGTTGATCCGGTGCGTCCGTCTCCAGCAGCAGTCGTTCGATGGGCATTGTCGCGACCATGGAACGAAGACGATTGGCGCGCGGATATGTGACAGGGCCGCCGATCCCCAGGTAAAAACCCAGTTCCCACAGGCGCTCGGCCTGCTGGAGACTGCCCGAGAAGCTGTGCACGACGCCGCGCAGGCCACCGATGCGGCGCATGGTGGAGGTCACTTCGTCCATGGCTCGTCGTGCATGAACGATCACCGGAAGGTCGACCTCGCGTGCCAGCTGCAATTGCTTCTGGAAATACTCGCGCTGCGTTTCGACATCCAGTTCGGGCAGGAAATAGTCCAGACCGATTTCGCCCACGGCCACGGCACGATGCGTTTTCAGCCATGCGGCCAGCTCATCGAGGTGCTGCGGACGATGCTGGTCGAGATAGATCGGATGCAGCCCATAGGCGGGGAGGGCTTGTGGATGATCGGCACACAGCGAATCAATGCGCGCCCAGGACGCCTGGTCGACGGCAGGCACCACGATATGCCGGATGCCGACTGCTTGAGCGCGCTGGAACATGGCCTCCCGATCGGATGCAAAACTCGCATCATCGATGTGCGCATGGCTGTCGGTGAGTTCGAGCACAGTCAAGGGATCCTGAATTGGGAAAAATAGCGAGCTTCGGTCTAAGCGAACATTCAGTGATCCAGAGGTTCAATGAATGCGCTGGATCGAATTCAAGCAGGAGCGGGGGCGCTCCGCTGGTCCAGACAGGAGAGCATTATGAACAGGTTGGTCGTTTCGGCGCTGCATGTTGGTTTCGCCGGTGTATTGATGGTGGGTCTTTCGGCGTGTAATCGGGATGCGAATGCTGACGGTGGCGTGGGTGCCGCTGCGCAGCAACAAGGGGCTGCCGATGGCGCCAAGTACGCGCGCGTGGTGAGCGTGACGCCGGTCCGCGAGGCAGCCAGCGCACCGCAGCAGGTGTGCCACGACGAAGTGGTGACCACGCACAAGCCGGTGCAGGATACGCATCAGATTGCTGGCACGGCCATTGGTGCCGTGGCGGGCGGTCTGTTGGGCAACCAGGTGGGCGGCGGCAAGGGTCGCACGCTCGCTACCGTGGCCGGTGCCGTTGGCGGCGGTTACGCAGGCCACGAAATTCAGGCCAATCATCAGGCCAATGCCACGCAGCAAACGACGCAACGTCGGTGCACCACGGTGGCCGGCAGTGCCGGCGACAAGGTGGTGGCATACGATGTGAGTTACGAGTACAACGGAGTGACCCGCACTGTACGCATGGATCACGATCCGGGTGACAGGCTGCAGGTACAGGAAGGTGTGGTAGCCGTTTCCGACGCTCACTGAGGATTCACGCCATGCAAACACTGCTTAGACATTTGGCTGTCGTGGGATTCGTTTCCGCTTTTGCGCTAGTTTCCGGTTGCACTCCGCCGCCGCAGCGACAAGTGGTTTACAGCGGCTCGACCAGCCGTTGCGAGCAGTGTGGTGTGGTCAGCGATATTCGTCAGATCGAGACGCAGAAGGGTTCATCGCCGCTGGGCATGGTGATCGGCGGTATCGCCGGTGGCGTGATCGGCAACCAGTTCGGTGGTGGCAGCGGCAAGGCCCTCACCACCGTGGCTGGCGCGGTGGCCGGCGGCGCCATCGGCAACCAGGTTGGCAAGAACTCCGGCGGCCCGGATGTCGCATGGCAGGTGACCGTCAAGCTCGACGACGGTCGCTATGCCACGGTGACGCAGGCGGCCGATCCGCAGGTGCGTCCGGGTGACTACGTGCAGATCCGCAACAACCTTGTCTATCGCCTCTGACGTAAAGACGTCTGGACGTCCAAATAAAAAAGGCCCTCTTTCGAGGGCCTTTTTTTATGGGGAGGGGTTTGCTTAGTTGCTGACGGCGTAGAACGCGTGTTCGCCGATGGTCTTGACGCGTTTCGTGGACCAGGTGGTGGTCACGGCGAGCGTGGCGAAATGATCTGCTTGCGGCACGTACACGGTGCGCTCTCCCTTCGGCAGGCTCCAATTGCTGATCGAATCGCCAGCAATCTTCCACGCCTTGGTCCAGGAGTTGAGATCGGTCACTTCGAAAGTGCTCGCGGTGGTGGTCAACGCAAATTGGCGCGGTGACGTGACCACTTCGCAAACGCTGTCGCCCCAGGTGCCGCGGTCGCGGCGACGAAGAGCAACTTCGGCCACGGCGTACTGCCCGATGGTCGACTCACTGCGTGCCTCGAGATACACCGTCGTGGCCAGGCAGGTCTGGTCCGCGAGGGGCTGCGGTAGCACGGACGCTAACCACAACAGCATGGAAAGTTTCATTAAGTCTGCCTCCAACGTGCTGTACGCGCGAGGTCGGTACTGCTGACTTCGCGCGCCGTTGCGGTGGACGGGCGGGCAGGCCGTTCCACCTGGATTGATCGCCGCGACCGAAACTTGTGGTCAGGCGGTTTGCCACGGGATTGTGGCCAGTCGAGCGGCTGATCCGGTGCCACTCAAAACTTGTGGTGCTGCAAGGGCATAGATCGGGTACTAAGGACCGCGTTGCCTGCAACGTCATCCGCGCCAAGGGCGGAGTAGATACACCGACATCTCTGTCGGGTCGCGCTGATCCGGACCCCTCCGGTTCGTCGCGTATGTCGACACCCAGGGCAGTGGGTGTCTATCGAATTGGTTGGCGAGACTAGTGGCCGGTTTCTGATCTGGCAAGTGCCTGGCAGTTCAGGTTCACGTCACACTCACATTGTCATATCAGTTCGTGAATCTTTGCGTTTGCGTATTTCGTCATGCAGTCCAACTCTGCACGACGCGCAACGCAATGTTTTCATCCGTGTCGATGTCCGATGCGTTTTGCAGCGAATCGACTAGACCATCGTCTATGACCGCTAGCGCCTCAAAGGTTGCATCGTCGCCAGCGACATCGAGCAATTGAATGTTGCTGTTGCCCTTATGGTGCAGCACGGTGCCCCCGCGGATAGGTTGCGACAATACGACGCAATGCATATGTCGCTTGTGGCCGCCGCGATAGTGCAGGCGCGCCACGATTTCCTGCCCGGGATAGCAGCCTTTGTCGAACGCAACGGCCTGCAGTCGCTCCAGCGATAGCGCGGGCGGAAGCAGGTTGCCCAATGCGTCGTTCGGCAGCCATGGCCAGCCCGCGCGAACTTGCGGCAATCGCCACGCATCATCGGCTTCTGTGGCTCCGACGATCATGCTGTGCCCGCCGCAACCGAACACGTACGCGTCACCTTCACGATGCACGGCGTACGTCTCGTGTGCGGGGCCGGTGGCCAGCGCGCACGGTTCGGGGACGCGCAGTTTGACCTTGGAGCGAAACACGAAGCGCTGCAGCGATTGCGCCATCGACGATGCATCGCCACCGCGCAACAGCAGCAGCAACGCGTCGTCGGCAATGCGCGCGAGCTGGAACAAGGCGAGCACGCGGCCCTGGGCGTCGAGCCATGCGCCGAACTGCCAGCGGCCTACGTCGAGCGACTGGACATCGCTGGTGAACTGAGCTTGTGCAAATGCAATGGCATCAGTGCCTTCGAGCAGCAGGGTTTGGGCGGTAAGGTCTGTCGGCATAAGGGGGAGATGTAAGGGCGGGGCGGCCGGGTCACAAGGGCGGGAGCCCTACTGGCAGACGAGCGCACCGTCGTCAAGGTTGTACTGCATTAACGCAGGTATTACGCTTTTACGGCTTTCATACACCATGTCCGATACCTCCTCCCAAACTGAGTCCAAGCCCGCGTCCGCTCCGGTGGAGCAGGTTCCCGTGCCCGCGGTTCCGGCCGCGGACAAGACTTCGACGGAGCGAGCGGCCCCCGATCCCACCCGCTACGGCGATTGGGAAAAGAACGGGCGCTGTATCGACTTCTGATTCGCCGCGCCGGCTCGGGTCGGCGTCGTCGGAGCGGGAAGGGCGGTAAAGGGCATCAGCGATTCCACCCAGGATAGCCGCCATGGCAGACACGCAACGACCGCTCTCTCCCCACATGGGCATATATAAGTGGCAAGTGCAGATGGTGACCTCCATCGTGCACCGCGCTACCGGTATCGCCCTCTCCGTCGGCACCTTGCTCGTGTTGTGGGGTGTGTTCTCCCTCGCCAGCGGCGAAGACAGCTACAACCAGTTCAAGACCTGCCTGGGCAGCCCCATCGGCATGATCCTGTTGATCGGCTGGAGCTGGGCGCTGTTCTTCCACCTGTGCAACGGCATCCGTCATCTGATCCAGGACGGCGGCATGGGCTACGGCATCCCGCAGTTCGTCCGTTCCAGCTGGCTCGCGATCATCGGCAGCGTGGTGCTGACCATCATCGTGTGGGCTTACGTGCTGACCGCCGGAGGTGCCGCATGAGCGCCAACGGTCCGCAGTACGACGTGCGCAAGCAGTTGCGCAACCCCCTGAAGCGCGCCCGCGGCCTTGGCTCGGCGCAGTCCGGTGTCGGTCATTGGTGGACGCAGCGCGTCACCGCCGCGGCGCTGGTGTTTCTCGGCATCTGGTTCGTGGTGACGGTGCTGGGCGCCTTGCACGCCGACTACGCCACTGCGCGCGCCATGATTGCCAAGCCGTGGAACGCCCTGCTGCTGGTCGCCTTCGTGCTGGCCATGTGCTGGCACGCGGTGCTCGGCCTGCAGGTGGTGATCGAAGATTACGTCCATACCCGCTGGCTGGAGGTTTCCCTCCTGGTGCTGGTGAAGTTCATTGCAGTGCTCGGCACGTTGGCCACCTTGATGGCCGTGCTGCGCGTGGCGCTGGGAGCCTGATTCGATGGAAAGCTACAAGATCCAACAGCACAAGTACGACGTGATCGTGGTCGGCGCCGGCGGCGCGGGCCTGCGCGCCACCTTCGGCCTCGCCGAGAAGGGCCTCAAGGCCGCGTGCATCACCAAGGTGTTCCCGACCCGATCGCACACCGTGGCGGCGCAGGGTGGCATCTCGGCAGCGCTCGGCAACATGGGCGAGGACGACTGGCGCTTCCACTTCTACGACACGATCAAGGGTTCGGACTGGCTCGGCGACCAGGACGCGATCGAATACATGTGCCGCGAGGCGATCCCGGCCATCATCGAGCTGGAACACTACGGCGTGCCGTTCTCGCGTACCGAGGAAGGCAAGATCTACCAGCGTCCGTTCGGCGGCATGACCACCCACTACGGCAAGGGCACCGCGCAGCGCACCTGCGCCGCGGCCGACCGTACCGGCCACGCCATCCTGCACACGCTGTACCAGCAGGCGCTGGCGCATGACGCCACGTTCTTCATCGAGTACTTCGCCATCGACCTCATCTTCGACGAAGAAGGTGTGTGCCGCGGCGTGCTCGCGCTGGACATGAACGAAGGCACCTTGCACTTCTTCCGCGGCCACGCGGTGGTGCTGGCGACCGGCGGTTACGGCCGTGCGTACTTCAGCGCCACCTCGGCGCATACCTGCACCGGCGACGGCGGCGGCATGGTGCTGCGCGCGGGCCTCGCGCTGCAGGACATGGAGTTCGTGCAGTTCCATCCGACCGGCATCTACGGTTCGGGCTGCCTGATCACCGAAGGCGTGCGCGGCGAAGGCGGTTACCTCACCAACTCCAACGGCGAGCGCTTCATGGAGCGCTACGCGCCGAACGCCAAGGATCTCGCTTCGCGTGACGTGGTCAGCCGCGCCATGACGATGGAGATCCGCGAAGGCCGCGGCGTGGGCGAACACAAGGACCACATCCACATCAACCTGATGCACCTGGGCGCGAACGTGATCCACGAACGCCTGCCGGGTATCGCCGAATCGGCGCGCATCTTTGCCGGCGTGGACGTGACCAAGGAGCCGATCCCGGTGATCCCGACCGTCCACTACAACATGGGCGGCATCCCCACCAACTATCACGGCGAAGTGGTGCAGAAGCGCGGCGACGACGTCGATGCCGTGGTGCCGGGCCTGTTCGCCATCGGCGAAGCGGCTTGCGTATCCGTGCATGGCGCCAACCGCCTGGGCTCCAACTCGCTGCTCGACCTGGTGGTGTTCGGCCGCGCGGTGTCGCATCGCTGCGCCGAGCTCATCAAGCCGGACACGGCGCACAAGGACCTGCCGGCCAGCGTGCTGGACAAGGCGTTGGCCCGCTTCGACGGCCTGCGCAATGCCAAGGGCAGCCTGCCGACCGCGAAGATTCGCGCCGAAATGCAGCGCACGATGCAGTCCGATGCAGCCGTGTTCCGCACCGGCGAGTCGCTCAAGGAGGGTTGCGAGAAGATCTCCAAGGTGCGCGAGTCGTTCAAGGACGTGGGCGTCAGCGATCGTTCGCTGGTGTGGAACTCCGACCTGATCGAAACGCTGGAGCTGGCCAACCTGCTCGACCAGGCCGTGGCTACGATGTACTCGGCCGAGCAGCGTCACGAGAGCCGCGGCGCGCATGCCCGCGAGGACTTCCCGGACCGCGACGACCATGTGTGGCAGAAGCACACCATGGTGTCGGTCGATGAAGCCGGCAAGGCCGAGTTCGATTTCCGTCCGGTGCACATGTACACCATGACGAAAGACGTCGACGTCGTGCCGCCGAAAAAGCGCACTTACTGATACCCGGACTGGAGAGCCACTGTGGCTGAGTTTTCGCTACCCAAGAATTCCAAGGTCCAGCCGGGCAAGCATTTCCCGGCCAAGGACGCCAAGAAGCCGCGCACGTTCCGCATCTATCGCTGGAGCCCGGACGACGGCCAGAACCCGCGCATCGATACGTATGAAGTCGACATGGCTTCGTGCGGCCCGATGGTTCTGGACGCGCTGCTGAAGATCAAGAACGAGATCGACTCGACGCTCACCCTGCGCCGTTCGTGCCGCGAAGGCATCTGCGGTTCGTGCGCGATGAACATCGACGGCACCAATACGCTGGCCTGCACCAAGGCGATCGAGGATTGCGCCTCGGGCGACGTGAAGATCTATCCGCTGCCGCATATGCCGGTGGTGAAGGATCTGGTGCCCGACCTCACGCACTTCTACGCGCAGTTCGCCTCGATCAAGCCGTGGCTGCGCACGCAGAGCCCGGCGCCGGCCGACAAGGAGCGCCTGCAGTCGCCGGAAGACCGCAAGAAGCTCGACGGTCTCTACGAGTGCATCCTGTGCGCCTGCTGCTCGACCAGCTGCCCGAGCTACTGGTGGAACGGCGACCGCTACCTCGGTCCGGCCATCCTGCTGCAGGCATATCGCTGGATCATCGACAGCCGCGATGAGGACACCGGTGCGCGTCTGGACGATCTGGAAGATCCGTTCAAGCTGTATCGCTGCCACACGATCATGAACTGCGCCCGCACCTGCCCGAAGGGTCTGAACCCGGCGAAGGCGATTGCGGAGATCAAGAAGTTGATCGTCGAGCGTCGGACCTAAGGGTGTTGCTCTTCCCTCTCCCCGGAGGGGAGAGAGCAGGGTGAGGGGCGGGTGCTCGCGAAAGAACCTCCAATCTGGCCTAGATAAACTGAGGCAAGATTGACCCCTCACCTCAATCCTCTCCCCGGAGGGGAGAGGAAGTAGAAGCCAGGAGGCGTATCGCAATGGACGAAGCCCGCATCAAACGCCTCCGCTGGCGCACCCGCCGCGGCACCCGCGAGCTCGACGCCCTGTTCGGCGGCTGGCTCGACGAGCGCTTTGCCGGTGCCGACGAAGCCCAGCGCCAGGCCTTCGATGAACTCCTCGACGTGCAGGACCCTGACCTGTGGGACTGGGTGATGGGCCACGCCAAGGCGACGCGTCCGGACTGGCAGGCGATCATCGATGACATCCGCACCCGCCATCGGCTTTGAATATCGGCCGTCGCGCTGGTTGAGGCGTCTGCTGTTCCTCGTTTCCGTCCTCGCCACGCTCGCCGTGTGGATGAGCGCTGTCCCGTGGCTGGCCAAGCTCGCCATCAGCGTTGCCATAGGTCTGACTCTGTGGCGGACGCTGTTGCGCTGGTCTGGCGTAGCCGTGCAGGCCGCCGGCTGGGCACGTGACGGGGGCTGGAGCTTGAGATGGCGGGGCGACCAGGACACGGCGGCAACACTGGCTTCGTATCGGGTGATCGGCGAGCAGGTCGTATGGCTGCGGCTGTCGCTGGCCGGCCGGGGCCAGGTAGCGCTGCTGCTGGCGCCCGACAACAGTGACGCCGATATCCGCCGCCGCCTGCGCATGCGTCTGGCCCAGGTCGAGGCATCGGGCACTTACGCCTCGGGCCGCGGTCCTACGGTTTAGCCGCGTTACAGGCGATAATCGTCAGCATTCGGGCGGCCAGCCCCTTCGAACCCCATAAGCGACCGCCCTAATGTTCCGACCGCTAGAGCTTTTCATCGGCCTGCGATACACCCGCGCCAAGCGTCGCAATCAATTCATCTCCTTCATTTCGACCGTCTCCATCGTCTGCATCGCCATCAGCGTGACCGCGCTGATCACGGTGATGTCGGTGATGAACGGCTTCGATGACGAGTTGCGCTCGCGCATCCTTGGCGCCATTTCGCACGCCACGGTGTCCGGCATGCCGGGTGAAGCGGTGCAGGATTGGCCGCGCGCAGTGAAGATCGCCGGCGACAACAAGCATGTGCTGGGCGCCGCCCCCTACGTGGAAAGCGAGGCCTTCCTGCAGGCCCGTCGCTCCACCGGCGGCATGTTGCGCGGCATCGAGCCGGCGCAGGAACCCAAGGTTTCCGACATCGACCAGCACATGGTCGAAGGCAAGCTCGGCGAGTTGACGCCGGGGAGCTGGCATATCGTGCTGGGCCGCGAACTGGCCATGCAGCTGGGCGTGTCGGTAGGCGACAAGGTGATCGTGGCGGTGCCCGCGTTCCAGTCTTCGCCGATCACCGGCAGCGTGCCGAACCTGCGTACCTTCACGGTGACCGGCGTGTTCGAAATGGGCATGCAGGAATTCGATTCGGGCCTGGCCCTGGTCAACATGACCGATGCCGAGCGGCTCAATCGCCTGGGTGGCCCGACCGGCATTCGCCTGAAACTCGACGACATGTTCAACGCGCGCGGGGTGGCGCGCGAGCTGGCCGATCAGCTGGGCCAGGTCTACCGCGTGGATACCTGGATGGACAGCCACGCCAACTTCTTCTCCGCCATTTCGATGGAGAAGAAGGTGATGTTCATCATCCTCTCGCTGATCATCCTGGTCGCCGTGATCAACCTCATCTCGATGCTGATGATGCTGGTGACCGACAAGCAGGCGGATATCGCGATCCTTCGCACGCTCGGTTCCACCCCGCGCAGCATCATGGGCATGTTCATGGTGCAGGGTGTGCTGGTGGGTTTCGTCGGCATCGGCTTCGGCGTGGGCCTGGGTTCGCTGCTGTCCTGGAAGCTGCCTGCCATCGTGAAGTGGATCGAGCATGTCACCGGCGTCACCTTCCTCTCGCCGGACGTCTATTACATCAGCGAGTTGCCGAGCAAACTGCTGGCGAGCGACGTGGGCTGGGTGGCGCTGGTCACCTTCCTGTTCTCCTTGCTGGCCACCCTCTATCCCGCTTGGCGTGCGTCGCGCACCCAGCCCGCGCAGGCGCTGCGTTATGAATAAGCCGAACCATCCCGCCAACGACGTGGTGATGCGCGCAAGCCACATCGCCAAGACGTACGAAGAAGGCGACCTGAAAACCGACGTGCTGTCCGACGTGAGTTTCACGCTGAAGCGCAGCGAGACGCTGGCCATCGTGGGTGCGTCCGGTTCGGGCAAGAGCACGCTGCTGCATATCCTCGGCGGCCTGGACACGCTGACGCGTGGCGAAGTGGAAGTGGATGGACGCAACCTGTCCAGCCTTTCCGATGCCGAGCGCGGCCGCGTGCGCAACCGCTCGATGGGCTTCATCTACCAGTTCCATCACCTGCTGCCGGAATTCACCGCGCTGGAAAATGTGTGCATGCCGCTGCTGATCCGCGGCGTGTCCATCAGCGAGGCCGAGCGCGAGGCGGCGGCGCTGTTGGGTCGGGTGGGACTGGGTCAGCGCTTGCATCACAAGCCGTCCGAACTCTCGGGCGGCGAACGCCAGCGCAGCGCCGTAGCGCGCGCCCTGGTGACGCGTCCGGCCGTGGTGCTCGGCGACGAGCCCACCGGCAATCTCGACGAGACCAATGCGGCGCAGGTCTACGACTTGATGATCGAACTCAATCGCGAGATCGGCACCAGCTTCATCCTGGTCACGCACGACAACCGTCTCGCCAAACGCATGGATCGCACGCTGGAGCTGCATAACGGCAGCCTGGTGGAAAAGATCCACGCCTGACGGCCGAGGCGCAGCAAGGCGGCCTTCGTGTTTGAGGCCTACACGTTTTTCGGCGTCATCGTCGTTTCGCACGCACTAACCTGAGGCCTTCCGCAGGGAGGGGACGGAAGTGCGCAAGGACGGTGCGCTCGTGCCGGCGATCATGCTGCTGCTCGGCGTACTTGCCGTGCAGTGGCTGGTGGTGCTGCCGCCTGCCTGGGTATGCAGCGCACTCGCTGCGATGGCATGCATGCTGCTTCGCTTTGGCGCATACGGCCGTGCGCTGGCCTGGTGCCTTCTTGGTATCGCCTGGGCGTGCTGGCGCGGTAGCACCGCGATGGACGCGCGGCTGCCGCGCGATCGGGAAGGGCAGGACATGACCGTCGTGGGCCGTGTCGCCGATCTGCCGCTGGTGGGCAATGACGCCACGAGTTTCCTGCTGAACGTCGACGATGCCACGCTTGGCGACACCTCGTCGCCGTTGCACGGGCGCGTGCGGGTGAGCTGGTACCGAGACGCCGCCGACATACAGCCCTGCAGCCGCTGGCAACTCAGCCTGCGCCTCAAGCGTCCCCGTGGACTGCTCAATCCCGGCGGCACCGACAGCGAGCGCAGTGCGCTCGAACGTAACATCGTGGCGGTGGGCTACGTGCGCGACGGTGCGGAGAACGTGCCGCTGGGAGCCACGCCGTTCTGTATCAATGCCGTTCGCGCAGCAATCAGCCGCGCCATCGCCGAACGGGTGGGCGATGCCCACGACGCCGCGTTGCTGCAGGCTTTTTCCGTGGGCGACACGCGGGGACTGAGTCAGCACGATTGGGAGGT
>Ga0310811_10009102_pt1 | contig 12803 bp, 10 predicted proteins | sample YCmetagenome_FD_207642 | JGI IMG/M metagenome (GOLD analysis project Ga0310811, IMG submission 207642) | Soil microbial communities from experimental microcosm in Duke University, North Carolina, United States - YC | ecosystem: Engineered > Artificial ecosystem > Soil microcosm > Unclassified ...
TTGGCGAAGGTGACGCTTTTGTCTTCCGTAAAGTGACCATCGTCATAATTTACTTTTAGAATTACTGGCTTTCCGGAAGCAGATGCATTTTGCAAGGCAGCGGCCAGTTTTCCTGGCTCCCATGGTACTACACGCGGGTCGTTCCAGCCGGTAACGCAGATAACTGCCGGGTATTTCACTCCATATTTTACATGTTGCATACCATCCATTTCGTATAATGCTTTACATTCCACGCTGTCTTTTACAGTACCAAACTCAGGTATATTTACCGGCCCGTTTGCGCTAAACTCTAAGCGCATGGCATTGGCACAGCCTACATTGCAGATAGCAGCAGCAAACAGGTCAGGCCGTTCGGTAATGGCACGGCTAATTAAAATACCTCCTGCGCTGGTACCTGTTCCGGCCAATCTTGTAGGATTCGTATATTTTTCAGCTATCAGGTATTCCGCACAGCTGTTGAAGTCTTTCCAGGTATTGGGCTTGGTGGTTTTGTAACCGGCCTTGTACCAGGTTTCGCCCTTTTCGCTGCCACCCCTTACATGCGGATAGGCAATAACCACACCTTTAGTAGCAAGCCCGGTTTCCACATAATCAAAATAAGGAGACATGCTGATGCCGTACGCACCATAGCTGTCCATCAGGCAAACGTTGTTGCCATCCAGTTTTGTGCCTTTTTTGTAGACGATAGAAAGAGGTATCATCGTGCCGTCGTGGCCTTTAACTTCCACTTCTTTGACCTCTAAGTTTTTGTATTCAGGCGGAAATACGGGTTGTTTATTAAAAGTGTTTGGTTTGTAAACCTCTGCCCGGGCATTAAAATCGAATTCGGTATTAGGTTTTATCCATGAGGTAATACCGACGGTACATTCGTTGGTGGTATTATCAATGCTAAATGGATAGGCGGTGCCTGAGAAAGGCAGTTTCAGCTCAGACATCTTTCCGGTTGCTACATCATATTTTGAAATATGACTGTTAATACCATCGCTATAGGTTAACAATACATAATCCTTACAATGGGTAATGGCTTCCAGGGTTTGGTCGGTTTTTTCTTCGGCTACTGTTTTGGCATTCGTCCAGTCTGGATTTTTGATGTCGGTAACTAACAGTTTATAATTTTTGACACCTTTAGACGTAATAGCAAATACCTTATCACCTACCAGCTCTAAACCCCGCACCAGTTTATCCTCCTTTGTACAAAGCGTTTTCCATTGGATCTTGCCTGAATAGAATTGTGCGATGGGTGCATAATATAGCTGCATTTCATTTTCAACGGTTCCGACACCCGCAAAAACATAGTTCTTATTGTCGTTGGTGGTGTAAACATAAGGATAGGCTTTGGAGTCGATCTTCAGATCAGGGTAACTCCCGTTGCTGAAAAAGTCAATGTCGGTCGAGCCGGCTGCTCCAACTTTGTGCAGTTTTGTTTTGGGATTCAGGCGTGCTTCTGGATCTTTATTATCGGCGCTCTTTAGCCAGAGATATAAAACCGATTTGTTATCAAAGCTCCATCCCTCAACACCGGCTGTTGGGTACATTTTGTCTTTCAGGAATTTTTTGGTGGCAACGTCCATAATTTTTACAGTACCTACCTCGCCGCCGCCCTCGGTATAGGAAATGGCAACTTGTTTAGCATCAAAGCTGGGCACAAAGTTTTGGATAGATAATGTTTTGCCTTTAATGTAGGTCAGCGGATCAAACAGTAATTGCTCGGCGCCATTCATACCTTCGCGATAGTATAATTTGCCAACCTTTTCGCCGGGCATAGTTTTGCGGTAAAATATGCGGCCCTTCATCCAGGTACGTGAGTTGATCCTGGGAGGCTGCAGTTTGTCCAGTTTTTTCCATTCGGCTATCAACTCGTCACGGCCGGAGATATTATTTAAGGTGAACTTGCTGTAATCCGCCTGTTGTTTAAACCAGGTTACAACAGATGAATCTTTAATGTGCTCCAGCCATCGGTAGGGGTCTTTATATGTGACACCAAAATAGGTATCGGTGCTGTCGACAGTTTTGGTTTCGGGTAGTTTTACTTGTGCGGATGCAGAAAGAAAACAAAGGCACAGAGCTAATAAGATCAACTTTTTCATAACACAAAGGGTTTAAGAAGTTAATAATTAACCAGGCGGGGTAGGTAGTATAAATTTAATATATAAATAATTGATAATCAATAGAAAAGTTCGGTAAGTTATGAACAATGGGGAGTAGAAATACGTAGTGTATAAGAGGTTATTTATTACACTTACGCTGATTGAGTGATTATTTTGCGGAAAAAAATAGCATTGCAGATGTTAGACAGAATTAAGCACTTTCACACGCCAGTGTAAGATGAGGCATTTTAGCTATTGCAATAATCAATTTTTTTAAAAAGTAAAAAAAGTTTATATTGCCTTCATGAAAACCTTATCGATTGTTATTGTTATAACAACCATGTTGTGTATTGGCTGCAAAAAAGAAGCTGCCACCAATAATAAACCCCAAACCTACTTACTTAGCAAAAAGACATATAACCTTAACAATTCCTATCTCATCTATGAAACTTATAGCTATGATGATAAAAACAGGGTAATTGAGATAAAGGAATCAAGTAACCGCAATGATTATAAATACACTTATGATAATAGCAACAATCTAACTGTTGCCAAAACCTATGATTTTAATAATACATTAACATCGACTGCAAATTATACTTATTCAGGAAATACTGTTAGTGTATTAGAGCTTTATGGGGATGGTACTGTAAAAAGTGCATATACCTTTACACTTGATGCTAATCAAAAAGTAACCAGTACGACATTAGACGGGAGCGATATTTTTACATATGATAGTAACGGCAATATAACTCATTATGATCAAACCGGTCCGTCAACTCAGTCAGACAGTTATACATATGATAATAAAAAACATCCTTTATCCATGATTGGTGCAAAAAATCTTCACATGATGTTTTTATTAGGACAACCTCAAACTTTTATAAATAATATCGTACAAGAGCAGGATCAACCAAACAATTATAGTTATATATATAATAGTGATGGTTTCCCAACAAGTGCAGTGGATAAAGGGATTGCTGGGATATCCACAACTATTACTTATGAGTATATAACCAAGTAGTATATGCATCTACTTACCATGTCAGTTGTATTGGTTGAGAAAATCATCCAATTGGCATTTTATAACAAATCCGCCAACAATCCCAATAATCCCGCAATCGTGTTATATTTGGCGCAATGAAACGCCTATTTTTCTCAATAATGGCTGCCCTGCCCGTTCTGGCATCGGCGCAGGCAAAAAAATCTGATAATTTAGTTCAATATGTGCACCCGATAATCGGTACGCAACGCATGGGCCACGTGTTCCCGGGTGCTACGGTGCCTTTTGGTATGGTGCAGTTAAGTCCTGAGACTGATACTGTGGGTTACGAAAAAGACGGGCACTATGATCCTAAAGTGTATAGTTACTGTGCCGGTTATCAGTACGACGATAAAACCATCGTAGGTTTTAGTCATACGCATTTCAGCGGTACGGGCCACTCTGACTTGGGTGACTTTTTAGTAATGCCTACAGTTGGTACCCTCAAACTTAATCCCGGTACGGCGGATAAACCCGGTAGTGGCTACCGCTCTGCATTTTCACATGCCAACGAAGTAAGCGAAGCCAATTACTACAAAGTAAAACTGGATGATTACAACATCCAGGCAGAAATGACCACCACTACACGTGTGGGCTTTCATCAATATACCTTCCCGAAATCAGACAACGCACACGTCGTGCTCGACCTGATGGCCGGCATTTATAACTACCCCGATAAAAATGTGTGGACCTATTTGCGGGTAGTAAATGATTCTACTGTGATCGGTTACCGCTCCACCAATGGCTGGGCACGTACCCGCACGCTGTATTTTGCTATGAAGTTCAGCAAACCTTTCATTGCCCATGGCTATAAAAAATATGACAAACGCGAGGTTTACGGCGGTTTCTGGGGACAGTTTAACCGTACGCCAAACTTCCCTGAAGCAGCAGGCAGGCAGTTAAGAGCTTATTTCGACTTTAAAACCAACGAGGGTGAGAAGATCAAAATAAAGATGGCACTATCGCCTGTAAGCATGGACGGTGCTATGGTCAACATGCAGGCCGAATGCCCCGGGTGGGATTTTGAAAAGGTAAAAGCAGACGGACAGACCCAGTGGGAAAACGAGCTACATAAAATCGTGATCGAAGGCGGTCAGGACGAGAAGCAGAACTTCTATACCTCAATGTACCACGCCATGATCAACCCAACCATTTATATGGATGTTGATGGTCAGTACAAAGGGCTGGATCAAAACGTGCATAAGGCAGAAGGATTTATCAATTACACCACCTTCTCGCTTTGGGATACGCATCGCGCATTGCACCCGCTGTTCAATATCATCGACCCAAAACGCAACGCCGATATGGTTCAAAGCATGATCGCACATTATGAGCAAAGCGCCGAATACATGCTGCCAATATGGAGCAACTCTGCTAATGAGAACTGGTGTATGAGTGGCTATCATAGCGTATCTGTTTTGGCTGATGCGGTAATAAAGGGTAATGCACCTTTTGATGCCAACAAGGCTTTGGAGGCCTGCGTAGCTACCGCCCGTCACCGCGATTATGCCGGGATAGGCTATTATATGGATATGGGTTATATTCCTGATGAGAAGAATGGCAACTCGGTATCATCTACCCAGGAATATGCTTATGATGACTGGTGCATCGCACAACTGGCTAAAAAGCTAGGCAAACAGGATATTTACGATGAGTTTATCAAACGCTCACAAAACTGGAAAAATGTGTACGACCCGAAATCAGGCTTTATGCATCCGAAAATGATGGATGGCACTTTCCGTGCGAAGTTTGATCCTTTCACTACCATCGGACAAGGCTTTATTGAAGGTAACGCATGGAACTATACCTTATATGTTCCGCATGATCCTGCCGGACTGATCAAAGTGATGGGCGGCAACAAACGCTTTGTAACTTACATCGATAGCCTGTTCAGCTATAACCTGCCTGATAAATATTTTGCCGAAACTGAAGATATTACTAAGGACGGCATCATCGGTAACTATGTACATGGCAACGAACCATCTCATCACGTAGCTTACCTATACGACTGGACCGACAAGCCATGGAAAACGCAGGAGAAAATCCGCATGATATTAAAGGCGCAGTACAAACCTGCCCCGGATGGCTTGGGTGGTAATGATGATACCGGCCAGATGAGCGCCTGGTACATTTTCAGTACGCTGGGTTTTTATCCGGTTGCCCCGGGATCGGATCAGTATGCAATAGGTAGTCCGGCGATGAATAAAGCGGTGATCAACCTGGATAACGGCAAAACTTTTACTATTAATGTGAAGAACCAGGGTGATAAGAATGTGTACATTCAAAAGATCGTGTTGAATGGAAAGCCGCTGGATGGATTGTTTTTATCACATGCGGATATTATGAATGGTGGTGACGTGACGTTTTTTATGTCATCAAAACACAAATAAATAATTCCCCTCTTGAGAGGGGCAGGGGTGTGTTCTCCAGCATTGCGTAGAAACACACCCCTACCACTTCACAGACCAAACGCGCCCCCTCTCTCCGAAGGAGTCCTTTGGACAAGAGGGGAACTGTAAAAATTTATTATGAAAAGGAACACAGTACTCTATTTGCTAATTGCATTCGGCTCATTCACAGCCAACGCTCAACAAAAACCCTTAGCCCAACTCCAACAACAATTCGTCGACCTGCGTTTCGGAATGTTTATTCACTTTAACATCCCAACCTATATGAACCAGGATTGGGCCGATCCGGAAGCATCGCCTTCCCTCTTCAATCCAACCAAACTGGATTGCGACCAATGGGCAAAGGCTGCAAAATCCGCAAACATGACTTACGGCTGCCTGACCACCAAACATCATAGTGGTTTCTGTATTTGGGATACCAAGACTACTGAGTATAACGTGATGCACAGTCCTTACAAAAAGGATGTAGTAAGGCAATTTGTAGATGCATTCAGAAAGAATGGGTTGAAAGTGATGTTGTATTATTCTATTCTGGATACACACCATAAGCTTCGTCCAAATTCCATTACTCCTGCAGATATACAAATGATCAAAGGTCAATTGACCGAATTGCTATCAAACTATGGTCCGATAGAAGCACTGATCATTGATGGATGGGACGCGCCATGGTCTAGAATAAGTTATGACGATGTGCCTTTTGAAGAGATATATGCTTTGGTAAAAAAACTCCAACCAAATTGTGTGCTGATGGATTTGAACGGGGCTAAATATCCGCCTGAGGGGATGTTCTACACCGATATCAAAACTTACGAAATGGGCGCAGGGCAAAGAGTTTCAAAAGAACATAACACCATGCCGTCATTGGCTTGCTTGCCGATTCAGGGAAGCTGGTTCTGGAAAACATCTTTTCCAAATGAAGCAACGAAGGATGCCACCAAATTGGTGAATGAAGATATTGTGCCATTGAATAATGTAAATTGCAACTTTATCCTGAACGTAGCGCCTAATCGTGAGGGGCAGTTTGATGATAATGCATTGGTTACACTCAAGAAAATAGGCGAGCTTTGGAAAAATGCAGGTCCGGAAGCGCCGCTGCCAAAACTGGATGCGCCGATCATCTCGCATAACCTGGCAAAACATCAGCAAAGCAATTCAAGCTGGAGCGACGATATGAACATTATGGATTTTGCCAATGACGATGATTTTACCACCTCTTGGATATCCAATACAACAGTAGCTAAGCCGTGGTACGAGATTGACTTCAAAAAAGAAACTGCCTTCAATACCATTGCTATAACTGAAGAGAAACCCAACATCAGCAATTATGTGCTGGAATACTATCATGATGGCGCATGGAAACCGGTATTTGACGGGACTAATGAAAAGCGTGTAAAAATTAATCGCTTCGACAGGGTTAGTGGTACAAAAGTTCGCATGCGGATTTTGAAATCAAATCACCAGGCTTCGATTGCGGAGTTTGGGGTATATGATGAGAAAAGGTAGGTAGCGTTCTTACCCCTCCTCCAAAGGAGTCCTTCAGACCGGCCTGCCCTGATTTCAGGGGAAGGGCTTTTTAATTCTCTCCCTAAACTTAGGGAGAGATGTCCAGCGCAGCGTTGACAGAGAGGGTAAAAACGTAGGACAGAAATTATAGATAAACAAAAGTCCTCCCCAACCGGAAGGACCTTTCTATTTGTAATTAACTATATGATGGAGCCGACTTTGTCGGGTATGTTCTATTTTTTTCGGGGCAAGTTGATATATGCTATTATGCTGACGATCATGGTTACGACAAAAAATATGATGCACCACATGATTCAATATTGATTATCCTGCCATATAATATTGCTCGCGTGATGTTAACTGGCTCAGTTTTTCTTTCAGAATATTTCTCGCACGATATAATGTAGTGCGTGACAACAATTCAGTAATGCCTAACTTGTTGCCGATCTCCTGGTGAGAGTAACCCTCAACAGCATACATATTGAATACTGAACGGTATGCCTGTGGTAATTGCTGAATCAGTTTCATCAGATCGTTCACCTCCAGGTTGTTGGCATTCTGTGAGGCAGATGATATCGCACCTTCTTCTGCCATATCCTCCACCAATACCATCGGTTTCAGCTTACGGTAACGGGAGATAGCTGTATGCACCATGATCCGGCGGATCCAGCCTTCCAGGTTACCGTCGCCGCGGTATTTGTGCACGTTGTTAAACATCTTGATAAAACCTTCCTGTAAAATGTCCTGTGCTTCGTCCTTGTCGTTGGCGTAGCGCATGCAAACAGCCAACATTTTTGGCGCTAACGCGCGATATAAAGCTTCCTGTTGTTTACGATCGTTTTGCAGGCATCCTTCCCACATGCGGTTCAAATTGATATCGGTGTTCATGGCATTCATATTTGATACACCTATGCCAAACAAAATGCCCAAATAGTAAATTATTGATTTTCAGAGAAATAAATTTTTATGATCTACGAAGGTGTTCGTTTTCGTTACACTGAGTGATACAAAGGCGGACGGTTTTAACCTCCTCGATCCAATATGAAAATGATCGCCTAATCACCAATCTCTGATCACTAATCTCTAAATGCTTACCTTTGCCCCATCCCGGATAAAAACCGGGCACCGTTATGATCAAAGAAATTGAACTAGTCTGTCCGCCGGAGCAGCACGGAGATGAAGCTGCTTTAAAAAAGCTGGCCGCCTCTGTCTTAAAAATATCACCTCAACAAGTTTCTGGATTAAAAATACTCAAACGCTCGATTGATGCTCGTGGCCGTAAGGTAGTTTACCGGATGCAGGTAAAGGCTTTTATTAATGAGCGCAATGTTCCCGAGAGTTATGCAGTTAACTATCCCAACGTCAGCAATGCCAAGCCTGTTATTATTATAGGTGCTGGTCCGGCGGGATTGTTTGCTGCTTTGCAATGTATTGAGTTAGGTTTGAAGCCGATAATATTGGAGAGGGGTAAGGACGTGAAACAGCGCAGGCGTGACCTGGCCAATATCAACAAGCAGGGATTAGTTAATCCCGAATCTAACTATTGTTTTGGTGAGGGAGGTGCAGGGACTTATTCAGATGGTAAGTTGTATACCCGGTCAACTAAACGAGGAGACGTAAATCAGGTACTAAAAATATTTGTGGCTCATGGCGCGTCAGAAGACATATTAGTTGATGCACGGCCGCATATCGGTACCAATAAATTGCCGGGCATTATCACTGCTATTCGCGAAACCATACAGAATGCAGGCGGCGAAGTTCATTTTGATACAAAAGTGACGGAGCTGATCGTCGAATTCGGGAAGATCAAAGGCGTAAAAACGTTAGAAGGTGAAACATGGAAGTCTGATGTGGTGATACTGGCTACCGGGCATTCAGCAAGAGATATTTTCGAAATGCTTCATCGGCAAAACATCCTGATCGAAGCTAAACCTTTTGCTTTAGGTGTTAGGATCGAACATCCTCAAGAGATAATCGACCGGGCGCAATACCATTGTGATGTCCGGGGTGAATTTTTGCCGCCGTCATATTATAGTTTGGTGGAACAGGTAGATGGTAGAGGTGTATTCTCCTTCTGCATGTGTCCGGGCGGAATTATTGCACCATGTGCTACTGAGTATAAAGAAATTGTAGTGAACGGCTGGAGCCCGTCAAAGCGGAATAATCCTTATGCAAATTCAGGCACAGTAGTGCAGGTTAATCTGGATGATGTAAAAGGCGATAACCATGATCCATTTAAACTGTTAAAATTTCAGCAGCAAATAGAACAATTGGCGTTCACAGCAGGCGGAGGCAATTTGGTTGCCCCGGCCCAACGCATGGTTGATTTTGTGGAACGACGAGTATCAACAGATCTACCTAAAAACTCTTATCTGCCCGGAACAAAAAGTATCGAATTGCGGGAAGTATTGCCTAACTGGGTAGCCGCTAGTCTGCAAAAAGCATTGCCGATATTTGGCAAAAAAATGAAGGGCTATTATACCAATGAGGCTATATTAGTAGGTGTAGAATCGAGAACGTCATCACCAGTGAAAGTGCCGAGGGATAAAGAGACTCTGCAACATCCTCAGGTACAGGGATTATTTCCTTGTGGTGAAGGTGCAGGTTATGCAGGGGGTATTATATCGGCGGCGATTGATGGCGTTAATTGTGCTTTAGGAGCGAAGAAGATAGTCTGAATCAGAATTTACGGAATTTAAGAATTAACTGAATTCTGAAAATTTATAAATTCTGTAAATCCTGATTCAGACAAAAACTATAAAATCATGACAACATCCGAAAAACTCCAAAACGAATTGCAAAAGGTATTATCCGGCGACCCATGGTATGGCGACCCGGTTTATAAGATATTGGAGCAGGTAACTTTTGAGGCCGCTTTTGAAAAACCAGATCACTCAGCGCATAACATTGCCGAAATCGTGCTGCACATGCTGGCGTGGACGGAAGAAGTAATGGACCGGATGAATGGCATGGATGCGGGTATCCCTTCAAGTGGTGACTGGCCACCAACCGGCAATCCGGAGGAACAAAAATGGCAGAGATATGTTAATGATTTGAAGCTGGTGAACGTAAATTTGATCGGTGTCATTCAGGATTTCCCCGAGGAACAATGGAGTGAGCTTATAAATGACGAACGAAACCGCGAATTGGGCAGTGGGGTAACTTATGAAGAATTGGTGAATGGACTGATCCAACATCATATTTACCACTCCGGCCAGATCGCGCTATTAAACAGGATAATAAATGGCTGATAAAAAAACATTGGTTTTGGGCGCTACGCCAAACGAGAGCAGATATGCCAACCTTGCTGCGAACCGACTGGTGCGTAGTGGACACAGCATTGTGAATGTAGGCTTGCGCGATGGTGTTGTAGCGGGTGTGCCGATTGAGAAAGCTGAAACCATACATAACGATATTGATACGATAACGCTATATGTTGGCCCTCAAAACCAGCAAAGGCTATATAATTATATATTAGATACGCATCCTAAACGGATCATCTTTAATCCGGGAACTGAAAATTCAGAACTCCGCCGCATGGCGAATGAAAAGGGTATAGAAACGGAATATGCTTGTACGCTGGTGCTGTTGTCGATAGGGCAATACTGATTGCTGTAGACGTTATGCATCGCATTTCTACGACCTACTCAGGGCTGATAAGGCCGTCTGATAAGTCATTTAAAAACTTTTCAGGGTCTGTTATAAAACGGTAAGAATTAGATGATTTAATTTTTTGGATGAGTTCATCGCGTTTTGGCTCAAAAAGCCTTCCTTTTCGGTCCATAAGCAAACAATCGAATTGTCTTGCCAAAGAAAATAAGGATTTTATAAAATCCTTATCCAATTTACGTAGGTCTATACGACAACTTACTTCGTCTATTTGATTTGTATTATATTTAAGGGATACGCAAATATTATTTGTATCAGCATCACCGAAATATTTTAGCCCATCAATATCACTTTGCGATTCAGGTATATTTTTGAGGATAGGAAATAACTCTTTTACAGTTATGGTTGATTTATACCACCAATTGATCGTTAGAGCGTCCTCAAAATCATAAGCTTCATCAAGATCGTTTTTGGCGAAATGATTTTCCCAGCCATCTTTATCAATAAACAACTCATCAGGGATATAATTGTATTTACTGATAAGTGCACTCTTAGGAATAAGAGTCAAATTGAATTGCCAGATTGCCATAAAACAAAATTATCCTCAGGTTTCTATTTTTGATAATATCCTGATCTCCTTCGGATAATAATTATTAATCCGATTCGGCAATAATTTAGCCCATCCTAGCGGCTGCCCTTCATAACACATCAGACTCCAGCCTTTATCATTTATATCCAAACCGGTGATATTGTCACGGCGCAGGTATTGAATTGCCTGCTCTTTGGTCAGCGCAGTTTGAAGGAATTTATCTTTATTAGTAATAAGGCTTAATGCCAGTTCATGGTCAGGCACCATGTCTTTACCCATCAATTTACCAATCCGTATCCCCGATTTCTTTATATATAGATATCGCTGCAAAATAGCCAGGCTTTCTTTATGCTGGCGGCTGATCGCCAGCCAATCATCGTTCACCTTAAAGAAAAAGAAATCGTCCGCATTATTTATATAAGGTTTTACAAGGTCGATCTCTTTAAAGTTGGGTTTCTGCTGCTCTTTGTTTTTTGCAGGGGCGACCTCCCCATCGCTATCCTTCTTTTTCAGGCAGGCTGCAAATAACCCTTCGCCTTTTACTTTGTCAGGATAAAAACGATAGCCCCATGCTTTGTTTTGGATAGATTGGCTTTCTACTATTCCCCAATCGCTCTCTATAGGTATGCGTATACTTTCCAGATCGAATTCATTACAAAGCCAATCCAGTATATCTTCATTTTCCTCCATCGAGTAAGAGCATGTACTATATATAAGGTATCCATCCTCTTTTAATGCGGGATGAACATCAGCCAATATGCGTTCCTGCCGCTGATGACAAAGGTTGACGTTGGCTTCTGACCATTCATTCATCGCATCCGGGTCTTTGCGGAACATTCCCGAACCGGAGCATGGGGCATCTACTAATATAATATCGAAAAAACCTTTCAGCTCACCAAAGTCTTTCGGATCGTTATTGCTTACTATTGTATTGGCAGTTCCCCATCGTGTCAGATTATCAGTAAGCACAGGAACACGGGTTTTAATGATCTCATTGGCGACAAGCAGGTCATTCTCTTTTAAATCAGAGCTGATTAGCGTGCTCTTTCCACCTGGGGCTGCGCATAGGTCCAATACCTTGATGCCATCGCTATTCTTGTTTATAGATTGTAATATATTACCGATAAACATGGACGATGCTTCCTGCACATAATAGCATCCCGCATGAAACAGCGGATCGAATGTAAACGATGGACGACTGTTTAGGTAATAGCCCTCATTGCACCAGGCAACTTTTTCGTCACCTTTTATAATAGATGGTTTAAAAGGATTCAGCCTGATGGAGGTAGGCGATTCGGTGGTTTGATGCGCTTTTGAAAAATTTTCGGCGTCCAGACCAGGCGACCCGGCTATCGAATTCAGAAAATTTGGAGGGAAAACAGGATTGTTCATATTGTTCTCAAAGATACAAAAATCAAGAGTTTCGATTTTTCAATGGAGAAGTCCACATCTGTGCTAAAATAATTGACCTTAGTTTACAGTGAGTTAAACATTAATTTCGATTTATTTAATATTTCTTTTTGCAGGTCTGCGAAATCTCCTTACATTTGTGTCCCCTTTAGAAA
>Ga0310811_10009103_pt1 | contig 12803 bp, 17 predicted proteins | sample YCmetagenome_FD_207642 | JGI IMG/M metagenome (GOLD analysis project Ga0310811, IMG submission 207642) | Soil microbial communities from experimental microcosm in Duke University, North Carolina, United States - YC | ecosystem: Engineered > Artificial ecosystem > Soil microcosm > Unclassified ...
TGGCCTCGCCACCGTCACCCCTACTGTCGCTGCTTCAGGAAGTGGTGCTACGGCTACCGCTGGGGCCTCTTCGACTGGCTCGAAATCAGCTGGCTCCCCTTCTGCAACTCAGAGCGGCGGTGCTGTCGCTCTCGGCGTTTCCACCTTTGCTGGTGTCACCGGTACCCTCTTCGCAATGATCTTCCTCTCATGAATCCAGTGTGCCATTGACTATATCATTTAGCTTTGCATATACTAATATACCTACCTCGTGTACACTGACATTCATGATAGTGATAGATTTTCGATTCTGCATTTACTGAGACAATTGTTGTCATATGCAACGATGGACTTGTTCATGTTTTGCTTTGATCTTGGGGACTGAATCATGTTGTTCTATATTACTGTTTGGACCATGACCCACCAACTGGAATATAGTGACTTTGTTGCTCTCATTTGTGTGTTCGCTGCGTCTTGAAGTGGTATGGAAATTACAGAATGGTGCCTGCTAGGGACATGATGCGACGATATTTTTGAATCCCAGACGTAGGTTTTCCTAATAATAAACTGTTGACTGCATACAGTGATGGTCTCGGGTGATTTACTGATCATCAGCGCAAACCCGCTTGTCAGTACAATCGACCTGCCTCTCCTCCCCTCCCCACCTTCCTTTCCAGCGCTTATCCCCGTCGGTGAACTTGCTTTTGAGATAAACAACGGACACCTATGTTGCTCAGTTCATGCCTAGACTGCACGCAAGTACTACCTTCGTTCCTTGTACCTTTATCTCATCCCTACTGTCAGGAATAATGAACTATGCGAGGCACTGATTCACAGTCTTTTACACACGTCATGTCGTTGCAATTAGGCACTTACAGTCTAGAATCTGCGCGTCTACATAAGTCTGAGAATACTTAAATCCCTTGACGAGTTAGGGCTCAGGCCTTCGACTTTGAAAAGGTAAAATTTCTGATGCATGTCAACTGGTACATTTTATGTTCTCGACCAAACTTTGTAATTGACTGACTGGAGTTCAAAGGATTGTTTTGATGAATGGTGCTCTGGTAGCCTCCGAGGTGTACAGGCTTGTAGGGAGTTGTGTCATCAGTGAACAAATTAGAATGACATATATAGTCCATAATTCACAAGCATCAGCATGATTCTGTTAACATCACATTGTCATGTTTGACCTTGTAGAGGAAAGAGGAAATTCTGGTGTCCCCATAAGCAAAAATAAGCTGGCGCCCGCTTATTTGCACCCACCTTGATTGAGAAAATGCATCAGCTATTTGCCATAGGTTGTCACCTCCTTGGAGGCACCTTCTATGACCTTCTTCCATAATGGCATAAACATATTGAATGAGGCAGTGATGTTATCCAACATCTGCATATAGGTCCTCTGATGACTGCTGTTGTACAGCAGCATCTCTATGAAATATAAGGTATGGATATGTGAGGGGAAGAATTGAAACATTCAGGACAAAAGAGTAGGCAACAATAATGAAAGGGAACAGTAGGACAAAAGTTATCTTTGATGTTATGACCTAAGATTGAGTAATTGTGTACTGTAATATGAGAAAACAAAGTCTTTTAAAGTACAAGGGTAAAAGAAAAAGAAAAAGAAATGTATCCATATGTTTTGGATGCCAAGAGTGAAGCTCTTTGCACTGATGAAACATAAGGACAACTTTCATCTTGTTCAAAGTAGTGGAATGGTGCATAAAGGATATGTAATCCTTACACCAACCTCCCTGGAGGCTATGAAGCCTAGGAATTATATGAACACTGTTGAGTAGTCCTTCAAGGTCAAGATGTGGTGGGGATGCTGCTGTACAACAGTAGTCATCACAGGACCTACATGCAGATGTTGAACAACATCACTGCTTCATACCATCAATATATCTATGCTCAGATAAACCTGGCCCTTCCTCAGACAAAAGCTAGGAAGGTCATAGAAGGTGCCTCTAAGGAAGTGGAGACACACAGAAAGTAACTGGTGCATTTTTCTCAATCAAGGTGAGTGCAAATAAGCTGGCGCCAGCTTATCCTTGCTTGTGGGGATTACACCAAGAAATCAAAGGATTTGTGCCCTCTTGGAGCACACTTTGGCCAGCAACTATCTTCTGATAGATATGCTAAATAATGAAGACAATCAGCCAGTGCAGATGCTAATTATCCTTTGTCCAGGTGAAATCCATCCCTAACAAATATATATTCAGCAATGTCCGGAAACTGTTTCACGAAGAGTTCAAGAACCACATGCTTTATGACACCAACAGAACAGTCAGTCATCTTCTCTTCTTTCAAATAGCAATGCTTGCTGGCCATCTTTAAGTTTGTCAAAGTCCAGTTAAAATAAGCAGGCACCTGCTTATTTTATTGTCTCATCCTCTGATGCATTTGTTAGGTATATCAGTTCATATTTACCAACCTGCAAGTGGACCTGCCTCTTCTGCAGGCATTTGATGCAGATCAGAAAATGCATAGACATATCAGAAAAGCTTCCTAAAGAGCTAACTTCAAAAGTGTTCATATCAATGGTGAGTCAGCATGTGAGAGACTAGTGATAGGAGCTTATGAAATGAGGAGGGGAGATAGTCATACTTAAGCAGCAAGAGTCATACCTCAGATGGCCACCAGGCTCCAACATTAACCTCAACAAATTGAAGAACTCTTGAAAGCCAAGAGAGAATGCCCTTCAAGAGTTCTTCAATTTGTTGAGGTTAATGTTGGAGCCTAGTGGCCATCTGAGGTATGACTCTTGCTACTCTAACATGGTCATCTTTCCTCTCCATTTCATAAGCTCCTGTCATCAGTCTCACACACTAGCCCACCATTGTCATAAATACTTTTGAAGTTAGCTCTCTAGGGAGTTCTTCTGAAATGTCAATGTTATTTCTGATCAGCATCAAATGCCTGCAGAAGAGGCAGGTCCACTTGCAGATTGGTGGATATGAACTGATAAACCTAACAAATGCATCAGAGGATGAGGTGAAAAATAAGCGTGCGCCCGCTTATTTTAACTTAACCTAGACACACTTAAAGATAGTTAGTGAGCATTGCCATCTGAAAGAAGAGAAGATAAGATAGTTGACTGCTTTGATGATGTCATAGAACATGTAGTTATTGAACTCATCATGAAAAAGCTTCTAGATGCTGCTGATTATATACTTGTTGGGGATGAGTATCACCTGGACAAGGGATGGTTAGCATCTACACTAGTTAATTTTCTTCATTGTTTAGCATATTTATCAGAAAAGAGTCACTGACTGAAGTGTACCCCAAAACAGTACAATCCTTCAACTAAATGTAGTTCTCCATGAGCAAGAATAAGCTGGCGCCAGCTTATCTACACTCATCTATTGAGAAAGTACACCAGCTACTTGCCATGAATGTCCACCTTCTTGGAGGCACCTTCCATGGCCTTTCTTAATGATGCATTTATAGCTCATTTTGAGGAAGGGCCAGGTTCATCTACTGTCAGACTGGGGTTTATTAGATTAGCAGACACCTAATTGTTTGATGCTGATGCTATCTGCACTCACCATGACTGCTACAGCAATATTGGATCTTGCAATAATCTGGTGATGGATCAAGACTCAAAAACTTGGCTCTGAATGAACACAAATTTCCCATACTCTGCCTATTGTTAGCCTGTAAAGAGTGAAAATAAGAGCTCAAGCTCCTGTTTTCTCTTAGTTACATTGAAAAACTTACCAAGATGATTGTTTGCTGCTGTTTGTGTTTAGCTCTTGATTTGGAAGGTATAAATTGCAGAAAGAGATGCTATTTGGCACAGCCATTCTATTGAATCATGTATATAAGTGGAGATGCAAACATGTACAAACAAATTAGTCAGCTTGCTTAGCAATTACATGTATAACCATGGCCTGCCTAAGATCACTGGCTGTGTGCTTCTGAGGGAAGCTATCTGAACCTAACTGACAAGATCATTTGGTTTCACTATCTTCTCTCTTCACTGACTTGTCTTCCTATAAGTGTGTGGTTGTTTGTCTTGCTGTATGCACCTATCAAAAAACAACATAAAAATACACAAATTCCTGCCTCTCTGAATCAAGTGCTGATTTATTCATTTTCTCCTTGTCCAGCTTTTGGTAACTCACCCATATGACTTGCTGCAAGTGTTTACTTAAGATCCTTCTGTAAGGACAGCATCTTGTCTTCTTTCTTTCTAAATAGTGCATGCTAATGTGCCCTATTGCATCATTCCTCATGCCCTTCCCCACTCTTAATTTCCTAATGAGTCTTTTATTGGCTCATAGGAAGAGTTGTTGGGCCAGACCTCGACTTCTCGCAATCAACCAGGCAGAAAAACCGTGAGGTTTGAGAAACATTGCACTTCATGCCCTTAATGATTCAGGCTCGACTAAGAGACATAATTTATGCCCAAACGTGACAAGTCTCTGGCAGTCACAAAACGGCGCAATGACCAGTCATCTAGACTCATCGATCCTCAGGATACACAATAAAATTGTGCTCGCAACCATGGTAATCAGACGAGCATTCAACCAACAAGAGACCAACGACCATGTACAAACATGAAACTTGTCGTGCATAATCAGATGACTAAAAACGGCGATGAGCCGTACCAAATATCTTCGAACCGTGGATATATAACTGCAAGATCAATTACGAATTCTGTACCGCATCAATGTTACCTTTTCACTTCAGAACAATGTCATCGCAAGCCCCATAAGCTTCTGCATCTCCCCTGGCTCCATGTTTACTTTACCCGTCGACTTGTACTCTGCCATTAAGCGCATCGCAGTTGTCGCAGCTGATTGCATAGCTATGGGATATACATCATTAGCGCAAGCGATGATATATCAGGTGGAAGAAGTCACCTTGCGTCTTTCCCTGGTTGTCCCCCCCGCCTTTCTTGTCGAAAAGCTTGCCTGCCTGCGCCATCGCCAGGGCGATCTGCAGAATTGAGTATGTCGACTACAAAGATGGTGAAGAAACTTACGATCTTGTCCTGCATGCCACCACCTCCTTTAGGAGCCTGTGGTTTGGCAGCCGGCCCATCGTCACCAGAGTCAGAGTCAGAGTCAGACTCTGTATTCTGTGGCCGCCCTTGAGGCCTCCCGCCACTCGGTCTCCCACCCGCGTCAGACGAATGCTGCGCACTAGAAGGAAGGCCGGCAGATGGTCCCGCATGCGGAGTGTCCGCATCGACATGGAACCCACCCTGCGGTTTACCTCCCTGTTGCGACCTGCCACCTGACTGGTTATTGGCAGCTGCGATCTTCAGCGCCTCGACAGCGGCAGCTGCGCCTATAGCATCATTCGCCATCGGTTTATCATCATGATCAGAACTACGAGAAATGACATTTGATTTAGCTCGACTCAATAGGAATTCATTAAAAAGAACCTACCCATACGCCTGAGCGTGAGCAGAGAAATGAGACTTATAATTATCTTCGTTGAACCCGTCCGAGGGCTGAGGCTGGTAGCGAGGTGGGTTGGGGGAATCGGCATAAGCGGCTGCGTTATCTGGGGTGTGTGAATATGACTGTGTTGATTGACCTACATCGCCATTAATTAAAGAGAAGCGATGCTTGACATTCTAATCATACCTGGCGAAGGCCCATTGTAGTAATCACTCGCAGCACCTCGGCCTGGTCCTCCTTGTGGAAAAGCGTCGTATGCATATGAAGATCTATCTGGAGGAGGCGGCCCAGGAGGCGGAGCATAACCTCCCGCTGGCGCATGACTGATTGGTGCACCAGCAGGGGCCACATACACATTGCTTCCACGACGTGGGTCCAGCGATTCTGGGACAGCATACTGGTTGTGAGAAGGCTGAGGATACCCACCGCTCTCGTAACCGGATGTGCGCTGTTCGTGGGGGATAGCTGGCAGGTCCCGTTCGGGCTGCTGCAGGTATGAAGGTTGGTAACCAGCGTTCTGAGGTGGTCTATTGGAAACATCCATCATCACGATACAATCACCACACACATCAGATAAACCTACCTCTGTCGATCCCATTCTCCAAAGTCCTCAGGGCCGATATGATTACCTCCCGTGCGCGGTGCTTCGAACTCCCTGCCGCCATGCATCATCCTATTGAATTCTTCATCAGAGACGAAATCCGCCCTGCTGAGCCCTCCAGACGGGGGTGCATATTGGGGCTGATTTAGGTCGCGGCGATGGTCTTCGTATCCGGCGTATCGTCCATGTTGACGCTCATCTGAATGTTCTCTGTGACGTTCATGTCCAAATCGGCGCTCCTCGAGCGCTTCGCGGCGGTCTTGCAGACGCTCCTCGAATTGCTCGTGGCGATCATGCAGACGTTCTCCACGTCCCTCGTGTCGCCTATCGTGATCACGGTTAAACTAGGAGTGACCATTGAGGTTCATTAGGAAGGCGATTCATATGGAATGGACTCACCATGGAATTGTTGTGAAGGATCTCAAAATATCAGAAGATGGAACTTGTGGAAAGGAGGATTCGAGCTCACTCTTTTAAGTATAAGTAGCGGAGGCTGTTTTAGGATCTTGGCATAGCCTGTAGTACTTGGTGATGATGACGTCTGGGGCTATGCTCGATCACACCGCTTCAGTTTCAGATCACGCTCTCATTAATATTTGGACAACACTAAAAAAAGTTTATCATTGCAAGTACCTATAAGAATCCATTAAAGACGCAATATATCCCACACAAAATCATCAATTGAATTTTCAATACGATAACGAACCGTAAGTTAGTGATCATGATATATGTATACTAGTGTCGTTCTTGCCGTCTATCAAAAATTCCAAGGTCATATTGTGATCATCGACTTGGTCCATGCCGCCTACAAGTTCCAATCCCCATCCCCACTCTGACCAACGTCTCCAAACACGCTCTCCCATTAATCACTAGATCTTCATCCCATTCCACTGTTCCCCGCTCAAATAATACGACGATCGTCGACCCCCCTGTAATGATACATTCATTTAGAAAACGAGCACACGATATACAGAAAGATATTGCGCACCAAAAGCAAAATATCCAAGCTCTTGACCACGCTTGACATCCTGTCCCTCTTCAACAGTTGTCTTGATGCTCCCCACCATCATCGCACCAATGCAAACCACCATGACCCGTCCAAATTGTGGACTATCAATAGGTACGATCTTCCTCACATTTTCTCCATAGACATCTAATGCGCTTCGAATCGCTTGAGGCTGACCACGTTACCACGCATTAGCCGCCGTTCAATCAAAAAAAGACAAGACCACCCACATTCACAGTGTAATACTCCCCCTTCACATCCCTAATCTCCCCGATCCTCCCATCCACAGGAACATGGAACCGATGATAATCCTGGGGTGCGAGTCTGAAAATCGCCAGAGGTCCACCTATGTATCTCTCCGCTTCATCGCGATACACATCGCCCAGTAATTTCGCAATGCTGAACTCGCGGCCCTTGATCCAGAGCTTTGTAGCCTCGGAGACGGTTTCAAAGACCATGAGACGGCAGTCGGCGGCACTGACGAGGCGGCGAGGGTCGTCGGGGCTTTCGATGGGTCTGGCGGAGGGCTTGAGCTTACGGTAAAAGAAATCGTTGAAGGTTTCTGACAAACATATCAGCGGGATATGCACAGGAGAAGTGAGAAACATACTGAAAGAACTGATCGGCTCCAAGATCTCATCGACTTTAAGCCCATGGAACTCGATGAAACTCGGGATATGGCGAACTGATTCTGGTGAGTCGTATTTGGCGCCTTGTTTGATGGATAATGACTTGAGAAGGTGACGAGCTAAAATAAGTCGAGTTAGGAAGAATGATGGATATGAATATGAATATACAAACCTCGTGCGCCCTCCATCCTCCCTCTGGCACCCTTATACAATAACCGAATTCCAAGCCGAACATACACCTGCATTTTCTCCTCCTGCAACTGCCCCGTCATCCGATTCTGCACGATGATGTTCGCCGAGTTCTAAGAGATACATCATCAGCACGACCCAACCAAAACACACCAGCTACGACACTTACAGCTCCAATCCTATAATTCCCATTCGACACCTTCGAAATAACCTTCGTATACCACTTCCTCTGCGCCTGACTCGCAGTCACGAAATTCCCCACCACAAGCCTATCAACCTTGGCCCAATCCTGACTCGCGCATATGGCCACATGTGTGATAATATCCATCTCTGCTTTCGAGTTCAGCCTCGGTCGATGGCACAACGGGCAATTCTTGATATTAATAACTCGCTCAAAGGTGTCCGAGGAGGATGCTTGGGCTGAAGTTGCATCGTCGGGGTCAGACGAGGACGAAGCAGAGTCCTGCATCGCGTTATTAGATCCAGATCCACTAGGCGTCGATGCCGCAGACGAAGGCTCGGGGACACAGACACTCAACAACGGCCTGTCACTCGACTCCGTCAGAAACAACGACCTTCCCAAATCCGTAGGCGACTCTTCCCCCAATATCGCGCCCAAGGGTGGACCTGAGAAATCCAGGCTGCCCAAGAACGGCTGTCCAAACGCTAGGTGTAATCCAAGTTCTTCTCCAGGCGTGATAGATTCTGATGCAGATGCACTGCTATCTCTGTCCATGAAGGTGTCTAGTGTATCGATCCTCTTCTTTTCGGATGTTGGTCGTACGAGCTCTGTTTCTAGACATTGGATCGATTCTTCGATGGTCAATTCGTCTTCTGCTGGTCGTTTGCAGTGGCGAGTGAAGAAGGAGTCAATAGTCTGCGCAGAGAGTGTCGAACCGAGAGAATCGAGCATAGATGTTAGCTCCACGTGCGATATAGAACCGGTATCATCCGTGTCGTACTGCTTCAGATACTGTGCCCAGAACCTTTGACGAAGCTCAGCATAGGGCTGGAACTTTGCTCTGTTACAAAAGTTAAAGAGACGACAACAGTAGATAATAAAACAAACGCACCGGAAGGAAATAGTAGGATTATGTTTTGCCTCCCAAGGCATCTCCTTCGCCGTCGTCAAGGGCAAACAAAACTGCTTCATTTCCCTTCCTTCTCCACTTCCTTCCGTATCATTCTCCCCACACACATCTGCATAAAGCCCCGTCCGTGGATCAGGCTGTGGCGCGTCTCTCACCAATTCACCGACGTCTAACCATGCATCGCCCACGTGGTCGTTACTCGATAGTTTATCCCAGTCGAGGACCGTCATTTGGACCTTGAAGGATGTCTCGTAACGACGGACGTGGAAGAGAAGTTTCTCGTCCCAGGTGGGGTTGAGGGAATGTCGAATTACACGCGTGCGAAAGACCTTTTTGGAGAAAGAAATCACTACGAAGGGGTCCATATCAAATCCGGTACGAGTCACTGCAAAGAGGAGTCAACGTCGGAAGTAAATAACAATGAGTTCAAACGCACTGTTCTTCAGCTTAGGCAAGTCGGCCGCGCCTTGTATCTCAAGCATCACGATCCCGACTATATCATTCGAGTTCGCAGTTGAGAAGTTGTAGTCTACCTTTTTGCTTGACCAAGATTTTCGGAACCTCTTTTTCTGTGTCTGTTGGACGGCGCTAGAAGGACCTGGTGACACAGGAGAGGGGAGGGGAACAATAGCACCCGCACTCACTGACCGTCGGTGAAGGCGGCCCGTGTGAGGAGCATTCGCGTCGTAGGATGGTGAAGTGAGTAAATTGGGCCGGCGAGGGAAGAGTTTTGGGAGTCTGCTTTTCGATGCAGATGCGGTGCTGGACATAGGTGGAGTTGTGGCAGGTGTAGTGGTCGAAACAGGAGATAACGGATGTGCGGTCTCAGGCTCCTTTTCCTCAGGCCCGACGTGGGAGAGTGTCGGGGAAGGAAGATGAAGACGCGGGAGGTCATAAGGTGCCACGGTGGGACGTGCTGTTTCGGGTTCTACGTTCTCGTGAGTCTGATCTTGTAAAAGAGATGGGGACAGGTAAAGACGGGAGAGGTGGAGGACGAGGTCTTCATCCTCTTCTTCTCCTTCTTCTACAACGTCGTCGTCGTCATGGTCTTCCTCATCAGAACTAATTCCACCATCGTCTTCGTAAGCTGGGCCTGTCAAATGAGATCGCAGGGTGCCGATGCCCTCTGTCTAGGAAGATGAATGAGTTTATCGGGAAAGGGAGAAGAAACACGTGAGACATACTGGAGGGGCAGAAACAAGACTCGGACGGGATCGTTTTACGAGTTCAGCGAAGACTCGCTCAAAAGCCATCGGGGATTGTGCACCAGGAGGCGCAACGAAACCGAGTTTGACTATTGCCATTCCAGATGCGTGCGTGTTTGCACGTGTCGATACGAGGTTTACAGAGCGTGCCTACAGCCTCATATCAATACCAAGCCTTCATGAATATGGCAGAAAGGAGTGCACCTGATTGGTCTCAGCTGAGAAACCTAGGTCATTGGCAAGCAGGTCACCGTCGACATCCCGAAACCAGGACTCGATAGTGAGCGCAACTTCGCCAACATATTCCTTCTTCAGCTTCAAGGTATCCTTGTCCCAGACGACTAGTTCAACAGACCCTAACCTATCAGCAAGAGAGAGATAAATAGGAAAGTCGAAAGTTGCATCTTTAGCAGCATAGACCGGGTTAGGGGTGCGTTTAAGGACAGGAGTGTGGTGTCGATTGTTGAGGAGGGAAACGACGACCAAGCTATAATCACATGACAACCGAGATCAGAGTCGTGTGTATTGATGCGTGAGTAGCAGACTCACGGATTGAGGTCGCCCTCTTTTGCCTGTGTGCCATTTCGAGCCCTGGCGAGGCCACGACAACCAATGACTTGAACACGAAGGAAGACGACTGGTTGCTCGCCTGGAGAGGGAGAATAGTGGTTTCGACCGCTACCACGGCCCGGGAAGCGGGCTGCGGATTTTAGAGCGCGCCCAAGTTTCTGGGCTTTCTTGGGCACGGCCGGTGCCATATTGAAATGGTGGTGTTAGTGAGACGAGTTTTGAATGAGTCCAACGACGTCGAACCAGTTGAAAAGGGCGATCTGAACTTGAAGAGCAGTGACTGCTCTTCAAGTTTCAAGGGTTGATATAGAGGCCCGAGGTCCTCCTGTGGCACAGCCAAGAACTGCTAAGTTACAGGAACTCCTCTCCTAGGTGCCAGCCCTACCAGCGGCTAAACAGCACTCACAGAAGGTTTCAAACTGTTATAAACGCGGAAAATTGAAATAAATGGAGATGAAAGAAACGCCAGAAGCCAGAAGGCCAGAAGGGTTTAGGTAGTTTAAGCGTAATAATCTGCCATATGGACGTCATGCAAGCAAGTCAATATAAATGATCGTGGGTTTCCCTTTCACTGGATCTAGTAGTTGGCTCTATCAAGCGCTCGTGCTCAGTTTGATCGCTTCCGTTGCTTATCAACTTCATGCTACTGCCTACTAAAGTTGTCGCCGGTATGAATGGCGATGCCCATGCTTTTTGTTGTTGCCCGAAATCATTCTTCAGAGACTAACATAGCCCTACTAGTACTGCTTAGTGTCAATAACGTCAAGCTTGCTAGGTCTAAACAGTTCTTCTTCAGTATCCCACCACGTCAGCAGCAGATAAATCCTATCCTTATCCATCCATGCATCTTCCAACCACCCACCACCGATCTTCCTATCCGATACAACCGAGACGTAAAGCAGAGACGTTTCAGTTGTCAAACACTGTTGGGTTATCCTGTCCCCTGATTTCTCGTGCCACTCGCCACTTTGGACTATCGTAGTTCGATCTTTCACCACTCGTCCTAGACTCCGCCTGTTCGCCACGGCTAACGGGCTGGTCATACGTAGCTCATATTCATGTGTCTCTGAAATGATCTGGGACGCCAGTAAAACTCGATTCCCGCGGACGTGAACCATAAATGCATTTCGTGCTTCGTGCTCAACAATGTGAACATGTGCAGCGCCCCAATGATTCCACGGTATCGGTGTTATTGCCGTCGCTTCGTTGACTTCGAAGAAGACCTTCGTGGAGATGAAGAGAATCATTCTATTTTCATCCATCGAGGCAAGGCATAGCAGTTCATGTTCAGGGTCTGAGGTGTACTGAGCTTGCGGCTGTGGGCTATAGGTATGCTCAGCCTGAAAGATGCACTGTATGTTCACCAATGAGAAAGGCAACAGGAAACATGCCAGAAATTGTGGCGTCTCGAACATATCCTCAAATGATTACAGCTTCAAATCATCGGCGACAACGAGCAACCTGTCGTTTCCGAGAAAATGAAAACCAGCTGGGTCGCATAATAGTTCTTGCAGTGTGCCGCTGAGGACGCTCTAAATTCAAAAACAACTGTCAATCCTTCGACTATTTCTGACTATACACTTGAAGACTCACGTTGGATGTTGTCGAGTGCTGCCAGTCCCAAATTTGGAGCTGCCACTGCACATCCAAAAGCGAAGTCCCAATGCGCAAGCAACGCCGCAAACCGATATGCCTCCCATAACACTTGAGCTTCACCTGATTTGAATATCCGGGCAGCCCCAGGACCAACGCAAGTCCAGCAGCGTGAGGGTGAACACGATCATCATCCAGAGTTGCTAGGTAAATGCTGGTAGTCTTATTAACATTATGCACGGTGGCGAATAGATTTTGTATTGGGTCCATCAATACATCGAGTTTCGCTGGCCAGGGAGATGGACATAACGTTGTTGGTGACCACTCGTGTTCGATTGTTTGTTGTGAGTGCTTGGATGGAATTGAGCTGACATTGACCAAGTTATGATAGTGGTTCCACACGTAGAGACGTTCACTCGAGACATATTTTGACCCATGGCCAGGAACTGGTGGAAAAATTGTTTGGAAAGACTTGGTGTTAAATTTGAACCATGCGTGGACTTCATCCCTCAAGCATTGTAAGCGCTCG
>Ga0310811_10009104_pt1 | contig 12803 bp, 14 predicted proteins | sample YCmetagenome_FD_207642 | JGI IMG/M metagenome (GOLD analysis project Ga0310811, IMG submission 207642) | Soil microbial communities from experimental microcosm in Duke University, North Carolina, United States - YC | ecosystem: Engineered > Artificial ecosystem > Soil microcosm > Unclassified ...
CAATAACTATTACAACAACCCCGCCACACAGGGCACAGCTGCACGGCGTGGAGCCATGGCTCCTCCCGCCGTATCTGCGACTTCCGCCCTATCCGTTCCTCGTTCCCACTATCCCACGACTGTGACATGTTCCAGTCCCAACGCGACTCAGAGCTTGTTCACCACCCTTCTCGGGCCTCCTCCATTGAAACAAGCTCGAACAGTTCGCAACTCAACAGACCCTCCTATCCAAGCAGCCGCCCGTTCGACTGCCGGATCTCGGTCCCGAGGATCGGACCGTGCGTCTGCCATACGCAGCATAGCAGAGAGCACTCGTGCGCAGTCCCGTAGCCGCAAGGAGGATATCACCCGGTCTAAACCCAAACGGGCGGACAAGGGCAAGCAGAAGGCGTCCGTGGCGGACTCTGCGGATGTAGAGAGGCAGGCTGTGGCTACTCTGACATCGCTTCTCCAGTCGCGTCCTTCGGTGGCTAGCGTGTCATCTCCGCGATCCACGCTCTCTACCGCATCTGATGCGAGTTCATTCCAGTCTTTGTCGCAATACGCACAAAGTTCTGCTCGCACAACGACAGCAGCGACTTCGCTGCTGCCATCAGCCGAGTCATCATTTACCATGCCTCGGGCAGCTACTCCACCTCGTGACTCAGGCGATAATATCTATTCGACGCCTCGTGCAGATGATGAGGAGGCGGCCAAACTTATGCTTTATCTACATACATCGCCCTCACCCGCACGCCCTACAACCAACCGGGACAGGGATACCCAAGATTTTGCAGCCTACAGAGCCCTTGGAAGCGACTCTGCATCTCTTCTTACTAAGGGAAAGATTCTTTTTGCAGGCCAGGACACTAGAAGCTCGCTGAGATCGGAGCGCAGCTTCACCTCAGAGACTGTATCATCTAGCCAAGATAGTACGCAGCCTTTGAGCCAACCATTGCAATTGGATGCTGCCTCTTCTGGATCTCTCGCGCCTGCGCCATCTTTAGAGTCAACGATTATTCCACCCATCCCAACTTTGGATGCTGAATCCTCACCACTATTACCATCTCCACCTTCACCTTCTAGGCGCAGTGATACTTCGAATGGTTATTCGGGTTCGCCATCAAACAGCCTCCATGCCCCACCCACCCCGGGCAATGTCCCATTCAATCTCAACGACTTTATCAATGTCTCTCCCTCCCCTGCCGTTACGGCCGCGCCGCGTGCAGCAGTATCTCTCAAATCTGGTCTGAGTGCTAACCTGCGTGCGGACGTCGGCAGAAAGCTTTTTGAAGAAGAGCAACAGCGGCACCACTATCAAGGCACTCATGGCACCGTCAGTGGTTTTACTGACATCCATCATGATAGAGGCGGCGTCCTTGGTGCTAGTATCGACCTCGCAAGCACTTGATTTATCTTTCCCGTCCTCATCGATCGGCTCCTTAACGTCTAACACACTTTTCATGACGCATTCATTCTTCATCAATCATGCGGAATCCCTGTTGTATCAACATGAAGAACAGACTCCCTTGTATCTACCACTCAACCCGGCTGGACGACGGCGCTGCAATCTATCCCACTTGTTGGTTTTTGATATTATCCGCAAGGCATGGACTCATCAGTATCGGGCATCAAGGTTTGAAATTAGGAAATTATCATTGCTATCTATTCTAAACAGTCTCCATTTCCTCATTTACGATTGGATTATGACCTTTTGTTGGATTTGCGTCCATAATGATTTCTTTTCTGTTGTTCACTAGCCCTGCTGGAGAAGCATCATAAACTCCTCGTCACTTTTGTGTATCAAGCCAGTCATCCGCCGGGTGCACCTATTTATTTCATCGTCCATCCCCCCATCTTTTGAGTTGTTTCTTCCCCGTTCATCCTTGTTCTCCTACTTGCCATGGTAATTTATCAACACGGCCAGACCTTTTGTTGCTTGTTTTACCATGTTTCCTTATCGCCATGTGCTAATACCGTCTGCAACGCAATGCATAACGTTTCTTGACTTTTTAACCAGAAAATTCCTACACGTTACCAAGATCTTCTCCCTGGGAGATTATTGATCTCAAGCGTGTTTATCATTCTACGCGTGCTGTTGAGCCTATATAGAACGAACGTGTTTAAGCATGCAGGGTCTCACACTGCGTTGATTCAAGTGCTACAGTTAATTTTGCCGCTATTGGGAATGTGTTGCAGCATGTCCACATACCAGAGCAAAAGATTTCGCCATCAAGGTGTGCGCAGAGGCACGGTCCAGTGTAGATCCACCAGTTTGTGCATTGTTTGTTATACCACATAACTGCTGCAAAAAAATCGCGGGTTATGGTGAGAGTCCACTGGCCAATCGTCGTCACACCTACTAATTGAAAATATTAGCACACTGTTAGTTGTGACCGGCGACCTTTTATTCAAAGTACTCGCTGTCCCATTGTACAACCACAAACTGATGACGCGCCACATCAGTTCCCTTTGTTCTGCACCTTATATAAGACTGGAGAGACTTATCATCACCTCTTCATAACGAACATGCCTTCTTCCCTTTCCAAATTATTCAAAACGATGAATATATCCTCTTCTCATCGTGACTGTCACTCTAACAACTCGAAAACCACAACAACCCAAGAAATTGGGACTTCCTCGAGACAACTCGCCAGACAACAATCCGAGCCATTCGAACTCGTCCGTCCACCAAAGCAGTTGAACATCAATCCGATCATAGGTCGTCCTTATAACCAGTACTATGGATATGCAATCCCTCATGACTGGCTAATCCGTTTCGCTGAGAAAGAATGTCCAGAAGTGTTGCTCGAACGTGATCACAAATCCTACGAGTTCCACGCCATGATGCGAGGACGCGAGTTCATTTCAACGCGGTCGGGCTTCTGGTCGTTCGACTTCAAACATTGTTTCAATCCCAAGGATGGCTCGGTTCCTCCTCTGTGGTTCGATGCGTTTATGGCTAGATACTTCAAATCCGGCAACGGCGAAATGAGGGCCGTTCAAGTTGACATCGTTCCGGTGTTCACTGTGTGCTCTGAACGAGACGATTCTTTTGAAAAGCGTCCTACGCGGGAACAAATGGACATCATGACAGAGTTGATCGGGTATGCACCACAGTGGTGGGTGTGTTGTGATTATGATTTTAATTGAGCGTGAATGGCGCGCGACGGAATACATCATTGAGCTTAAGTTCTTCGCATTGATTGTAAATCGTGTACTGTAGCAGTTACATACACCAGATCTCAGATATACGTACGTACGTCACACTACATGTGATTAAATGAGATATAGATGCTGCCGATGAACTCCGCACGTGGAATCAGTTGTCTTTGCATCAAGGACTGGGTTGGTTGCTAATAATTTCAGCGTGCCACTTGGTGCAAGTGTGGGCAGATGGTTCACCGATTCTTAATGGTTAATATAGTAAGAAATGGAATTGTCTACATACGTCTCGTCGTAAATATACTTCGAAACAGCATTGGGAATAATATGGGATGATATCATTTTTTGAGGTACTTGCGAGAGCACTGCTTCTTGTGTACATCTTTCCAGTGTACCTTGATAGTATACTCGTCAGCGACAAGACTTGCAAAATTCCTCAATCATACCTTCTGGTGCTCGGCAGAACAATACCTAGACAACATCCTGTTCAGCATCATATCACCCCGGTGTGTTCGGAAACGCTTACAAAATAGCCCTGCAACCACTACACGTCTTAAGATCCTGACCACCAGGCTTTCCACAAGCAGCACAAGCCGACTGGCTCCTTTTATCCTTCGTGTTGGACGTTGTCTCCTGCCAATATCCGTGACTCTCGTAGTCCCATTCGCGCTGAATGCTCTGGCCTTTCTTGAGTTTGCCCATCCTGGAGTCGTCTGCAGTGGGGTTGATAGGCATGGTGAACGCCTTCATGCCTGCCCTGACTGAGTTGGGCGAGCTAAGCGCTGCGATGAGTCTCTCATTGGCCTGGTTGATGTCAAAGGCGTCGATGTCGAACAGAGAAGGAGGTTTGCCGAAGCCTTTGTAATTTGGGCAATCAAGAATTTCGCGTCTCTTCTTGATCCTGGAGAGATATTCAGCCAGAAAGCGTATCAAAGGGGGAAAAACCTACTGTTCGGTGTATGAATCAGTGTCGTAGGCCTTGAGGAAGTCTTGGTATCGGTACGAGCCTCTCATATTTTCTGGACGACAGTTTGATAAGTGGAAGATTGTGTACATTAGAAACTTAGCTTACCACCTGGGCACATACCCTTGCCATCGAGTATCTGGACACGTCCATACGATTCCTCGAGGGGGAAAATTTTCTCGATCTGAACCACGTAAAATGAGTCCGGTATGAAGCAAGATATTCGACCATACCTCAATCTCGTGGTGCCACTTGTCTCCATAGTCATACAAGTGCGCAAATGTATCGCCCACCTTTGAAAACAGATGGGCAAGCATGTACCTAAGTGTCATCAGAATCCTGTAACACGGTAAAATTATGTTCTTACTTGTCATCCGGAAGGTAATCATATCCAACCTAGAGTCAAGATGTCAGAAACTCCAAACAAACATATTTCCTATATTGATTTGCCTGATTGATGTGCACTACGTCTGTTGCACTGGCGTCCTACAAATATGAGCAGGGATGGACTATGCTTTAAAACGGCTCAGTTTACCTGAGGACCAAACACAGCGCCGTCTCTGAGATCCGTGAACGTGTAGCAGTGGAGGTTCCGTACCCTAGGCAAAACGATAGCATCAGTATGCAAATAGAGGTATGAACATAAAATGAGTACCAGTTCAGAACAGGCGAAAGGACTTTGTCCTGGAACACGCCTATCTTCATACCAGCTGAGAGGCGCACCCTGCGCCATATGCGAGGGTCGCCATTGGCATCCTGCAAAAGCCTTCGAAGAGCTTATCAGCGTGTGAGGCATCATTAATACGAGGAACATACTTCAAGTGTATCTTGATTACAATATCCTTCTTGTCAAGACCTGCAAGATCAAGTTTGCTGAGCTGCTCGCGCTGCAAGGACAATATCAAGTTAGAGGAGGGATGAAGTCACCTACAAGGGTACCCACCTTACGATCCTTTAGAACATCCATGAATTGTTTTTCAGGCCAGGGTTTTCCACCGCGGTTGTCGTACGAGAATTGGTGCGCCATCTGAAGGTAAATAAGCAAGACGATCAAACCATCCCTACAAACTTACTGTTCTATACATCATTTGGAATCCATCGACTAATTCGAAGAGTCAGGATGTGAAATCTACTAAACTCAGACTAGTTGCTTACAGTCCCAGACATTATCCTCGTGGTACTGTACATATTAATGTAACTGATTCGGAAGGATTGGTAGGCGATGCACATACCGGAAATATACCCCAGGTCTGAATCTGACCATGGGGACCTGGTTTTGGTTTAAATGTGCGAGGATCTTTAAAGTAGGATATTTAGGACTCGTCCTCAAAAGAGTTGAACCACTGACCCTCAAAAAAAGTCTCTGGCATGCCTTCGCCATTATCTCCAGGGAGAAACTTTACGAATTTTGGTTTGCCTGCGGGGCGCGTCGTGGAGCGAGGGGGAATACCCTCACCGGTCAAAGGGAGTGTTGAAAAAAGTTTTGTGATATCCATGGTTGCTGCTCAAAAAACGTAGCACGCAGAATGGGTCAGGTTAAATGCATAACACCCAAAAAGGCATATCACTTACGCCGTCTTGGAGACTGGCACAAACTTTAAAGTATAATTGTAAGCTGCTTGACCCCACCACGTCAAGGTAGCGCTGACTGCCCTTCCAATCTCCCATGGCACGTATAATGTACGACCTATGCATCACTTGGACTTAAAATTGCGGCATTCTCGCGTTGAACTTGGCATTTATCGCGTAACTCTTGATAATTGTCACTAACATACAGGAACTTGAAATGCTTGTCGTCTAATCGCACGAACAAACAAAGGACAAAGTTCAACAAATAGCACTACCAGATAAAAGGAACTGCCGCTAGCTCATCTTTTACCAGTGCACCACCCACCTTGCATCTCCCACTATCAATACTCCTCATACACGTCCAAGATGTCTAGCAACGGGAAAGACTACACGTACACTGGTCATGGTACCAATGACCAGGTAAGCGCCCGTCTTGCGAGTTAGGGGCAACGATTGACACGATCACGCTTTTCGTAGGGCAATCACTACTGCTCACGTGACTACGGTAGCAGCGGTAGTGGATACCACTATTCCAACACGTGCGTTTTTGATGTTCATGAATGACTGTTGACCGGCGTCCTGATTATATGACAGCGACGGGAGTTATTACTACAGCAACCCGAACGGGTCCACATACTATAACAGCGGCTCAGGGTACTCGCAGTACACTACTCCCAGCGGGGGCACTCATAAATCCCAGGGTTCCTCGAAGTAATCTTAGGTGAATTGCCTATCTTAATATTATGAAAATTAGTTTCTGACGCGGTTTATCAGTTTCTTAACCAAATCCGGAATTTCACGCGTGCATGTTTCTTTTTTGTTACTACTTTGATCGATGTCATTACTTTGGTGAATATCAGTGATGGTGAATGCATGAATATTCCTTGATACCTTGACGGGCCTGCCTAAACCATTACTGCTAGTTGAAGAATCTCGTCACTCTCAGCCGAAGCACACTGGGTCCTGTGGAGCTCAGGTGTTATCGTTTAGCTAATGAAGATTCTTTCACCCATTTCCATACTGTATTGGCGAGTATGCGGCCTCTCAGATGTTCCACGTGCCATGTTCTACCCCAATTTATTCTTCATTACACTGCATGGTGGTTCTATCTTCGACTATCGGATCGTGCATCACTGCGACAATGGCAACTGGCGGAAATTGATCAGAGCCCCGATTATAATAGTAAGTGGGACCTTTTTGCAATTGGGGAAAATGCGGTTTACTAAGTTATGACTACAGATAAGACGCGTCCAGGTGACCAAGAGGTTATGCTAGCAAATATGAGTACTAAGACATGACTCAGCAACCCGCATGTAGTACAAGCACCCTCGCCAAAACACTTCTTTTTCAAAAGTGTCACTATCGTATGTACCTATCATTTTATCTTACATACAGAATTACATGCTTCATACACGTTGATCTTTGATTCTCCGTCTCAATCAGCGTATTAATTCACCTCCCCTCGAATCATTTCCCTCAGTCTTTTGATCCAAGACTGAGTTGATTTCCCGTTCTTAGTTCGTGCCTCTCTTCATTCGTAAGACCATCATTGATCCACTCAACACGGTCATCTTCCTAATACACCTCATACTCTGAGCTTGCACTATGGCAGATCGCGACTTCGTTGTTACTGGGAGCGGTACCAACAAGGAGGTGGGCGCCCTGTGTTGGTCGCCATGTGTAAGCAACTGACATGTCATCCCTGTCCTCAGGGCAATCACTGGTGCACGCGCGATTATGGGGAAAGTGGTACTGGTCACCATTATTCTAACAAGTTCGTCTGTCTCGCTGCATCGGCCAATCTGTTCCTCACCCGTTTTTCTTCAGAGATGGCTCGTATTACTATCAGAACCCGGATGGGTCCAAATATCACAACAACGGGTCCGGAAACGCAACTTTCACAACCCCGGATGGCCGTGTCATCAAGCTCGAGAAGTAATTCAGGGGTTTTAAATGGCTGGCCGCGTCAAGGATGCAATGTGGTCCTGGGCAAATTTACATCTTTCCGGACATAGTCTCAAAGTACCTTTCACTTTCACTTTCTAATTGCTTTCTATATGGTCGAGTTGTAGTCTTGTCGGGGCAGATCTGCAGTTGGAGCTCATAGTTAGTATCAAGATCGCGGACATCGCGCTTGACTCCGCGGAGTCAGAATCATCTGTTGATCTCTACTAAATAGAGACTTATCATAGATCGTTCGTTATCGACACTCTTGACATTAACATTGTGACATACGTGTAGTGTAACATGTGGACTCTCTGAAGGATCACATGACTATGCGTGCATGTGCAGTCAGTACACCACACAGCGTCAGCTCTACCGCACTACCTTCTGAACTTTGGCAAGACATCGCTCTTTATCTCCATCTGCAAGACCTCCTCATACTGAGGTTGATTTCAAAGCTATACCGTGAAGCAGCCTCAATAAAGTGTGATCATGCAGTAATCAATTCTATTATGGCATGTTCTTGATTATCGCTTGAGCGCACTTTTGAAAGAGATGCTACGGAATCCACCGTGACTGTAGCGCTTCTTTCTCTGCTGCACGAGTCCGCACTTTTACTACTGTGTTTGTCGAGCGGGATGCAATCCAAGGCGAGATTGTGTGTTTTCTGCTCCATCATCAGATACCTGACTTTATGTCCCCATTTCAGGTACTGACGCCGTAGGGTCCCGCAGCTTTTGTTGAATCGTTTGCATAGCTCGATTTCCATTCTACCTATCACAAAATTCATACAACGAGTTGCGGTCATCTGGGCTTCACACTTCGCGGTTACTTCTTCCTCATGTATGCTCAGACAGCGGAACTCAGCAAATATGTAGAATCAGCTGGTTGGGCATCAATGACTGGGTTAGTTGCTAGACGTCCCTGATAACTTCAGCTTGCCATTTGGTGTGTGTGGGTGTATGGTTCACTGACTTCCAGTAGTGATACGACAAGAAATGGGTGTCTACATAAGCCTCGTCTTTGAAACTTCTCGATCCTATACAGTACTGCTAGTTGGTACATCTACACGCTCCTGGAATACAATCTCATTCATGCTAGTTTCTGCGTCGGAGTCGGCCACGAGTTTTGCGTGATATTCTCGAACGCCAAGGATGAGGCGTGGTCCCAGCACAAACATCTGCACACCAGCTAAAACTTGAAGAGCGCCTTGGAGTATCTGAGTTCCAATAAAATTTGAATCCTACAAAATGATCAGCAGTTGTTACAAGCAAATGTCAGCGACAGGTTGGCGCACAAAGAGTTCTGGAGAGTCACGACCAAGCTGGAGGCAAGAGACACCAAAAAAACTGGCATGTGCGGAATTTGAGCAAAAAGATAACCAAAACCACATCACAAGCTCACCTTGCAAAATAAAATACGTGAGATTTTATTAGCACTCTGAAACAGTCCCCGATGGTCGATCCTGTCAATGGGCCGAGTCGTCGCAGGTCACAAAAATGTTTCACAGTGATCCAGACTGCAAGACACAGCGCGACAACCTCCCAAACGGTGTTGAGGGTCCAAATCATCGAGGCCAGAAGCTGGACATTCCCCCCATATCTATAAGTGCACACAAACGTGCCAGAGAGTATCTGCTCCTCTAGTGTTTGTCCCATGAGCTTTGTTCTTCAAGTCGACAGGTAAAACTTACCCCCTACCATATCCTTGACTAGTATTGCGACGATTATTCCGCAGGCGATGTTAACAGCCAAGAAGATAATAACAAGGAAGATAAGCATGATTTTAGATCTCTGATACATGGCATGCAACCGAGCAATCATGATGACTTGCATCAAGTTTCAATCGAGTCAATATCACCAATGAATATTTGAATCGTTGCTGGGTAACTCACCGCCCAACATGGCAGCTACGACCACACTTGTCCCATTTATTGCGTAGTTCATAATATTGCCTGAAACATCCAATTAGTGACTATCTTCATGCTAGGATCAAATATTCGACTCACACCTATTGAGTCATTATGTTAAGCCAAGTTCAATGTTCGGAATCTCACCCACCCCTGCATATGAGTCAATTTATTGGACGGGAATGAGATGGTTGCGGAATACTCACTGCATCTGTCAGCGAGACCAATGTCATATTTCCTGTGTTCCGTCGGTTAGAAGAATCGAACGCAATACATATGAGACATACCCAGAATATTGACACTGATTATCAGAGATAAGCTATTAGTACAGTATGGGCTTGTTGGCCTCGAAAACATACATAGAATATGGTATTCCACTGTAGCGTATCTAGAACGTTTTGGAGTCAGTCTTGCCGATCACGCTATAGTATAACACGAGTACGAACAACCAAATATAGCACAGTCATAAGAGACCAGCGTTGTTTCTGTCACGAATTCATTGTATTCTCCTGTTTTTCTTCTGATGAGACTCTGTTACTCACCCAGATCAGTTCAATCTATTATACCAGTCTTAGTAAGTTGGCTGCTCCAGCAATAGTACCGACTTGCCTCTTGTCCGAGTGTCAGGACTGCAAATACCATGAGACTATAAGCGGTTTTCAAACACTGTTATGCCTACCCCAATCGTATATTACCACAACGCCGGCGGCAACTGCAAAACGCAAGTCAAGGTTAGATCAAGACATCACCAACTGACACGACGGACCTGTCCAATAGCTGAAAAAAAGAGCTAAATTGATAAACGGCCACCGACTGTGATCATTTGAAACAACAGTCATATTCGAGGGATGGGTGTGAGTGAGATGGGGTTATAGCGATTTGGTGTTCGTGCTAAATATACCAACATTCAGCGCTTGTATCACTGAATTTGGAGTCGTAAAGCCTGCTGACTCGGATATGAGTGATTAAATGCCGAGTCGCATAAGCTCCCATGATTGTGATGGAAGCTCGGTCATTGCGAGCCAAGTACAGAGCTTGCCAGGGTGTGATGGCATGGGGATTGGGAAATAGGTCAGCTCGAATGAGGTATGCTCTTCTTGTTCGTCGAGTTAGTGTGCGAGGTGTTCACGTCACCTCCTGAAAAAATGAACCAAATCAGCTACTGTCTGGAATTCACGATCGTCATCTATCTCATCCTCCGCCAGCTGAGGATACGGTGATATAGTAATTCCGAGTCATGTCGTCGTCGTACATTTGGTCTGCGGTTTACACTTGGAACATGTTTCAAAATCTCCGACAAATAAGGTTGGAAACTTGTTTGAAACGATATCTAAAAGCTGCGGGAACTCACCCAACTACCGGTTTATCATGAGGTTCGAGTAAGTACTAGGCAATAGCTGGCCTGAACACACGGTACTTGGTCTTAGTCCGAACCGGCTTCACATATACGTTCCGTTAGCCAGCACGCTGACATAGCTCTATTTAACAGCTCAATTTCCGATCTGATAGAGATCCGCACCTCCGTGTCGACAGCAACACCACCCACGCCATCCCATAAGTATTTACTTATGAATTACCACCATCATCATCAGACTCGGCGGACCCACTCTCTGCCCTTTTCAAGTTGGAAGCAATTACTCCCTGTGCAAAACGAGTTTACCTGGTACGATAGTTCCATAGTATCGTATTCACTGATACACTTTACATTGATCGTTCATTCGTACCGTTTCTTCTTGTGAGACTGCCTAACCTCATCAACACAGGGTAAGTTACTTATCTTCCGTGAACTTCCCTTGAGATATGCTCCGACTCCCTACGACCCAGCGCCTCCCACTCAATTCATACGGATGGTCCAGATAGGTAATATGGTGACGGCCAGGAAGCAGACTTATTGCCTTATCAACCATCTGGGCTTCCACTCACTGACATCACGGATCATTCAATGCTACTCCTTCCACGAACGTAACAGGCACATACTATGAAAGCCAGACGAGGGCCTTGACTTATTTGTGAGTTAGATTTGAGCCTGTCGAGGTTGTTGAACGTCGTCGGATGTTATCGTGTTAATACTCTTTTACTAATGTAGCTCGTCTACATACAAAGTGATATGATTTGGCCCTCGAGACACATGAACTCAAGTGGTGTAGCAGTAATACCATTCGCGAATGATCATAATTCAGTAATCGTCATCGTCGTCGCTATGAGAGGTAGTTGAAATATATGTAGGGTCTGTGTAGCAGTAACACTTACTCAGGATAGCCATCATTGAAAGCGCCAAAGTCACCATGCATCTCCTGTTGGAGATAAACAAATCACTGAGCCATGTTCTAATAAAAATATCAATAACGTACGGCATCATAGATTTCTTGTTCTTCACCCTCATCGCTGAGAGGGTTCCAAGTTGGGTCGACATCCACCCACCTGCAAGGAGGTCATTGCGCTGCTGAACCACGAGACGATCTCGACTCACCTGTCGATCGGATCATTGGGATTCTCGTCTCCGCGGTGACCAAAAGGCCATTCCCAGAACTTAGGACGGGGTTGTTTCAACCTGTACAACGGCATATATTTTGCGGCGGGGTCAGATCCTTGACGGGAAAGACCATAAGTAGCTTCCGAAGACCAGGTGAAACTGGCTGCTCCTCCAGCGTTGGTGGCTGGTGTAACAGGCCCAACAGCTTTGAGCGTCACAGAAAACTTTTCTGCTTCTACACCAAGTGTGAACAGTGCAGAGGTTGAATTTGCACATACCATACTTACGTTGGTCAGACAGATGCATCATATATGCAGCGCAAGATATCACTTCGGTGACGATGTACTTCCCTTTGAGGATATCAGGCATAGACTTGATCAGCTTGATGATGCGCTCGTCGCTAGGAAGGCTACTGTATCTTGGCTTGTACATGACCAACAAAGCTGCTGGTTTGTTGCCATCGAACTGCAAATCGAGTTTGAGGGCAACATTCACTACATCTGGCACGGCGCTGCAACACAGTTAGATAAATGAACCAAACACTTCATATTGTAGCGCCTACACTTCAGTAGAGGCCTTGACTTCCTTAGTAGTGACACTCCACGATTTGGCGATCAAGTGGTCGTCACCTGCTTCCTGTTCGATGGGGCGTAGCGCTGGATCCGCCAGGTTAATGTCGAATTTGTACTTGGATGATTGTAGCTGTTCCTGGAAATGAGGGCTGTATATGTTTCCTTCCCAATCGAATTCTCCAGTTTCATTGATGATAGTTCCATAGTCGCCCACCTGTACTTGTCAGG
>Ga0310811_10009105_pt1 | contig 12803 bp, 12 predicted proteins | sample YCmetagenome_FD_207642 | JGI IMG/M metagenome (GOLD analysis project Ga0310811, IMG submission 207642) | Soil microbial communities from experimental microcosm in Duke University, North Carolina, United States - YC | ecosystem: Engineered > Artificial ecosystem > Soil microcosm > Unclassified ...
TCCGAGGTGGTCAGCCGGCTGGTGAAGGACTTGTCGATCTTGATGATGTCGATCGGCATGTCGTGCAACGAGATCATCGACGCGTAGCCGGTGCCGAAGTCGTCCAGCGTGATGCGCAGGCCGAGGTCGCGCAGCGCGTGCAGGCGCTCGCGGATGCCCTCGTCGTTGTTGTCGAGCAGCGCGGTCTCGGTCACCTCGAGCACCATGTACTCCGGGTCCATCCCGGTCGCGGCCAGTACCTCGTCCACCGCCTCGACGAAGTCGTCCCGGCGCAGCTGGTGCACCGAGACGTTGACCCCTATGTAGCAGCCGACCCCCGGGTGCGCGTCGTGCCAGACCGCGGCCTGGCCCGCCGCGATCCGCATCATCTGCCTGCCGATCTCGACGATCTGACCGGTCTGCTCGGCCAGCGGGATGAACCGGTCGGGGTCGAGCAGGCCCAGGTGCGGGTGCGGCCAGCGCACCAGCGCCTCGAAGCCGGACGCGTAACGGCTGTCGAGGTAGACGACCGGCTGGTACCACACGGCCAGGTCCTGGCGCACCAGCGCCTCGTCCAGCGCCGCGCGCAGCTCGGCGCGGTGCACGGCCTTGTCCAGCAGGCCTATGTGGTAGCGGTGCCAGCGGTGCTTGCCCTCCGCCTTCGCCGCGTACAGTGCGAGGTCGGCGTTGCGCAGCAGCGACTCCGCGTCCCCGCTCAGGGTCTCCGTATGCTCGGTGCCGAACACCGCGAGGCCGAGGCTCGCGGCCACCCGCAGCGGGCCCGCGGTGGTCTCCAGCGGCTCGTCGAACGCGTCGACCAGGCGTTGCGCGATCGACTCGAGTTCGGCCGGGTCGGGGCCGCGGGCGAGCAGCACCGCGAACTCGTCGCCGCCGAGCCGGGCCACCACGTCGGTCTCGCGCACCCGCCCGGTGATCCGGCCGGCCACCGCGATCAGCACCTCGTCGCCGACCGGGTGCCCGAGCGTGTCGTTGACCTCCTTGAAGTCGTCGAGGTCGATCAGCAGCAGGCCGCCCGTGCCGGTGCCGGCGCCGGGCGCCTCGGCCGCCACGTACACCGACCGGACCAGGTCCATCAGACCCTGCCGGTTGGACAGGCCGGTCAGCGGGTCGGTCAGCGCCTGCTGCCGCAGCTCGTCGTGCAGCCGCCGCTCCTCGGTCACGTCCCGCAGCGTCAGCGCGATCCCGCCGACGGACGGGTCCGCGCGCAGGTCGCTCCACCGCGCGTCGGCCACCAGGGTGCGGCCGTCGTGCGCGTCGACGTGCACCGTGGTCGGCCAGTCCGGCCGGGAGCCGGGATCGGCGAGCTGCTTGAAGCAGGCGGCCACCCGCGGCCGCTCCCGCTGCGCGAACAGTTCGACCACCGAGCCGCGCTCGAGCCGGTCGCCGAACATCGTCGCGGCCGAGCGGCTGGCGAAGCGCACCGCGCCCTCGCGGGAGGCGATGATGATCGCGTCCAGCGCGTCGGCGATCAGGGTACGCAGATACGCCTCGGTCTCCCGGCGCAGCACGGACTCCCGCCAGGAGCGCAGGGCCCAGGCCAGCCGGACGAACACGAGCGCGAACGCCACGATGCCGAAGACCGCGAGCGTCTGGGTCTCGCGGTGCGTGGCGCGCGAGGTGTCCAGGAGCAGCAGCACCGGGCTCAGCAGCGCCGCGACCCACATCAGCGTCACCCAGCTGCGCGGCGCGACCAGCGTCCACGGGCGGCCGCTCGGCGGGCTGGCCACCCGCGCCATCTCCGGCAGCAGCGCCGCCATGCCCCACGCGACGAAGAACACCGCCCAGCCCAGCGCCGCCACCAGCCCCGGCGACCAGGTGGGATGCAGCTGGGAGAGCGCGTAGTACGCGTCCGAGAACAGCACACCGAAGGTTCCGGCCACCAGCAGCCACACCGGTCTCGAGCGCATCCGGCCCGCCGCCGGCAGGTGCAGCGCCATGGCGAGCAGCACCGCGTCCCCCACCAGGTACGCGATCAGGATCGACTTCTCCGGTGCGGACTCGTGCGCCAGGTGCGTGTACGGGATCACGAACGCGCTCCAGGTCACCGCGCCCAGCCCGGTGACCGTGATCAGCGCGTCGAGCAGCAGGCCTCGGCTGTGCTCCGGGGGGTCGTGCCACACGAAGGAGAGCAGCGCGCAGACCGCGATCGGGTAGAGCGCCAGGTGGAAGCCGTCGGCGGCGGTGGGGAACGGCGCGCGCCCGCCGACCGAGCCGCCCGCGGCGTGGTAGGCGAGGTCCCCGGCGATCTCGACCAGCAGCGCCGCGCCGATCAGCAGCCACGGCAGGACGGGCCGCGGCCGGTAGCGCAGGACGCCGTAGGTCACGGCCGCCACCGCCAGCAGGCCGACCAGCACCCACCACAGCGGACGCTGTGTCGGCACCACGAAATAGCACACGACCAGCGCCGCGGCGCCCAGCGCGTACCCCGTGAGCACCTGGCGGGTCCCGTGCGCGCGGAACGCGGACCCTGCCTCCATGATCCCCGCTTTACCCGTCTGGACCGGCGGATACGTCGCGGGCGCCGGCGCACTGGGCTGAAGGCATGAGCTTAGGCCGTCCGGGTGATTGCGGCCGCGGCGATCGCGGCGGCCGGGACGGACGGCCTCAGGCCGGGTCTTCGCCGTCGGGCGGGAGCGCGCGGACCGTCTGCAGCGCCCTGACCTCGTCCGCGCCGAGCCGGAAGGTCTTCTCCGGGAACTCGCTGACCAGGAAGTTCAGCAGCCGGGTGGCGTAGGAGGGGGCCGGTCCGAGCGGCTTGAGGTCCTCGAGCCGGACGAACGCGGACTGCTCGCCGTCGGGATCGGCGGCTCCCTCCCCGGAGCGGCGCCGACGGCGCCGGTCACGCAGCGAGCGGACCGTGCGCGAGACCGTCGCGTCGACCCGGGCGGCGACGTCCGCGAAGCGGGACTCCTTCTCGGCCGTGGACGGGAACACCAGCACGGCCTCCGCCGCCGCGGCGAAGTGCCTGGCCCAGAAGAGCGGCCCGGCGTTGCAGATCCAGCGCTGCTGCGCGCACAGTTCGCGCGCGATCCGGTCGAGTTCGTCGGGGTCCCGGGGCACCCCGCCGCGGTCGTAGCGGTAGGCGTCGTAGGTGATGGGCTCCAGGCCGAGGGTCTGCGGCAGGTCGAAGACAAGGCCGCGCGCGCTGACCGTGAAGACCTCGGTGACGCGGCCGGCCAGCAGGCGTCCCCACAGCTCCGGAGCCTCCTCCGGCGCCGCGCCCGCTGTCTCCGTCGCCTCCGCCACGTTCCGCGAGTTTACCCGTGACTTCGCGGCGTTCTCCGGTCAGTCGCCGCCTGACAGGCCGTCGAGGGTGGTTGACGCCCCGTCGGCCGTGCGGACGGCTTGTCGGATGGACGGATGGACGGATGGACGGATGGACGGCGTGTGCCGGGTCGTTCTTCGACGCACCCGGCGCCGGACTCACGCGGCCTCCGGGCTCAGCCGGCTCCCGGTCTCACGCGGCTTCCGGCGGGGCCGACGGACCCGCACGGTCCGCCGCGCGCGCCCGCAGCAGGGCGTGGTGCGCCTCGGCGAGCGTGTGCTCCAGCCGTATGGTCGCCTCGTTGATCCGCCGCAGATCGGTCAGCAGCCGGGCCTCGGCGGCGGTCATCGCCTCGCGCTCGGCCTCCCCGCCGGTCTCGCGCCGAGACGTCGCCGCGGCGTATCCGTCGGCGCGCGCGGTGTCCTCTTCGGTCCCCTGGGACGAGCCGGTGTCCACTGGTCGCCGTCCTTTCTCGCGATGCCCCCGGCGCGGGCCGGGATCTTGCACCCACCGCCACCGTGTTGCCCGTCCGCCGCCGCCGAAACCGGGAACCCACCGGGTTTACGCCGTCCGCGGTCGGTTACCCGAAGCCGCGCAACGAGAGCCGAGCAACGGAAGCGAAACGGATCGATGACTGGGATCTCCTCTCTGGGCCACAGGAGCCTCGGCACACCGGGGCTGAAACGGGAGCCCGCCGTGCACCGGCGGCGCGAGCCCGAGCCGATCGTGCTGCGCCGTCCCGAGACCAGGCGCCTCGCCTCAGTGGGCTTCGCCGCCGAGAAGGACTACCTCGCACTGGCCAGGATGACGGCGATGCACGTCGCCGGCCTGCTCGGGCTGCCCATAGGCCGCGTCACCGACCTGCGCCTGGCGGTGGACGAGGCCTGCTCGCTCTTCCTCAACCTCGACGCGTCCGCGGCGTCCGGGTCCGCGCGGTCCGGGTCCGCCGGGTCCGCGCCGGCGGCGGGCCGTCCCGTCGGCCGGCTGTCGCTGCGGTTCGACCGGACGGACGCGACGCTGCGCATCCGCGTCACCGGTCCCGCTCCGTGGCGCCGCCCGGACGAGGACGACCTGGGCTGGACGATGCTGTGCGCCCTCGTCGGCGAGCCGCGATGGGAGACGAGCGACGGCATCGGCACCCTGACCATGACCGAACCCATTCCCACGGGCCGGCGCTGACGCGGCCTTCGGAGGACGCCTTCCGATGAACACTGCAGTGCTGACGCGCACCTTTCCCGCGCCGAGCGCCGTCGGCCGGACCCCGCGGTCGCCCGGCGCCCGCGAGGAGCAGCGCGCGGAGACGATGAGGGTCCTGCGCCACATGGCGACGCTCGCCCCGGACGACCCGGAGCGCGCCAGGCTGCGCGCCGAGGTGGTCGAGGACCACATGCCCTACGCGCGGCACATCGCGCACCGCTACGGGCGCGGAGGCGCGTCCGAGGAGGACTGCGAGCAGGTCGCCTACCTCGGACTCGTCAAGGCCGTGGACAACTTCGACCCCGAGTACGGCACCGGATTCCTCGGCTACGCCACCCCGATGATCATCGGGGAGATCAAGCGCCACTTCCGCGACACCACCTGGTCCGTGCACGTCCCGCGGCGGATGCAGGAGCTGTCCGGCGCGCTGCGCAAGGCGGTGGAGGTGCTCTCCGCGGATCTCGGCCGGGATCCGACGATCCCGGAACTGGCCGTGCACCTCGAGGCCACCGAGGAGGAGATCGTCCAGGCGATGGACGCCTCCGACGCGTACACCACGGCCTCGCTCGACCACCCCGTCGGCGACGACGAGCACGGCGCCCGGCTCGGCGAACTGCTCGGCCGCGACGATCCCGGGTTCGAGCTGATGATCGACCGTCAGGTGCTCAAGGAGCTGGTGGCGCGGCTCGGCGACCGCGACAAGAAGATATTGCTGATGCGCTACTTCCGCGGCATGACGCAGGCGGAGATCGGTGCCGAGCTCGGCGTCTCGCAGATGCAGATCTCACGCCTGCTCAGCCGGATCCTCGGCGAGCTGCGTGCCGGCTTCGAAGGCTAGCAGGGTCCTGCGTCAAGGCGCTGAAGGGTGTTCATCGGGGCCTGCGCAAAGCGATCCGGCAGTCAGAATTCGTCATCAGAACCCGTATTCAGAGTCTTCCGGAGGTGACCGACGTGTCCGCGTCCGAGTTCGAGCGCGCCGGGGCGGACGGTGCCACCGGTGCCGCGGTGGCGCGGTACCGCCGCACGCTGCGCGAGGTGGCCGAGCACCGGGTGGTGGACGAGGCCGAGGAGGTGCTGGCGCGGGCCTGGATCGCGCAGCTCGACGAGATGCGCCGGGCCGCGCTCGGTCTCGTCGCCGCGGCCAGGCTCGCGCGCAGGGCGGCCCGGGCCGAGGTGCGTGACGCGGAACGGGGCGGGCGGCTGGGGGAGATGGCGGTCGCGCACGCCCGGCTGAAGTCGATCGAGGCGATGCAGGACGGCGAACTGAACGACGCCCGCGCCCTGATCGCCGCCGTCGACGCGGAGCTGGAGCTCGTCTGCCGGGCGGGCATCGACCGTGCCCGCCGCGACCGCGCCGACCACTCCCGGCTGCGTACCGCCTGGCGCGCGGCGTACGGGGGCGAACGGTCGGCGGCGGGAGCGGCGGACCAGTCGGACCGGACGGACCAGTCGGACCAGATCGCCCATACGGAGCAGACGCCCCATACGACTGATGCGGATGGTGCGGAAAGGACGCAGGTGGACTGAGTCCGCAGGCGTGCACCACCGCGCGTTCACGCCTTCGGGCCAGTCCGCCGCGCGGCGGCGCGCGCCGTCGCGGAGGGTGGTGGGGGAGGCGGGATCCGGCCCCCGGCCCGAAGGAGGCTCCGCGTGGCGCAGCAGTACCCCTCGTCCAAGCCCGTCACGGTCGCAGCCTCCGCGGGGACGGGGCTCGCCTCCGCCCTGATGGTCCTCGGCGGCGTCCTCGGCATCACTCAGGGCATCGCGGCCATTTCGAAGGACAAGGTGTACGCGCTCGTCGGCACGTACGCGTACAGGCTGAGCCTGGAGAGCTGGGGCTGGATCCACCTGGTCGTGGGGGTGCTCCTGCTGGTCACCGGGTTCGCCGTGTTCACCGGCGCGAAGGTGGCACGCGCGATCGGCGTCGTGCTCACCCTGCTGATGGTGATCGCGAACTTCCTCTACCTGCCCTATCAGCCGTTCTGGTCGGTCGTCATGATCGGGCTCGGCCTGTTCCTGATCTGGGCCCTGCTGCACGACGTAGGGCCGGACCGGTACTGACGCGGGCCGGTGCCGACCCGACCCGACCGCCGGCCGCTGCCGTGACCGGTCCGGTCCGGCTAGAGCTCGATGTTGTCGGCGACCAGCCGCATCTGATGACGCGCCAGCGCGAGGTTGCCGCGCGCCTTGTCCATCGCGAGGTACAGGAACAGACCCGCGCCGGAGCGCGAGGTGAGCGGGCGGATGAGATGGTACTGGCGGCCGAGGGCGATCAGGATGTCCTCGATGGTGTCGTTCATCTTCAGCAGCTCCATCGTGCGCATCTTCGCGCGCACCACCTCGGTGTTGCCGGCCGCGGCGACCGTCAGGTCGAGGTCCTTGGAGGCGCTGACCGCGCCGAGCGACATGCCGCTGCTGTAGTCCACCAGCGCCGCTCCGATGGCGCCCTCGACGCTCATCGCCTCCTTGAGCGCGGCGTCTACGGTCATGGACATTGACTGCTCCTTAGAAGTGACTCTGGCTCTGGCACGGGGACTCGCCGCGGTGCGCGGCCTGCGGGCGGGCTTGGCGATGTTCGGGGGCGCCATCGTGGCTGCGTCGCCTGCATCGCCGGTGTCGGAGACGGGCGCCTCCCGCCCCTCGGGCCGCGGCACGTTCTGCTTCCTGTGTGTGGACACTCTCCACCTCGGCCGCGAACCGCCTCGCCTAGGTCGTGTCGTCGAAGCATCGCCGGGTTGGTTCTGATCCGACCTGCTTTGAGGACACTCCCTACTTCGGTGAGCCGGACGTTGGATTGACCGGCCCACCGTATCCACCGAAGGGGCCGCTGCACCGAGCCTTGCGGCAGAAGTCCTCCGCAAGTCCGTTCGAGGGCTCGCGCCAGGCGCGCCACGGCGCGAAAGCGGCGTTGGACTGCGGCTACGCGTGCGCCCCGCGGTGAGCGGCGCCGATACGGCGCCGCCCGCACGGGTGACGGCGGTGCCCCCTGGCGGATCGCGCATTCCGCTGCGCGATCACCGGCGGTGCGGTAGGCCTGAGCCGGTACGCGTGCGCGGGCAGCCGCTCGCCGCCCCTCCGCCCCGCCATCGAGAAGGACGTCGATCCCCAGTGGCCCCTCCGCGCCCGCCCGCCGCTCCGGAACCTCGGCGCGGTGCTCTTCCCGTCCTCCTGTTCACCGCGTCGTTCACGGCGATCGCGGCCGCGGGCACCGTATTGTTCGCGCCGCACCCGGCGCGGGCGGCTTCGGCCGGACTCGACGCTGCGGCGCTGCTGTCCGGTGTGGGGGCGGCTTGGCTGGTGAGCCGACGCGGCAAGGCGCTGCGCGGGCGGACGCGGCCGGGCGCCGGGGGCGCGAGGACGCCCGCGGCCGGGTCGATATCAGGGTACGTGGACGTCGGCGAGCTGACGCGGGAGAGCGCGCGGCGCGCTTTCGTCAACCTGGCCAGGCGCATTCAGGCCGTGGTCAACCGGCAGTTGCGCGAGCTGCGCGAGATGGAGGCGCGGCACGGCGAGGACGCGGAGGTCTTCGGCGACCTGCTCGCCGTCGACCACGCGACCGCGCTGATCGGACGGCTCGCGGACAGTCTCGCCGTGCTCGGCGGGGACCGGCCGGGCCGGCGCTGGCACCGGCCGATCCGGGTGATCGGCGTGCTGCGCGGCGCGATGTCGCGGATCACCGAGTATCGCCGGGTCGACCTCGGCGAGCTGCCCGAGGACGTCGCGATCGACGGCGCCGCGGTCGAGGCGCTGGTGCACGCGCTGGCCGAACTGCTGGACAACGCCGTCCGGTATTCGCCCCCTGATTCGCGGGTGGCGTTGACCGCGACCAGGGTGGGCGACGGCCTCGCGATCGAGGTCGAGGACGCGGGCGTGGGACTCGGCGCCGAGGCGTCCGTGCGCGCCGAGCTGATGCTCTCCACCGAGGACTTCGGGCTCGAACTCGCCGCGCTCGGCGACGCGCCGCGGCTCGGGCTCGCCGTCGTCGGCCGGCTGGCCCGAGCGGTGGGATTCGAGGCCTCGCTGCAGTCGGCGGAGCACGGCGGCGTACGCGCGGTGATCCTGGTCCCGGCCCGGCTGTTGAGTGAGCTCACGCCGGAGGGGGAGCCGACGGCCGCGCAGGACGGCCGCCCGCCGCACCGGCCGGCGCACCGCGCCGCGATGCAGCCCTCTGAGGTACACGTCGTCGCCGTCACCGCACACGGACTGCCGCAGCGGCGTCGGCACGTCCCCGGTGCCGAACCTCCGCCGGTCCCAGCACCGGTACAGCCGCCCCCGGCGTCCGACGTCAACGCGTCTGACGCTGCGTCGGCCAGGTCGGGCGAGTCACGCGCGTCGGCCGTCGGCCCCGGATTGTGGCTGGGCGCCTTCCAGGCCGGGCTGCGCGGCGATCTCGGCCGCCCCGACCTCGGCCCCGACACCGGCAGCGCACCGCAGCAGAACGGGCGTACGCCGGCATGATCCGACGTCCCAGCCACAGCGCCCCCGGCGGGATCGGCAGTGCGCTCGAGATCGACAACGCGCTCGACGCCGCGTCGTCCGGGAGCGGGGCCGGATGGACCGGCGATCCCGTCCCGGCCCGAGTACCGGCGCGCGCACAGGACGAGCCTCGCGCGGCGGCGGCCGAGGAGGAGCCCGGTCCGGAGCGGCTGTACGTGATCACGGGCGGCCGCGGCGGCCCGAGCGACCGGACCAGGCTCGACCTGGTCACCCTCGTCGTCGCCGTGGCCGTGGGTGACGCGATGGGCCCGGCCCGGCGGCGGTTCGGCCTGTTCCCGGAGCACACCGCCATTCTGCGGCTGTGCCGGCGCCCGCTGTCCGCGGCCGAACTGAGCGCTCACCTGCGCCTGCCGTTCAGCGCCACCGCCGTACTGATCGACGACCTGCTGTGCGCGGGACTGGTCACCGTCTGTCCGCCGCGGCGCACCGCCCTCCTGCCCGATCCCGACCTGATCCGCGAGGTGCTGCATGGGCTTCAACGGCTCTGAGACGCTCGCCGGGGGCGGCGGCGCGGCGGGTTCCGGAGCCGTCGCCGGCGGCGGGGGAGAAGGTCCCGCGCTCGACGCGTCCGCCATGACGGCGCTGAAGATCGCCGTCGTCGGCCCGATCGGCGTCGGCAAGACCACGCTCGTCGGCTCGGTCAGCGAGATCAGCCCGCTGACGACCGAGGAGACGATGACGGAGGGCGCCGACGCCTCGGACGCGGACGGCGGGCGGCGCTTCCCGGCGTCGAAGACCACGACGACCGTGGCCATGGACTTCGGCCGGATCAGCCTCAACGAGCGGCTGGTGCTCTATCTGTTCGGCACGCCGGGGCAGGAGCGCTTCTGGTTCCTGTGGGACGGGCTGGTCGACGGCGCGCTCGGCGCGGTCGTGCTGGTGGACGTGCGGCGGCTGGAGGACAGTTTCGACGTGCTCGAACGCCTCGAGCGCCGCGGCGCCGCGTTCATCGTCGCGGCCAACGGCTTCCCGGACGCGCCGGTCTACCCGCCCGAGGTGCTGCGCGAGGCGCTGGATCTGCCCGGCTCCGTTCCGGTGCTCAACTTCGACGCACGCAGCAGGAACTCCTGTCGTGACGTGCTGATCGCGCTCGCCCGCTACCTGCTGACGCTCGCCGCGTCGCCGCCCGCCGCGTAGTAGCAGCGGGGCGCGTGGCCGCAGCGGGGCGCGGCGGAACCGGGCTGAGACGAGCACAGCCCTTACCATCAGAGGGTCGAGGGTGGTTGGTCGGTGCTGGTCCGTTCCCCGGGGACCGGGAAGGTAGTGTCAGGGCGTGAGGCGAGGCAAGGTCGAGGTCACCGTGCGGGTGCGCGCATCCGCTCAGGCGGTGTGGGAGGCGGTGACCGACTGGCCGGCGCAGGGTGAGTGGATGCCCGCCACCCGCGTGCGCGCCGTCGACGGCGACGGCCAAGGCGTCGGCGGCAGGATCGAGGCGTTCACCGGGTACGGCAGGATCGGGTTCCTGGACTCCATGGTCGTCACCGAATGGCGCCCGCCGACGTGGTGCGCGGTACGGCACATCGGCAAGTTCGTGCGCGGCACCGGCGGCTTCGCGATCGAGGAGGTCGAGCGGGGCGAAGCGCGCGCGTCGGACGAGGTGCGCCTGACCTGGCATGAGGACTTCGAATTGCCGGCCGGAGTGCTCGGCGCCGTCGGGTGGAGACTGGTGCGTCCGGTGGTGCGCTTCGGCCTGCGGCGTTCCTTCACCCGCCTCGGGCGATCCGTCGAACGCGTCACACACCCCTGACTCGCCGCCGCAATCCGCTCTGGCTATCAGAGCCCTGCCAGGTCGGCGACGATCCCGGCCCGTCCGAGAATCCTTGAGCAGTTGGTGAAAGCGCCGCGGGACGCCTCGGCGACGGCCATCTCGACCTGCTTGGCCGTGCCCCACGCGAAGATCCGTGCCGGGTCGAGCCCCAGCGCGTCCGCCACCAGCTTTCCGCGCGCCCGCAGCACGGATGCCGGGCGCGGCGACAGGAACGGTTCGTCGATCTGATCGAGCAGGGGCCACGGATCGAAGGCCGGCTCGCCTGTCAGCGGCTTGGCGTCGATGGCCAGCCACGGCTCGCGCTCGGCGGACAGGATGTTGCCGGGGTTGTAGTCCCCGTGCAGGATCACGGTCGCCGGCGCGACGGCGGGCAGCGAACGCAGAAGGCTGATCCCGAGGCGGACGAAGCCCGCATCCGCGTCGGACGGGAGCGAGCCGAGGCGCTCCTCGGCCATGTCCGCCCACCAGCCCATCTGCTCGGCGACCGACTCGATCCGGGTCCCGGCGGCCCGCTCGGGCGGCTGCCACAGCCTCCGCAGCACGGACGCGGCGATCAGCAGCCGCTCCTCGGCCGGGATGCGGTCCGCGGCCGCCAGTTTCTCGCCGGGATCGCACAGCTCCAGCAGGAAGGCCGTGCGCTCCTCGTCCGCACGCAGCAGCCGGATCGCGCCGCGGCCGTCCCACAGTCGGAGTCCGTCCGCCTCCGCCCGCGCCTCGCGGTGCGGATAGCCGACCTTGAGTACCGCTCGTGAACCGTCCGCGAGCGTCACCGGCGCCACCCACGCGCCGTATCCGCCGCGGTATGGGCGCCCCGGGCGCAGATCCCACTCGTCGCACAGTTCGCGCACCAGCCGAGCGAGCCGGTCGAGCCAGGCGCGGCCGTCCTCGTGCGCGCCGACGCCTTCGCGCAGGCCGAGACTGTCGAGTTCGAGATCGACATCGTGCATCGGCCCAGTGTGTCAGCCGCTCGCCTTCTGCGCAGTGGCTGCCGCAGCGGAGTATCGGGCCAATGCCTCTTCGCGCGCCTCGCGCAGGTCGATGACGGGCGCGGGATAGTCGCGGCCGATCACGCAGCCCGTCGCCTCCTGGACGTCCGGCGGCATGCGCCAGGGCTCGGAGATGTATTGCGCGGGCACCTTCCTGAGTTCGGGCACGTACCTGCGCACGTAGCGGCCGTTCGGGTCGTAGCGGTCCTGGTGCAGCGTCGGGTTGTACAGCCTGCGGAAGACCGGCTGCGGATCCACGCCGACCGAGGCGATCCACTGCCAGTTCCCGTTGTTGTTGGCCTGGTCGCCGTCGAGCAGCATGCGCATGAAGAAGGCCTCGCCGAGCCGCCAGTCGATCCCCATGTGCTTCGTCAGGAAGCAGCCCGCCACCATGCGCGCCCGGTTGTGCATCCAGCCTTCCCGCAGCAACTGCCGCATCGCCGCGTCGACGAGCGGATAGCCGGTCAGGCCGGCCGCCCACGCGACGTACAGGTGCTCGTCGCGGGCCCACTCGAGCGTCCCGCGGTACCGGTCCTGGTACTCCAGCCGCGCGTTCTCCGGGTGGTGGAACTGCACGTGGTGGTAGAAGTCGCGCCAGCACAACTGCCTGCGGAACGCCGCCGCGCCCTCGCCGAGCGGCAGGGCGCTCTCGATCGCGCGCGCGGAGACGCAGCCGAAGTGCAGGTACGCGGCGAGCTTGGACGTGCCGTCGACGTCGAGCGTGTCCCGCGTCCGGTGGTAGCGGGTCACCGGGCCGTCCAGGAACCAGTCCAGCCGTTCCAAGGCGGCCGACTCGCCGCCCGGCTGAGGGTTCGTCACCTCCTGCTTCAGGCCGAGCTCGTCGAGGTCGGGCACCGGGTCCGACTCGAGGTCGTCCGGGCACGGCGGCAGTTCGCGCGGCGCGGGCAGCGGCGCCCGTCGCGGCGCGTCCTCCCACGCGCGGTGGAAGGGGGTGAACATGCCGTAGGGCGCGCCGGCCTTGGTGCGCACCTCGGTCGCGTCCTGCACGACGGACACGCCCGGGTGCGCGACGACGCGGATGTCGGCCGGCTCCAGCGCCTCGGCCACACTCCGGCCGCGGCGGCGCGCG
>Ga0310811_10009106_pt1 | contig 12803 bp, 16 predicted proteins | sample YCmetagenome_FD_207642 | JGI IMG/M metagenome (GOLD analysis project Ga0310811, IMG submission 207642) | Soil microbial communities from experimental microcosm in Duke University, North Carolina, United States - YC | ecosystem: Engineered > Artificial ecosystem > Soil microcosm > Unclassified ...
CCTCCAGCTCGGGCCGTTCGGCGGCGCGTACGTGCACGGCTGGGGAATCCGCGTCTGGGCGGCCTTCTATCTCGTCGCGGTGCTCGTGCTCGCGGTCCTTGCATTCGGCCGGCGGAACCTCTGAGCCCTCGTCAGGCCGCGGCCGCGATCTCGCCGGCGAGCAGTGCGTTCTGCGCGATCAGATCGCGGTTGGCGCGCAGCGTGCGTCCGCCGCTCTCGCGGTGCAGGTAGGAGAGGACGAACGGCGTGACCGCCTGGCCGCCGACGCCGCCGGCGCGTGCGGCGGCCAGGGCCTGCTCGATCAACGGCTCGACGTCGTCGAGCGGCTCGTCCGGCGGACGCCCGAGCAGCAGCCCGCTGCCGCCGAGCTCCCAGTGGGCGCGCGCCACGCGGGCCGCTTCCTCCGGCGAGTCGATCCGTGCCGAGACGGCCGGCCCGCCGGCGGCCGCGTAGAACAGCGGCAGCGTGTCGGCCCGGTACCCGAGCACGGGAACTCCGAGCGACTCGAGCAGCTCGAGCGTCGCCGGCACGTCGAGCAGCGACTTCACGCCGGCCGAGACGACGAGCGCGGGCGTGCGCGCGAGCTGTCCGAGATCGGCCGAGACGTCCGGCGGGTCGGGCCAGCCGCGGTGCACGCCGCCGAGCCCGCCGGTCGCGAGCCACCGGATCCCCACCGCGTGCGCCACGGCGAGCGTGGCGCCGACGGTGGTCGCGCCGACGGCGCGCTGCGTCGCCGCGGCGGCAAGGTCGCGCGGCCCCGCCTTCCGCGCCGCGGCGTCGAAGCGCGCCAGCTCGCCCTCGTCCAGCCCGGCGACGACCTCGCCGTCGAGCACGCCGACCGTCGCCGGCACGGCTCCGCCGGCGCGCACCTGCCGCTCGGCCTCGAGCCCGACCTCGACGCCCTCGCCGGGCGGAAAGCCGTGCGCGACGAGCGTCGTCTCGAGCGCCACGACGGCGCCGCCGGCGGCGAGCGCGTCGCGCACCTCCTCGGCGACACGGATCAAGCGCTCACAGCTCTGCGTTCCGCTCCATCTCGACGAAACGGCGCTTCCCCTCGTGCTCGGCGACCTCCCGAAAGCCCGCGCGCCGGTAGGCGCGGAGGGCGCGCTCGTTCCACCACGCGACCCAGAGCCGAAATCGCTTCGGTTCCCACTCGGCGGTCGCGTACCGGAGGCCCGCGTCGATGAACTGCGAGCCCAGCCCACGTCCCGTCAGGTCCGGGCGGATGCCGAGGCCGATCCGGACCTCGTCGCCCTCCCGCACGAAGTTGAAGAAGCCGATCAGCTCGCCGTCGTCGGCGACCACCGCGCGCAGGCCCTCCCGTCGCGCCGGGTTCGCGAACAGCTCGATGCGGCGCGGATCGGACGCGGTGTCGTACCACTCGTACGGAAACTCGTAGCGCCATTCGGCGATCTCTCGGGCGTGCTGCTCGGAGAGCGACTCGATCCTCACGGCAGCGAGCCTACGCGGGACACGCAGCGCGCCGCCGCCTCGAGCCCACGTCGCGCCGCCTCCTCCAGCGAGCCGCCGAGCAGGAAGCCCGCTGCCAGCGCGTCGCCCGCACCGGTCGCGTCGACGACGTCGGTCTCGAGCGGAGCGAGGTCGAGCCGGGCGTCTGCCGTGACGACGGTGCAGCCGCGCGCACCGCGCTTGATCACGCCGGTCGGCGCGGTGAGGTATGCGCCGCCGAGCATCTCCCACTCCGCCTCGGTCGCGAACAGCACGTCCGGCGCGATCGTGTCGAGCAGGTCCCGGAACTGCACCGGGCCGTAGGCGCGGATCTGCGTCCACGAGGCGACGTCGACCGAGACCCGGGCGCCCCGACCGCGTGCGAGACGTGTCGCGAGGAGCGCGGCCGCGCTCAGCGGCTCCCGCAGCAGTGCGTAGCCGGAGAGGTGCAGGACGTCGCACGCGAGCCAGGCCCCGTCGAGCTCCTCCGGCGCGAGCGTCGGCGCGACGCCGCGGTCCGAGGCCATGGCGCGGTCGCCGTCGGCGCCGACGATCGAGACGACGACACCCGTGGGGCCCTCGGCGGCCGGGCCGACGAGCTCGACGCCCCGCGCCGCGAGGTCGCGTGCGACGAGCTCCCCCGTCGCGTCGACGCCGCGCTTCGCGATGCAGCGGGCTTCCGCGCCGAGCGACGCGGCCCATGCCGCGACGTTCGCCGCCTGTCCGCCCGCGCCGGTCCGCGTCCGCGCCCGCACGTCGTCGCCGGCCACGAGCGGCTGCTCGAGCCGCACGATCACGTCGAGCATCACGTCGCCGAGGGTTGCGAGCTGCACGGGCGCAATCGTCCCAGGTCCGCCGAGCCGCCGGGCGGCGCCGACCGATCCGCGATACGGTGCACCCGACCGAGGCGCGGCCTTCTAGTGCCCTCCCATTTCTCAAGGCTGCGCCGCCGAGCGGCGGAGTACTCAGAGAGTCGACCCGGCCATCCAGTCAAGGAGGGGGGTTCGGCATGGCGTTCTCTGAGGACTCGAGCGACCGCGAGGCACGCGCGGCGAAGAATCAGGCGTTGTTCCGTGAGATCAACGAGCGGGTCAGGGTGCTCAACGAGGGCTTCGCGGTGGTGATCCCTGTGGGCGAGTGGATCTGCGAATGCGCCAACGAGACCTGCACCGAGCGGATCGAGATGACCGCGGAGGAATACGAGGCCATCCGCAGCGACGGGGCGCGGTTCTTCGTCGCGCCGGCCGACGAGCACGTGTGGCCCGACGTCGAAAGGGTGACCTCTCGCCTCGACCGTTACTGGATCGTGGAGAAGATCGGCCGCAGCGGCGAGCTCGCGAAGGACGCCGATCCGCGCGCCGAGCCGGCGGCCTGACCGGTCCGCGAGGAGAAATACAATCGTGCCGATGGACGGCGACGACCGGCTCAGGCGTGCCCGCTCCTTCCTGATCGGCGGAGTGGTCGGCGCGTCCGCCGCGCTCGCGACGGCGCGCCGCCGGCGCGAGCTCGCGCGTCGCCGGCGGCAGCGCGTCCTCCATCCGGCCGGCCTCGCCGCCTTCGAGGAGGCTCCCTGCTATCGCGAGCTGATCGAAGCGGAGGAGCGGGCGGCCAAGGGCTAGCGGGACCCGTTGCTAGCCTCATTACCAGTGCCGATCTACGAGTACCGCTGCCCGAACGGCCATACCTTCGAGCGCTTCCAGTCGATGACGGCGCCCGCGCCGGAGCAATGCGACGTCTGCGAGGCGGCTCCTCTCGAGCTCGTGCTCTACCCGATCGCGATCCACTACAAGGGATCGGGCTTCTATTCGACCGACTACGGCAAGGGCGGAGCCGGCCGGAAGGACGGCGACTCCTCGGGCGACTCCCCGAAGACCGACTCGTCGAAAGGCGAGCCGTCGAAGAGCGAGCCTTCGAAGGGCGAGTCGGCGAAGGGCGAGTCGTCGAAGAGCGACTCGAAGCCGGCGGACGCGAAGCCGAAGCCGGCTAGCTGACGCAGCCCGGGCCGTAGAGCCCGGAGCCCGGCGGCGGCGGCTGGGGCGCCGAGTTGCCGAGCACCATCTGGATGACGGCGATGTTCTCCTGGTCGCCCGTGATGAAGCCGTCGCCGAAGTCCTTGCCGCCGAGCCGGCAGTGCAGGGTCGAGCCGGCGCGGAACTTCACCCAGCCGAGCTGCATGAACTGCCAGGTCGACAGATCCGTCGCGAGCGGCTTCATCAGGTCGCCGCCGCTGAACGGGAGCCGGAAGAACGTGCCGACGCTCGCGAGCTTGGCAAGCGTCGCCTGCATGACCTGCTGCTGTCGCAGGCCGCGGCTGATGTCGGTGTCCGCCGGATTGAGGCGGTTCTCGCGGATCCGCGAGTAGATGAGCGCGCGGTGCCCGTCCATGTGCTGCACGCCCTTGCGGAAGCGCCAGCCCTGCCATTGCGAGCAGCGGGTCGAGGTGGAGTACGGGCAGTCGAAGCGGTTCGAGAGGATGTTCTGCGGCACGTCGACGTCGATGCCGCCGACCGCGTCGATCAGCTGCATGAAGGCGCCGAAGTCGACGACGACGACGTGATTCACCTGCAGGCCGGGACCGAAGAGCTGGTCGGCCGTCTCGACGGCGAGCTTCGGCCCGCCGATCTGCATCGCGGCGTTGATCTTCTGGTCGCCGTTGCCGGGGATCGACGCCCGGAGGTCGCGAGGGATCGACAGATAGATGAGCCGGTGACGGCTCGGGTCGGTGCGCAGGAGCATCATCGAGTCGGCGTGCTGGTCGGCGCTCCGGCCGGGCTGCCCGTTCGTCGAGTGGTCGGTTCCGAGCAGGAGGATGTTCGTCGCGTTCGAGAGCAGAAGCCCGTTCTGCTTCGAGAGCACCGACGTCGTGCCGGGTGCGAGCCGCTCGTTCGCAGCGGTGACGCCGCTCCGTACGGAGAAGTACCCGGCGACCGACCAGATCGCGAGCAGCACGACGAGCGTCACGAGTGTCACCCACGTCCAGCGCTTCCACGTCCAACCCTGCCGTGGCCTGCGCACGACGGGACGGTCCGAGCCCGATCCGCCGCCGCCTCCTCCTCCTCTGTCCGTCGAGCGGCGGCGTCTGCCGTCGCGGTCGCGTCCCCGAAGCGGCACCTTCCCTTTCGTGCGCCCGCCCTTGTAGACGCGGTACGGCTTCTCCCCGGAGGCGGCCATTCGGCGGGTTACGGTACCCGCTGGGCATGACCGCCACGCATGCGATCGGCGTCGACCTCGGCGGCACGAAGATCCTCGCCGGCGTCGTTGCACGCGACGGGAGCGTCCTGCGGCGCCACGAGCGTGAGACGCCTCACGATTCTCAGGATTCCGTCGTCCACGAGCTCGAGGCGGCGGTCACCGAGCTGCTGAGCGACGAGATCGCGGCGGTCGGCTTCGGCGCTCCCTCGCCGATCGACCAGCGTCGCGGGGTCGTCGTCGAGTGCGTGAACCTGCCCCTCAAGGACTTCGCGCTCCGCGACTGGATGTCCGGCCGGCTCGGCCTGCCCGTCGGGCTCGACAACGACGCGAATGCGGCCTCGATCGGCGAATGGCGCGCCGGCGCGGGGCGGGGGGTGCAGAACCTCGTCATGCTGACGCTCGGAACAGGGCTCGGCGGCGGCGTGATCGCGAACGGCAGGCCGTTTCGCGGCTCCACCGGAGCCGGCGCCGAGCTCGGCCACGTCGTCGTCGTGCACGACGGCCGGCCGTGCCAGGGCACGTGCCGCGGGCGCGGCCATCTCGAGCCGTACGTGACCGGGCTCGCGGCGACAGCCGCTGCCCGCGAGGCGTTCGGGCCGGCGGCCGACGCACACCGGCTCGTCCGGCTCGCGAACGAGGGCGATTCGACCGCACGTGGCATCCTCGCCGAGCTCGGCGGCTATCTCGGCTCGGGCATGGGCTCCTTCGCGAACATCTTCGAGCCCGAGCTGATCGTGATCGGAGGCGGCTTCGGCATCGCGGCGTGGGAGCACGTGATGCCACGTGCCGAAGAGGTGATGAGGCGGGAGGCGCTGCGGCCGATGCGCGACACGGTGCGGGTCGTGCGCGGGGAGCTCGGCACCGCCGCGGGCCTGATCGGCGCGGGGTTCGTCGCGTTCGAAGCGCTCGACGCACAGTCGTGATGCGATTCGCGGTCGTCGTGTCGTTCCCCGACCTTGCGCCGGTCGTCGACGGGTTGCGCGAGCGAAGCTGCGTCTCGAAGCCCTCGCACGGCGTGCCGCCCCATGTGACGCTCCTCGTTCCCGGTCCCGCGGACCGTGGCGCGATCGCGACGGTACTGACGGAGTTCGACTCGTTCGACGTGTCGTTCGGAACGCTCGACCGGTTCCCCGGTGCGCTCTGGCTCGCACCCGATCCCGACGAGCCCTTCCGGGAGATGACGGCGGCGCTCGTGGCGCAGTTTCCGGACTATCAGCCCTATGGAGGGATGTTCCCCGACGCGGCGCCGCATCTGACGGTCGCGCAGGCCGACGTCGACGCGGCCGCGGCCGAGCTCGAGCCGCGACTGCCGCTGCGCACTCGCGCCCGGTCCGTAGCCTTGCTGGCGCAAGCTCGGCCCGACCGGTGGGAAACGGTCGCGACGTTCACCCTCGGAGCCGGCTAGTGCCGCTCGCCGTCTGCGCGACGCCGATCGGGAACCTCGAGGACGTGACGCTCCGCGTGCTCGCCGAGCTCGGGGCCGCCGACGTCGTGCTCTGCGAGGACACGCGACACACGCGTACGCTCCTCCGGAGTCACGGGATCGAGGCGCGCCTTCTCTCCTACCACGAGCACAACGAGGCGGCGCGCACGGCGGAGCTCGTGCCGCGGCTCGAGGCGGGCGAGCGGGTCGCGCTCGTATCCGACGCGGGTCTGCCCGGGATCAGCGACCCGGGAGCGCGCCTCGTGCGCGCGGCGCTCGAGGCCGGCGTGCCGGTCACCGTGTTGCCCGGCCCGTCGGCGGTCGAGACCGCGCTCGTCGCCTCCGGTCTGCTCGGCGAGCGCTACCAGTTCCTCGGCTTCCTGCCGCGCAGCGCGAAGGCGCTCGACGCGGTGTGGGAGGAGCTGCGGGGCACGGACTGGCCGTCGGTCGCCTTCGAGTCGCCGCGGCGGCTGCCCGCGACGCTGCGCTCGCTCGCCGCCGCCGAGCCCGGCCGCGCCGTCGCCGTCTGCCGCGAGCTCACGAAGCGTTTCGAAGAGGTCGTGCGTGGCGCGGCGGAGGAGGTGGCCGAGCGATTCACCGAGCCCCCGAAGGGCGAGATCACGCTCGTGATCGGTCCGGGCCGGCGGGTCGAGCCGGCGGCGGGCGCGGCGCTCGACGCCGTCGCGGAGCTCGTCGAGGCCGGCCTGCCGCGGAGGCAGGCGGCGGAGCTCGTGGCGCGGCTGACCGGGCTCGCCCGGAACCGCCTCTATCGCGGCTCCCTGTAAGCAGAATGGACAACGGCCGACGCCGCTGCTACCGTGCCCGTCCTGTTTTCAATCTCGACAACAAGGGCGGTGGTGATGGTGGCTTCGACGGGGCTCGTGTCGTGGGGGCGTGCAATCGGACGGCTGGGCGGGCGACTCTGCCCGGTCGTGGCTCTCTTCGCGGTCTTCGTGCCCGGAGCGCACGCGTGGACGTGGCCGGTGCACGGCCCCGTGCTCGAGACGTTCTCGTTCGACCCCGCCCATCCGTACGCCGCAGGGCAGCATCGCGGCATCGCGATCGGGGCCGACGGCGGGTCGCCCGTGGTCGCGCCGGCGTCGGGTGTCGTCAGCTTCGCCGGCTCGGTTCCGACGAGCGGGCTGGCCGTCACGATCCAGACCGCCGACGGGCTCGCCGTCAGCTTGACGCAGCTCGGAACGCTGCGCGTCGCGCGAGGCGCGCGCCTCGTCGAAGGCGCGCCCCTCGGGACGGTCGGCCCGAGCGGAACGCCCGAGTTCTCGGTGCCGTACGTCCACCTCGGAATCCGCACCGCGTCGAACGACCAGGGCTACCTCGATCCGCTCGGCTTCCTCCCGCCCGCGCCCGCAGGCCAGGCGGCGCCGGCCCCACCTGCCGCGATCCAGCCTGCGGCTGCGGAGCCTGCCGGGGCCCAACCTGCCGGGGCCCAACCTGCCGGGGCCCAACCTGCCGGGGCCGCCCAACCTGCCGGGGCGGAGCCTGCGCCTCCTGCTGCCGCACCGGCCACGGCCGCCCCTGCTGCCGCGGCTCGGGCTCCCGCCGTCCCGGCTCAGGCGCCGGTGCAACCGGCAGCACCGACCCCGGCGCCGGCAGCACCCGTCGAGCCGCCCATCGAGCCGCCCGTCGGGAGGGAGGCCGCGGCGCCCGCCGGCGGCCTCGTGGTTCTCCCCTCACACACGCAGCACGGCACGCCGTCGCACGAGGCGGCCACCCACCTCGCGGCGGCCGCCGGGCGCGAGTCGCACACGGTCGACGCCGGCCGGTCGCACGGGGATGCGGCGTCCACGCGCCCGCTCCGATCGCCCGTACGGAACGTTCAGCGGCGCCCGGCGCAGGCGGTCTCGCGGCCCGCAAGCGACGGCGGCGCTGCGTCGCCGGCCCGCGAGCCTCGCGGCGCTGCGCGGCGGGCGGTCGCAGCCGCCGTGCACCACGGTGTCCCGGCCGCACTCCTCGCGGTCCTGGCGCTCGTCGGCGCGGCGAGTGCAGGTCTCGGCCTCGCGGCCGCTCGTATGATCATGAGCCCGTCTCCCGCGAGCGAAGGAGCGAGCGCTGCCCACGTCCCCGCAGAAGATCCTGGTCGCCGTCGCGTGGCCGTACGCCAGCGGTCCGCGGCACCTCGGGCACGTCGCGGGTCCCGGGGTCCCGTCCGACATCTTCGCGCGCTATCACCGGCTGAAGGGGAACGACGTGGTGATGGTGAGCGGGACGGACGAGCACGGCACGCCGGTGATGGTGTCCGCCGACCGGGAAGGCGTCTCGCCGCGTGAGCTCGCCGACCGCAACAACGCGCTCATCCGCGAGGACTACCGTCGGCTCGGCTTCTCGTTCGACACCTTCACGCGTACGACGACCCGCAACCACGCCCGCGTCACGCAGGACATGTTCCGGACGCTCTACGACAAGGGCTATCTCGTCGAGCGCACGACGCTCGGGGCGTTCTCCTCCGCCACGGGCCGCACGCTGCCCGACCGCTACATCGAAGGGACCTGCCCGATCTGCGGGTACCCGAATGCCCGCGGCGACCAGTGCGAGAACTGCGGCAACCAGCTCGATCCCGTCGATCTCGGCAGCCCGCGCTCGATCATCGACGGCTCGACGCCGGAGTTCCGCGAGACGACGCATCTCTTCCTCGACCTGCCGGCCTTCGCCGACCGGCTGCGAGACTGGATCACCGCACAGACCCACTGGCGGCCGAACGTCCGCAACTTTGCCCTCGGGCTCGTCGACGACCTGAGGCCGCGCGCGATGACGCGCGACATCGACTGGGGCGTGCCCGTGCCGGTCGAGGGCTATCCCGAGGACACGAAGCGGATCTACGTGTGGTTCGACGCAGTGATCGGCTACCTGTCCGCAACGGTCGAATGGGCACAGAACCGCGGCACTCCCGAAGCCTGGCGGGACTGGTGGCAGAACGACGAGTCGCGCCACTTCTACTTCATGGGGAAGGACAACATCGTCTTCCACGCCGTCATCTGGCCGTCGATGCTGCTCGGCTACGGCTCCGGGGGCGAGCTCGGCGCCGGCAAGGGCGACCTGCAGCTGCCCTACAACGTCGTCTCGAGCGAGTTCCTCACGATGAGCGGCAGAAAGTCGAGCACGAGCCAGGGGCACGCGATCTGGATCGGCGACTTCCTCAGCCGGTACGACCCCGATCCGCTGCGCTACTACCTGACCGCGGCCGGGCCCGAGACGCAGGACAGCGACTTCACCTGGGAGGAGTTCGTCCGGCGCTCGAACGACGAGCTGCTCGCGAACTGGGGGAACCTCGTCAACCGCACGCTCGTGAGTGCGCATCGCAACTTCGGTTCCGTCCCGGAGCCGAGCCGGTTCGAGGATCCCGACCGCCGCCTCCTCGACGCGGTCGCCGAGGGCTTCGCCGCGGTGGGCGGGCTGATCGAGGGGGCGCGCTTCAAGGCCGCGCTCGCCGAAGCGATGCGCATCAGCTCGCTCGCCAACCAGTACGTGGCCGAGCAGGCGCCGTGGGCGCTCGTCAAGACCGACCGTGACCGCGCCGCGACCGTGCTCTACGTCGCGCTGCAGGCGGTCGACTCCCTGAAGACGATGCTGGCGCCGTTCCTGCCGTTCACCGCCCAGGTCGTCCACGAGCTGCTCGGCTACGACGGCTGGATCGCAGGGCCGATCGAGTTCAGGACGGTGGTCGAGGAGGACGGCTCCTCGCACGAGGTGCTGACGGGCGACTACGCGAGCTGGGTCGGCGCCTGGCAGCCGAGCGAGCTGCCCCGGGGCCAGGCGCTGCGGGAGCCGCGACCGCTCTTTCGCAAGCTGGCGCCCGAGGTCGTGGACGAAGAGCTCGCCCGCCTCGAGCAGTGATCGACACGCATACGCACCTCGACGCGCTCGACGATCCCGACGACGTGGTCGCCCGTGCGCGCGCGGCGGGGGTGACGCGCATCCTCACGGTCGGAACCGACGTCCCCGGCTCTCACCGCGCGCTCGAGCTTGCCGACGCCCACGACGGCGTGTATGCGATCGTCGGCATCCACCCACACGCCGCGGCCGACGCGACCGACGCGGACATCGCAGCGGTCCAGACGCTGCTCTCCCACCCGAAGGCGGTCGGCGCGGGCGAGATGGGCCTCGACTGGTTTCGCGACTACGCGCCGCGTGACGCGCAGCAGCGGCTCTTCGCGTCGATGCTCGCCGTCGCGAAGGCGACCGGCAAGCCGGCCGTGATCCACACCCGCGCGGCCGACGCCGACACGCTGGCCGCGCTCGACGACTTCGCGGGGCGGGTCGTCCTGCATTGCTTCTCGTCGCCGCACCTCCTCGAGCCGGCGCTCGAGCGCGGCTGGTACGTCTCGTTCGCGGGCAACGCGACCTTTCCGAAAGCGGTCGACCTGCGGCTCGCCGCGACTCAGGTGCCTGCGAACCGGATCCTCGCCGAGACGGACGCGCCGTATCTCGCGCCGCAGGCGGTGCGCGGCAGGCGGAACGAGCCGGCCTACGTGATGCACACGCTCGCCGTGCTCGCCGAGGCCCGCCGCGAGGATCCGCAGGAGCTCGAACGCCAGATCGAACGGAACGCGGCCGACTGCTTCGCCCTGCCGGAATGAACGTCGCACCGAAGAAGCAGCTCGGGCAGCACTTCCTCGTCGACGAGAATCTGCTCGGCGTGATCGGCCGGCTGGCGGAGCTCCTACCGGACGACGTCGTGCTCGAGATCGGCCCGGGCCTCGGCGTGTTGACGCGCTACCTCGCGCGTCGCGTCGCCCGCGTCCACGCCGTCGAGCTCGACGCGTCGCTCGAGCCTCACCTGCGCGATGCCGGCGAGAACGTCGACCTCCACTTCGGCGATGCGGTCAGGCTCGACCTGAATGCGCTCGCTCCGGGGGCGACCAAGCTCGTCGCGAACCTCCCGTACAACGTGGCCACGCCGTTGCTCGTCGAGAGCCTCGACGGGCTGCCGGGCATCGAACGGTGGTGCGTGATGGTGCAGCGCGAGGTCGCCGACCGGCTCTTCGCCGCTCCGAGCACGAAGGCGTACGGCTCCGTCTCGGTGCTCGTCCAGCTCGTCTGCGAGCGGACCGGCTTCCACCCCGTGTCGCGGACCGTGTTCCGGCCGCCGCCGAACGTCGACTCCGCACTCGTCGCCTTTCGGCGCGTCGGACTGCCCGAGGCCTTCCCGCTGGTCAAGAAGGTCGTCGTCGCCGGGTTCGCGCACCGGCGCAAGACGCTGCCCAACTCGCTGGAGCTCGCCGGGCTCGTCTCGCGCACGCGCGCCGCCGAGGCGCTCGCGACGATCGACCGCCCGCCGACGACGCGCGCCGAGGCGCTCGCACCGACGGAGTTCGTCGCGCTCACGACTGCGCTCGGATGAGAGCGCCCGCCGCCGCGAAGATCAATCTCGGGCTCGTCGTCGGACCGCTCCGCGACGACGGCAAGCACGAGCTCCTCACGATCTACCAGCGCGTCGGCCTCGTCGACCGGATCGACCTCGAGCCCGCAGACCTGCTGCGCATCGAGGGGTTCGCCGGCGACACGCTCGTTCGCGGCGCGCTCGAGCGCCTCGCCGCGCACGCCGCGGCAGGCCGGCGCTGGCGCGTGCGGATCGAGAAGCGCATCCCCGTCGCAGCGGGGCTCGGCGGCGGCAGCTCCGACGCCGCAACGGCGCTTCGGCTCGCAAACGAGACGCTCGACGAGCCGCTGGCAAGAGCGGAGCTACACGAGCTCGCGGCAACCGTCGGCGCGGACGTGCCGTTCTTCCTTCACGACGGTCCGCAGCTCGGCGCGGGGGACGGGACGACCCTCGAGCCGCTGGAGCTCCCACAGGACTACTGGGTCGTGCTCGTCCTGCCGAAGGGACACCACAAGGTGTCGACCGCCAAGGTGTACGACGCGTTCGATGCGCGCCGCGGTGCCGACGGCTTCGGCGAGCGCCGCGACGCGTTCCTCGAGGCGCTCGGCAGCGTCCGTCGCCCGCGCGATCTCGCCGCGTTGCCGCCGAACGACCTTGCGTCGTCACCGGTCGCCGACGAGTTGCGCAGCGCGGGCGCGTTCCGCGCGGACGTCAGCGGAGCCGGTCCCGCCGTGTACGGCCTCTTCCATCACCGGCAGCCCGCACGTGACGCACAGCGTGCACTCGCGCGCCTCGGGCGGATCTGGATAACGGCACCAGCGTGGTACGGTTGACGCATGCTCACCGGGTCACCGAGCGCGCTCGAGCACGGCACGAGCAGGCCCGGCCGCTGGCTTCAGGCGCGGCGCGTCCGGTTCGCACTGTGGATCGCGGCGGCCGAGGGCATCATCGTCCTCTTCTCGCATACCGCGACGAAATGGACCGTGATCGTGCTCGCCGTCGTGTCCGTGCTCGCCTGGCTCGGCGGCCGCGAGAACCGCTCGGACGTCGTGCGTCAGGTGCTCTGGATCTTCGCGGCGTCGCAACTCCTGGCCGTGATCGCCGTGATCCTGGCGTGGATCGTGAAGTGGGCCGTGATCATGGCCGTCGTCGTCTTCGCGATCATCGGGCTCGTCTATCTCTTCCTCGACCGTCGCTAGAATCCCTGGCCCCGATGGGGCGTGGCCAAGTGGTAAGGCAACGGGTTTTGGTCCCGTGATCCCAGGTTCGAATCCTGGCGCCCCAGCCATTCTCTCCTGACATGTCGAAAGACCTCGCAGCAGTCGTGATGGCCGGCGGCCTCGGCACGCGCATGAAGAGCGCCACGCCGAAGCACCTGCATCCGCTGCTCGGACGGCGGAT
>Ga0310811_10009107_pt1 | contig 12803 bp, 12 predicted proteins | sample YCmetagenome_FD_207642 | JGI IMG/M metagenome (GOLD analysis project Ga0310811, IMG submission 207642) | Soil microbial communities from experimental microcosm in Duke University, North Carolina, United States - YC | ecosystem: Engineered > Artificial ecosystem > Soil microcosm > Unclassified ...
GCGGCTACGTCGCGACCGGGGCCTACGCCACCTCCAAGGGGGCGGTGCTGACGATGATGAAGTCCTGCGCCCGGGCGCTGGGCGAGCGGGGCATCGCGGTCAACGCGGTCGCCCCCGGCTTCATCGACACCCCGTTCGTGGCTTCGGCCATGAGCGACCCGGTCCGCCGGCAAAAGGTGGAGGCGGCGGTCGGCAAGGTCGGCAAGCCGGAGCAGATCGCCGAGACCATCGCCTGGCTGGTCTCGCCCGAGGCCGACTTCGTCCACGGCGAGACCCTGATCGCCGACGGCGGGGTGCTGATGCGCTGAACCCGCGCCTACTGGGTCACCGTCGTGCTCGTGGTGCTGGTCCCGCCGCTCGGGTCGGGCACGGTCACATAGACGACCGTGTCGCCCTCGTAGCGCGGCTCGTAGTAGGCGCCGCCGCACGAGTAGTAGGAATAGCCGGCGTAGGGGTAGGGCGAGCAGGCGGGCGGCAGGGCATAGTATGTCGAGCCGATGGCCGCCGCGGTGAACGCCGCCGCCGTGCCGATCGCCAGACCGGCGCCGACCGGGTAGTCGTTCCAACCGCCCCAGCCGCCGTTGTTCTCGATATTGATGTTGTTGCCGTTGCCGGAGATGTTGGCGCGGTTGCCGCCCTGGTTCACGCGGTTGCCGCTGCCGGCCTGCGTGCGGTTGCCGCTGCCGACCTGACCCCGGTTGCCGGCTCCGACGCCGCCCGCGCCGCCGACACCGCCGGCCCCGCCAACGCCGCCGGGCCGGCCAGCGCCGCCCACGCCGCCGACGCCGCCTGCGCCGCCAACACCGCCTACGCCGCCCGCGCCTCCGGGCCGCCCAGCGCCGCCCACGCCTCCGACACCGCCTGCACCGCCGGGTCTGCCGGCGCCGCCAGCGCCGCCGACTCCGCCCGCGCCGCCGGCACGGCCAGCGCCGCCAGCAGCGCCGCCGGACGGCCGATTGTAGCTGGCGGAGGACCGGTTGAAGCCCCCGCCGGAGCGGTTGACGCTGGTCGAGCCGCTCGAGCGGAGGCTGCTGCCGCCGCCGCCGCTGAAGCCGCCGCCGCCGCGGGAGGCACCGCCGCCGCCGCGGCCGCCGCCGCCGCCGCCGCCCCGTCCGCCGCCCCGGGCGAAGGCCGGTTCGGCCATGGCCGTGCCCAGGGCCAGCAGGGCTGCGACCAGGGCTATGCGGGATGTGCTGCGTCCAAGCATCGCGACCTCCTACTTGGTCACTTCAGACAAGCGGATGAGCTTGGCGTTCTTGCCGGGGCGGTAGGTGAACTCGCCCGGTTGGATGGGGGCATTCACGTTCCATGTCAGCCGCGCGACGTAGGCCGGATTGGCCGGATCGACCTGGTCGATGATCACCACCTTGACCGGCAGGGGCTGGGCGCCCTTCTTGATCCAGATCTGCCAGTCGACCTTCGGCTGGCGGAAGGCGTAGTGGTCGGTCGCGACGCCGTCGAGCGTCGCCGTTCCCACATAGATGCCAGAGGTCAGGTTCTGGGCCGGGTTGTTGGTCGCATCGTTCCAGCGGAACAGGTCCTCGAGCGGCAGTTCGATGCCGAACTTCGCCTCGATGGCGTCAAGGGTCTGGCGGATGGTCGGCGGCGCGGGGGCCGTGGCGTAGTAGCCGAGTTCCGGCGCATAGACCGTGAATTTCTTGCCGTCGTAGTAGAACATCCGGCTCTTGTTGTCGGTGTCGACGCTGATCACGAAGCCATTGGGGCGCCGGACCCGGTAGCGGGCCACGCCGTCGAGCTGTATGCGCTCCCCGGCGGTGGTGACGACGTCGAGGCTGGTCTTGGACGTGAGTTGGATCGTCTTCAGGGTGGAGAGGTAGGCGCTCATCTTCTTGAGGGCGTCCAGCGCCTCCGGCCGGACGGCGGGCGGCGTCGCGGCGGGCGCGGCGGCTGGCTTCGGCGGGGCGGCGGCCGGCTTCGCGGCCTGCTGCGCCAGGAGCGGCGACGCGGTGGCCAGCGCGAGGCCGGCGGCGGCGGCGGCCAAACCGATGGATTTCATGACACGCACCTCCACGGCGGGAGGCGCAAGAATCGGTCCGCCCGGTGCGCTCGGCCATGGGGCCAACCCCCTAGGGCCGCCTCGCGGTTATCCGAGAGCGCAGCCCTAGGGCGTCTCCACGGGCGGGCTGGTCAGGGCAGGCCGAGCAATCGGGCGATGGCGAAGACGGTCACGCCCACCAGGCCGCCGACCAGCGTGCCGTTGACGCGGATGTACTGCAGGTCCTTGCCGACCTGGAGTTCGAGCTTGTCGGCCACGTTCCGGGCGTCCCAACCGGCCACGACCTGGGCGACGAAACCGCCGATCTCATGGCGGCGCGGCGCGATGACATAGGTGACGAGGGCGCGGCCCAGGCCATTCAGCTCCGCCTGCGCAGTCCTGTCCTCGGCCAGCCAGCGGCCGGTGGCCTGCAGCGCCCGCTCCAGCTGCCCGGCCAGCGCACGCCGATCGGCCCCGAACTCGGCGCCGATCCGCGCTTCGAGTCCGGACCAGAGCTCCGAGCCCTGATCCCTCAGGCGCTTGTCGGCCAGCAGCTTCAGCTTCATCGCTTCCAGCTCCGCCTGCAGGTCGGTGTCCGACCGGAGACGGGCTGTGAAGCCTTCGATCGCCCGCCGCAGCTCCTGGCGCCAGGGGTGACCGGGATCGGCCATGTCCTGGATGGTCGTCTCCAGACCCTCGCCGATCTTCGCCGCGATCTTGCGGTCGATCCAGCGGGGCAGCCATTTGGGCGACTGGGCGACGACGGCTTGATAGAGGTCGTCCTCGTGCTCGGCGAGGTAGCGCCCGAGCCTCTCGATCGCGCGCTCGGCCAGGGCCTGGGCGCGGCCCTCGCTCCACAAGGCCTCCAGCACGCTGGCGCAGATGGGCGCGGCCGGCGCGGCGCGCGCCGCGGCCAGGGCGGCCGAACCCGACAGTTCCGCCAAGGCTCCGGGCGGGCCGGAGGTGAGGAGCTGGGGCAGCACGTCCGCCAGCCTGATGGCCAGGCGGCGCGCGTTGCGCGGAGCGGTCAGCCAGTCGCCGCCCCAGCGCGCCAGCTCCAGCCGGCGCAGCCGCTCGTTGAGCACCGCTTCGGTCAGGAAGTTGTCGGCGATGAAGCCGCCGAGCGCCGCCCCGATGCGGGCCTTGTTGCGGGGAATGATCGCCGTGTGTGGAATCGGCAGGCCGAGCGGGCGTCGGAACAGGGCGGTCACCGCGAACCAGTCCGCGCAGGCGCCCGCCACGCCCGCCTCGGCGAAGGCCCGCAGGTAGGCCAGCGCGGGCCATCGGGATTGGCCAAGGCTCGCCCCGACGAAGAGGGCGACCATCAGCACCAGCAGTCCCGTGGCCACGGCGCGCATCCGGGCGAGTTCGCGGGCGCGCATGCGGTCCTGCGGCGGGAGCGAGGTGGCCTTCACGCGCGCGCTCAGGTCTCGGCGGCCGCCTCCTCCTGCGCAGAGGCGGGCCGGGCCCGCGCATGACCCTCTCGCCGGCGGGCCATGGCCGAAGAGACGTTGTCGGCCGCCTTGCGGATGGTGTCGCTCAGGCGATTGTCGAGATCCGCCATGCTGTGGCTGAACGCCGAGTCCGGCCCGAGGCTGTCCTGGATCTTCCGCCCCATGGCGGCCAGCTCGTCCTGCACCTTGCGACTGGCGCCGTCGAAGTCGACGCCCCGCTGACGGCCCTCGCCGAGCCGCTCGCGCACGGCCTGGGCGATGAAGCCGGACCGCGTCGAGCCGCTGGCCTCGGCTGCCGCGTCGAGCTTCTTCAGCAATTGCTCGCCGATGGAGATGTTGACGCGCACGGGCGTGTCCTCGACCTCGACGTCCACCAGCAAGGTGAACTGCCCCGGCCTTGGCTGGACCTGCTCCGCCCGCGTCGGGGCCGGCCATTCCTCGGCGCGCTCGGCGAGCGCCTGGAGCTCGGCGCGCAACGCAGCCCGGGACTGGCTCAGCAGCCCTCCCAGATCAGCGCCCGAGGCGGAGCATCCGGGCAGATCGGGGAAGCGGGCGACATAGCCGTCGGGCTCAACCGCTTCGGCCAGGGCGACGTAGACGATGGCGTTCATGGGACCCTCCCAATGGGATGTCCCGCTAAAATGTGTAGTTTTGCGCAAAAACGCCAGCGCTGCCGTGGCCGAGGGCGGGCGCGCCGGAAAACAGTGCAGCGCGATCCATCGTTCAAGCGGTCTGGACGAGGTCGATCAGACGCTTCGCGGCGGGACCGGACGAGGCCGGGTTCTGGCCCGTGATCAGCAAGCCGTCGGTGACGACGTGGACGCCCCAGTTCTTGACCTTGGAGAAGGTGGCGCCGAGGTTCAGGAGCTCGTCCTCGACCAGGAACGGCACGATCTTGGTCAGCTCGACGTCGGCCTCCTCGCCGTCGGTGAAGCCGGTCACGGTCTTGCCCTGGACCAGCGGCTTGCCGGCCGCGTTCCTGACGTGGCGCAGGGCGCCGGGCGCATGGCAGACCATCGCCACGGGCTTGCCGGCGGCGAGGAAGGACTCGATCAGCCGGGCGGAATTGGGGTCCTCGGCCAGGTCCCACATCGGGCCGTGCCCGCCGGGATAGAAGACGGTGTCGAAGTCGTCCTGTTTCACGCTGTCGAGCCGCACGGTGTTGTCGAGCCGGCCCTCGGCCTCCGCGTCCTTCTCGAACCGGCGGGTGATGTCGGTCTGGAAGTTCGGGTCCTGGCTCTTGGGGTCGAGCGGCGGGCGGCCGCCCTTGGGCGAGGCCAGGGTGATGTGCGCGCCGGCGTCCTTGAACTCGTAGTAAGGGGCGGCCATCTCCTCCAGCCAGAACCCGGTCTTTCGCCCGGTGTCGCCGAGCTTGTCGTGGGAGGTCAGGACCATCAGCACGTTCATGGCAGGCTCCTTGCGCGATGTCAGACGCCCAGCCCCGGCGGAGTTTAGCGTGGCGGGCGAGGGCGACACCCCACGAACCGGTGATAGACCCTGCAGTTGATGTGACCCGGAATCTCCCGCTCCTTCGCCGTCTGGACCTGACGACCCTCGAGTTGTTCGTCGCGGTGGTCGAGGAGTCGACGCTGACCGCCGCCGCGGCGCGCGAGGCGATCGCGCCGTCGGCCGCCAGCCGGCGCCTCGCCGACCTGGAGCGCGATCTTGGCGTCGACCTGTTCGTGCGTCATCCCAAGGGCATGACCCTGACGCCGGCGGGCGACACGCTGCTGCTGCACGCCCGACGCATGCTGCTGGCCGCCAATGCCCTCGGCGTGGAATTGGAGGAGTACGGCCAAGGGGTGAAGGGCCACGTGCGGGTGCTGGCCAACCTGTCGTCCATCGTGGCCTACCTGCCGGAGGACCTGCAGAGCTTCTTCAGCGCCCACGCCGACCTCAGGGTGGACCTGGAGGAGCGGCCCACCGACGGGGTGGTCAAGGGCGTGGCGGCGGGCCTGGCGGAGATCGGCATATGTTCGGGCGACGCCGACCTGATGGGCCTGCGGGCGGATCACTACCGCCACGACCGGCTGGGCGTGCTGATGCGACCTGACCATCCCCTGGCGGGCCAGGGGCCGTTGTCCTTCGCCGAGACGCTCGACCACGACCAGATCGCCTTGCACGAGGAAAGCTCGATCTTCACGCGCTCCCAGATCGCCGCCCGCGAGGCCGGACGGCCGCTCCGCCGGCGCATCCATGTGCCGGGGTTCGACGCCATCTGCCGGACCGTCCAAGCCGACCTGGGCATCGCGCTGATCCCGCAGCCGGTGTTCGAGGTCCTGGGGCGGCCCATGGGCCTGCACCTGGAGCCCCTGGTGGACGCCTGGGCTGCGCGTGAACTGGTGGTGGTGGTGCGCGACGCCGCTCAGCTGTCCTCCGCGGCGGCCCTGCTGCACCGGCATTTGGTCGGCGAGCCCTGAAACCCGGGCGTTCTCGAAACGCGAACGCCGCTTGCCGAGATAGGGTTGGACCCGGTCGCCCGCGCTCCCTACGTCCCCCACGACACAAGGAGACTTATTCGTTGAGCGGCCCGCTGTCCGGCATTCGCGTCGTCGAGATCGGCACCCTGATCGCAGCCCCCTTCGCGGGCCGGATCCTGGCCGAGTTCGGCGCCGAAGTGATCAAGATCGAGGCCCCCGCCGGCGGCGATCCGCTGCGGCGCTGGCGCAAGCTGCACAAGGGCACCTCGCTCTGGTGGTACCTGCAATCACGCAACAAGAAATCGATCGCCGTGAACCTCAAGTCGGCGGCCGGGGTCGATATCGTCAAGCAATTGGCCGCCAGCGCCGACATCCTCATCGAAAACCTGCGGCCGGGAGCGCTCGAGAAGCTGGGCCTCGGCTGGGAGGCGCTGTCGGCCGTCAATCCCAACCTGACCATGGTGCGCATCTCCGGCTACGGCCAGACCGGACCCTACCGCGACCGGCCCGGCTTCGGCGCCATCGGCGAGGCGATGGGCGGCATCCGTTACACCACCGGCCATCCGGGCCTGGCGCCCAGCCGGGTGGGCGTGAGCCTCGGCGACAGCCTGGCCTCGCTGCACGGGGTGATCGGGGCCCTGATCAGCCTGTTGCGCGTCAAGACCGGGCAGGGGCCGGGGCAGGTGGTGGACGTCTCGCTGATGGAGAGCGTGTTCAACCTGATGGAGAGCCTGGTCCCCGAGTACGACCTCCTGGGCGAGGTGCGCGAGCGGTCGGGCGGGGCGCTGCCGGGCATCAGCCCTTCGAACACCTATCCCGCCGGCGACGGCGGGTTCGTGGTGATCGCCGGCAACAGCGACCCGATCTTCCGCCGGCTGATGCAGGCGGTGGGCCGCCCGGACCTGGCCGACGATCCCGCCCTGCAGAGCAACGACGGCCGCGTCCTGCGCAATGAGGAGCTCGACGGCGCGATCCTCGCCTGGACCCGGGAGCATCCGACCGCGGCGATCCTGGACGCTCTGGAGAAGGCCGGGGTTCCGGCGTGCCGCATCTATTCCGCCGCCGACATCGTCACCGACCCTCACTACCAGGCCCGCGGCATGATCCAGAGCGTCGAGCTGCCCGACGGGGAGAGGGTGCGCATGCCGGGCGTCGTCCCGAAGCTGGAGTCGACGCCGGGCGAGGTCCGCTGGCTGGGCCCCGCCATCGGCGAGCACACCGAGGAAGTGTTGGGCGAGCTCGGCTTCTCCGCTGACGACATCGCCGGCCTGCGATTGGAAGGAGCTGTGCTGTGATCTTCGTCGATCCCATCGTGGTGCAAGAAGTGGCCCCTCGCGACGGCCTGCAGATCGAGCCGACCTGGGTGCCGACCGACGACAAGGTCCGGCTGATCGACGCCTGTTCCGACGTGGGGTTCAGCCGCATCGAGGTGAGCTCGTTCGTCTCGCCGAAGGCTGTCCCGGCCCTGCGCGACGCCGCCGAGGTGTTCGCCCGGATCAAGCGGCGCCCGGGCGTCATCTACGTGGCGCTGGTGCCGAACCTGCGCGGGGCCGACGCCGCGCTCCAGGCGGGCGCGGACGAGCTGAACATGGTCATGTCGGCCAGCGACAGCCACAACCAAGCCAACATGGGCATGACCGGGGAGGCTTCGTTCCGGGCCTTCGCCGACATCGCCCGCATGACCGCTGGCGAGGCGCGCCTGAACGGTACGGTCGCCACCGCCTTCGGCTGCCCGTTCGAAGGCGTGGTTCCCCCCGCGCGGACCGTGGATCTGGTGCGCCGCTACCTCGACCTGGGCGTGGGCGGCGTCACCCTGGCCGACACCACGGGCATGGCCAACCCGTTGCAGGTGCGCTTCCTGGTGGAGGAGGTCCTGCGGCTGACCGGACCCGAGTCCCTGACGCTGCACTTCCACAACAGCCGCGGGCTCGGCCTGGCCAACGTGCTGGCCGCCTGCGCGGCGGGCGCGCGCCGGTTCGACTCGGCGCTGGGCGGCCTTGGCGGCTGTCCGTTCGCGCCGGGCGCCTCCGGCAACATCTGCACCGAGGACCTGGTCAACATGGCTCACGAGATGTGCATGGCCACAGGCCTGGACCTCGAGGCCCTGATCGCGCTGTCGCGCACCTTGCCGGCGTTGCTCGGCCACGACTTGCCGGGGCAGGTGATGAAGGCCGGACGCAACTGCGACCTGCATCCCAGGCCCGTGATGGCCTGACGCCCGCCATGTCCGAGGCGATCTCCCCTTTCGTCGCCGCCTCCGAGCCCGCCGCGGCGAGAGAGAGCGCGAGCCTGATGCGCAAGGTGGCCTGGCGGCTGATGCCGCTGATCATGCTCTGCTACTTCTTCGCCTTTTTCGACCGCATCAACATCGGTTTCGCCAAGGCCCAGCTGCAGGCCGACCTGCACATCTCCAACACCGCCTACGGCCTGGGCGCCAGCCTGTTCGTGATCGGCTACGTGGCCATGGGCGTGCCGTCGAACATGATGCTCTACCGCTTCGGCGCGCGGCGCTGGATCGCCGCGATCATGGTCTTCTGGGGCCTGGCGACCGCCGCCATGGTGCTGGTCCAGGGGACGGCCAGCTTCTACGCCCTGCGCCTGCTGATCGGGGCCATGGAGGCGGGATTCGCCCCCGGCGTGCTCTACTACCTGACCCTGTGGTTCCCGCCCGCCCATCGGGGACGCGCCACCGCCCTCCTGTTCTTGGCGTCGGCCTTGTCGGGCGCCATCGGCGGACCGCTGGCCGGGCTGGTGCTCACGGTGATGGACCACACGGCGGGGCTCGCCGGATGGCGCTGGCTGTTCCTGTGCGGGGGCGCGCCGAGCGTGCTGCTCGGCCTCGTGGTCCTGCGGCGACTGGACGATGGTGTGGCGGACGCCGCCTGGTTGACGGCCGAGGAGCGTGCGCGCCTGTCGCTCGGCGTCGCCGGTCCGCCCGCCGCCCGGACGGGCCACTCGCTGGTGAGCGCGGTGCGCACGCCGGGGTTCCTGCTGCTCGGTCTGGCCTATTTCGTGATCCAGGTCGGCTCCTATGGCCTGAACTTCTGGGGCCCGGACCTGATCCGCACCGCCAGCGGCGGGTCGAGCCTGCTGGTCGGCCTGCTCACCGCCGCCCCCTACGTCTGCGGCGCCGCGGCCATGATCTGGCTGGGGCGGCGGGCCGACGCCAGCGGGCGGCGGGACCGCTATGTGATCGGCTGCCTGATCGCGGGCGCGGCGGGCTTCTGGGCCGCCGGCGCCTTCGCCCACGACGCCGTGGCCGTGGTGCTGGCGCTGGCCTTGATCGGGGCCGGCGTGTTGGCGGCCATCCCCGCCTTCTGGGCCCTGCCGCCGCGGCTGATGACCGGCGTCGGCGCGGCCGGCGGCATCGCCCTGATCAACACCGTGGGGCAACTCGGCGGCATCGTCAGCCCGCTCCTCGTGGGCCGTGTGAAGGACGCGACCGGCTCGACCACCCCGGCCCTCTACCTCATCGCCGCCCTCAGCGTGGCCTGCGCCGTGATGCTCCGCGTCGCGGCCCCGGCCGCGCTCAGGGCCAGCGACCGCGCGGTCCGATCATGAAACGCGACCACGACGACCGGACGGTGCGGTTGCACTGGGCCACAGCCGCGCTGGTGCTGGTGCTGTTCGCCATGGGCCGGCTTACGGGCTTCATGCCGCGCGGGCCGGCGCGGGTGGACGTGTGGAGCGTCCATCTCCTGGTCGGCGTCGTGCTGGCGGGGGTGTTCGCCATCCGGCTCGCCTGGCGCCGGCGCCGAGCGGCGCCGACCCTGGACCGGGGGCCCGCGGCCGCGGCCGCGCGATGGGTCCACGCCGCCCTCCTGGGCAGTCTCGGCCTGGTGCTCCTGCTCGGCGTGATCAACGCCTTCGCCCACGCCTTCCCGGTGTTCAATGTGGTGAAGCTGCCCCAACTCGGCGACGCCGGGTTCAGCAGGACGGCGAACCTCTGGCACGGCGCCGCGGCCAACCTGCTGATCGCGCTGGCGACCGCCCACGCGGCGGCGGCGCTGCTGCATCACTTCTGGCTCGGGGACCGCGTCCTGTCGCGAATGATCCCGGCGCTGCGCGGAAAAGCCGAGTCCAAGGATTAGCGGATATGGGTGGCGGTGAGAGAGGGATTCGAACCCTCGATAGAGTTTCCCCTATACACGCGTTCCAGGCGTGCGCCTTCAACCACTCGGCCACCTCACCCCACGGGTCGACGCCCTGGTTGATCAGCGGGCGCCGGCGGGCTCCCGCGGACGGGCCGAAGCGGGCCCCCTGCGGGAAGGCGCGCAATATACTGATGGGCGGCCTTGGGACAAGCGGCCTTTGCGCCGCGTCCGGCCGCGGCCCGCAGACCGCCTCAGGGCCCCTTTTCCTCGGCGTCGTCGGTGACCGGCTCGATGCCCTCGAGCAGGCTGCGCATGCGCCGCACGCCGCGGGCCGAGCTCGAGCCGCTCTGCCGCCAGAACAACAGCGCCACCGCCCCGGCCACCACAGCGACCATGGCCCAGGGCCCCAGCAGCCAGGCGGCGGCGGCGAGGGCGAAGTAGTAGCCGCGCACCCCGTTGTTGAACGACGACAGGGCCGGGTTGAGCACCTGGGACGCCGCGTCGCCGTAGGCGCGCACCAGGGCCGGGTCGGAGGAGGGCGGCGGGGCCGCGCCGATCGCCGCCAGGGTGTAGTTCATCTGGCGGATGGCCCAGATCAGGTCGAGCAGGCCGCGCGCGAGGGCCGCGACCACCAGGGCCAGCTTGGCCTCGAACAGCCAGCGCGGGCCGGTGTCGGTCACCGCCAGGTGGGCCACCGAGCGGTAGGTGTCGGGGCTTTTGAACAGGGCGCCGGCGGCCGCCGCGATCACGATCAGGTTGGCCGAGGCGAAGAACGAGGCCGAGTTGAGCACATGGCCCATCAGCTGGCTGTCGATGAAGCGGTTCTCGCGCGCGGCCATGTTGGCCATCCAGCGGGCGCGGAGCACCGTCATGTCGGTATTGATCATCGCTCCCCGGCGCCCAAGGCGCTTCAGCATCGGCTGGTAGAACAGCCAGGCTGCGAGGAAGAAGGCCAGGGCGGCGATGTCGAGCGGGCTCATGACTTGACGCTGTTCAGATAGACTTGGGTGAAGTTCCGCAGGATCAGGCTTGAAGACTTCGGCGTTGGGAGTGAAACTTCGTCTCGAGGCGGCGGAGACCGTCGATCCAGACCCAGGCCAGAACCGACGTCAGACGGGAGAGTGACATGCTGCACTCTATGCTGAGCCGATTCGTCCACCTTGGCCGCCTGACGGTGACCGAGGAGGGCAAGCCGCCCGCGACCTACGGCGACGGCTCAGGTCCTGAGGTCGCCTTGCGTATCGCCAAGGGCTGGGCCGCCCGCATCGCCCTCAACCCCGACATGGCCCTGGGCGAAGCCTACATGGAGGGCGGGCTGGTGATGCAGCAGGGGTCCCTCTGGGACCTGTGTGAGCTGATCGGCCGCAACTTCGTCGATCGTCCGCCGCCCGGCGCCCTACGGCGCGCCTACAACCGCGCGCGGCGCACCCTGCAGCAGTGGAACGACCGCCGCGCCGCGCGGCGCAACGTGGCCCACCACTACGACCTCAGCCACGAGCTCTACCGGCGCTTCCTCGACCCGGACATGCAGTACTCCTGCGGCTACTTCGCCCGGCCGGACATGACGCTGGAGGAGGCGCAGCTGGCCAAGAAGATCCACATCGCCTCCAAGCTGATGATCGAGCCGGGCATGAGCGTGCTCGACATCGGCTGCGGCTGGGGCGGCATGGGGCTGGAGCTGGCCGGCCGCTATGGGGCCAACGTCACCGGCGTGACCCTGTCGGAGGAGCAGCTGGCGATCGCCAACGCGCGGGCCAAGGCCGCCAATCTCGACGGCCGCGCCCGCTTCTCCCTCACCGACTACCGCGACGTGGAGGGCCCGTTCGACCGCATCGTCTCGGTGGGCATGTTCGAGCACGTGGGGGCGCCGAACTTCCGCACCTACTTCCAGCAGGTGGCGCGCCTGCTCACCGACGACGGTGTCGCCCTCATCCATTCGATCGGCCGGCGCACCGGCCCGGGGATCACCCAGCCGTGGATCGCCAAGTACATCTTCCCCGGCGGCTACATCCCGGCCCTGTCGGAGATGACCGCGGCGATCGAGGAGGCGGGCCTGTGGATCACCGACATCGAGATCAAGCGCCTGCACTACGCCGAGACACTCAAGGCCTGGCGGGAGCGGTTCACCGCCCAGTGGGACGAGGTGGCCGCTCTCTACGACGAGCGGTTCTGCCGCATGTGGGAGGTCTATCTGGTGCTCAGCGAGCTCAGCTTCCGCTACGGCGCCAACATGGTCATCCAGGTGCAGCTGGCCAAGCGCATGGGGGCCGTGCCGATCGTGCGCGACTACATGATCGACGGTGAACGGGCGACCGCCAGCGGCGCGGGCCGCAGCAAGCCGCGCTCGGTGGCGTAAGGGCCCGCGCGGCGGCAGGGTAAGCGCGACGTAAGTCCATAGACGTATGGGCCGTCCGGCGTGGCGAAACAGCCGGAAGGCCCCCCGTTGACCCCCCTTGCGCCCACCTTCCGATCGCTCAGCCGTGCGCGCCAACTCTATGTGGTCGCCGGGATCGTCGGCGCGGCCCTGGGCGCGGCGGGCCTGACGGGGGTGCTGACGGTCGGCAAGCCCAAGGCCGCCGCGGCCGCCCTGCCGCCGGACGCCGGGGTGTTCCGGCCCACCGCCGACCAGCTGCGCGCCCTGACCGTGGTCGCGGCGGAACTGCGCGCCTTCGACCAGATCGAGACCGCCGACGGCCGCATCGAGGCGGACGGCGACAGGACCACGCCCGTGCTGTCGCCGTTCACCGGCCGGGTGACGGCGGTGCTCGCCGAGCCGGGCCAGCGCGTCACCCGGAAGACGCCCCTCTTCGCCGTCGCCGCCACCGAGGCCGCCCAGGGC
>Ga0310811_10009108_pt1 | contig 12801 bp, 18 predicted proteins | sample YCmetagenome_FD_207642 | JGI IMG/M metagenome (GOLD analysis project Ga0310811, IMG submission 207642) | Soil microbial communities from experimental microcosm in Duke University, North Carolina, United States - YC | ecosystem: Engineered > Artificial ecosystem > Soil microcosm > Unclassified ...
CAATGGATGCGTCGGCCGCCGAGTCGCCGAGTGCCGAGTCGCCGAGTGGCCAGCCCTTACCGCTTCCGCCGGCTGAAGATCTTCACCAGCTTGCCGAGCGGATCGAAGAATTCGTCGACGACGCGCTCCTTGAGCGGGATGATCGCGTTGTCGGTGATCGTGATGTGCTCCGGACACACCTTGGTGCAGCACTTCGTGATGTTGCAGTAGCCGATGCCGTGCGCCTGTCTGAGCTCCGGCACGCGGTCCTCGGTATCGAGCGGATGCATCTCCAGAGCCGCTGCGTAAACCAGGAACCGTGGTCCAATAAACTCCTCGTGCTTCTGATGGTCTCTCAGCACGTGACAGACATCCTGGCACAAGAAGCACTCGATGCACTTTCTGAATTCCTGGACCCGATCGACATCGCGCTGGTCCATCTGCCAGGTGCCGTCGGGGAAATCCGGCGTCCGCGGCTTGAACGGCTTGATCTGCTTCTTGACGCGGAAGTTCCACGACACGTCGGTCACGAGGTCGCGCACGTGCGGAAAGCTGCGCATCGGCTCGATCGTGACGGGCTTCGACGCGTCGAGCTCGGAGAGCCGCGTCATGCACATCAGCTTCGGCATGCCATTGATCTCCGCCGAACACGATCCGCATTTCCCGGCCTTGCAGTTCCATCGCACGGCGAGGTCGTTGGCCTGCGTCGCCTGAATTTCATGCACCGCATCCAGGACGACCATGCCCTCGACGACGTCCTGCTTGTATTCGACGTACTCACCTTTCCCGCCTTCGCCGCGCCAGATCTTGAACGATCGCGTGGCGTGCTTGGCCGCGGCGTCCTGCGCGGCCTGCGCGGCGGTGAATGCGTCTTTCGCCTTGAGCTCGGCCCCGGCGGTTGAAGGCGCGGTGGTGGACACTATTTCATCTCCTCGATGACGGCCTTGAGGTGCTCGGGCATGGGCGGAATCGGCTCGCGCACGAGCTGCATCTCACCGTTCGGTCCTTTGCAGCTCACGAAGTTGAACGTCGCGTACGCGGGATCCTTGTCCGGATAGTCGTCGCGGAAGTGTCCGCCGCGGCTCTCTTTGCGCTCGAGCGCCGACCGCGCGATCGCTTCCGACACGGTGAGCAGATTCGTCAGGTCGAGCGCCGTGTGCCATCCCGGATTGTACTCGCGGTTCCCGCTCACAGAGACGCCACGCGCGCGCTGCTTCAACGTCTCCAGTCGGGACAGCGCCTCTTCCATTTCGCCCTGCGCGCGCACGATGCCGACGAGATCCTGCATCGTCTCCTGAAGCGAGTCCTGCACTTGGTACGGTCCCTCGCTCGACTTGCGCTCGAACGGCGCGAGCGCTGCACGCGCGGCTGCATCGGCCTGGCCGGCACCGATCGTCGCGTTGCCATTCGATCGTGCGAACTTGGCCGCGTATTCGCCGGCCCGCTTGCCGAACACGATCAAATCCGACAGCGAATTTCCACCGAGCCGGTTCGCGCCGTGCAGACCCGCGGCGCACTCGCCGCAGGCGAACAGGCCAGGGACGGTCGACATCTGCGTGTCTCCATCGACGCGAATGCCGCCCATGATGTAGTGCGTCGTCGGGCCGATCTCCATCGGCTCCTTGGTGATGTCGATCCCCGCCAGCTGCATGAACTGGTGATACATGCTCGGCAGCTTGCGTTTGATGTGCTCCTCGGCATTGGGGAGCTTCTCTTTGATCCACGAGATGTCGAGGAACACCCCGCCGTGCGGAGAGCCCCGGCCCTCGCGCACCTCGCGCACGATCATCCGCGCCACGTGGTCGCGCGTCAGCAGCTCGGGTGGACGGCGCGCGTTCTTGTCGCCTTGGGTGTAGCGCCATCCCTCCTCGGGATTGTCCGCCGTCTGTGATTTGTAGTTGTCGGGAATGTTGTCGAACATGAACCGCTGGCCGTCGCGGTTCTTGAGTACACCACCCTCGCCGCGCACACCCTCCGTCACGAGAATGCCGCGCACGCTCGGCGGCCAGATCATTCCCGTCGGATGGAACTGCACGAACTCCATGTCCTGGAGCGCGGCACCGGCGTGATAGGCCAGCGAGTGGCCGTCGCCGGTGTACTCCCAGCTGTTCGACGTAATCTTGAACGCGCGCCCGACGCCGCCCGTCGCCAGCACAACGGCTTTCGCTTTGAAAACTCTAAACCGGCCACGCTCCCGCTCGTACCCGAACGCGCCGCAGACGCGATCGCCGTCCTTGAGCAGCGTCGTCACCGTGCACTCCATGTGCACGTCGATGCCCTGATGGATGCCGTGGTCCTGGAGCGTGCGAATCAGCTCGAGCCCCGTGCGATCGCCGACATGGGCCAGTCGGGGATAGCGATGCCCGCCGAAGTTTCGCTGGAGGATTCGTCCATCGGGCGTGCGATCGAACAGCGCGCCCCACGCCTCGAGCTCCTTCACCCGCTCCGGCGCTTCTTTGGCGTGGAGCTCGGCCATCCGCCAGTTGTTGATGTACTGCCCACCCCGCATCGTGTCGGCGAAGTGCACCCGCCAGTTGTCGCGGTCGTCGACGTTCGCCATCGCCGCGGCCATGCCGCCCTCGGCCATCACCGTGTGCGCTTTGCCAAGCAGCGATTTGCAAACCAAGCCCACGCGGACGCCCTGCGCGGCGGCCTCGATCGCCGCGCGCAATCCGGCGCCGCCGGCGCCGATGACGAGCACGTCGTGTTCGATCGTTTCGTATTCTGTGCTCACAGGATCCTCAAGTCGTGCCAGATCCCCATCGAGCACATGCGAACGTAGAGGTCGGCGAACGCGACGCCGAAAAGGCTCATCCACGCCCATTTCATGTGCCAGCGATTCAAGCAGCTCGAGCAGTCGTACGCGACCTTGCGCGCCGGATGCTTCGACAGATTGTCGAGAAAGCCGCCGACAATGTGCCGCATCGAGTGGCAGCCGAGCGTGTAGCAGGCGAGGAGCGTCGTGTTGAGCGCGAGGACGAGCGTCCCCACGCCGATGCCGAACCTCGTTCCACCGGCGCCGTCGCTGAACCAGAGCGCCTTCCACACGTCGTGCGAGAGGAAAAACAAAAAGAGCACCGCGATGTACAAGAAATAGCGGTGCACGTTCTGGAGAATGAGCGGGAAATACCGCTCGCCCAGGTAGCTGTTGCGTGGCTCACCGACGGCGCAGTTCGACGGATCGGCCCAGAAGGCCTTGTAGTACGCGCCGCGATAGTAGTAGCACGTGAACCGGAAGAGACCGGGAAAGGGCAGGATGATCAGCGCCGGCGAAAACGGCGCGAACGCCGGCCACCAGGATGGCTTCGGCCCGAACCAGGCATGCGGCGAATCGCCGAAGATCTCGGGTGAGTAAAACGGCGAGAGATACGGCCCGTACGTATAGTGCGCGTTCTGAAACGCCGCCCACGTAGCGTACACAACGAAACCGCTGAGGATCGTAAAGACGACGAGTGGCTGCAGCCACCATGCGTCGCGCCGCTGCGTTTCACCGAAGCCGCGGTGAAGAAGCGGTAGCGGTGCATGACTCATGTCAGGAATGTCTTGGGCTGAAGGGGGAGGGATTTGAACCGCACGGCGCCGGAAATGGACTTCACCCGCAACTGCCAGTCAATATCAATTTCGCCTCTCATTGTGGTGGAGGCGCGCCACTCGGGCTCAACGGTGGCAAAGTGAACGGAAACTCCACCAGTTGCGCCACGGGACATCCGCGAATCCGGGCCGGCACGAAACGCTGTTTCGAGAGCGCCGTCAGCGCCGCGCGCACGAAATCGATCGATGTACCACGCACGACCTCCAGCGTCTCCATGATCGGCTCGCCCGTACGATCGACAACGAAGCGCAGCACCGTTTCCACCGGGAATCCCTCGCGCCGCTCCGTCTGCGGCAGCTCCGCGGTCGGCGCTCCGGGTTGCACCGCCGCGTCGGTCACCGGCATTCGCGGAAAAAGAGCCGTCACAAGGCGCCGAACCGTCCATCCCTGGCCGCCGATCGAATCCGTAGCGAATCGAAAATCGATCGTCGCCGACGTCGTACCATCGCGCGGCGCGAACAGACCTTTGATGTCGCCCGCCGTTTTGATCGCCGCCATCGCGGCCGAGTCGAAGCCGGGCATCAACGATGCGCGAATTGTCTCGAGGCTCGCAAACGCTCCGTCGCTGCCGACCCTCACGCGGTAGGCGCCGGAGAGCGTCGGCGCGCGAAGCACTGGCTCCGCGTTGGACGACAGCCGACGGAGGCTGGGCGTGAGGACCGGCCCGGAAAAAATGGTGAGCCTGAACGGCGTGGGCGGAGTAAATGCCGAGCCGGCCAGCAGGATCATGTCCGTGATCTGTGCCGCCCCCAACTCGCCGCCGTCGATGCGCTTGATCCCGATAAAGAGCCCGCTCGCCAAGGTATCGGCGCGCGCCGCTGCCACGATCGAATCGCAGCGAGCGTCGGCGGCGGGGGAAGGGGCGGCGCTCGTGTCTTGCGCAGCCATGGTCGTCGCGAGGAACGTGGCGCAAGCGGCCAGCGCGGCGACCCTGCCTTGCCGGGTTGGCCGAGGCGACGCCGTCGCGCGCTTCATCATCGCGGGCGCCACTCCTGCACGACCCGCGCGCTCTTGATGTAGTCCAGCTTCGGCCACCCGGCGTTCAGATACGCATTACCGCGCGTCGCGATGGAGTCTTGATCCGGTCCTTCGCGGCCGTATTGCGGGCCACTGCGCGGCGCGGCGTCGCCGTATCCCGAATAGAGCGAATCCACAATGTCCATCCCCGAGACCACTTCGCCGATCGGCGGAAAACCGAAGCCGCTCAAGCTGTCCAGGACGGGATTGTCGGCGAGGTTCACGAACAATTGCACCGACCGAGTACCCGGTCCGCCGCGCGCGAACGAGACCGTGCCGCGCGCGTTGGAGTGTTGCACCTGCTCGTCGGCCATGCAGCGCTGCTTCCAAGCGTCGAACACCTTCGGGTCGCCGGACATGCCGAACTGCGCGACGAACCCCCGTATGACGCGAAAGAAGCGAACGTCGTCGAAGTACTTGTTCTGCACGAGCGTGTAGAATCGGTCGACTCCGATCGGCGCCCACGTCTTGCGCGCCATCACGTCGAACTGTCCCCTGCTCGTTTGGAAGGCAACGCGAAAGCTGTCCGGGGCCGGCTTCTTCGGATCGGGCGCTTCCTGGCGGCAACTGAAGGGTGAGGCGTACCGGCAGGACGCCGCAATCGTCGCGATGGCAAGCAGCATCAGTCGTTCGGCGGCTCTGTTCATCGACGAATCTCTCCGACCGTCCTTACGGCGCGGTGGGTTGCGGAGCGCCCGCGGTGAGCGCGTCGGACACGCGCTCTCGCAGCCGATCGTTGATGCTGCTGAGCAATCCAATCAAGTTTGCGTTCTCGATCAAGGTACGCTCTCGGCGCAGCGTCTGCGGACCGGTTGCACCCACGAGGGCAGTGCGATCGAGCTTTCGCGCGTCGGCGATTCGCGCAGCCGAGTCGGAATACAGGAAGATCTCGAGACGCGAGGCCGTTCCAAATTTGATCAGAAGAGGGCGTCCGCTGAGCGCCTTCTCGCTCGCTGTCCCGGTCGAATCGATGTGCGGCGCCAACCCCGACCGGTCGAGTCGGTAGAGAACGGAGCACTCCGCCCACTGGCCAGTCGCCGGACAGCGCGGATCGCCTGGCGTCACCGCGGCGGGGACCGGCGCCGCTGATTTGCTCTCGACCGGGCGTGCGTCCTTGGCCGGTTTCTCACAAGCGAGCAGCGCGAACGCCGCCACGAAACACCGGCCGACCAGTAGGACGTCACGCATCGGCGGATGATGCTCCTTCGACGGTCGCCTCCGCAACGCCCCGACCATCATCAACCCCCCAGCCGCCGACAACCGTGCCGACGACAAGATCGCCCGTGACGTTGGTCATCGTTCCCATCAGATCGGGGATCGTGTCGGCAGCCAGCAACAGACCGATGCCCTCGGCGGGGATTCCGTAGCTCGTCAACACCGGTGTGAGTAGCAACAGCGCACCTTGTGGAACGCCTGGTAAAGTAAGGCTGAGCGCCGCCGCGGTTGCGGCGATGGACACGAGAGCCGGCGTTGGAAGCTCTACGCCGTAGAGCCGCGCCAGAAACAGGATGCCCATCAGCCACGTGATCGGGGTCGCCACCTTGAACGTCGACACCGACAATGGCAGCACGAATCCCGTCACCGACGTCGGAAGGCCGAGCGCCCGCGCGCTTTCAACGAGCGCCGGCAGCGACGCCAGCGACGAGCTCGAGCTCAGGGCGACGGCCTGCGGCGGTACTGCCGCTCGCGTGAACCACCCGAGCGGCACACGCCCGACCATCGCCGCGATCGGATACATCAAGAGAGCGAACAATGCGAGCAACGCCGAGATCGCCACGATGTAGTAGGCCATCGCGCCGGCGAGCGCGATTCCCGCGCGACTCGCCGCCGCGACGACCAGCGAGAAGATCCCAATCGGCGCTGCCCAGATAACCCAGTCCACGACGGTCGTCATCGCGCTCGCCACGGCGCCGAAAAAGTGAATCAGTGAGGCGCAAAGCGACGATTCGATGTGTCGCGTGGCCAGTCCAAACAGGAGCGTGAACACGATGACCGGCAACATCGCGCCATCCGCGGCCGCTTTCACGACATTCGCCGGCACCAGTGATGTCACCCATGACGCGAATCCCGGAACCTGCGCGACCTGCGCCGTCGTCTTGGCGGCGCCCGCCCCAGCCGTCGCGCGCAGATTCGCGACCACTTCCGGCGAAAGTTTCATGTCACGCATCAGGGGCGGCGCGAGCAGCAACGCCACCACGGCGGCGAAAACCAACAACGCCACGAACGTGGCGATCGTTACCCCACCGATCCGTCCGAAACGCTCGGTGTCGTCATGGTTGGCTACTCCGACGAAGAGGAGAGAGATCACGAGGGGAACGACGGTCATGCGGATAGCGCCGACCCACAGCTGACCGATCGGTTCGATGATGGCCAGAACACGAAGCGCGATCGGGCCCGGTTGGGCGCCGATCGCGCTTCCAATGATCAAGCCAGCGATCAGGCCGACGACTACGCGACGCGCGCGCATCGGGCCTGAATGACTATCGCCGCTTCGTCGACTTGCTGCGCACAGCCGGTCGCTTTGCCCGCGCCGGTGCGCGCTTCTTGGTTGAACCCGTTCCCTTTTTTGCCGCGGCCACCTTCGTCCGCGCCGGACTCGCGCGCTTTGCCGCAACGCGAACCTTGCGCGACGAGGCCTTCTTGGCCGGAGCAGCCTTCGCCACCACCGCCTTCTCGGCGGGCGCCGTCGGAGCGGGCTTCTTTGCTGGTGCGGCGGCCACCGCGACCTGCTTAGCCTTGGCGGCGGCGGCTGCCGCTGCCGCAGCCGGGGTCTGCGGGTTGGTACGAGGACGGCCGCCCTTTCGCGCTAACTGGGCGTCTGCCAACATCTTGGCAAAGGCCTCCTTCGCCTCCGCCATGAGCTGCGCGTGAGAGATGCGACGCTCCTGGAGCGCACGCGCCTTCTCTTCACGATAGAGTGCAAGAGCTGCCGAGCCGTCCATTCGTAAGGGGGCCAAAGGTTCGAAATAGCTTTTCGGGACACGGGTAATCTAGCGACCGGGGCGGACTCCGGCGAGGCATTTTCGTCCCGCAAAGAAGACCTTGGGCCTACTAGAGCGTCTTTTCCGCCCGTCCAGCCCGCCGGATCTGATTCACGCGGTTGATCATCATCGCTAACTCGGGCTGCGTCTCGGGATTATCCCGGATGACATCGTCAAGCAGCGTCGACACTTCGCTGTCTTTGACCAGCGTCGGCTGGGCCGAAAAGCGCCGGTTGTTCATATGCCGCAGCGGATCGATGGCGACCGGATGCGAGAGCACGATGTCGTGCGAGTCGAACTGGAGCCTGACCGCGTAAAACTTCTTCCCGGCCTTTTCCATATACCAGATCCGAAGGCCGTCCACATCGTCCGGCCAGGTCGGTAACGGAAGTGCTTCTCCTGACGTGCTTTTGTAAGAATCGCTTCCCGAGTTGAGTCCGTCGTAGTTCAACTCGAATGCCCCGCCGTACATGTAACCGTGACGCATATCTGTCGGTCTCCCTTCCCTTTATCGAACGGATTTGAAATCGAGCTTAGCCCTTGGTCCAGTGCGCCAAACAACGCACCCCTGCCAATTTCACGCGGTGAGGCCACTGCCGCCAAGAGCGGCCGTCCCCAGATGCGAAATCCTCTCATTCCTTGCGTCGCGGCACTGGTTTTTGTTTCGGTGCTGACCTCGCCTGCGCCCGCGCAATCCCGGCTCGGCATGCTGGGCACGAACATCAGGTACTCCGCGGGCGATGCATGGGACGTCTGGACCGCCCCATTCCGCGGACAGCCTGATGACTGGTTATACGCGCTCGGCATCGTCGCCGGATCAGCGGGCGTATCGCTCGCCGACGCCGGGGTGGACCGCGTGGCCGTCAAGCAGAGTAACGGCGTAGCCGGGTCATTACTGAAGCCTTTTCGCGAAGGGGGCGTCGCCTTTTCCGGAAGGTTTCTGACGCCCCTCGCGCTCGGAGCACTCGCCGTCAGTGTCGCGACACGAAATAGTCGGCTCCAGGAAGGCCTGCTTGGCTGTGGCGCCGCATACGCGGCTTCGAGCGTGGTGCGCACGTACGTCATCTATCCCATCATCGACCGCACTCGCCCCGACAGCTCACGAGGCTCTCAAACGCCGCCCGCCCGATTCGGCGATCAGTATGACATCGACGTTCCGGGCGGCAGCCCGTGGGGACGACACTCGTTTCCTGGTGGCCACGTCGTCAACGTCTCGGCGTGCGCGACTTTCCTCACTCGTCGCTATTCGATGGGAGCCGCCGAGGCGATTCCGTGGGCAGTGGTTGGCGGCGTCGGCGTCGCCAGAATCCTCGACCGCCGGCACTGGCTCTCCGATCAGGTCATTGGAATCGCCTTCGGCTACGCCGTCGGGAAGCAATTCGCCGTTCGCTCATCGCATCGAGCCAATCGCAGCACTCCAGATCCCACGATCAGCCCGAGCCGGCGGCATCTCGCTCCGGACGAAGGCCCTATCCGCGTGAGCTGGAAATTCGCCTTCTAGATCGACGCGCGAGCTCAGTCGCGACCGCCGATTCGCTCAGAATCCACCCACTCGCGTGGATTCCACGTCACAGGCACAGCGCCAACTCGTTCGAATCGAATCCGCGGGTCATCCGACTGTACCAGCGCCAGTAGTCGCCGGCCCGTGAGTAGAAAGCGACGCGATGTGCACTCGATGCTGTCGAGAATCGTCTGTGCCAGTTGCGGCTGGGCTTTGGCGAACACGTCGTAGCGGCGGAAGACGAGGACGGTTCCGCTCTCGTCGGGCACGGGGAGCTCGGCGAGGCAATCGATCCACGACGCGAGGTTCTTCGCGTAGTAGTCGGGGAAACCGAGCGAACGTTGAACGTCGGCGTGAAAAGCCGGCGGCGTGTCCCACGACGCTCCATTCATCTCGTGCACCGCGTACTTCGCCTGGCGAAACCAGCCGAGGTCCGCCGAGAGCACCGAAGATTTGTAATAGAGCGCGATCGCGCCGCGCTCGAGCAGTCGCCAATCGAGCCGCTGCGGCTCGGCCGGGACCTTTTCTTTTCGCTTGAAGAACACCATAGGTGGGATTCGAGTCGCGAACAATTTAGCCAACGGCTTCGGCGCGGCGCGCGGACGCCACACCGATTACGCGTAATAGCGACGAATCGCCGCCGCGACCCCATCCAGATCGGGAAAAAGCCGGCGCTCGTCGATGCCGACGAGATCGAGTTGGTCGCGAATCTGCCCGACGCATTCGGCGGGGATCACATATTTCGTCAGCGCACTGGCCAAGCCGTGCGACGCAAGGAAATCGTCGAACGAGTGCCATTTGTCGGAGCACATCGTGAACACGGCGGCTTGGGCGGCAATTCGGGCGTCGAGCGAAGGCGGCTCGACGAGACACGCGAAGGGCGCGGCGCCCTGCGGCCGCGCGAACATCTGCCACGGCGACGCATGTCCCCCCGGCTCGAACAGGGCGTCGAGGTCGCGCGGCAGCAGTGCCAGCGGCGGGAAGCGAAACGCACGGTGAACCGCTTGCCAGTCCAGCCGCCAGACGGCGCGGGCCCGCTCGTCTCCGGGAGGGGGGCATGGCCGCGTCGCGAAGAATGCGGCGACGAGTGGAGAGTAAGTCCAGTCGAGGAGGCGCGTCGGCACGCCATGGTGCTGCGCCGAAAACAGCTCCTCCCAATCATTCGCCGCCGACGCGTCCGTGTGTGGCCGGGCGTACCGGATGTAATTCCTCAAGACGTGCTCTTCGAGCTCCGCCTTCGTGTGCGGCGGGCTCGTACCGCCGAGCCGATCGAGCGTCGTGAGGAGCGGAGCCAGCACGTCGGCGGCGCCGCGGTAGACGCCAGTGTCGCGGCGTCGCCCGGTTACGGTGTCCGGCGTGCTCGGCGTGACGCGGTCAACAAACTCGCCGAGCGAACGAATCTCAATGGCCGGGTGCGACGGCATTCGCCCGACGGTTGAGGGCGGTGCGCACGTTCAACACCCCGCGCAACATGAACACGATTGCGAACAGGAAGTCGAGCGCCCGCGAACCGAACAACACGCCGTCGTGGGTCCAAAGCGGTCTGAGCGCGACGAACAACCCGATCGCGAAAATGATCACGCCAAGCACGAGGCCGATCACCCAACGAGCCATCAGCGGAGGAAGCGGCGCGCCAGCTGTTCGAGGCGGTCGTCGCCCGACCTCTGGGCGCGCGCCATGATTCGTTGGACTTCCTCGCGCAACGCGGGCTCGCCCCAGTAATAACCGGTGGCCGCCTCAGCGCTCGACGTGTCGCCCTCGCGCGCGGCCTCGAGCAACGCCTCGGCTGCCGCCGCGTTGAAGCCAGGATCATCGCGCGGCGGCAGAACAAACCGTCGCGACGAGCTCGGCGACCCCGCGTCTTCGTTAACGAACGCACGCGACATAATGACTCCCCTACTCTACCCACCCGATCTTTCGCCAAGCGTCGTATCCCCGCCGCGTTACTTGGCCCAGCTCGGAAAGAAGCTCAGGGTCACGCTTGGTGAAGTTGAAGCAGGCTTTGCCCTGCATGCGTTTTTTGAGTGCAGGCGACATACCCTTGATCGCGCCGCCGTAGACCGGCATGAAGTAGTAGCTCACATAGCCTTTTCCAATGCGAGCGGCCGCGAACATGATGGGCTTCTTGTTTTTGCCTATGGTATGGGTGTCGAGGTAATAGTAGCTGGACGTGTCATGGACGACCTTCAGCTTGGGGGCGCAGGCCTTTAGAATCGCCCGGAGCTCGGCAAATACGACCTCGAATTCGGCTCGGTCCGACAAGGGATTTCTCGGGTAGCGATTACCGGGGAGGGCCAAACTACGATGGCGCGGTCGGCCTCGACAGCCCCGGCTGCTAAAAAAGGTTTGCGCATGAGGCGGGAAGTCATTAGCTTGGGTTCCGTCACACGCACGATGCGCGAATACGTTCCGGGACGAACATAGGGGCTTTCGCATGCGCGAGGGCCTCTTTTTAGTTTCGAGTCGCGCCAGCGGTCGAGGTTGATCGTTGTAACGTTCCCATCGTGAGGGAGTTCACGAGTAACTGTGGGTCGGTGTGTACGGCATGTTCCGCTACTCCGACGACACAACAACATTTTTAGGAGTTCGACATGGCTCGTACGACCGGCACCGTGAAGTGGTTCAACGACGCGAAGGGCTTTGGCTTTATCACGCCCGAAGGTGGTCAGAAGGACTGCTTCGTCCATCATTCCGCGATTCAGGGCGGTGGCTTCCGCACGCTCGCCGAGGGTGAGCGCGTTGAGTTCGACATCGTCCAGGGTGCCAAGGGCCCCGCGGCCGAAAACGTCGTAAAGATCGGCCGCTAAGGCTGGCTTTCCACGGTAAGAAGAGCGCCGGACCACAACGTGGTCCGGCGCTCTTTTCTATGGCCGCAGTTTTGGGCCGCAGTTTTGGGCCGCAGTTTTGGGCCGCAGTTTTGGGCCGCAGTTTTGGCGCCATTCGCAGCGTTGTTTCCGAGCGCCGTTTGAGCGCCGCTTACGAGCGATTGTTACCAGCGCTACTTAAAAGCGCCGCTTACACGCGCAGGTTAAACGCGCCGTTTATGCCGTTTATGCCGTTTATGCCCGAGATCTCCTCGCTCGCCTGATCTTCTTCATCAGCGTCGTCACAATGATCAGCGTCAACACCACCCACACGGCAACGAACGTCTGCTGGGTCCTTTCCGGCCGCAGCGGAACGGAAAGGCCGTAGTACACCCCGATCATGATCGCGTCGAGAACCACCACGCCGACGACGAGCTGGAGGAGGTACTTCTTCACCTCGCGTGTGACCGGTCCGGGCATGTGATCCATGGTAGCGGCTAGGTTCGTTGGTATCCATGGCCCGCATTGACCCCACCGTCCCCGCCGTCCTGTTCGATCTCGACGGAACGCTCATCGACTCGATCGAGCTGATTCTCAACTCAGCGCGTTACGCCTTCGAGAAGTTGGGTCGCGAGGCGCCGCCGGACGAAGAGTGGTCGGCGGGGATCGGGATTCCGCTCTTCACCATGTTCGGCCGCTACGCTCGGGACGATGCCGACCGGGCCGCGCTGATCGCTGCGTATCGCGAATACCAGCTCGAGCACCACGACCGGCTCGTCCGCTGCTACGATGAGGTCGTCGATACTGTGACGGCGCTCCGGTCCCGCGGCCACGAGATCGCGATCGTTACCAGCAAGTCCGAGTACTTGGCGCTTCGCGCCCTTGCCCTGGTCGGGCTCGCCAGGCATATGGATACCATCGTTGGCT
>Ga0310811_10009109_pt1 | contig 12801 bp, 8 predicted proteins | sample YCmetagenome_FD_207642 | JGI IMG/M metagenome (GOLD analysis project Ga0310811, IMG submission 207642) | Soil microbial communities from experimental microcosm in Duke University, North Carolina, United States - YC | ecosystem: Engineered > Artificial ecosystem > Soil microcosm > Unclassified ...
CAACTCCAGCAGGTTCACCACGTCGCGGCAGCCGCCGACCCACCAGGCAGTCACACTCGCCAGGCGCCTGTGAGACAGGCTGATCACTTGCCCCGTCAAGGTCACCACACCGTCCTTGACCGTTATCTCGATGACGCCGCTGCCGTCGTTGCCCGCTTCGTCCATGGTGCCGCGCAGCACTTCGAGCTCGCCCTTCACCCGTGCACAGATCACACAGTTGCGGAAATCCACCGTCTGAGCCAGCCGTTCGCAGATACGTGTGCGCAATTCGCCATCCGCGACCGGCGGGTTGGCGGTGACACGCAACTGGTCGACCACGCGTTTGCCCTCGCTGTGTAGCCGGGTCAACTGAAGAAGGCGCTTCTTGGATGCGACATCCGGCACCTCGCCTGCCACGGTCAAGGCATCGTCGTCGAAACTCATATGAATGGGATGATTGTGAAGCTTCAGGTGTGATTCGCGTTCGAAGGCTGCCACCACCTGCTTCAGGACCGTATCGCTGCGTTGCATGATCCGCCTCGCGCAAAGGTTGGGGACGCAGCGCGCTTCAGGCCGCGCTGCGCAAACCGGGCCGGTCACATCGGCATACCCTGCATGCGACGGGCGAAGCGTGCCCGCTCGGCTCGGTCCATCAGATCCAGGAATTGATCCGTGTCCATATGGATCAGCTCTTCATGATCGCCGGCCTCGAAATAAACGTCCGGCTGCAAGGCGAGGCTCTCGTCAAGATAGGTTTGCATGCCATAGGCCGTACAGACCGGCGGGAGCGCTCCCGCGTCGCAATCCTTGAACAACTCCCGCAGATCGGTCTCTTTGGCGAGCACGAGATGGCGTCCGGTCTTTGCCCAAAGCTCGGAGAGCCGCACGGCGTAGGTCGATGGCAGCACGGTGGCCACGTAGCCGTGTTCGTCTTCAAAAAGCACTGTCTTGGCGAGGCGATCGCCGGGAATATGCGCTGCCGCCGCGGTTTCGACGCTGGAATGGCTGTATGGATGATGCACGATTTCGTACTGCGAGCCCTTGCTGCGCAGGCAGTCCTGGAGCGTGGCTGAGATTGACATGACACACCTCCGCTGAAAGCAAACAGGAAACTACTTCGCGAGATCCTTTAAGAATAGTTCGCTTTCGCTAGCGTGTGAAAAACATGCCGACGGCAGCGCCGTGACTGCGCGGGCGCGACAGTGAATGGGACGGTTACCTCATATGGCATATGGCCCACCGCCGCCATGATAGGTAACGCCGCCGAAGGTTTCATGGGCCGCCGCGGTGGGCAAGGGCCAGGTCACTGATTCAGTTCAATGCCTGACGCGTCACGACGGTTGACCCGCTCCGGAACCTCCGGGCGCTGTTGCGGGTGCAGTCAGGTCATCAGCCGCCGCATGGCTAGCCGGCATGCCGCCTGATTGGGTTATTTCAACCCGCAGACTTCCTTGATTATTCCAGTACGCCCAGCTGGCATCGTTGGCGAAGCAATACAGGTACCCCGAGTAGGGAGCCTTGATCTCCACTTCCCTACCAATCCTGAAGTAGAAGGGTTCAGGCGGCACGCCTGTCCTGCCCGGTTGTCCTGGATGTGAGATTGCACCGCAGAGTTCGAACCAGTTCGCTTCCCTGACCCGCCTCGCCCACGCAAACAGGTGTTGCATCCAGTTACCCGGCGTTCCTTGCGCGCCGGATGGAGTGTCCCCATTCAGCCACGCTTGCCCTTCAGGCACCTTGAACCGGTAGCTCGTCCCTTCCTTCATGAAAATACCTGTCCAATTCCACAACGAACTGGCGAAAACCCGCACCTGAACCGCCGACGCAGGGTCTATGTTCGGTCGATAGGGAGCCTGAAAGATTGGCGGACCAGCCTGCCGTTTCAATGTCAGATCCGATATCGATTCAGAACATCTTCGTGAACCCTTCGCCAGATACGGAAAGGATCGAGGGCGAAAGCCGATTCTCCTGTAAAAGCCGGTGAGCGAATTGTGAAGCACGCCATGTATTGCCGATGGCGACAACTGGTCCGCATGGGCTAACTGCTTCAACATATCGGGCTCAAACACCGCGCCGCACTGCGCGGCCTCGGAGATCATCCATTTGAGCGTGGCATCGGAAAGGCCGGTCTCTTTGTAGCCGCCCCCAACGTCAGCATGCACGCCAGGAAACCACACTTGCGTCACGCGAGCCAGGTCGCAACCATCCGAGTCCATCCACAACGTTGGAGAGAAGTTGTTCCGCTGCTCATCGATTGCGAGGGCATGTACCGCGCGTTCAACTTCCGGCGGGAGCCTCGTGTCATGAAATTCATAGCGCTTTCTGCCGAACCCGAATACGTCCACAATTTCCGGGATGCCGAGCGCGCCCACCGTCTCCCACACCCCCAGGAAACGAATGGGTGGAGGTTTGCCATGCTCGATGCGGAACCGTTCCTGCCGGCTGACGCTTTCCGGTATTTTCGGGTCGAGCCGGTAGAGGTTCCATGCTTGCGTCACCAGCGTCCAGCTTGCCTCGTGAGGAAGTCCGCAGTGGTGAAGCATGCCGACCAGGCTTCGAGCCGTGAACGCGCCACGCGAGAAGCCGATGACAAAGATTTCGGAGCCTTCTTCGTAGTGATCGGACAGCCACTTGTACGCGGTTCGAATGTCGCGGGAGAGGCCTAGTCCTAGCGCGCCATCCACGAGGCGACGCACCCGGCCTTCGTTGGCGCCAATGCCGACGTGATAGTACCGAAGCTGCTCGACGCCATCATCGCCGCGCTCACGCAATGCGTTGAAAAAACGCACGACATTGGTTGGTACGGGCACTCCCTGAAACTCGTCGCTCTCCGAGTTCCATGTGCCGTCACAGCAAACGAAGAGTCTCTTCATGTTTGCGGCCCTGCTCGTCCGGCGCGATTCTGATACGAAAGCATGACCCGGCATGGCGGGAAACGAAAGGTGCGCCCCGTTTGCCTTCACGGCGATTCACGCGCAGCCCGGCCTTTCCGCCAGGCCCTGGTGGTTGACACCAACATGATATTGAACCACGTCCCGGCTCGCTACGCGCCGGCCAGTCTGCGCGCGAGCGTATCCGCCACCGTTGCGAGGTTCGGCTCGACGACGAGATCGGTATGCGCGCCGTCGATGTTCTTCACCAGCAGGCCATTCCTCGCGACGCGCTGCCAGGCCGGCAGCGGATCGCCCTGCCCGCCTTCCCTGACGGACGCGCGCACGTAGACAATCGGGCTGCCGAGATAGCGGCGCGGACGATACGTCGCCATCGCGACACGCATCGACTCGCGTACCTGCCGCAGTACCGGCGGCAGGCCCTGCGTATCGGCTGCCGGCCTGGAAGCCATCTTGCCGAGCCGCATGCGAATCCGGTCGGCGGCTCCGGACACCCTGTCCTTCAGATAGGCAAGGCGACCGCTTGCGGAAAGCGCACGGAACGCTCGCACGCGCTTCGCCATGACCTCGCACTGGAAGCCGAACCACGCATGCAGCGGCAAATAGCGTTCATCGACGTAGGTATCGAGCAGACACAGCAACTCGATCTTCTCGCCCGCCGCGACAAGCTGCTGCGCTATCTCGAACGCGACTAGCCCGCCAAACGAATAGCCGACCAGCGCATACGGACCGCTCGGCTGCACCGCGCGAATCTGCTCGACATAGACACTCGCCATCTCCTCGACGCGCCGCTGCGGCTCCTGGTCGCCATCGAGCCCGCGTGCCTGCAGGCCGTACACAGGCCGCTCGCTTTCCAGCGTGCCGGCCAGCGTCAGGCACTCCATCACCGAGCCCGTGATGCTATGAAGCATGAAGACAGGCCGCCCGCGCCCCGCACGCATCGGCACGACGTTGGGATGCGCGCCCTGCACGCCTTCTCCCGCGATGACGGCCGCGAGCCGCGCAATGGTCGGCGCGATGATGAGCGTCGCAAGCGGCAGGGTTCGGCCGGTTGCCAGCCTTATTTCGGCGAGCATCTGCGCGCCGAGCAGCGAATGGCCGCCGAGTTCAAAGAAGTTGTCGTCGAGACCGACCGGCGAGAAGCTGAAAAGCTGCTCCCAGAGCGCGCATAGATAGACTTCCACCTGCTCGGCCGATTCGCCGGGTTCCGGCAACTCGCGACGTGTGCGGGCAAGCGCGGGATGCGCGCTGATATTCTCGACGCATCCGGGGTTCGCCAGCGACGACAGGTTGCGCACCGGCAGCCCGTTCACCGCATCGCGCGCGGCCGCCTCCGATGCCTTGCCGTTATGCGTGACGGGCAGCGCTTCGACTTCGGCGATCACGTCCGGCACGAGCGCCGCCGAACCCTGCAGCATCAACTCACGCCGCACGCGCGAAGCGAGTGCCGCGCTCATCTTCGCGCCCCTGCGCAACACGAGCAGCAGCACGACGCGCTGGCCTGATCCGCTCGCGTCATGGGCAGTCTGCGCGACGACCATCGACTGATTGATCTCGCCAATACTGCTGACAATGCGGTAAATCTCACCGGGGCTCACGTTGATGCCGCGCACATTCAGCACGCCGTCGCTGCGTCCATGCAGGCGCGCCGATCCCTGCGCCGAAAACTCGATGATGTCGCCGTGCGTCCACACGCCCGGGTTCGCCTTGAAATAGGCGGAGTGAAAGCGGGCGCCGTCCGCGTCGCCGAAGAAGCCAAGCGGGCGCGACGGAAACGGATTGACGCACACCAGTTCGCCGGTCATGGAGGTGAGTGCGCCCTCGTTCCACGCCTGCACATCGAGGCCGAGACTCCTGCACTGTGCTTCGCCTGCATAAACCGGCAGATTCGGGTTGCCGAGCACGAAGCAGCCGATGATATCGGTGCCTCCTGAAATCGACTGGAGCTGCAGCGGCTTGACGTAGGAGCGCACCCATTCGAACTGCGAGTCGTAGAGCACGGCGCCCGTCGACATCATCGCGCGCAGCGCATCCAGCCCGAACTGCTCGCCAGGTTTCAGGCCCGAGTCCTCGCACATCTTCAGATAGGCGGGACTCGTGCCGAACACGGTCACGCGTTCATCGGCGACCAGCCGCCAAAGTGTGTCGACTTCCGTAACCGGTCCGTCGTACGTGACGATCTCGGCGCCCGAGGCCAGCACCGACAACTGCCAGTTCCACATCATCCACGAACAACTCGTGTGAAAGTACAGCTTGTCGCCCGGACCCAGGTCGCTGTGCAACTGATGCTCTTTCAGATGTTCGAGCAATGTGCCGCCGGCGCCGTGCACGATGCACTTGGGCTTTCCCGTCGTGCCCGACGAGAACATGATGAAAAGCGGATGATTGAACGGAAAATGCCGCCATTCGAACCGTGCTGCGTCACCGTGAACGATGAGATCGCGCAGCGAGTGCTGAGGCTGGCTGACCGTGCTCGGCAGCGGCGTTTCATCCAGACAGATGACGTGGGTGAGCGTCGGCAATGCCGCGGCCACCGCGGCGACGTGCGCGGCGATCGAGCCAGCCGTATCGAATGAGCGCTGCGTCGTGTGCGCAAACAGCATGCGTGGCTCGAGCGGCTCGAAGCGGTCGAGGATCGCCTGCACGCCAGTCTCAGGCGCCGCGGTGGATAGCGTCGCGCCAACCGCCGTCACCGCGAGCGCCGTGATGATGGCCTGCGCGTCATTTCGCATCATCGCGACCACGCGGTCGCCCGGACGCAAACCGAGTTCGCTGAGCGAATAGGCAAGGCGCGCGACCCGGTCGCGCAGATCGCCGCGCGTCATCGTTTCGCGGCGGCCATCGGCATAACGCGCGGTGAGTGCCGGCGAGTCGTCCGGCGCGATCCTTCGCCCAAGAACGCTTTGGGCGTAATTCAGTTCGACATGCGGAAAGAAAAGCGCGGTCTCGCATTCGTCGCCGATGCAGGCCGTCTCCATGCTACCGCCCCATTCCATTCCTCCGGTCCACTGCAGAAAGCACTGCCAGAAGCGGCGGAATTCGCGCGTCGAATAGGCATGCAGTTCTGGATAGTCCGCGAAACGCTCGCCGGTGAAGTTCTCCAGCGCCGCAGTGAAGCGTGACATGCGCGATTGAGCGACGCGCTCCGGCAAGTTCTGAAATAGGGGTTCGCGCGCATACATGCGTATGCTCGCCCCGACGACCCTCTCGTGATTCATCCGCGCACCCGTATTGGAACAAAGCTTTATAAGTATTTATCTGTCTGCCGGCAGGCGCCGGCGACCAGTCGCATTCCGACAATGCCTTGTGCTTGACCATGAGCACCGTCCCCTCGCAAACAGATTACTGCGCGAGGCAACGATGCTATGTGCGACCTCACACAAAATTACATGCGTCGCAAAGAACGTCTCGCGGCACGATGCTTTAAATACCGATTTGTTGCGAGCAGATGAATCTAATTCTCGCGCCGCTTTGCGCTGTGTTATCTAGCGTACCGAACGCCCGCGCAAAGCACGCTCCAATCGACCGGAAACGATCAAACTGGAAAGAGGATCAGGCTCATGCGCTGCACGATAAGAACATTGGGCGGTGCGTTTGCAAAAGAGATTGCAACATCCGTTCTTCGCCACGCGGCCGGCTTCGTGGCCCCTCTTCGGCCGTCCACGAGGGGAAGAATGTGAAACGATGGATTCCAGCGCTTCTAAAAGCGGTCGTGGTCATCTCCATCGCGCTGCCTGATGCAACCCGCTATCGTGCGCAAGGGATCGGGACGTCCGCACCCTGGATAGGCACGTGGTCAGTTTCGCCATCCATTACGGACGATGACGGCTTCAATAATCAGACGTTGCGGCAGATCGTGCGCACCAGCATCGGCGGAACATCCGCGCGAATCCATCTGTCGAATCTATTCGGCTCCGAGCCCCTGGTAATCGGCGAAGCTCAAATCGCGCGGCGCGCGCAAGGTCAAAAAACAGTGGTCGGCAGCGACCGCGCCGTCACGTTCGGCGGCCAGCGGAACGTCACGATTCCCGTGGGCGCTTCGGTCGTGAGCGACCCGATCGCGTTCGAGGTCCCTCCGCTTGCCGATGTCGCCATCAGCCTCTATCTCCCCGTGCGGACCCCGCCGCGTTCGACGGGCCACGTCGATGGCCTGCAAGACCTGTATATTGCCGCTGGAGACGTGGGCGCCGACCCGGCCTTTACCGGCGGGACCACAATCTCCCCAGGCGGCCAGTCCTACTATTTCTTGACGAATCTCGACGTGCAGAACGAGGCGGCGACGGGCGCGATCGTCACGTTTGGCGCCTCCATAACCGACGGCCTCATATCGAGTGTCAATGGCAACCGGCGCTGGCCCAATCGCCTCGCGATACGGCTGCAACAGGCCGGAATGACGGTGGGCGTGCTGAACCAGGGCATCAGCGGCAATAACTTCTTCACCAATAGCGCCGGCCAGTCTGGTCTCAGACGCTTCAGTCGCGACGTGCTCCAGCAACCGGGTGCGAAATGGGTGGTCATCTCGGACGATGCAATCAACAATCTGAATACCGACAGACCTTCCACGGCTCCCCAGTTGATCAGCGCATTGCGACAGCTCGTCGAGCGGGCGCATCGCGCCGACATCAAGGCAATCTGCTCCACGCTGACGCCGTTTGGCGCGACGGACAGCATCGAAGCTGCGCGTCAGGACGTGAACGCATTCATCCTGAGTTCGACTAGCGGCTGCGATGCGGTACTCGATCAGGCGAAGGCAGTCAGCGACCCCGCCAATCCCGCTGTTTTACTGCCGGCCTATAACAGCGGCGATAACCTCCATCCAAACGAAGCGGGCTTGCAAGCAATCGCCAACGCGTTAGATCTGGATGCGCTGACGGCCGGGTCGCCCATTCAGGCGCCGTAAGCGTGCGGTCAGAGGATCGCGTTCCGCGAGAACGACTTCACCGCAACATGCGAGCCGAAGGCCGTCTGACGGTTGTGCAGGCAAACTCATTTACGCAACCATCTTCGACGTCCGTTCGGCTTTCGTGCTCCAGCATTGTTCTTTGACATCTTCTTTTTGTCGGACGTAGAAAACAGGACGTCCACCACCGCCAGCAACGAGAGCACGACAACCGCGACGAAAACAACCGTCCCGATGATGCCCAAAAGAGTCATATGACCTCCGTGAGTCAAGGGCAAGCGCGGATCGATGCAGGCTTTACCAATCCCAGGGTTTGCAATCTAATCACATGTCATTGCGCATGCGGACGTTGTTGGCACATCCGGGTGCCACACCCGATTAGCTAGCTCAACCCTGCCTTTCCTATAACGCTCCATTAAGTTGTTAGCAAGACACGCGATACCCGCGCCGCACCCCTGAACGGCTGGCAGGCAATGGCGCCCGGAGCGGTTCAGCGGCGACGACGAGTTCTGCACTGTACCTCACCTGCCCGCGTCCGTTAAGCCGCAGCAAGAATCCCATGGCTGGGAATATGACCACGGCGGCGTTCATCGCGCCTGGATCACTGCCCATTAGCCGGGTTGCTTATTGTCCGCGTATTCCCGCGCAGTTTGATTTGAGTGTGCGCAGCGCCGCAGAAGAGGCGTGCCTTTAGCTCCAACATCGCCATCAAATACATTAAAAGAAGGGGGACCAAAATGGCGATCGGTAAATATACGGCACCAGGTTGAATCGCCTGGATTGAACGCTCCACAGTCGTTCGCGCCCATCAATCGATTCCAATAAAGCAGGCTCGCCATGACCACATTAACCACAATTATTCTAATAGTTTCAGTATGGCTCTTCGTCGTACTCTTCCTTTGCGCGCTGGTTCACAACGGCGCAATACGGGAGCGAGAGGAATACGAAAGGCCGCTCGCAAGCAGGAAGAGGAAGGCTCAAGCACGGCGTCCGGTTACCCGCGACGATGCCGATAGCGCTCACGCAGACTCGCCCGAGATTCATGGGCCGTCCGGACGAAAGAGAACGCCGTGATAGGGAAGGATGTGAATTCTGACAGCCCCGGCGTCACGCGGGGCTGTTTGCTTAAATAGCCCCGCATGCAAGATTCGCTGAGTGCCGTCTACGACTCTGCTTGATGACTCGCCATCGCCAAGGCGTTGTGCAGTCTGCCGAGATGCAGTATCGAGAGGGGATTTATACTGCGGTGAGTCACAATTTACCGCGCGTTTTCATCCCGTCGATAAGAGTCAATCTCCCCGCCCGGTTGAACGTATGCACGCGATCTATGCTTGCGTCCCAGTTGGCTTCTATCCGGCTGGCCGGCGTCTCCTTGTAGGTCGTCTCGTCGATTACGTCGATACGCTGAAACGACAATGCGCGCCCGTATTTGCCGCTGCAATCCTGCGCGGGCCGATACCACTGCCCCTGGTGCTCGAAAATGTTCCCGGCGGGGCGGGCAGTTCTGATATCCGATACGATCGGGTTGCACGGATGAGGATGCCAGTCCTGCGTCAACAGCGAATCGGACCAGAACAGAAACAACTCGTCGGACAGCGGTGCGTGCTCGTTTTCCCGCATGCAGGCGAACAGCCAATACTTGCCGTCGTGACGCCAGATCGTGGTGTCGACGGCCATGACGTCGTCCATCAGGTTCATGACGTGTTCCCATTGATCCGGGAACCGCGTGCACCGGTAAATCTCGATGGCCTTGCTCTCGTTCGTCTCCGGAATCATGTAGAGCTCACCGTCCTCCTCCAGCATGAAAGGATAAGACAGGTGATACGGCCGCTCCAGAATCTTCACAGGAGGCAAGATCGGTTGATCGTTTGCATCGAAACGGATAACCGAAAGATGACCCCTGTTCTTCGAGTATTCGAGTTCTTCGAGGAACACCGCATACTCGCCATGTCTTTCGACGACAAACGGGTCCGCCCAGAAACGGTCCTTGGGAGGCACCAGTTGCCTGAATTCGAAAAGACGGTCAGGGAGATGACCGTTCTCGCCGAAGTGATACAGCAGCATCCACTGTTCGAACTTGCGCAGTCCGCTTGCCTTCTTTGCGACGGTGCGCGCCAACAACTGGCCGATGAACTTGCCATAGGATCCGCTGGTCGGCTCGGCGATTTTCTCTCCGGAATAGAACGCCGGCGGCGTACCAGCCTTCGTGTATTTCAGCCTGAAGTTTTCCTCGCCGATCTGCCTAAGCTCGCGCAACCTTCTCGGCGCGAACGAAAGCGTCTTCCAGTAGCAGTGGCTGCGATTCCGGTGAATCGACACCGGGTAGGTCATCGACCATGATCTTTGCAGCGTGTGCGGGCGTTCGCCCGCGCGGGTCTGAAACTGCAAGGCGGACGCCGTCGTTGTGCGGTCGAGAAGAATGTCCCACACGCCGACGGGCCCATCACGTTCGACAACCTCATCACCATGCCGATACGACCAGATGCCGCAAGAAGCCGTGTCGAAGATCTCGCCGCAAGGGCGCAGCGAGCCCAGCCGCAAGAATACGGTGATGCCATAGGCGGCGATGTTCGCGAGGTCGCGAGCATCTAAGTGATCCCCGCATTCCCTGCTCTCCACCTCGACATTCAAGGTCGGGATTCCCGGCAGCGTCGAGACCAGCGGCTCGGTCCTGAACGCGTCATGTCCAACCTTGACGAGCCGCTTGTCGAGCGCCATCCACAGCGACAACAGCCACGGAGCGGCCTGCGCAGCGATCTTCTTTTCCGGCCGCTGTTTATACGCATATTTGACGACAAGGGCGACCTCCATGCCCTCCTCCGTGGCAATCTGCCCCAGCATGTGATTCACCCAGGCCGGCAACGCAATGTCGTCGACGAGAACCCCGACCTTTATCTTGTTCATCGCTGATTGTCTTCGTAGATCAATATGCATGTGCCCCGCGCGTCATTCCACCGTCACCGATTTCGCGAGGTTGCGCGGCTTGTCGACATCGGTCCCTCGCGTGCACGCCGTGTGATACGCGAGCAATTGCAAAGGCAGCACGTGCAGGATCGGCGACAACGCCCCGTAGTACTCGGGCATCTGGATGACGCGCAGCCCTTCCTCGTTTGACAGGTTCGCATCGGCATCGGCGAAGACGTACACCTGGCCTCTGCGCGCACGAACCTCCTGGATGTTCGACTTGAGCTTCTCCAGCAAGCCGTCGTTCGGCGCGGTCACGACGACCGGCATCGCATCGGTCACGAGCGCAAGCGGTCCGTGCTTCAGTTCACCGGCGGGATAGCCCTCGGCGTGAATGTACGAAATTTCCTTGAGCTTTAACGCGCCTTCCAGCGCGATTGGGAAGTGCGCCCCGCGGCCGAGGAAGATCGCGCTGTCCGTGCGCGCAATCTCGTGCGCCCACGCGATGATCTGCGGTTCGCGCGCAAGCACGCCCTGCAGCGCCGTGGAGAGGCCCGAGAGCTGCGAGCGATAGTTCGCTTCCTGCTGGTCGTCAACGTACCCGCGTGAGCGGCCGAGCGTCACCGCGAGAACGAACAGCGCCACGAGTTGCGTGGTAAAGGCCTTGGTCGATGCGACACCGATCTCGGGGCCGGCTTGCGTGATGAACGACCAGCGCGACTGTCGCACGATCGCGCTCGTCGCCACGTTGCAGATGGCGAGCGTGTGTTCCTGACCCAGCGATTGCGCATGGATCAGCGCACCCAGTGTGTCGGCGGTCTCGCCCGATTGCGAAACGGGCACCACGAGCGTGTTCTTGCCCGCGATCGTCTCGCCGTATCGGTATTCACTGGATATCTCGACCTGGGTCGGAATCTTCGCGATCGATTCGAACCACGCCTTGGCGGTCATCGCGGAATAGTGACTCGTGCCGCAGCCGAGCAGCAGGATGCGGTCGATCTGTGCGAATGCGTTCGGATCGGTTGCGCCGAAGAGCGTGGCGTCGAACGCGCTGTTGCGGGGGAACGTTTTCGACACAGCGAGCGGCTGCTCGAAAATTTCCTTTTGCATGAAGTGACGGTACGGCCCGAGCGCTGCCTCGGTGGGCGGGTGGCGCAACGTGCGCGCCTCGCGCACGACCGGCTCGCCGTCGCGGTTCATGATGCGAGTGCCGCTGCGGGAGAGGTCGGCGATGTCGCCGTCCTGCAGGAACACGAACCGGTCGGTGACATCGGACAGCGCAAGCGGGTCCGACGCAAGAAACGATTCCTTGCCGTTTATCCCGATCACGAGCGGCGAGCCATATCGCGCGCCCACCACGCGTTCCGGTTCGGCTTTGCAGAAGACGGCGATCGCATAGGCGCCGCGCAGTTGGCTTACCGCGCGACGCACCGCATCCGCCAGATCGCCCTGGTAGCAACTGTGAATCAGGTGAGCGATCACCTCCGTGTCCGTCTGGCTCGCGAATTCATAGCCCGCGCGGCTCAGTTTGATTTTCAGCGCCTCGAAGTTCTCGATGATGCCGTTGTGAACGATCGCGACCTCGTTCTTCGAGAAGATGGGATGCGCGTTCTGGGTCGCCGGCGCACCGTGCGTGGCCCAACGCGTGTGCGCGATGCCCGTCGCGCCTTCGAGGCCCATCTCGCGGACCTCGGCATCCAGGGAGCGAACCCGCGTCAGACTGCGCACGCGGTGTGGCGCGCCGTCCCGAAGCACCGCCACTCCGCAGGAGTCATAGCCACGGTATTCCAGCCGCCGCAGGCCTTCGAGCAATACCGGAACGACATTGCGTTCCGCGATCCCCGCCACGATTCCACACATATTCCCCTCCGATGGTTTAGCCCGTATCGCGACTCAACAGTGTTGGAATATCGCGTGGACTTCATAAAGCATGCTGTGATGCGCTAAAGCGATCCGTTGCTTCGCGCATATTTCTTCTCTATAGGCATCCGAATTAAATCGTCCGCCTCCAGGCAACGGCGGCGCCCCACAATCAACTCAAACCGTTTCCCCAAGCAGCTGGTCCGCGCTATGGCTGATGAGTTGCATCATCGCCGCCTTCGCGCCCCCCGCATCGCCAGCTTCGAT
>Ga0310811_10009110_pt1 | contig 12800 bp, 12 predicted proteins | sample YCmetagenome_FD_207642 | JGI IMG/M metagenome (GOLD analysis project Ga0310811, IMG submission 207642) | Soil microbial communities from experimental microcosm in Duke University, North Carolina, United States - YC | ecosystem: Engineered > Artificial ecosystem > Soil microcosm > Unclassified ...
AGCAACGCCGCCGCCGCGATGGGCAGCCAAATCTTCCGCATGATGTCCTCCCTCGAGAATGCGCCCGGTAGAATGCTGACGAATCGCGGCCGGTCAATGCCGTGCGGGGCCTGGGCGACGCGCCGCTGCCGCTCTTGCTAGCGCACTTAGCAAAACACGCCGGAAGGAAGCGCGTCAAGGAAGCGCCGCGCGCTCGACATAGTAGCGGATGAGCGCCTTCGCTTCGGCCGAGGACCAGTCGGCGTGACCTTCGAGATAGCCGGCGAGATTGCCGTCGCCGTCGACGAGGAACGTCGTCGGCAGGCCGCGCGCGCCGAAATGCTTCATGAGCGCGCTGCGCGGGTCGAGGCGAATCGCGAGGTGCTTGAAGCCCTTTTCCTTCCAGAACGGGCCCACCTTTTCCATGCCGCGGAGATCGACCGAGATCGTCACGACCTCGAACTTTGCCCCGCCCATCTCGGCCTGGAGCTTGTCGAGCGTCGGCAGCTCGATGACGCAGGGCACGCACCAGGTGGCCCAGAAATTGACCAGCGCGACCTTGCCCTTGAGCCGCTCGGCGAGGTCCACGGGCTTCCCGTTTTCGTCTTCGACGGCGGCGAACGGCGCTTTCTTGAGCGGCTCGAGCAGCGTAAATTGCCGCGCAGCGCCGTTGAACGTCGGCGGATCAGCAGCATGCGCCGCCGGCACGGCCCCCGCCATGGCCAGCGCGAATGCCAGCCCCGCCGTCCGGGCGCGCCGCGCTATTGCCGCCGAGAGCCGAATGAAACGCAAGAAGACCAACTCCGCCAATCTGATGTGGGGCGGCCGCTTTGCCGCCGGGCCCGATGCGCTGATGGAGGCGATCAACGCCTCCATCCGCTTCGACCGGCGTCTTTATGCCCAAGACATCGCCGGCTCGAAAGCCCACGCGGCGATGCTGGCCAAGCGCGGCATCATCGGCAAGCAGGATAATGCCGCGATTCAGCGGGGCCTCGACACGATTTTGCACGAAATCGAGAGCGGGACATTCCGCTTCAAGACCGCGCTCGAGGACATCCACATGAACGTGGAGGCGCGGCTCGCCGATCTCATCGGCGCGCCGGCGGGGCGGCTGCACACCGCGCGCTCGCGCAACGACCAGGTCGCGACCGACATGCGGCTTTGGGTGCGCGACACGATCGATGCGGCCGATACGGCGCTGCGCGGGCTCCAATCGGCCCTCATCGCGCAGGCCGAGCGCCATGCCGATGCGATCATGCCGGGCTTCACGCATCTCCAGCCGGCGCAGCCGGTCACGTTCGGCCATCATGTCCTGGCTTACGTCGAGATGTTCGGCCGCGACCGGGGGCGGCTCGCCGATGCGCGGAAGCGCGTCAACGAATCGCCGCTCGGCGCCGCGGCGCTCGCGGGCACCTCGTTCAAGATCGACCGCAGCGCCACCGCCAAGACTTTGGGCTTCGAGCGGCCGATGGCGAATTCGCTCGACGCGGTCTCGGCGCGCGATTTCGCGCTCGAGTTCCTCGCCGCCGCGGCGATCGCGGCCACGCATCTTTCGCGCCTCGCCGAGGAGCTCGTGCTGTGGTCGACGCCGCAGTTCGGCTTCGTGCGGCTCTCGGATGCGTTCTCGACCGGCAGCTCGATCATGCCGCAGAAGCGCAACCCCGACGCCGCCGAGCTGGTGCGCGCCAAGCTCGGGCGCATCTTGGGCGCCTTCGCCGGCCTCGCGGTGGTGATGAAGGGCCTGCCGCTCGCCTATTCCAAGGACATGCAGGAGGACAAGGAGGGCCTGTTCGACGCCGCCGACAATCTCGCGCTGGCGGTGGCGGCCATGACCGGCATGGTGAAGGACCTCAAGCCCGACACGAAGCGCATGCGGGCCACCGCCGCGGTGGGCTTTGCGACCGCGACCGACTTGGCGGATTGGCTGGTCCAGCATCTCGGCATGCCGTTCCGGGAGGCCCACCATGTGGTCGGCCGGCTGGTCAAGATGGCCGAGACGAAGGGATGCGACCTCGCGGGCCTCAGCCTGGCCGAGATGCAGCAGGTCGAGAAACGGCTCACGCGGGCAGTATTCCGCGTCCTCGCGTTGGACTATTCTGTCGCCAGCCGTAAATCGTTCGGCGGCACGGCGCCCGCCAATGTGCGCCGCGCGGTCGCCGAGGCGCGCAAGCGCTTCTTGTGAGTCGTACGGGGCAGCGAAAGGCCAGCGTGATGGACGTCCGCAACCTCAAGGATCTGATCGAGTTCGCGCCCGCGGGCAAGGTGAGGAAGCGCGTGTTCATCACCGACAAGATCGAGATGGAGCTGGTCTGCTACGAGCCCGGCACCTCGACGGTCGCGCATCATCACGTCGGCCAAGACGAGATCTTCATGATCATGGAGGGCACTGGGACGATCACCGTCGGCGGCGAGGCGGTGCGCGTCGGCCCGGGCAGCCTCGTCTACGCCCCGGCCGACATCACGCACGGCATCGAGCCGGACCGGGACGGCCGGATGGTGATGGTATTCGTCAAGGCGCCCGGCCGCTCGCAGCGCCCGGGCCGCGCCGCCAAGGCGGACGCCAAGGCCGGCGCAATCGCGGCGACAGATGCGGGAGCTTCGCCGTGAGCGTCGGCGCATCGCACCCCGGGGAAGGACAGCGCATGTTGAAGACACTGCCGATCCGCCTGCTCCTCGCCTTTGCCGTCGGCGCGCTCTTGGCCGGCTGTGGCGTCAAGGGGCCGCCCGAATTGGCCTCGGACCGGGCCGACATGTACCCGCGCGTCTATCCGCCGGGCGCGGTGCCGCCCGAGTCGGCGCCGCCGAGCGTCTATGTCGGGCGCTACCCCCAGTTTCCGCACTGAGACAATGGCGCCCCCCAAGCTCGACCGCCTCGCCGACCCCGCTTTCGCCTATGTCAAAGGATCGCTCGCGGCCGAAGGCGTGCCGCTGGCCCGCATCGCCGCCGAGATCGGCACGCCGTTCTATTGTTATTCGGCGGCGGCTTTGCGGCGCGCCTACCGCCAATTGGCCAATGCTTTGACACATTTGCCCGCGACCATCTGCTATGGCGTGAAGGCGAATTCCAACCCGGCAGTCATCGCAGTGTTGGCTCAAGAAGGCGCGGGCGCCGACGTGGTGTCCGAAGGCGAGATCAGAAAGGCGCTGGCGGCCGGCGTGCCGGCGTCGCACATCGTCTTTTCGGGCGTCGGTAAGACGCGCGCCGAGCTTGCCTTTGCGCTCGATGCCGGCATCCGCCAGATCAACGTCGAATCCGAACCCGAGCTGGAAGCGCTGAGCGACGTGGCGCAGAAGCAGGGCGCGCGCGCCAAGGTGGCGATCCGCGTCAACCCCAATGTGGACGCGCGCACGCACCACAAGATCACCACCGGCCGGCGCCAGGACAAGTTCGGCATATCCATCGACCGCACGCTCGAAGTCTATCGCGCCGCCGCCGCGCTGCCCGGCATCGAGCCGGTCGGCATCGCGATCCACATCGGCTCGCAGCTGCTTTCGCTCGACCCCTACCGCCGCGCGTTCAAGAAGGTGGCGAAGTGCGTGGCCGAGCTGCGCGCGGCCGGGCTTACGGTGAAAAGCATCGATTTGGGCGGCGGCATCGGCATCACCTATCGCGAGGAAGTGCCGATCCCGTTCAAGGACTACGCGGACCTCGTCGGCGAGGTGGTGGGCCCGCTGGGCTGCGACATCGTCATCGAGCCCGGCCGGGCGATGGTCGGCAATGCCGGCATACTCGTTGCAAGTATCATCTATGTGAAGGATGGCGCCGACCGTCCCATCGTAGTCATCGATGCGGCCATGAACGATCTCATCCGGCCGGCGCTTTACGATGCCTATCACCCGATCGTGCCTTTGAAGGAGCCCCGCGGGCGCGAGTTCATGTTTGCCGATATCGTCGGCCCGATTTGCGAGACCAGCGACACTTTCGCCACCGAGCGCCCGCTGGCGGTTGTGGCGCAGGGCGATCACGTGGCCGTGGGTGGCGCGGGGGCTTACGGGGCGGTAATGTCTTCGCAATACAATTCACGCCCGCTGGCGCCCGAGGTGCTGGTGGACGGCGACCGGTTCGCGGTGATTCGCGACCGCCCAGGCTATGACGAGATGCTGTCGCATTACCGCATCCCGGACTGGCTCAAAGCCGGGCCCGAACGGCGGGGCCGGCTGGAACGAGGTGCCGCATGAGCGACCACCCCTATTCCCGTTCAGGGAGCGAAGGCGAGCCGCCCGCGCGGTCCCGCACCGAGGGCCGCCGCTCGGTCCTCGACGGCGCGCGGCGCGAGGCCGATAGCGCGCGGCGTGGCCCGGACGCCTCTCGGCGTCCACCGCGCTTGCCCAAACTGCCGCCGATCCGGCTCGGCCACCGTTTGCCGCTGGCCTGGATGGCCGAGCTCTGGGAGCGCCTCTGGCCGCGGCTCTGGCTGCCGGTCACGATCCTCGCCGCTTTCATCGCGGTCGCCCTCTTCGACATTCTTCCCGATCTTTCCGGCTGGCTTCATATCGGTTTCCTCGCCGGCTTCGGCGTCGCCTTGGCCGGCTCCGCCTTCCTCGCCTGGTATGGCTTCCGCCGGCCGACCGGCGCCGACGCCAAGCGCCGGCTCGAGCGCGAAAGCGGTCTCGACCACCGCCCGCTGACCGCGATCGAAGACAAGCTCGCACTCGGCGGCGGCGATCCTTACGCCGAAGCGTTGTGGCGCGCGCATTGGGAGCGCGTGCGCGCGAAGGTGAAGAACCTCCGCGTCGGCGCGCCGCGCCCGCGCGTCGCCGCGCGCGACCCGTTGGCACTGCGCGGCCTCGTTCTCATTCTCCTGGTCTTCGCCGGCATCGTCGCCTGGGGCGACGAGGACACGCGCCTGATGCGCGCCTTCATGCCCTCCTTCGCGCCGACGGCCGACAGCACCGTCACGGTCGAAGCCTGGGTGACGCCGCCCGAATACACCGGCGTCGCGCCGCGCGTCGTGACGCCCGAGAACGTCGGCAGCGTGCTCGAAGTGCCCGACGGCTCGCGCATCATGATCCAGCTCCATGGCGGCCGCGGCACGCCGAGCGTCACGCAGGGCAAGCAGTATCTGCAGATGACGGCGCTCGACGGCGGCACCTATCAGGCCGAGCTGCTGCTGAAATTCCCCGAGCGCCTCAAAGTGCGCCTGCGCGGCCGCAACATCGTCGATTGGGCGATCAAGATCATCCCCGACAAGACGCCGGAGATCGCCTGGCAGAAGCCGCCCTCGGCGACGCCTTCGTCGAGCATCCGCCTCGAATACGAAGCCAAGGACGATTACCGCATCGCCAAGATCCGCGCCTTCATCGCGCGGCGCGGCGATCACGAGGTGATCGAGGTGCAGCTCCCGGTCACCGGCACCAAGATCGCCAAGGGCAATTCGATCCAAGACCTCACCGCCCACCGCTGGGCGGGTCTCGAAGTGGCGCTCATCCTCGAGGCCGAGGACGATGCCGGCCAGCGCGGCAAGAGCGAAGTGCTGACGATGCGCCTGCCCGAGCGCTCGTTCCGGCACCCGGTCGCGCGCGAGCTCGTCAAGTGGCGGAAAGAGCTCACCGAGAACGGCCCCGACTACGAGACCGCGCACAAGACGATCATGGCGATGAACGCGATCGCCGAGGAGCCCGACAGCTTCGGCGGCGATCCCATCGTCCACCTGGCGCTGCGCACCATCATGGCCCGGCTCATCGTCGGCAGCAACAACGACGGCCGCAGCGACGGCCAGATCGAGAAGGACACCGAGGCGGCGATCGCCGAGGTGCAGCCGCTGATGTGGAACACGGCGCTCCGGCTCGAAGAGGGCGGCTTGGCCGCCATCGAGAAGGAGCTTCGCGACCTCCAGAAGCAGCTCTCCGACCTCTTGAACAAGAAGGACGTGCCAGACAAGGAGGTCCAGAAGCTCCTCGATCAGTTCCAGCAGGCGCTGCGCGACTGGCAGAAGGAGCTCGAAAAGGACATGAAGCAGAACCCGGAGAAGTACCGGAACCGGGATCAGGCGCTTCAGAATCCGCAGGACATGCAGAACCTGCTCGACCGCCTGCGCGACGCCATCAACCAGGGCGACAAGCAGGCGCTCGAACGCATGCTCTCGCAGCTTCGCCAGATGATGGAGAACCAGCGCAACGCCCAGAACCAGGGCGGGCAGCGCATGGACCCCAATCATCCGATGATGAAGAACATGCGCGAGCTCGGCGACATCATCCGCCGCCAGCAGGAGCTGATGGACGAGACGTTCAAGCGCCACCAGGAGCGGCGAGAAGGCAAGCCCGGCGACCAGCAGAAGGACCAAGACCTCGAGCGCCAGCAGGGCGAGCTGCAGAAGCGGCTCAACGACCTGATGAAGCAGCTCGACGAGATGCTCGGCGGCGAAGGCAACATCCCGAAGAACTTCGGCCAGGCCGAGCGCGAGATGGACCGCGCCGGCAAGGCGCTGCGCGGCCGCCAGCCCGGCGACGCGGTTGGCCCGCAAGGCCGCGCGCTCGACGAGCTCCGCCGCGGCGCCCAGGACGCGATGCGCCAGCTCGGCCAGATGTTCGGGCTTCAATTCGGACCCGGCCAGCCCGGCCAGTTCCCGCCCGGCGATCAGCGGAATCTCTGGGGTCCGGACCGCGACCCGCTCGGCCGCCAGACCAACGGGCTCGGCCCGCTCGACACGCAAGACGTGAAGGTGCCGACCGAAGCCGAGCGGAAGCGCGTGCGCGACATCCTCGACGAGCTCCGCCGCCGCGCCTCGCAGCCCGGACGGCCGACGCTCGAGCTCGACTACATCGACCGGCTGCTCAGGCGGTTCTGATCGAACGAAAGCGACGCGACCTCGTAGGGGCGGGTTTCAAACCCGCCCCTTTCGTTTGCAGCCAAGTACGATGCCCGCGAACCCGCTCCCCACTTGAGGGGGAGCTGTCCGACGTGCCACTTGCGCGTCGGACTGAGGCGGATCTCCGATCAAGCGACGAGGCGCCTGAGAGACGAACCCCACCCGACGATGATCACGCGCAAGCGCACGCATCGTCGACCGCCCCTCAAGGGGGCGGTGAAGAGGACTGCTCGCGGCGGTCGCTACTTCTTCTCGAACCCGACGCGCACCTTGACGTCGAACAGCGTCACCCCGGTGCGGTGACGCACTTCGAAACGCGTGCGCTCGCGCGGGCCCAGCGTGGCCTGGGGCGGGTCGGCCGTGATCACGATCTCGGGGTGGCGGCTCGAGGAGATGACGAGGCGCAGACGCGGAACGCTGACGCGCTGGCCGCTCGAATTCGAGATCATGCCGTTGATGAGGAGATACGCCGCATTGTTCTGATCGCGGTCGCGGTCGGTGCGCAGCACTTCGGCGCGGAGGCCGAAGCCGGCCGGCTCATCCACCTCGTAGCCGACGGCTTTCAGGATCGGATAGGCCGCGGGCACGCGCTCGACGATCTCGTTGCGGAAGCTGCCGACGAGCCAGTAGAGGCCGAACAGCACCGCGATGAAGACGAGGAGGCGCCCGCCCCCGCCGCCGCCCCGGCGCACCGCGCCGCCCGTCGGCCCGCGCATGATGACCGAGCCCGTGCCGCCGCGCGCGATCGCGTGGCCGGTATCGATCACCGGGCGCTTCTCGTTCTTGGCCTGCGGCCGCCTGTTGGCCATCGCCGTCACCCGGAGATGTCGAAAGTGATCCTCACGGCCGCCGCTTCGGGCGGCGAATTGGGAATGCTGGTCTGAAACGGCAGCCGCTTGCCCGGATCGAGCGTGCGGTCGTCGATCTTCACGCGCTCGGTGCGCAGCACGCGGTTTTCCTTGTCGAGCAGCAGGATGCGCATCGGCGCCACGCGTTGCGGCTTGTCCGACTGGTTGAGGATCTCGCCCGAGACGACGAGGATCGGAATCCCGCCCTCGGATTCGCGGCGGAACTTGATGCTGTCCTGCGGCACGCGCAGCCAATAGCCCGACGGCGGATCGACCGAGATTCCGAGCACTTGATAGAGCTTCGTCGCCGGCGGCCAGAGGCCGACGATGTCCTGCCGGTAGCGGTAGCCGCCCAACAGAATCGCGGCGACGATGAAGACGAAGAGGAACCAGACGAGGACGCGGCCCAGCCCGCGCCGGCGCGGCGGCGCTTCGAACGCTTCCGCAGGCACTGCCGGCTCGGCGGCTCGAGCGGCCTCGCTGGCGTCGGCCCGCTGCCGCCAACGGCGGCGCTTCTTCTCCACCTCCGTCTCCGGCCGCGCGGCGCCTTCGTCCTCGGCGCTGGGCGCCGGTGCTAAGGGCGCCTCGGCCATCGCCGCGGGCGGCTGGGATTCGAAGCTCGGCTCATGCGGGCTCGCGTCCGACGATTCGGGAAGTTGGAGCCACGAATGGGCGCAGGCCCCGCAGCGGACCGTGCGCCCGCCGGGGCCGAGCGCGTGCCCATCGATCATGAACCGCGCGGAGCAGTTGGGGCAGATGAGGATCATTTTGCGCGCGTTCGTCTCCGCGTCCGGTTTATAGAGGGCGCTGGAATCGGGCACAAGCGCCTCGCCGTTTTCCTCCGGTTAATGATTGCGGCGCCGCTGGGGCAGCGCGTGAATCGATGCGTAGAAATGCGGCGTGCTGGACCAGATTCGCCGCCTATGCCATCTTGCCGCGGAATCCCGGCGCGGCCCGAAATCGCCGCGCCCCTCGCGAGGAGACAGCGCGAATACCGATGCAGGGCATCGATCCGCACGCGCCTGTGGTGCGGCTCCACAATGTCGGCATGCGCTACGGCGGCGGGCCTGAGATCCTGCGCGACATCAGCTTCACGCTGGCGCGCGGGGCGTTCTGCTTCCTGACCGGCGAGAGCGGCGCCGGAAAATCATCGCTGTTGAGGCTCATGTATCTGGCGCAGCGGCCGACGCGCGGCGTCACCGCCCTGTTCGGCCGCGATCTCGTCACGGTGCCGCGCCGCGAGCTGCCCGAGCTCCGCCGCAACATCGGCGTCGTGTTCCAGGATTTTCGCCTCATCGACCACCTGACGACGCTCGAGAACGTGGCGCTGCCTTTGCGCGTCGGCGGCGCCATGGGCACGGACGTGACCAAGCACGTGGCCGACCTCCTGCGCTGGGTCGGACTCGCCAATCACATCGACTCCTATCCGGCGACGCTCTCGGGCGGCGAGCAGCAGCGCGTCGCCATCGCGCGCGCGGTCATCAACCGCCCGAGCCTCCTCTTGGCCGACGAGCCCACAGGCAACGTCGACGACGCCATGGCAATGCGCCTGATGTATCTGTTCGAGGAGCTGAACCGCATGGGGACGACGGTCGTGATCGCGACGCACAACGAGCAGCTCGTCGGCAAATTCGACTATCCCCGCCTTCTGCTCGCCAATGGCATCCTCGCACAGGACGGACCCTGACGCCGGCGATGCGCCTCGGCATCCTCCGCCACCCGACCGACATCCCGCTCGACCGCGATCCGGCCGCGCGCACGCTGCCGTTGATCATCGCGGTGATGGCGTTTCTCGCCACGATCGCGCTCGCCGGCGCGATCCTCTTGAACGGCGTCATTGTGCGCTGGAGCAACAGCCTCACCGGCACGCTCACGGTCCAGCTGCCGGCGGCGGCGAGTGGCGACGAGACCGAGGCCCGCATCAAGCGCGTTGTGGCGATCTTGCGCGAGCAGCCGGGCATATTGCGCGTGCGCGTGCTCTCGGCCGGAGAATCCTCGGCGCTAGTCGAGCCGTGGCTGGGGCGCGGAGCCGCCGTCATCGGCCTGCCGCTGCCGCGGCTCATCGATGTCGGCATCGGCGAAGATGCGCGCCTCGATATGGCCGATTTGCGCAAGCGCATCGACGCCGCGGCGCCCGGCGCCACCGTCGAAGAGCATCAGAAATGGCTCGACGAGATGATCGGCGTGATCCGCTGGGGCTGGCGCTTGGCACTCGTCGTCGTCGTGCTGATCTTCTTCGCCGCGGCGATGACGATCGTGTTCGCGATGCGCACCAGCCTCCGCATCCACCGCAACGTCACCGACGTACTGCACCTGATCGGTGCGCGCGATCAATACATCGCCGAGCAATTCCAGCGCCACGCGTTCCGCCTCGGCCTTCTGGGCGGCGCGATCGGCGCCGGCTTCGCCGGCCTCGTCATCATCGGCTTGGAGCGCGTGCTGCTGAAGGTCGAGACGCTGCACGCGATGCACCTCGAGCTGCCGTTCTGGGCCTGGGCCGTGCTCGCGTTGGTGCCGCCCGCGGCGGCGCTGCTCGCGGCCCTGGCCGCGCGGTATACGGTGCTGCGCGGCCTCGCTAGAATGATGTGAGCGCCGCAGCCGAAACAGCATGGCCCGGATCAATCCCAGAAGAGCGCGTTCGCGCGGCTTCATCGAGCCGCCGCGCCGGCCCAACTTGTTCATGCAGCTCGTGCTGCTCGTCTGGTTCCTGATCCGCTTCGCCGTCGCCTCCGCCGCCACCGCCGCCTTCGCCGCCCTCGCGCTGCTGCTCTGGTTCGGCTTCACCATGCCCGAAGCGCCGGCGGATCCGGCGGCCAAGACCGATGCCATCGTCGTCTTGACCGGCGGCGAGGAGCGGCTCGAGACGGCCTATGGCCTCTTGCAGAAGGGCCTCGCGGGCCGGCTGTTCGTGACCGGCGTCGACCGCAAGGTCACGAAGCCCGAGCTGTTGAAGCGGCTCGGCGACCCGCCGCAGGAGCTCGCTGCGCGCATCGAGCTCGGCTTCCGCGCCGCCAACACGCGCGGCAATGCCGACGAAACCGCGGCGTGGTTCAACAGCCAGAACATGCGCTCGCTCCGGCTCGTGACCGCCAATTATCACATGCGGCGGAGCCTGCTTCTGTTCCGGCGCGCACTACCCGATGCCGAGATCGTGGTGCATCCGGTGGTGCCGAAGGGCCTTGCCGTCACATGCCGGACCGAGGCCGGCGCGAATTGCATGGCGTGGTGGAGCGAGTTGAAGACGGCGCGTCTCGTGGCACGCCAAATGCTCCAATACGGCGCGGCGATGTTTTCCATCAATTTCGAATGAGCCGGCGGCGTGGCCGTTCTCCGTTCCATCGTCTTCTGGATCGTCGCCACGGTCATGACGCTCGCGGTCGCGATCGCGGGATTGGTGACGCTGCCGTCTCATCGCGACGTGACGTATCGCTGGTGCATCTCCTGGGCACGCGGCCTCATGTGGCTCATGCGCACCGTGTGTGGCCTCGATTGGCGTATTGTCGGCGGCGCGTCTCTCCCGCCCGGCCCTTTTATCTTCGCGCTGAAGCACCAGAGCGCTTGGGAAACGATCGCGTTTCCGGCGCTGGGCCCGCCGATCTCGGGCGTCTTGAAGCGCGAGCTGCTCGCGATCCCGATCTATGGCTGGTACATGCGGCGGCTCGGCATGGTGCCGATCGACCGCAGCGCCGGCGGCGCCGCGATCCGCGAGATGTTGCGCCGGGCCAAGGACGAGACCGCGCGCGGCCGCTCGATCATGATCATGCCCGAAGGAACACGCCTGCCGCCCGGCCGCACCGGGCGCTACCACCCCGGCGTCGCCGCGCTCTACACGGTGCTGGGCCTTACCGTCGTGCCGGTCGCGCTCAATTCGGGCCTGTTCTGGGGGCGGCGCAGCCTGATCATCCGCCCCGGCACCGTGACCATGGAGTTCCTGGCGCCGATCGCGCCCGGCCTCGAGCGCAAGGAGTTCATGACGGCGCTTCAGGAGCGGATCGAGACGGCGTCGGAGCGGCTGCGCCATGAGGCGTTGAAGGATGGCGCTTCGGGACAAAGCGCCGCGTAGGCGCCGTCCGCGGCGGATTTCTGTGCATAATGTCGGGGATTGCGTGGTTGGCCACGGAACTTTCACGAATCCGGCAAAATTCGGCAATGACCGCGGCGCGCGGTTCACGCGGCGTCGCGGGAAGACGGCCCCGCGCAGGCCGCGTCAAAACCGGTTTGACAGATCGCGAAGATTAGAACATAAATCGAACATACCCGGGACATGAAATGCAGCGCGGACGTTGCCGGCGCTCTTCCCGCCCGCGTTGAATGCCAGGAATTTCGTATCTAGATCGTTCGAAACTGCCAAAGACGGTTCGCGAGGAGACGGCCGGTGACTGACGTCGCGGGCATTTCCCAGCAGATCTGGGACATGAAATACCGGCTCAAGGGGCCGGACGGCGCGCCGCTCGACAAGACGATCGAGGACACGTGGCGCCGGGTCGCGCGCGCGCTCGCATCGGCCGAAAAGGAGCCCGCGCAGTGGGAGGCCGAGTTCTACGCGGCCTTGTCCGATTTCAAGTTCCTGCCCGCCGGCCGCATCGTTGCCGGCGCCGGCACCAAGCGGCATGTGACGCTGTTCAACTGCTTCGTCATGGGCGCGATTCCGGACGATATGTCCGGCATTTTCGAGCACTTGAAGGAAGCCGCGCTCACGATGCAGCAGGGCGGCGGCATCGGCTACGATTTCTCGACCCTGCGGCCGCGCGGCGCGCCCGTGAAAGGCGTCGGCGCCGACGCGTCGGGCCCACTCTCGTTCATGGACGTGTGGGACGCGATGTGCCGCACCATCATGAGCGCCGGCTTCCGCCGCGGCGCCATGATGGCGACTCTCCGCTGCGATCATCCGGACATCGAGGCCTTCATCGAGGCGAAGCACGAACCCGGGCGCCTCCGGATGTTCAATCTCTCGGTCCTGGTCACAGACGCGTTCATGGACGCGATCAAGGAAGACCGGCCCTGGCAACTCAAATTTGACGGTACGGTCTATAAGACAATTGCCGCGCGCGAGCTGTGGGACCGCATCATGCGTGCGACCTACACCTTCGCCGAGCCCGGCGTGATCTTCATCGACCGGATCAACAAGCGGAACCCGCTCTATTATTGCGAGGAAATTCACGCG
>Ga0310811_10009111_pt1 | contig 12800 bp, 11 predicted proteins | sample YCmetagenome_FD_207642 | JGI IMG/M metagenome (GOLD analysis project Ga0310811, IMG submission 207642) | Soil microbial communities from experimental microcosm in Duke University, North Carolina, United States - YC | ecosystem: Engineered > Artificial ecosystem > Soil microcosm > Unclassified ...
GACGATTCCCCTCTTGCATTGCTCCGCATCCTCCGCCACTGCGGCCGACGTGAACGGCGATAGCATCAACGACCTGATCGTGGGTGAAGCCGACTGCAACAACAATAGCCAAAAGGGGAATGTCTACGTTGGGGTGCTGACTCGCAACAGCAATTCGAGTTACAACGCGGAGCAGATCGTCTTCACCTCACGTTTTTACCTTGGCAACGTCACAGCGATTCGATCAGACCGAAATACTAAGCCGGACATCACATTTCAACACTGCATAAACTCTCCATGCGTCATTGCTCACGATCTCAACACCGCTATGCTACTGAACACCACGGCAGGGAATTTCCCGTCGTGCGTGGCGCCCAATGCATTTGAAGGAATCAACGTCTGCTCTCCGGCAGTGGGCGCTACCGTAACCTCTCCGGTCTCCTTCAAGGTCGGCGCAGCCGGCCAGGTGGCGATGCGCGACGTGGAAGTGTGGGTGAACGGGAAGAAGGTAGTCCTGCAAATAGGTGGCTTCTCCCATTACACCTTCCTGAATCGAAGCGTAAGCCTCTCCTCAGGTACGCACACTGTGGGGATCTTCGCGGCGGGATGGGATCAATCGCTGCAGAAGAAGACATTCACTCTGAAGGTGAAATAGGCAAGCGACCGTCAAGGGATGGGCATCTCTCGTGATGAGAGATGCCCATCCCTTTCACACTACTTAGAGCGAGTAACGGTCCAGCGACTTCCACAGCCTTTGTAACTGCTTCGGTATCACAAGTACTATTACGGTCGCCGATTAGTCTCAGCACTCCCAGTAGCAGGGGCCTCTCGTTCGCCTGTGGCCGCCAAATTAGTGATCGGAACCGTCTGGGTTGGCACACTGCGCCTGTCCGTTCGTAGCGCCCGTTCCACACTCTTCAGCGCCACACTTGCGTCTTGTCGTCGCGATGCTTCATGGCAGTTCACGCGCGAGGCTGACTACCTCGGCACCTGCATCCCAGACAACCAGACTTCGAAAACCCACCGGGAAAAGAGGGCCTTCGAGACATGCAGCACATGCCCAGAAATAAGCGCCACTGGCGTGCCGTTGCTTACCTCCTGACGTGCGAACGGCCGGGTCGTTTCACCGATATCCGGCCGTCCCTCACTTCAATCGCAGGAGGCAAGACTTCATTGACAGGGTGGTCCTGCGTCCGTCAGGAACGTACCGTTGTTGGAGAACCACCCGTGGATACCGATCGACGGTGTCTTGAAGAACCAGGAGAAGAACGCCAACTCCTGGAGATGGTAGGTGAAGCCGTTCGACCCAAAGATGGGCGGAGCATTCGTACCGGTGAGCGGGTCAGCCACTTCAAGGTTGGCTTGGCAGCCGACTACCTGCCCAGTGTTCGACGGGAATACAGCGCGACTTTGCCTTTGCTCTTAACGGCTTCAAGGCGGTATCCATCGAGCTTTAGTTCATATGTCCAGCGATCGCCCTCCGGTACTTTAGCAACCGGCAGCCATTCCATCGGCTCGATGAAACGGACACTCAATTCCGCAAATCCCCGAATAAAAAGAGAACCCCTGGCCGGAGCCAGGGGGAGAGAAGAGGATAGCACCCACGAGTTGGGCGGGCAGATTGGCCTTGCCGATAATTGAGATTCTTTCTGGATTCCGGGAGATGTGCAGCTACGCGCTCTTTCCCATTTTGGTACCGAGTGCCTGCGTAAATCAGATTGCCAATGGCTGAACATCTTCAAATTCACGCAGGGTGTGCATGCCTTGAATTACCGCGTGATGTACGCGGAGTAACTTCACAACACGAAGAGCCAGAGCAGCCACGCGATCAGAAACAACGCGATGAGGGCCACCACAATGTGAACAGCCCACTGCCTCGGCCTCTTTGGTTTGGTCAGGTCAAGCACGCGTAATGGTAGCAGTCAATGCTATCCATGAGTTGTGAATCTGGCGTGTTGAAGACAACCGTCGGTCTGACGGCTTGCGCAGAGGTAATGTATGCCAGAAGGTTAAAGGGACAGTATCATCGAGGGATGAGCAAGCAAACAAAACCGCCCAGCCCGCCTTTTCAGATGACAAATGGATCTTGGAGCTTTTGCATAGATCGGGATGGCGTTTCAGAAAGCGCTGGCCCGTACCTCAACGAGAAGTTAATGAGACAAGGATTGGCGGAGGCCAACTTGGTATACAGCGCGGGTAAAGAGGCCATCTAGGACCCGAGATGGGCCGTGAATGAGGTTGTGCGGCCCTTCCACGACCGAATGCCTGTCATCATTCCAGAACGCGATTATGACCGCTGGTTGAAAGCTGATCCAGAGCGTCCCCGATTGACCTCCTTCGTCCTTTGATGCGGACAAGATGACAGCGTGGAAAGTGGAGAAGGCGGTAGGCAATGTGAAGAACGACGGGCCAGAGTTGATCGACCAGATGCAAGAAGACAAGCCGTCGCCGTCGCTATTCGCTTAGGCGAACGGATCACTGAACATCCGCCGCTTGTATGAAGTTCCGGTGGGGATCAGTGTTCCCGCTCGTGCGGAGAGGCGTAGTACCGCTCTATCGATTCACCACTTACAGGTATCCCTGTCGCCGACGTTATGAGGCAGGCGATTCTCCGGTCGTCTATTATGCGGCTGCGATCAGTGTCGAAAAACGCAAGCCTTCCTAAATCAATAGAAGGACCTTGATATCGTTTAAGCACCGCACGGCTTGTCAGCCTATCGCAGGAGTTGGATTTACCAACAATCCGTCCACTGGAGTTGATGGCATTCGCGACACTAGAACAATCACCATCTAAAACTCCTAGATCGATGATCCGCCCATTTTTCCAGAGAGTTGCATGGAACGAATTGTCGTTCGTGGTGTTCGCACCGCCCACCACTTCTCCGACATCATTGAGCCACCGAATCAGGCTGGTGCTCCCACCCAGCGTGCCTAGATCGGTCATTACTTCCTTGGCTCCATAGGAAAGCATGCATGACGGAGTTTCCAGCTAAAGTCGAAGCCCCGGCAACCTGTCCTCGGTTATTCGCACAGGAAGTGCAATCCAAAGGCCCGCATACGAGTGTTCCACCGAGTGTGCCAAGATCGATCATTGTTCCGTTATTCCATAGGAAAGGATGCGCGGTCGATAGAGGGTGGAGCACCGGCCTATCGCAAAATGGTCTCTTCGTTTCGGTCCCGATCACGCCCGAGCCATTCCCGCAATTTCACGCAGTCCTCTGGAGAGGAAGGAGAATCTTCGACCTTGACACACTCCCTGGCGGCCGCTTCAGCATAGCGTCCGGCACCTCAACGTTACGCTAGGGCCTGTGACTCCGCGAAGTCTCTCGCTCTCTCTTACTCTGTTAGGACTTCTCCACTCTGTCCTTCATCGTCTGTAGAGAATTAGGAATTGAGCGGCTCCATGTCAACGGCGACTTTGAGTGTATGAGCTCCACCGCCTAGAATTAGGCCGCGCAGAGGGCTGATGTCGCCGTAGTCCCGGCCCCAGGCGAGCGTCACGTGGCCCTCCGAGGGGACAAGGTTGTTTGTGGGATCCATGTCAAGCCAGCCGATTCCCGGACAATAAGCAGAAACCCAGGCATGGGATGCATCGGCACCCACCAGTCTCGGTCGCCCGGGAGGTGGATACGTTCGAAGGTATCCGCTCACATAACGAGCCGCGAGATTTAGCGAGCGAAGGCAGGCGATTTGCAAGTGTGCAAAATCTTGGCACACGCCCCGCCGCTTCCGAAAGACCTCTTCACTGGGCGTCCGGACGTTGGTCACTTTCGAATCGAAGCGAAAGTCGTTGTGGATGCGTGCAGTCAGATCTAGAAGCGCCTCCGGCATCGGACGCCCGGGCGTAAAAGACTGGAACGCATAGGCGGCAAACTCCGGACGAATGCGAATGCGCGGCGACTCAAACACAAACTGGTAGGCCTCGAGCCCGGTGGGAGTGTGATCGTCGGGAAGCGATCTGGCTGCCTCTTCCCAAGGAAGCGACCATTGCGGCCATGGCGTCGCATTCCCATCCAATATCACTTCGCTTCGCGCCTCCACCTCCAGTTCCTTGTGCGGCTCCTGAACGGTAAAAAAGCAGAGAAGGTTCCCAAAATAGTCCACCCGCTCGGTACGCGTTGCCGGGGGCGGTTGGATGCGCAGTTCACTGTGCGCCAGCTGATGATGCAGCAAAGACCGCGGCTTCAGGCATGAAACGTGGTTTCCGACCGAGACCGGATATTTGTATTTGTACGTGGTTCGGTGAACAATTCTATAAATCATTGGCCTATTGTGATCGGCAGTGTGCGAGCGTGGCTAAAGTATCTGCTCGATAAGTTATTCGACCAGGAAGGCAGTAATCGTTCCAGCTCTCTTAGGAAATGCTCAAGCCGGGAGAGCCCATCGGAACTACTCGCCACCGGCGCGGCACCCGGCAACGGGTACTTTAACTCTCGCAAATCGAAGCTGCGTAAGAGTGTCAGCGCGTCCCGCATCGCTTGTAAATCATCCGGCTGATGTCGAGGAAGCTTTTGATAGAGATCCACGAGGTGACTCAGTTGAAAGTCCAAAGACCGGGGATTGGTCTCATCCGCCATGAGCACATCCAGTACTGCTACCGGCTGCAGCGTTGTGTAGTACCGCGTCCGGTAGGTCATGGAACTGTCCGCGACCTCGAGCAGGCATTCCAAAAGCGACCAGTCCTGCTCAGCGAGCGGCGTAGTTATCTCGCGCAGTTGCCTCGTCAGATAGATCGCCCGCTCGAGACGTCGGCCGATGGTCAGGAACAGCCAGCCGAATCCGCGGTTGATGTTTTCGCGCTCCATCCCGGAAAATGCGGAAAGTAGTCCCAGGCAAGCCGTCAGCATCGCCGGATACTCGAGAGACTGACTGCTATGCTCGATCTGAATTGAGTCCCGTAGCTGGCCGATGAGGAACATCATATCGGCCGACAACCGCTCGCGAACATTGCCGCCGACCCGAGATACCTCTGCCAGAGTAGAAGCCAGGCTGTCCGGTCGCTTCATATCAGTCATTGCCGAGATCATTTCCTGTTCGAGTTCAAGCGAAGTCGGCCGCCTGTCTTTAGCCTTTGGCAGCTTACTGTGGCGTGACTCCAGGCAACTGTGCAAGCGAATGAGGCACCCAAACTCCGCTTCCTCGGCGCGGCGCGCGCGAGATATCATAGGGCGCAAGATCCGAGCTATGTTTTCCGCCCGCTCGACATATCGACCCAACCAGAAAACATTATCGGCTACACTGCTTGGCACAGCCCGCGAGACGCGGCGCAACTCCACCGGCTCACTGCGTGGGTGCAGCATGCTGAAGGTATCGACGGGAGCGTCCCAGAGGACCCAGGCGTCCTTGCTGTGGCCGCCCCGCTGCATCGAGACGACCGACCCTTTCGCCTCGGCAACACGTACCAATCCTCCCGGGATCGCGATCCACCCACTGCCAGTATTGAGCACGTAGGAACGTAGCACTACACTGCGCGAGTTGATGCGCCCGTTTTCCCATACCGGCGCAGTGGACAAAGCCACCTGCTCTTGCGCCACATACTCATGAGGGCGGCCCCGCAATTGCTCGGCAAACTTACGCTTTTCGGCTTGCGGGAGTTCGGCTCCGAAGACCGGTTCCATGCCCCCCGATGGAAACGCCGGTTTCACCACGACGGAATCGAGGTGGTTGAGCACCCAATCGAGCGCGTACTCCTGCCCGCACCACCAAGTCGCGACGGATGGAAGTTTGAGCTTCTCGCCAAGAAGATGTCTGGAGAGGCCGGGAAGAAAGGGCATTACCGCGGCCGTCTCAATCAGACCACTTCCCAATGCATTTGCAACCTTCACGTTTCCGGCGACGATGGCATCGACCAGGCCGGGCACACCCAAAAGCGAATCGCTCCGCAATTCGAGTGGATCGCAAAAGCTATCGTCCACCCGGCGCAAAATGACATCGACTCGCTCTAACCCGTCCACGGTCTTTAGATATACGAACCTGTCCCGCACCGTGAGGTCCGCTCCTTCGACCAGAGTGAATCCCAGGTACCGCACGATATAGGAATGTTCAAAATAGGTCTCGTTGAACGGTCCAGGTGTGAGCAGTACGATTCGTGGGTTGTCGCACTGGGCGAGGTTGGTAAGTGCTTCGCGTTGTGCACGGAAGACAGGAGCGAGGCGCAATACGTTCGAGGTGCGGAAGATATCCGGTAGAACCTCGGAGACGATGGTGCGGTTCTCAAGGGCATAGCCGCTGCCCGATGGCGCTTGCGTGCGATCGGCTAGCACCCACCACTGGCCGTCCGGCGAACGCGCAAGATCGACGGCCAGCATATGGAGATAACTGTGCGGAGGAACACGCACGCCCACCAGCGGCCGAAGGAATGCGGGGTTAGCGTAGAGCAGCGCTGCCGGAAAATGGCCCTGCGCCACGAGGTCCTGCGAACCGTAGAGATCCTCGAGCACTAGACTCAGCAACTGGGCGCGCTGAATGATGCCCGCTTCGATATAACGCCACTCGTCCGCCGGAATCAGCAGGGGAACGATATCGATTCTCCAGGGCCGATTTGCCCCGAGCGGATCGCTGTAAATGTTGTACGTGATCCCGTTCTCGCGAATGCGGCGCTCGGCACGGCTCCAGCGTCGTCCCAACTCCTCGGGGCCGATCGCCCGAAGCGACTCCATCAGGTGCGCCCAGTGCGGCCGAGGAGTGACGCCATCGGCCGACACTTCGTCATAGACACCTTCGTAGTGGAGCGAAGTTTGATACAGATCCACGGTCATGAGCCAAGCCCCTGCTTTTCGATGTGAGTCCTTTGCCCGGGTCCCCGGAACCGCAGGTCCAGAGTCATCGGGAAGATCGGGTTGGTCTCTTCCTCAGGGGCCAGCATCTGGCCGTGCGTCTGGACGGACTTTTGAAAGCGTTCCTGACGCCGGCCTTCAGCCTCTGTAGCGTCGACCGGACGGGCTGTGTACGTGCGACCGTCAGGTGGGCCCGCGTGGTAGGTGCATCTGCCGATTGAGCGCTCCTTCCAAAGATCGATAATGTCGAAGACAAGAGGCGCGTGCACGGGGATTGTTGGATGTAACGCAGCGGACAGCTTTCGGGCGCGATACCGTACGCCCGCTACCGCCTCTCCAGCCTCGCCCGTGGGGTGGAGCGGCACCTTGCGCCCATTGCAGGCAACCACGTAGCGGGATTCCGTCGTGAACCCGGACACCTTCACCTGGATCCGCTCGAGGGAGGAGTCCACGCTGCGAACCGTTCGGCCGGAGGTAGTCTCTTCCGCGAGCACGTTCCAGGGCTCGAGGGCCTGACGCAGCTCGAGGTCGACTCCCTCTGCAGCGATCGACCCGAGCTTCGGAAAGCGAAACTCCAGGTGCGAAGCGAACCACTTTTCCTCGAAGTTGTAACCGGACCGGCGCAACTGGGCGAGCACGTCGGAAAAATCGCGCCTGACAAAATGCGGCAGCATAAAACGGTCATGAAGCGCGGTGCCCCAACGGACCAGGTTGCCTTCGAATGGAGTCTTCCAAAACATACAGACCAAAGCGCGGATCAGTAGCATCTCTACAAGACCCATTCTGAGATGCGGAGCCATTTCGAAGGCCCGCAATTCGAGCAGGCCAAGGCGCAACTCGAGACCTTCAGGGGGATAAAGCTTGTCGATGCAGAACTCGGCGCGATGCGAGTTTCCTGTGACATCAACGAGCAGGCTGCGGAACAATCCATCCACAATGGACGGCGGGCAGTCGCTCGAAGGCAACTGACTAAAGGCAATCTCCAGCTCATATAAGGCATCCATTCGCGCCTCGTCCACGCGCGGATACTGGCTCGTCGGACCGATATACATCCCGGAAAACAGGTACGACAGCGACGGATGGTTCTGCCAGAACCCCACCATGCTGCGCAGTAGATCCGGCCGGCGCAGGAGGGGGCTGTCCAGCACGGTGGCTCCGCCGATCACGATATGGCTACCGCCACCGGTAGCGATATGGCCACCGTCGTAATTGAATTTTTCAGTGGTCAGCCGATTTCGGCGCGCTTCCTCGAAGACCAATGTGTTGATCTGTTCGAGTTCGCCCCAATTGCTCGCGGGCGGGAGGTTCACTTCCAGAACGCCGGGATCGGGAGTGATGCTGAATGATCGCGACCGCGGATCGAAAGGCGGAGGGTAGCCCTCCAGCAATACCCGCTTTTGCAGATGCTGGCACGTATCCTCGACGGCGGCGAGAAGGTCGAGATAGTCCGCGAGCTGGGACGCATACGGGAGAAACACGTGGAGGCGCCCTTCTCGAGCTTGCACGCACAGCGATGGCCGGATCAGCTCCGGCGCGGTTTCGGACATGCTCGAGAGAGCGGGCAGCGGATCGGCCATGGGATTTATTTGGAAGAGATCCATGCGGCGGGTCGGGCGTGCTGGGAGCTTGACGCGATCTGCGAAGGGTGCAGCCTCACACTCGTATTCAAGCTCGTCAGGAGCTACCCAGGGCATCAACTCGGTTGGTATGCGAAAGCCGATGGGCGAATCGCCTGGAAGGAGTAGCAAACGTTCCGGGCGAGGGAACCACAACTGACTCGACCAGCACAACTGGCCCTCCGGTTGCCGGCGGCGAATGGGCAGAATGTAACCGACTGGCTCCGTCGACTCGGCTTCGGTGTTGAATGCAGGCAGGAGGTTTTCGGAGCTCACCTGGAGGCGGCGCGTGAGCGCTTCCATGAAGCTGAAAGCATCGGCCGTGCCGAAGCCGTAGTCCTGATCTTCGCGAGCGATGAGATCAATATTCTCCCAGACAGGGACGCCGTCGACGCGCCAATAGCAGCCCAGCGCCCAACGCGGCAACGGTTCGCCTGGGTACCATTTGCCTTGTCCATAGTGAAGCAGCGCGCCGGGCGCCGTCTTCTCACGAAGGCACCGGATGAGAGCCGACCCGCGGGTTCGCTTCATCGGTCCCAGAGCATCGATGTTCCATTGCGGGCTTTCGGGTTCGTCGATGCCGACGAAGGTAGGCTCGCCGCCCATGGTCAGACGTACATCCTGCGCCTCCAAGTCCGCGTCGACGCTGTGCGCTACGTGTTCGACCTGCTGCCAATCCTCCTCAGTGAAAGGCTTGGAAAGCCGCGGTGATTCATTCAGGCGGCGAATGGACATGGAGTAGCTGAAGTTCACGTCGGCCAGTTCGACCGTACCCCCGATGGGCGCGGCCTGAGAGGCGTTCGGGGTGCAGACAAGCGGGATGTGACCCTCGTCGGCGAACAGGCCCGAGGTCGGATCCATCCCGATCCAACCCGCACCCGGTAAATACGCCTCTGCCCAGGCATGCAAATCCGCAGAGTCGGTTTGCGGGCCGCTCGAGGCTTCCGACGCTCTCTCGTCCGCCGCCAGCTGAATCAGATACCCGGAGACGAATCGTGCCGCGATTCCTAAATGTCGGAGAATCTGCACGAGGAGCCATGCAGAGTCGCGGCATGACCCCATGCCCTTTTCAAGAGTCTGCTCGCTTGTCTGGACGCCCGGGTCCAGCCGTGTAACATAGCCGATTTCGTCTCGCACTCTTCGATTGAGGTCAACCAATAACCCGATCGTTCCGCGCTTTTCGCCCGAAATCTTTTTAAGAAAAGCCTGGAGTCGAGGGCCGGCCGGGTCGACGGACCGATAGGGTTCGAGATCCTTAGCAAGCTCCGGCGCATACTCGAAAGGGTAGTCTGTGACTCCTGGTTCCACAAAGAAATCGAACGGATTGAAGGAGGACAGCTCCGCTACGAGGTTCACCGTAACCACAAACTCGGTTGTCTTGCTCGAAAAGAGAAGGCGCGCCAAGTGGTTGTGGTGAGGGTCCAGCTGCCAGTTGAGGAGGTGCTCGGCCGGTGTTACGTCAAGAGAATAGCTGAGGATCGGTGTTCGACAATGAGGTGCGGGGCGCAACTGGACAACCTGTGGACCGAGTAAGACGGCCTTGTCGTACAGGTACTGTGTCCGGTGATTCAGAGCAACCCGAATGCTCATCCGGCCCGCCTGGAGTTCCTGGCTCGTTCTCACGCGGCGCTACAAGCCCGTGAAGGCCACGGCGTCTCGCGGAAGCTGCTTCTATAAAGTTACCGCAACGAAGGCAGTAGTGGCGTGTCACAGGGTTTAATTAGCATGGCAAGAACCGCTTGCTCAGGCGCGCCGCGCAGGGATCAAGCGCAGTTCGGCCAACGCCAGGCCGCAGACGAGAAATTCCACACGGCTAGACTGACTTACCGTTGCCAGGGCAGACGGCCACGGCCCTGGAACTTCCGGTTGAGCGACGCCACAACGTCCTCCAGCACGAGTTTGGCGCTGACAGGGGTGATTTGTTCCCCAATATAGCCGGTCCGGCCTGACCAGTGATCCCACGATTCCAGGTACCTCGCATGCGCCCCGGTTTCGGTATGGAATTGTTCACTGTAAACCAGGAGATTGGTTTCGAGCTCCGATGCCGACTTGCTCAAGTGACGATCCGTCTGGATGGGCTTCCGGTCCACTTCAGCAAGTAGATTGCGAGCGTCGTGCGACAGGCGCTCGATCTGCCAGGACTCCCGGGCGCGACCGATCGCAATAACAGTCGACCAGAGTGCCCGGTGAAGATAGGTGATCTTGCCGGAAATCAGCTTATTCACGAGCACATCCGGATGCTCTGCCAACTCGCTGTTCACCCGAAAAATCTCGTGACTGCGCGGATGCGCCCACCAAGATCCGCGCACCGGTGCGCCTGCTACCAGCGCGCAGACGTTCGGCAGGTTCGCGTCGGTCTGGAGTAGCAGGCCGTGTTCTTTCAGCTTGGCGAACACTGGCACTGATCCAGAAGACATGCGGGTACCTTCGCTTAGCATGGTTTGATGCGGCGCTGAACATCGGAGTATTTCCATTCGAAGGGACGAGCGGTCTTTGAGTAAGCCCGAATGTATCGCATCAGCTTGCGGGCCAGATCCTGGACCGAAGTGAACACACCGCGGGCAATCACCTCCCGCTCGATCCGCGCAAACCAGATCTCCACTTGGTTCAGCCACGACGAGTAAGTCGACGTGAAATGCAGCTTCACTTTCAGGTGTGCTTCGAGGAATTCTTCCACCTGCTTGGTCTTGTGCGCCGACAACTTGTCTAAGATGATGTGAATTTCCTGTTTCGGTTTGCACACTGCAAGGACTTGCTGTAGAAAGTCGACGAACTCCTCGCTGGTATGGCGCGCCGCTGTCTTGGCGTTTATTTTTCCTGATTTCACGTCCAATGCTGCGTATGGGGACAGCGGGCCGTGCCGGTAGTACTCCAATCCATGCCGCTCGACTCCGCCGGGTGAGAGTGGCAACACCGGATCGAGCCGGTCCAAAGCTTCGATGGCCGATTTCTCGTCTATGCAAAACACGGCTGCTTGCTGAGGCGGATTCAGGTACAACCCGATAACGTCGGCCGCCTTCTTCTCAAAGTCCGCATCGGTGCTGGCCATGTACCGTTCCAAGCGGTGTGGTCGCAAGCCAGCCCTGCGCCAAACACGATGCACTGCATCTTTGCTGACACCTAGTTGACGAGCCAGTTTCCGGCACGACCAGTGCGTGGAGCCGTCCTTCGGTTTGCGGCGCGTCGCTTCGAGAATCTTGGCCTGCAGCTTCGGCGTGATGACACTCGGCGTCCGCCGTGGATGTGGGATCCAGAAAGCCCCCAATCCGCCATTCTTCGAAGCGCCTCTTCCAACGCGAGATGGTTGCCCGGGACACCCGTGCCTCAATTTGACAAATGACTTACATGGATGTCGGCAAGCCGGAATAATGCGGCCGCGTTGTGACGAGATCGGAATCTGCAGAACACGCCACGTGGATAGCTTCCGTGTTGCCCGTAACCCAGGAACTGAGCACGGCAAGCTAATGCCCGTATCGTATCTCCCAGAAGCCGGTTTTATCGGCCAGGTGAACCGCTTCTCTAGCCACTTGTCGCCCTGCGTGAGAAGGTCGCCAGCACAAGGTCGCCGGCAGCGTCTACGTCTTCTCTTCAGGAATAAAATGAATGGATGAAATTGTTGATCACCAAACTTGACGATGGCGGCTATCTAATTGAGCGGGTCTCGGCGCAAGGCTCGCCTCCATCCGAAAGGAAGGAGCGTGCTATCAACGTGCTTGAGATGGAAGAAAGCCTGCTTCGCCACGGGCTCAGTGAAGCGGAAGTGGCGCGTGCAGTAGCGCAGTTAGAAAGGCAGTCGTCTATCACCATCAGCGGACCTGAATAATCTGCCGCTCTCGCGCGCACCGACGCATGTGTCTGGTTCCCACCACTGATCCCTCCTGGCTCCCAGGTAGTTCATCTCCGCATATAAAACTGAGAGCAAGTATCCCAGTCAATCACAACGACACTATTGCTGCCGGTGGATTACAGATATTGGACCGACGAGGTCCAGATCGGGGGGTCACAGAAAGCGTCGGAAGCAACGCCAGCAGTACCCAACTGCGAGCATGAGCTGGAAGTCCTCATCGCGTTGCTGGCGACCCCATCGTGGCCACGGTCCAATGGGGCTTGGTGGCACGCGGTAGATCCGGGGTCGCATCGGGCATATTGAGGACAGTGGTTGCCGAGCCCGAGTCCTCTTCAAAGTCAGCGAACAAACAAACCTGTCGGACGGCCGATCGTGTAGGAAGAGCCGGAAACAGGAGTGACGCTCGTTGGCGTGATTCTGCAGACGTAGAGCTTTCCGGTGGAATAGCTGAGGGCGTAGAGATGGTTCGCGCGGTCCCAGTGAACGCTGTTTATTGGAGGCTTGGTAATGCGTTGCAGTGTAATGGGTGATTGGCGAGCCTCCGTTGAAGACGGCGCGGGCTCGCAGCAAAGGCACCGAACA
>Ga0310811_10009112_pt1 | contig 12800 bp, 10 predicted proteins | sample YCmetagenome_FD_207642 | JGI IMG/M metagenome (GOLD analysis project Ga0310811, IMG submission 207642) | Soil microbial communities from experimental microcosm in Duke University, North Carolina, United States - YC | ecosystem: Engineered > Artificial ecosystem > Soil microcosm > Unclassified ...
GCCCCTTCGGCATCCCGTGGTACGGCGGAAGCTGCCCGTAGCGCGGATCGCGGGTGATGTCGTCGCTGCGCACCGGACCCTCGCCCCGGAACGTCGGCCCGAACACGGGTGTCGCCCTCGGGTTCGGGAACCCGGAGAACCGCTCGCGCGGCACGCCGGCGAGCGAGTAGAGCATGAACGCCTCGCCGAGCGCGGGATCGACGACGTTGTAGAAGAAGGCGCCGAGCTGGGCACCGGTGAGCGCCGTCGCCTCGTCCGTGACGAGCTGCACGATCCGCTCGAGGTCGAGCTCGGAGGCGAGCGCCGAGCCGATCCGCTGGATCGTGGCGATGAGCGCCGTCTCGTCGCGAAGTGCCGCCTCGCGAAGCGCGCTCACCTCGTCGGCGTAGCGGCGCCGCTCGTACAGGATGTCCTCGTCGCGCCGGCGGTGGAGCTCCAGAAACGCGCGCACCTTCGCGCGCAGCATCTCCGGATCGAGCGGCTTGGTGAGGTAGTCCACCGCGCCGAACTGGTAGCCCAGCGTCGCGCGGCGCCGGTCGGCCTGGAGCGCCGTGACGAAGATGATCGGCAGGTGCTCCGAGGCCTTGCGGCCGCGGATGAGGCGGGCGGTCTCGAGGCCATCCGTGCCCGGCATCATCACGTCGAGCAGAACCACGGCGACGGACCCGTCCTCGTTCAGGAGGTGCCGGAGCGCCTCGTCGGCGGTACCGGCTCGCAGCAGACGGACGCCCGTCTCGCTCACGAGGGGCGCGAGGGCGGCCTCGAGGGCGACGAGGTTTTCCGGGCGGTCGTCGACGAGGAGGACGGCCGTGCCGGCGGTTTGAAGGACTGGCGTGTGAGGCATCTAGGCGTGCTGTACCGCACCGGTCGGGCCGCGGCGGAATGGAGCGCTCCCTGACGTTGAACAAATCTTACTCGATGCACATCGAGCACGCCGACGGATCGGGCTGCCGCCCGGAGCTGCCGGCGGGGCTCGGCCAGACACACGGCTTTCGACGAAGGGATCCGCCGCGCCGAGTGCGTGGCGGACGAGCCTTCGGACTCACGCGCCGTTCGGGCCTCGCGGGGTACGGCTGGGACCTCAGGTCAGAGCCGCGCGGCCGGTGGCGGCTCGTACCGCCAGTCCGTCGCGTGCTGATACGCCTGCGCGAGCGCCAGCACCTGCGCATCGGCGCCCTTCGGGCCGACGAACTGCACGCCGAGCGGAAGGCCGTCCCCGTCCACGCGCACGGGGATGCTGATCGCCGGCAGCCCGTAATAGTTGCAGAAGAACGTGTTGTCCGGCGACACCGCCATCGCGCCGCGCGCGCGTGCGTCGTCGACCGTCGGCGTGGGTGCCGTCAGCGTCGGGAGGAGGAGCGCGTCCACGTCGGCGAACAGCGTGCCCTCGATCGCCTCGCGATCGCGCTCGATCGTTCGCACGTCGAACCTCGCCGATTCGAACGGCACCCGCGCCTCGCGCCTCTCGATCCCCATCCTCGACAGCGCGCGGGCCACACCCTCGAGCGGCGCCTTCACGTCCCGTGTGCCGGCGCAGTTGGCGACGACGCCGACTCGGCGCACCGCCGGCTCCGAGCGCACCGGATGCGGCGCGGACTCCGGCTGCGTCGGTCGCGCGGCGATCAACGCCTCGTAGACGAGCGCGACGTCGTCGGCGCTGCGCGCCGTGACGCACGGGTGGCTCAGCGCGACGATCGTGGGATCGGCCGGCTCGCCCTCGAGGATTCCCTTCGCGCTCAGCGCGCCGTACGTCGGCTTGAAGCAGACGACGCCGCAGATGGCCGCCGGCAGCCGCCCAGAGCCGACCGCGTCGGTGTCCACCGTCGCGAAGCAGAGACCCGCCGCGACCGCCGCCGCGGATCCGCCCGAGGACCCTCCGGCCACGTGCGTCGCGCTCCACGGATTCACGACCGGCCCGAAGTGGCTCTCGAGCGAGGTGGTGCCCGTGCCGAGCATGTGCATGTTCGTCTTCCCGACGAGCGCCGCCCCCGCCGCGCGAAGGTTCGCGACCAGCTCCGCGTCACGTGCCGGCACCCGGTGCGCGAACTGCGGCGCCCCCGCGGTCGTTCGGATTCCCGCCGTGTCGTAGAAGTCCTTCACCGCGACCGGGATGCCGTGCAACGCGTTGAGCGTCGGGTTCAACGCGTCGATGCGCGCGAGGCAGTGCTCGGCGAGCGCGACCGGCGATACGTCGCCTCGTCGCATGCGGCCGAGGAGCTCGCGGATGGGCGTGAAGGCGAGATCGCTGGGCGTCATGGTTCGGAACGCCCTGGCGGCAGCGCACCCAGCGACTGTTTCCCCTCGATCAGCTGTTCGAGGAAGGCGAGCTTCTCCTCGAGCTCTGCGAGTCGCATTTGTGAGTCGGCGAGCGCCTCTCGCGTGCGCTCGAGCTCCTCGCCCGCCGAGACGGCGGGGTTGGCGTCGGCCTCGAGGTGGGCGCGGAACAGTGCGCCGGGCGACTCCACGTAGAGCTCCACGTACCCGCACGCGCTGCACACCTTCGCCGTGAGATCGACGCGCTCCGGACGCTTGAAGATCAGCGCGTTCGGCCGGCGCAGCACCTCGGCTTGCACCTCGTGGCGCATACCGTCGTCGCCTCGCTCGACGACGCGCACCCGCGGGATGACCTCGTCGGAGCCGCAGCGCGGGCAGACCAGCGGGACGGGCATCCGATGCCTCCGTTCGAGGTCCGAGCCAGCGGAGAGGTCCGACGCGCGAGTGCGGCGTCGCACCACAATGGACGGCCAAGAGTGCGCTCGAGGCGGATACTCTTCAAGAGCTCTGTAACCGGCGATCCTTGCTCGGCGACGGACGCGGCGCATCTTCGAGGAGGAATCCCCCGCTCCGCCGCCCGCGCCCCTCATGCTCGCCCACCTGAATCGGGCCCTCTCCGACCGGTACGTCGTCGAGCGAGAGCTCGGGCGCGGCGGCATGGCAACCGTGTGGCTCGCCACCGAACGGCGCGTGGAGCGGGCGGTGGCGATCAAGGTGCTCCATCCGGCGCTCGCCGGCGCCATCGGCGCGGACCGGTTCGCGCGCGAGGTGAAGCTCACGGCCGGGCTGCAGCATCCGAGCATCGTTCCCGTGCTCGACACCGGCGTCGTCCCGTCCGACGACGGCGGCGCGCCGCTCCCCTGGTACGCCATGCCGTTCATCGAGGGAGAATCGCTCCGCACGCGTCTCGCGCGCGAGGGCCAGCTCGCGATCGAGGAGGCGCTGCGCATCACCGAGCACGTCGCCGGCGCGCTGCAGGTGGCGCACGATCAGGGGATCGTCCATCGCGACATCAAGCCGGAGAACGTCCTGCTGCAGGGCGACAGGGTCTACGTCGTCGACTTCGGCATCGCGAAGGCGCTCGTCGAGACGGGAGGCGACCGGCTCACGAGCACCGGCATCGCGATCGGCACGCCGGCGTACATGAGCCCCGAGCAGGCGTCGGCGGAATCCGTCGACGCGCGCAGCGATCAGTACGCCCTCGCGACGATGTTGTACGAGATGCTCGTCGGCGAGCCGCCCTTCACCGGACACACCGCGCAGGCCGTCATGGCGCGCCGCTTCGCCGAGCCGGCGCGGCCGATCCGCACGGTCCGATCGGCGGTGCCCGAAGGCGCCGAGCGCGCGGTGCTGAAGGCGCTCGAGCGCACGCCGGCGGATCGCTTTCCCGACGTCGCGAGCTTCGCGCGAGCACTCCGCGACACGGCAGGCGCTCCGCTCCGACGGCGACGTCGGCCACGCCTCGCACGTCCGGTCGTTCTCCTCGCCGTCGCGCTCGTCGCGCTCGGGGGCGGCGCCGCGGCGTGGCGGTGGCGCGCGGGAAGAGTGCTCCATGGCGGACCGCGGTCACGCGACAGCGTCGTCGTCGCGCTGTACGAGCGCGGACTCCGCAGCTACGACACGCGCCGCCCCGCCGGCACGCTGGACGCCATCGCGTCGTTCCGCGAAGCGGTACGTCGCGATTCCACCTACGCCGAGGCGTGGACGGGGCTCGCCAAGGCGTACGTGCGGAGCTACGAGCGCGCCTTCCTCCTTCCCGGCGTGACCCCCGACAGCGTGCTGCGCCTCGCCGTCGTCGCCATCGAGCGCGCGAAGGCCACCGGCCCCGAGAACGCGGACACCTATCTCACGAGCGCGATCGTCAGCCGGCAGGTCGACCCGACCGACCGCACCCTCTCCCTCCGCGACGCGCGGCGCGCGACTGCGCTCGACTCCACCGACGCCGTGGCGTGGCACTATCTCGCGCTCACGCTCATGGAGACCGGCGACGTCGACGGCGCGCTCGACGCGTGGCATCGCTCGGTGCGAGCGGACCCCACCTACACGCAGGGCATCGCCTTCCTCGGGATCGCGTTCTACTGGCTCCGCTCGTACGACAGCGCGGCGACGTGGACGGACAGCGCCATCGCCGTCGACCCGAACTACCTCCTCGGCTGGAGCTACGTGGGCGACATCGAGTTGGAGCGCGGGAACCTCGCGCGTGCGGCGGCAGGCTTCGCGGCAGCCACCCGCCTCGCGGCGGAAGTCGAGCGCGTCAACAACATGGCCGGCACCGCGGCGGTCGAGGCGCGCGCGGGACGGATTGCCCGCGCTCGCGATATCCTGCGCGGCGTCGACTCGCTCGCGTCGCGGTACGACCCGGTTCCCCTCCACACGGCCGTCTTCATCGCCGAAGCCCACGCCACCGCCGGCGACGCCGACCGGGCGATGCACTGGCTCGATGCGTACACGCCGAGCGCCGATCTCCACTTCCAGCTCCACCTGCGCTGCGATCCGATGTTCGATCCGATCGCGGGCGATCCGCGGTTTCGCGCGCTACTGCTGCGCGAGCGGCCGCCCGTCGGGCAGGGCTGCCGGCATCGAGAAGCGTCGCGGCAGGGACGCTGACGCCTCACGCGAGCTGCTGGCAGGTCGATGCTTCGAACGTCGGCAGCCTGGAGCCAGGCCTACGTCTCGCCATCAGGGCGCCTGGTCGCAGCGCCGCCGGCGGCTTCTCCCCCTCGATCCGTGATCGGCGCGCCGGGATAGCCGAACGCCACCCCGTCGTCATGGGCACGAGGGATATCAGCCCACGGAAGCGAACGACACGAGGGAGCCGACGGCCGTGACGAGCGGCAGGATCGCGGCGCGCGCGTGCGGCGGATCGCTAGTTGATCGGCAGCCCCCGTACCTTCGGCCAGAACGCCAGGCTCCAGAGCATGACGTGCGCATCCACGCGGAGACTCGCGCTCGCACTCGGCTCTCCGCTCGCGGTGAGCTGCAGCCGATCGTACCTGGCGAGCAGACCGTCGCCGCTGACCACCCACAGCGCTCCCGCGTCATCGAACGCGAGACCGGTCGGTACGCTCACGGAGCGGTTCGACGGCACGAGCACGATGGCGGGCGCTACCGAACCCCCTGCCACGAGTTGCGCCGCGCCGAACGCGACGACGTCGCGCCGCTCGCCGTTGGCGACCCAGAGACGACCGTCGGCGTCGAACGCGAGACCGGCGGGTGCCTGGAGTGTGCTCGCACCGCCCGAGATCACGACGTCGGGCGCCGGCGCGCCCGAGGCGGCGAGCTTCGCTGCACCATACTTCGCGATGCGATTCGCGTTGCCGTCGGACACCCACAGCGCGCCGCTCGCGTCGAAGGCGAGCGCCGTCGGGCGACCGATCCCGGTCAGCGTCACGGAGGGCGCCTGGCGTCCACCCGTCGAGAGTTGCACGGGCTCGTACCGCACGAGGGTGCCGGCGGTCGAGTTGGCGACCCAGAGCCGCTTCTGGCGGTCGAAGGCAAGGCCCGTCGGCGCAGCGAGGGATCCGTTCGCCGGCGCGATCACGTGCGTGGCGATCGCGACGTTCGTCGTCTCCAGCCTGCCGGCGGCGAAGCCGAGCAGCAGCGAGTCGTTCTGGCTCGCGACCCACATCGTGCCCGCGTCGTCGAAGGCGATCGCGTTGAGGGTCCTCAGTGAGGCGCTCGCGGTGGTGACGGTCGTGCCCGCGGCGACGGTGCCGCTCGCGGCGAGCTGCGTCGCGCCGAACCGCAGGAGTGCCGGATCGCTGCCGCTCGCCGTCCACAGACCATCGCGCGGCGTCGTGGACGATGGCGCACCGTCCGGAGGCGGAGGGGGCGTCTGCGAATAGGGGCTGGTGCCGTCGTAGCCGCACGCCACCGTGAAGGCGACGACGGCGAGCAGGATTCGGTGAGCGACGGACGATCTGGTCATCGGATGGTCTCCTGAAGCGACGCGAGCGTCGCGGTGCGTGTTCTGGGTGGCGGTCGGTACGTGTCTCAGCCAACCGTGCATCGCCGCGCTCCGGGAACGCCGTCACTCGAGCCGGGATATCCCGTCGGCGGGGCGCGAGGATCGGTCTCCTTGTGTGCGGACCTGGGCGGCCGTATGCTCGACGGCTGCCTCGGGAAGCAATCGCGATCGAGCGCCGGCATGAATGACCGGCCGTCCGCATCGCATGCTCGACCGGCCGGATCGCGCGCCGGCGGTCGCGCTTCCGCCGAGCAATCGTCAGGAGGACCATCGAATGGATCCGCTGTCCGACGTGCTGCGCGCGGTCAAGCTCAACGGCGCGTACTTCTACCGCGTCGAGGCTGCTCGGCCCTGGTCCGTGCACTCTGCGCCGGCGAGAGAGCTCCTGCCGCGCATCCTCCCCGAGGCCGAGCACCTCATCGCCTACCACATCCTGCTGCGCGGCAGTGCCTGGGCGGGGGTGGACGGCGAGCGACAGGTGCTCATGCAGCCCGGCGACGTCGTGGTCTTCCCGCACGGCGAGGCCACTCTGATGTCGAGCGACGAAGGTCGGAAGACCGGGCCGATCCTCGGCTCCGTGCCCGACCGGTATCCGAACACCGTGCTGCTCGGGCCGACCGAGGGGCGTGACACGGCGTTCGTCTGCGGCTTCATGGGCGTCGACACGCGTCCGTTCAATCCTCTCCTCGCCGCGCTGCCCCCATACATCCATCTCCCTGGCGTCGCGGGCGGCTGGCTGGCCCGATTTCCCGAGCAGGTCGTCGCCGAGTCGCGCGAGGCGCGCGTCGGGAGCGAAAGCGTGCTCACACGGATGGCGGAGCTGATGTTCGTCGAGGTGCTTCGCCGGCACGTCGAGCAGCTCGGCAGTCCCGACAGCGGCTGGTTCGCCGGGCTGACGGATCCGGTCGTCGGTGCCGCGCTCTCGCGGCTGCACGAGCGTCCGGAGTACGACTGGACGCTGGCGGAGCTCGCGCGCGCCACCGCGGCGTCGCGCACGGTGCTCGTCGAGCGGTTCACGCGCCTCGTCGGCATGCCGCCGATGCTCTATCTCACGCGCTGGCGGCTGCAGCTCGCCGCCGACCGGCTCTCGCGCAGCGGTTCGAAGGTCGCGGTGATCGGCGCACAGGTCGGCTACGCCTCCGAGGCGGCGTTCAGTCGCGCCTTCAAGCGCGAGACGGGCATGTCGCCGGCAACGTGGCGCCGCGCGGGGCGCGCCACGGACTGAACGCGCCGCCGCGCGCGGACGTCGCGACGCGGCACCTCATCGACGAACGGGACGCGCGAGCAAGCGACGCGGACGCACGGCCATTCATCCGCGCATCCGTCGCGGGTTGATTGCGTCCTCCGATACGTCGGCTCGTTCGCGCCGTTGCACCGGCCGCGCGACCGGCAACCACGTCATCTCCGATGAGGACACCATGAGATTCCAACTCGCCCGCGGCGCGCTCGTCGCAGCCGTCACGCTCGCGGGTGCGTGCGGTGAGGCCAGGAGCGCTTCGACCGCCCCCACCACGTCCGCCTCCCTCGCTCGCTCCGCATCGTCCGGTGCGCGCCAGGGATTCAGCGTGCACGGCACCGCGTCCGGCTTTCCGACTGGCGCGGTGTTTCTCACCGGTGGCGGCAGCTACGACCTCGCCTCCGCCTCCAACGTGATCCCCGGCCGCACGCGCGCCGCCGCGAACGGCGGCTTCCGCTGCACCGATCCCGTCGCACAGGGTCCGTTCGGCGGATGCGCCGCCGGCGAGGGCGTGCGCTGGGACACCGTGCAACTCCTCGCGTCCGCCTCCTTCAAGTGCAGCGCTTCGGACGCACCGAAGCTCGCCGTCACGAGTTCCGACCGCGTCGTGCTCCTCGCCGACTTCTACCGCGCCGGCGATGGCGTCGACGAGTCGTTCACGGCGCAGATGATCGTGTCCGAGACCGACCTCGCGCCGAACGTCGACGGGGTGCAGACGCTGTGGATCCAGGGCGTGGGCTGCGGCGATGCGGTCGCGCACTTCGCCGATTGACCGTACCGGCGCGGCCGCACGGAGACACGCTCCGCGCGCGCCCGACCGGATGCTTCGACCAACCGATCATCCAGGAAGAATCACCATGAAGCTCCTCTCGAGAATCACCGTCGCCGCGGCGCTCGTCGCGGTGGCATGGGCCGTCGCGTGCAGCAATGCCAAGCAGAGCGGTCCGACCGAGCCGGCCGCGCCCCCCACGCCCGCCGCGGTGGAAGCGCTGCGCGCGACGCTCGCTCCCTACGCGAGCCTCAAGCTCGCCAAGGACGCCGGGTACGACACGCAGATCACCGACTGCATGTCCAACGGCGACGTCGGCGCCATGGGAGAGCACTTCGGAAAGCTCGCGCTCATCGATGGCGAGCTCGATGCGAACGTGCCCGAGGTATTGATCTACGAGCCCGGGGTCAGCGGCGCGCTCAGCCTCGTCGGGGTCGAGTTCGTCGTGCCCTTCGCGCTCGTGCCGAAGAGCGCGCAGCCGCCCACGCTGTTCGGGCAGGCCTTCACGCTCGACGACGTGTTCGGGTTGTGGACGCTGCACGTCTGGACGCACCGCGCCAATCCCAGCGGGCTGTTCGCCCAGTGGAACCCGCGCGTGCACTGCTGATCGCGCGACCGGCGCGGGGCACGCACGCGCGGCGCTCTCTCGCCATCACGTCTCCGGATGGAGCTCGCGCCGCCGAGGCGCGAGCCCATCCACTCATCGCATCTCAGGAGCTACGACCATGTCGAACACCGCATCCCGTCACGGAACCACGTACGATCCGGGCACGGAACCACTCGGCCGCGCGGACCGCGCGCGCAGCCGGCTTCTCGCGGAGCGGCTCGAGCGCGGCGCCGCCGCCCTCGCGCGGACATTGACGGACGACGAGTGGGAGACTCGCGTGCCGAAGGACGGACGCCGCATCGGCGTCATCGTCCATCACGTCGCGTCCATGTATCCCCTCGAGATCGAGCTCGCGTTCACCCTCGCGGCGGGCAAGCCGGTAACCGGCGTCACCCTCGACGACGTACACGTCCTCAACGGCAACCACGCCGCCGCGCACGACACGGTGACGAAGGAGGAGACGCTCGAGCTGCTGGAGCGGAACAGCGCGGCCGCGGCAGCGGCCGTGCGCACGCTCAGCGATGCGGAGCTCGACCGCGCCTTCCCCGTGTCGCTCAACGCCGACGCACCGCTCACCTGCCAGTTCTTCATCGAAGACCACGCGCTGCGGCACAGCTACCACCACCTCGCACGCATCCGCGCCACGCTGGAAGCGCGGGAGACCGGACCTCGCGCCGCGCTCGATTGAGATGGGACAGGCGTCGCGCCGAGCCACCGGCATCGCGCGGAGTGGCAGGCGCGCACGCTCAATCGGTCTTCCTCGGGGTGACCCGCTCGCTCACACCGTGCAGCCGCTCGTGACGCGCCCGAGCACCTCCCGCACCGCCGCGGTGTCGAACGGCTTCGTGAGCCGCTCGCAGAACCCGAAGCGCGTGTACTCCCGCATCACGTCGTCGTCGCTGTACCCGCTCATCACGATGGCCCGCACCGCGGGATCGCGGGCGAGCAGCTCGCGCACGGCCTCCTTGCCCCCCATCCTCCCGCGCACGGTGAGGTCGAGGAGCACGGCATCGAACGATCGTCCCTCCGAGCGTGCCCGCTCGTACGCCTCCACCGCCTCGCAGCCGTCGGCGACGAGCTCCGTGTCGTACCCGAGCCGGCGCAGCAGCACGGCGCAGGTGCGCAGCACCATCGGCTCGTCGTCCATCACCAGCACGCGCGCCGTGCCGCTCGCGTGCGAGGTGGCCACCACGCCGTCGCCCGCGGCGTGCGGCGTCTCGTCGCAGGCCGGGAGCAGCACGAGGAACGAGGTGCCGCGGCCGAGCTCCGACTCCACGGCGATCGCGCCCCCGTGACGCTGAACCACCGAGTGACAGATCGTCAGCCCGAGCCCCATCCCCTTCTGCGGGCCGCGCATCTTCGTCGAGAAGTACGGGTCGAACAGGCGCGGCAGCACGTCGGGCGCGATCCCCGGTCCCTCGTCCGCCACGACGATCTCCACGTACCGGCCCGCGCGGAGGCCGTGCGCGTTGCCGTCCGAGAGCACGGCGTTGCCGGCGCGGATCGACACCGTCCCGCCGTCGCTCATCGCCTCGCGGGCGTTGAGCACGAGGTTGCGCACCACCTGCCCGATCTGGCCGACGTCCACCTCGGCGGGCCACAGCTCCTCGGGGATGGAGAGCTCGGCGCGATGTGACGACCCGCTCAGCGCGAGCGGTACAGACTCGCGCAGCAGAGAGGACAGGACGGTGGGCTCCCGCAGCGCCGTGCCGCCGCGCGCGAAGGTGATGAGCTGCTGGGTCAACACCTGGGCCGCGAGGGCGCCCTGACGGATCGTCGCCAGCGACTCGGCCGTCTCCGCCGGCGTCGTTCCGGGTTCGGCCGCCATCTCCGCGTGCAGCAGGATGCTCGTCAGCAGGTTGTTGAAGTCGTGCGCGATCCCGCCTGCCAGAATCCCCGTCGACTCAAGCTTGCCGAGGACGAGGCGGTCGTGCTCCGCCGACTTGCGCTCCGTCACGTCGCGCGCGATGCCGATGATGTCCGCGTCGACGAACGGCAGCAGCCGCACCTCGAAGGTGAGCTGGCCGCGCTCCGTGGCCTGCTCGAACTCGAACGACACCGACGCTCGCGTCGTGCGTACGCGCTCGATGCTGCGGCGGAACTCCTCGGCGACGCCCGTCTCGCCCGACGCGAGCGCGAGGAGCGCCGGATGGCTGGTGACGGTGCTCCCCTGCATCACGCCGCTCACCCCGTCGTCGGCACGAACGCGGAAGAGCAGGTCGGGGAGCACGTGAAGGACGCCGCGCAGCTCGGCGTTGGCCGTGTGGAGCTCCTCCGAGCTGAGCGAGAGCGCGCGCTCGACCAGCCGGCGCGCCGCGTCCATCTCCGAATACGCGTCGCTGACGGTGCGCAGGAAGGGCTCCCACCCGTCCGGCGGCGGAACGTCGCGCCCGATATGTCGCTGCCACTGCCGGCGGAGCAGGGCGTGGAGTCCGTGCATGACTGCGCTCGCGGTGCGGGCCGGCGGCGGCCCGGAGGAATGCTAGACTTCGGCGAGGTTCGTGATCGTCATCGTCTCGTTGTGGAGCTCCGTTCCAACCCCCACGTGCGGCGGGGCGATCTCCCCGTACGAGTAGAACCCGGCCAGCGTCGTGGATGCACCGAGCGCACTGCGCACCGCCTCGATCTCCTCGTCGACCCGCTGCTTCAACACGGTGCGTCGCGCGTTGCAGCTCACGATCAGCGAAAGCTCCGGCGCCACGTCGGCGAAGCCGGCGAGACTCCGGGTCGCCGCCTCGGCCGACCCGTCGATCAGGTCTTCGATGTGGCCGACCATGAAGCGCGCCGTCGCGCCCTCCGGCACGTCGCCGGCGAAGCTGATGCTCTGCGCGTCCTCGTCCACCGCGAGCAGCGAGCGCAGGACGCGGCCGTCACCCGCGTCGCCGGTGCGCAGCTCGAGCGGGAACGACAGTCCCGTCGCGGGCAGGCCGATCGAGTGCTCGCCGAGATACTTCTTGTACAGCGCGAGCGCCGGCCGGCCGTCGAACTCGTAGAGCACCCTGCCACGCGACTTCGTGATCAGGCGATCGGGCCCGAACGGTCCCCACCCTCCGGTGACCGACACGCCGATCCGCAGCCGCTCGCCGTAGAAGCCGATCGCCACGACGGTGTCGCGCTCCGGCACGCCCGACGACCACACGTGGCTCACCTCGAACCGGTTGGCATCCGCCGCGAAGCCTCCGGAGACGGAGACCCCAGGCGGCAGCGCCTGGTCGATGCCGCGAACCATCGCGCTGCTGTCCACCTGCAGTCCTTCCGACAGCACGAACACGTGCCGCAGTCCGCGCGGGTCGAGCCGGCGCACCACCTCATGCCCGGCGGCGAAGCTGCCGTCCTCGCCGATCGTCACGCGCGACGTCTCGACTCGGCTGTGCTCGAAGGACACGAGCGTGAGGGCGAGCGTATCGTCGCCGACTTGCTCGCCGAGGATCTCCCCCCCCGTGCTGCACCCGACCAGTTGCGCCTTCGGGAAGGTGCGATGCACGAGCGGCGCGCACCGTGACGACTCCACGAGCGACGCGCGCCCGAAGAGCAGCGCGAGCTGCGCCGAGGCGCCGAGCGACGAACGCTCCGGCGGCCGGTCCCAGCCGCGCGCGGGCGTCCATTGATACTGTTCCAGCTTCATGGGAGGGTGTGGCGGCGGGAGGGTCGCAGGCGCCGAGATCGCGCCTCGGTACTCGAGCGTACACACTCGAGTATCGGCCGATCAGCTCACGGAATTGAGCCCGTCCCCCCGGGTCTCGATGCGGACGGTGCCCACCGGGGTGACGAGGCGCGCGGAGGAGATCGTCTCGCAGGATCCGTAGTCCGCATCGATGCGCAGTGCTCGACCGCTCCAATCGCCGCTCGCCCACGGCGCGGCGATCATCGATTCGCCGACGGAGGGGAAGCGCCGGACGCGTACCTCGCGCGTGCCCGACTCGAGTGAGGTGAATGCGGCCCACTG
>Ga0310811_10009113_pt1 | contig 12799 bp, 11 predicted proteins | sample YCmetagenome_FD_207642 | JGI IMG/M metagenome (GOLD analysis project Ga0310811, IMG submission 207642) | Soil microbial communities from experimental microcosm in Duke University, North Carolina, United States - YC | ecosystem: Engineered > Artificial ecosystem > Soil microcosm > Unclassified ...
TCCTGCCCGAGCTCTACGAGTCCGACAAGTGCGCCACGTTCGCCGAGAACTTTCGCTATCGCGGCTAGATCAATCGGTCAGATCATCGTCGGACGAGACCAACCCGGCGCCTTGCAGGACCGCGATCAGTGTCTGCGCGTCCTCGAGCGCTCGTGCTCGCGACGCATCGAACTTCGATAGCAATGCATTTGCAAGCTCGTCAGGCGTCCGCGCGGGGAGCGTAAACCAGACCCGACCCCAGGTCGGGTTCAACGAGTGGATCTCTCCATCGCGCGGACCGGGGAGCGCGTGATCGTTCTCGAGATCCCTGACGATAGCGTTGGCGACCGCGCTGTGAGTCACGTCGACACCTCGCCTGAGAACTATCTTCTCGATGGATGGCCGTACGAGCGACGAAACAGGAGGACAGACGATAGTCTCGTCGCTCTGCTCAAGGCATTGGCCTTTTGACCCACGAAAGAGTTTTCGTTCGTTGCGTCGCGTTCGACACGACTCGTGCGCGCTTGTTGCGTAGGCACGTGGCAATGTTCAACGCTCGTCGGACAATTCCGTTGTTGGCCGCGCTGGCTGTTGTCACGCGCGTCGCGCACGGCCAGCAACTCGGCTACAAGTTGCTAGGCAGTGCCGGGATCGATGCCGGAGTTCAGTCGCCGCCGGGGCTGTACGTGATCGCTCAGGGGCTTCGTTACGACGCGGACCAGATTCGCGATAAGAACGGCAACATTCTTCCGATCGCCGGACTCGACATCGACGCGGGCGGAATCTCGTTCGGTGCGAGCTATACCGTGCTGACGTCGCGCAAAATGTACGTCACTGGTGCACTGGGTCTACCCGCCGCAAAGATCAACATCACTAGCGATCAGCCAGCGGCCTCGCTCAATGGCATCGGTTTCAGCGACATCTTTCTGCAGCCGCTCAAGCTCGGGTGGCGGAAGGATCGCTTCGATGTGGTGAGCGCGTACATGATCTACGTCCCATCCGGCAAGTTCGAGCCACGACGCGGAGGTGTCGGCCGCGGCTATTGGACGCACGAATTCTCCGCGGGCGGCGCGATGTACTTCGATTCGACGCGGACCAGCCGAGTCTCGGCGCTGGCGAGCTACGATTTCAATACTCGAAAGCGCGACATCGACATACGCCGTGGCAACATGTTCCAGATTCAGGGCGGTGCGGGCCTTGGCGTCGCGAAGGGCGTGACCGTTGGTGTTGCCGGGTACGCGCTATGGCAGGCGACACGCGATCGCGGCGCCGATATTCCGCCGGCGCTTCAAGGGCAATGGTCGCGTGTCTACGCGCTCGGGCCTGAAGTCGACGTCATGATCCCGAAGCTGAAGATGCACGCCGACGTTCGGATCGAGCGCGAATTCGGCGTCAAATCGCGGCCCAAGGGGCAGGTGATCTCCGTCGGGCTGGCGTACTTGGCGTGGCGCAAAGCGCCTATGGGCCCGCAGGCGCACTAAGACGCATTCCCGGTTGTTAACGGCCCCGCGCGGTCGACGTCGAACGCGTAAAGCCACCACATCCGGAGGAACGATGAAAACGCTTCTGTTGGGTCTTGGGATCGCCGGTTCACTCGCCTTTACACCAGCCGTCGTCGAGCCGCACCCGCATATCCGTGCATCCGTCGTCGAGCTCCAGGCCGCGAAGCGCGAGCTGCAGACAGCAGCGCACGACTTTGGCGGACATCGCGTCGACGCCATTCGCGCGATCGACGTGGCGCTCAAGCAGCTCCGGCTGGCGCAGCAGTTCGACAAGTAGTCCGTTCGCGCTTCGAACGGCGCGTCACACTCCACGAACGTAGGTTGCGCCGAGGTACTCTCGCCGAAAGGCTTCATGCCGCTCCGCGATGCTCGGCGCACCCAGTTCGTAGGTCGTTCCGCTCGTGCACCAGGTGACGTGATGCGCGGCATGTAGCAGCGTCGGCACCTCGTGTCCCGTGATGACGACGGCGATGCCCTCCGCCGAAAGCTCGAGAAATGCGCGCGTCAGCGCTTCGGCGTCTCGCGGCGCAACGCCCCTGTAGGGTTCGTCGGCGAGAAGGCAGCGCGGTCGTCGGACGAACACGGCGGCCAGCTCCGCTCGCCGCAGCTCGCCACCGGAAAGCGTGTATGGTCGCCGGTCGATGCGGCCGGCGACACCCATTCGCTCAACCGCCGCATCCACGTCTCCACCATCGAACTGTGCGCGGATCATCTCGAGCTGATGCCGAACCGTGAAGGCCGTCGAGAAGAGATCGTGATCCGGGAGGTAGAACAGGCCGGCGGCCGCTACCCGCGAGAGTCTTACCGTCAGGTAGGATTCGCCGGCGAAATGAACGCTTCCGCTGTCGGGTGCCACTTGACCGGCGCCGATCTTGAGCAGGGTCGACTTGCCCGCGCCATTCCGGCCTAAAAGCACCCTGATCTCTCCTTCGACCGCTCGCAATGACGCGGACGATAGGACCCGCTTTTCGGCGAACGATTTCGCGACGCAGTCGACGGTGAGGATGGGCGTCATGCCACGAACGACGCCATGGCGTGAATCAGTGCCTCGCCGATGATGGCTGGCGTGCCCAGGAACAGTCCGAGCAGGGCGGGGTGAATTCCGAGATTCTCCACGAAAACCAGTTCGTGCTGCCGGCGCGCATCGATGAAAGCAACGGTGAGCGTGATTGCGATCAGCGCGAGTGTCGCCGCGAACGGCAGTCGGAGCGGAGCGGCGCCGGCGAAGAGCAACACCAGGGATACGGCGGCGCGCACACCCAGCCACAGGCGAGCGCCGCGCCAGGCGTACGCGCGCGCGACCATCCATCCGCGGCGACCGCCTGTGGCTAGGCGCGTTTGCCCGCTCCGAGATACTCGGTCGGCAGTTGATGCTCGACGACCTCGCGTCCGGACAGCGACACACGGTATGCCTTGGATGCGGGTCGCGAGCTCACGATGCGATGCAGTCGCCGCCCCACGAAATGCAAGGCCGCACCGTCGTCGGCGGCATAGCCGGCTGGCAGACGCTTGTGTTGCACCATGCTGTGATAGGCCGGCCGACGCGCCGCTTCTCCGTCGTAGTGTGGACAATGGCTGCCGCGCAACCATCCCAGGGCGACAATGGGCTGCAGCGTCGGGCCAAGCGAGTCGCTGACACCTGATTCGAACCAGCATAGGGACCCGGCGCTGAGACCGCACATCACCGCGCCGCGCTGCCAGGCACGCTTGAGCATCTTGTCGAGCCTCCATTCACGCCAGAGCAGGAGCAGATTGCGCGTACTCCCGCCGCCCACGTAGAACACATGTTGCCGCGCCACGAGTGCCTCGATGTCAGACGGCGGCGTATTGAAGAGCACCAAGTGTGTCGGCTCGCAGCGCTGTTGACTGAACGCCGCGTAGAACTTCTCGACGTAGCTGGCCGCGTCACCACTCGCCGTCCCGAGAAAGCAGATACGAGGCTTCGAGCTCCTGGCCTGGCTCAAGATATAGTCGTCGAGCAGCGTGTTCTCCGGCTCCATGGAGAACCCGCCGCCACCCATGGCGATGATCTGGCCGCTCGTCGATGCTGCAGATGGTGTCATGATGGATTGCTAAAGTGTGTACCGCGTGCCGCTACCTGGTCGGGCCAGGCGAGTAGCTGACTTTCACGCGTGCCGGAAACGCCGACACGATGTCCGACGTCACGTTCGACATGCCGCCCAGTATGACTTCGCGCAAGTTAGGTAGCCAGGCGAGCGTCGCAACGCCGGCATTCGTCAGACCGGCGCACGCCGAGAACTCGACATTCTCCAGCGATATGACGGTGCTCAGCAGTTCGGGTGTCCGGTCGGTGACCTTGTTGTAGCTGGCGAAATACTTTTTGAGACTTGGCATCGTCGCGATATGTTCCGTCGCCCCATCGCCCGTGTCGCGACAGTACATGAGTGTCAACACCTCGAGGTCGCGACACTTCGCGATGTGCCGGTAGCCGGCATCCGGGACATCCATCGGCATCAGGTGCCGCAGGGCCGGGAAGCTCGGGAATGCGGCCAGTGCGCTGTCGTCGACGTTCAGGCAGCTGACACCGAGGGTCTTCAGCTTCGGCATGTTCGCCAGCGCGACGAAGCCGCGTGCACGAAGGTTGTGGCATCGGCGCCCCCAGATGTTCTCGATCGACTGTGACTTGCTCAGCGCGACAAAGCCGTCGTCGCCGGAAACGGTGTCCTGAATCATCAGAAACCGAAGCTTCTTCATCGCCGCGATGTACGGCATCGCGGCATCCGTCGCGTCGAATGCCAGCGAGCCGAGGCGGGGCAGGTCGACGAGAGGCGCCAGCCCGTCGGCCGAGATCGCGAGTTTACTATCGTCGACATTCAGCCCGAAGAGTCCATCGAGCGACGCGAGCTCGGCGAGCCCGACGTTCGTGAAAACGCCGCGAAGCAGGAGCGAGTTTGGCTCCGGCTCATAGGTGTTCGCGCCGGTCTGCTCTTCGCCTCCGTGCCACGTTCGGAAGATCGGAAACTCCCGAAAGAGCGCCAGCCCGGCGTCGGTGAGCTGAACGCCGCTCTTGAAGTGGCGCAGGGTTCCGCTTCGGGCCAGCGCTCGCACGGCGCCGTCGCCGGTGCTCGTCTGCATGAGGTCCACCCGCTCGAGCCGCGGACAATGCCCCAGGTGGGCCGCTCCCTCGTCCGTCACGCCTGTCCACGACAGGGAGACCGATCTCAGTTCCGGAAGCTGCGAGAGCACGGCGAGTCCGCGATCGGAGACGCGACATCCGCCCAGGTCGAGGTGTCGCAGTCGTTGGAGTCTCGCGAGGTGTTGCAGCCCGTCATCCGTGATCGCCGTCGAGCCATTGAGCTTGAGTGAGGTCAGCCCCTCGATTCGCGAGATGCGCTCGAGGAGGTCGTCGGTAGCCTGACCGTTGGCATCGAACCCCGCCGTCTCTCGTTCGCGGAGGAGTCCGAGCGCGACGTTCCAGTCGCGAATGTGCACGGAGTCGCGCTTTGCTCCTCTGGCGTCGGTCGAAAAAACGGCCACCGGTCGCACGATCGCCGCATCATCCGCCTTCCTCGACTCGAGGAATTCGGCCAGCTCCTGCCACGTCGGGAAACCGTGGGCGCGTGCGGTGAGCAAACGCGCATCGTCGATCGTGATCTCCGGCTGCGTGCCATCGTCGGCGGGACGTTTGCCGAGGTCGAGTTGCACGTACGTGCGCATTCCCTCCCACGAGCGCATGTGGCCAAAGTTCGTCCATACGCTCTGCATTGCCGGCGGGCTTCCCGTTCGATACGCCTCGACGAGATCAGCGGCGATTCGATCGAAATGTTCGAGCGTGAGCGCCGAGTCGTGAGTGCCGCCAGTCAGCGCCGCCTTGAGTGCACTCCAACCGGCAAAGCCGCGCTCTCGCGCGAGCGCGAGTTGCACGTGGCGAAGTGAGGGGACAGCTGGTGCGTCTGAAACGACTCGTTCGAGCCGCGCGCGGGCTTCGCCGACTCCATCACGGAGTGCCTTGAGCCACCGCTTCGCCTCCCTCTTTGCATTCTCGAGGGCGGACGTGTGTCGCCTGGACATGACCATTCTCCCGTTGACGCCTGGAGTCCGCTGAGCACAGGCCGGAAGAAGGTTCGATGGACTACGCAGAACGAACCGGATTGGGTGGGAGTGATCCTCCCTTGCCGCGGACAGGTGGCGCCCCAACGGCGCGCTGCGTGAGGAATACGCAGCGCCATTTGTGGTGTCAAGCGCGACCTAGGGCTTTGCCGCCGCGCTCGCCGGTCGATATGGTCCGTACACGGCGTCGCGAAATCCCTTGTGCAGTCCGATGTTGTCGAACGGCATCAGTTGCACGAACAGCACGGCCGCGAGTTGATTCGCCGGATCGACCCAGAACAGCGTGCTCGCCGCGCCGTCCCAGAAGAACTCTCCGACGATTCCGTGATTCTCCTCGGCGGACGACGTCGGCCGCGTGCGAACGGCGAAGTCGATCCCGAATCCCACCTGGCCTTTGCTCGGAAGCCATGAGCGTTCTGTGATGCTGTCCGATAGGTGGCTCGTCGCCATCAGCTTCACCGTTTCCGGCTTGAGCACGCGCACGCCATCGAGCGTGCCGCCGGCGAGCAGCATGCGCGCGAAGCGCATGTAGTCGTCGAGCGTCGACGTCAAACCGTAGCTGCCCGGCGTCAGGGGCCAGTGGTTCGTGTTGAAGGCCCACGCACTCGCCGACGAATCCTGGGAGAGTACGCCCACGTCGCTGCGATGATACATCGCGGCGAGGCGGCCTCGGTCGCGGTCTGGCACGAAGTAGCGCGTCTCACGCATTCGCAGTGGGGCGAGCACATGCTGCTCCACGTACTCGCCGAACTTCTGCCCGGACAACCGCTCGACGAGAAATGCCTGCACGTCGACCGATGGACCGTATGCCCATTTCTCGCCCGGATGAAACCACAACGGAACTGTGCCGAGCTTCTGCGCCATCTGCGCGAGGGTATTCGATCGATTCAGCGGATCCGCGGCCTGCAAGAGCGGCCCGACGCCCGGATTGTCGCCGCCCGTCCCGAAGCCGGCGGTGTGCCGCGTGATGTCACGTATCGTGATCGGCCGATGTGGCTTCTCGAGCCTTGGCCTTCCCGCCGAGTCGGCGCCGGCGTAGACCATCATGTTGGCGAACTCCGGTGCGTATTTCGCCAACGGATCGTCGAGCTTGAGCTTTCCCTGCTCGTAGAGGGTCATCAGCGCGACGCCGGTAATCGGCTTCGTCATCGAGAAGATCTGTACGATCGCATCGCGCGACATCCGACGACCCGCTGCGCGGTCTGCCATCCCGAACGCGCCGAAGTACGCTTCGCTTCCCTTTTCGTAGACGAGGGCAGACACGCCGGCGATCTTGCCGGACTCCGTGAAGTCCTTGAGCGTCGAGTCGAGCCGCGCCCGTGCGGCCGATGTGATGATCCGCACACGGTCCCCCTGCGTCGCGATCTGGCCGCGGGCCTCGGCGCTTCCACTAAGAATTTCGGCGAGCGCGACCGTGCTCACGAAAAAGAAGCGGGACCACGTTCGAAAGTGAAGCATCGGATCTCCCCGTTTTGCCATCGCGATCTGTCGGACTATCACGCCAAGACGCCGTGTCGTCAACACGGAAAAACAGGTGTGCTGAATTTCCAACCCTTCTCCAACATGTGGTGTCAAACCGGCCGTCACCCGACCGGATGCCCCTCATGTTGCCCGTTGTCGCGCTCCTCCTCGCCACGAACACGACGTTCCAGGAAATCACCCTGCCGGAACCGCGCATGCCGAGCGTGTCGGTCACCGCGATTGCGGCCCGCGCCGCTCGCGCGCCCGTCATCGACGGTCGCGACGACGACGCGATCTGGCTCACCGCCGCGCGAGTGTCCGACTTCAAGCAGTTCCAGCCGCACATCGACGTGGACCCGTCGTTCCGCACGGAATTTCGGGTCGCCTACGACGATCGGAATCTCTACGTCTTCACGCGAATGTACGACCCGCATCCCGACAGCATCATGCACGCGCTCACGAGGCGCGACGTCCGGGGGTCGTCGGATCAGATCAAGCTGCTGATCGATTCATATAACGACAAGCGCAGCGGCTACGAGTTTGCCGTCAACCCTGACGGGGTGAAGCGCGACTACTCGATGAGCAATGACGGTGGCGAGGACGATTCGTGGGACGGCATCTGGGACGTCGCCACTCGCGTCGATTCGATCGGCTGGACCGCCGAGTTTCGCATACCGCTTTCGCAGCTGCGCTACGCGAAGTCCGAGTCGAACGTCTTCGGCTTCGGCGTCTGGCGCGACATCGAGCGACTCAACGAGCGCGAGGCCTGGCCACGCTACCAGCCCACGCGTAACGGCCTATCGTCGCAGCTCGGCGTGCTCACGGGCCTCATCGGCATCACCGCCGGCCGTCGGATGGAGGTGACGCCGTACGTCGTCACCAAGAACGTCGGGCGCGCCTTGCCCACCTCGGGCTACGCACGCGATCAGAAGATTGCCGCTGGTGGCGACATCAAGCTCGGCATCACTCCCAACGCGACACTCGACGCGACGGTCAATCCGGATTTCGGTCAGGTCGAAGCCGATCCCTCCGTCGTCAACCTCACGGCATTCGAGACATTCTTCGCCGAACATCGACCGTTCTTCGTCGAAGGCACCGGCCTGTACCAATTCCAGCTCAACTGCTACATCGTCGTCGATTGTAGCACGAACGAAGGCCTGTTCTATTCGCGCCGCATCGGCCGGTCGCCGACGTTGCGCGGCGACTACGGCGACGCCACGACCCCGAATGCGACACCGATCGCCGCGGCAACCAAGCTCACGGGGCGGAGTGCAAATGGATTGTCCTTTGGTGTGCTCGACGCGGTGACGGAGCGCGTCACTGGCGTGAACGACGCGACCGTCGAGCCGCTCACCAACTACGGAGTTCTCCGTGCGCAGCAGGATCTGCGCGGCGGTGAAGCAGGCATCAGTGTCATTGCGACGGCGGTCAATCGTTCGCTCGACGACCTCACGGCGTCCGTGCTCCATCGCGGTGCCTACACGACCGGTGCGACCTTCCGCAATCGCTTCGCCGGCGGAAAGTACGAGCTGGCGGGACAGTTCGCCGGCTCCTACGTCACCGGCACGCCGGCGGCGCTACTGCTCACGCAGACGAGCTCCGTCCACTACTTCCAGCAGCCCGGCGACGATTCGCACGTCGACTCGACCCGCACGTCACTTGGCGGACACTCGGAGCAGATCAAGTTCGGCAAGTACGGCGGCGGCGTCACCCGTTTCGAGACGAGCCTCCTTCGTCAATCCGCCGGCTTCGAGGTGAACGACCTCGGATACCTTCGACGCGCCGACATCGTCGATTGGAGCACGTGGGCCGCGCTGTCGTTCCGGAATGCTCGCGGCATCTACAACTGGGCGCAGATCAACGGCAATCACTGGGAGCAGTGGAACACGTCGGGAACGCGACTCGAGAACGCGTTCAACTTCAACGGACACCTCGGGCTCAAGACCAACTGGGACGTGCACATGGGCGGGACGCTCGCACACCTCACGCCGAGCTACTGCGATCGCTGCACGCGTGGCGGCCCAGTCCTTCGTCAGTCGCGGGCCTACTACCCGTGGGGAGGATTCAATTCCGACAGCCGCAAGCCGGTGTCATTCGGCATGTGGACGAACCTGTGGTTCGCCGATGAAGGCAAGTCGCACGGCGGGTCATACAGCCCGTACGTCAGCTTCCGCGTGTCGTCGCGCCTGTCGATCAACGTTGGCCCGAACTTCTCGCGCGACCACAACAATACGCAGTGGCTCGACAACTTCACCGACAGTGTGACGAGCAAGGTGCATTACAGCTTCGCGCATCTCGAGCAGCGTACCGTTTCGATGAGCACGCGGCTCACCTACACGATGACGCCGACGCTGACGTTCGAATTCTATGGTCAGCCCTTCGTCTCGACCGGCGAATACTCGAACGTGCGCGAGGTCAGCAACGCCTCGGCTGATTCGTATGCGGCGCGCTTCCAGCCGTACACGGCCCCCGCGGGGACTGACATGTCGTTCAAGTACACCCAGCTCCGAACGAACTCAGTGGTGCGCTGGGAATTCCGGCCCGGTTCGACCCTGTTCGTGGTCTGGGCGCACGGGCGCGACGACTCGAGCACCGACAAGATGAACCAGTCGTGGTCGCAGGACTATCGGGATCTGTTCAAGCTGCATCCCGACAACACGTTCCTCGTCAAGTTCGCGTACTGGCTCAACCGATAGTCTGGGCCGCGGCGCACTACATGTGGTGGTGCGCCGCTACTCCAGTAGCCTGATCGAGCTCGAGGTCGAATCGCGCTTTCATCTCCGGTGTCGGCGCGATACGTCGATATTCGGCGGCGAGGGCGGTCCATTCGTCGGCGATCTTTTTGCGCGCTGCCTGCGCCTTCGACGCGTCGTTCGCCCGCTCGGCGTCTCGAAGCTGTGCGACGAGAGTGCGGAGCGTTGCCCGATGCTCGGCGAGCGTGTTCTTTGCTCCGGTCCGCTCCGCGAAAATCGTGATCCTGTGCGCAGCGACGAGCCGTGCCCCGTAGCTCTCTCCGAGCGCGACGGCAAACAGGCGCTCGTCATGCGCGGCGCGTGCCGGCGGCTTCAGGCCCGTGGCGATGTACGGCAGCGCCGGATTGTCGTGCGCGAATGGTCCGTCGGGATTCGGCACGGTCCAGGTATGCACCATCGCGATCTGATTCGGGTTCGCGATGCCGCCTCGCTCCTTGCAGTCGTCGGGGCCGTCGGCGAGCACGTTGCCTTCGCCCTGGATGTTGCGGCAGAAGATGTGGCTGTGCCACTCGGCGGCTACGCCCGACAGATCAGCCGGCAGCGTCGTGTCGACCGGAACTCGCCTGCTGTACGCCACGCCGATCGGAATGAGCGAGTCTCCCACCGGCAGATACATGAAGAAGTTCGGTTCCGTCAGCGACACCGGCGGATTGGCCGCGAAGCGACGCACTTGCAGCCAGTGTTGGCCTTGAAAGGGCGTGAGATCCTTGACACCGCCACCGAATCCAATCGCGAAGTACCCCGCTTTGTGAAGCGACGTCGAATCCCTGAGGCGAGTGATCGCGGTCGTCGCGGTCGAGACGATGCTCGTCACCGTCTGCTGCGCGCTTGCTCGAGCAGCAAAGACGGTGGTTACGACGACGAGTGCAGCGCGACGGGAGACCTGCAGAGAAGTGCGCATGGTTGTTTCCGGTGACAGGGCCGCGAAGCCCGGATCCGTCGTACACCGACCAGCGAGCTACTGTTTCGATTTCGGGTACATCGTAACCTGAGCGAATTCAGCGGTCGAGAGGTAGCGGGCGCACGCCGCGCGCAGGGTCGCTTGCGACAAAAGTTTTGCGTCGGCCTGGTGCTGGGGAATGGTTCCGCGCCGTGGGATCAGTCGATCACGGTCTTCGCGGCGCGTGCCTGAGACGCCGTCGCCTTGTCCGCGGTAGATGGATTCGCGGGATACCTCGTGCCGTCGAACGGTAGGAACACATCGCCTCGGCCCTTCGAGCTCACGACAAGTGTGCGCCAGCCGTTCGATTTCGCCGCCGAGACGCGAATTGGTTCACTCGTGTCGTTGCTGGCCGACACGAACTCGAATCCGGCCGTCGTTCCACGAAACACGAGCATCGTGCACCCGCCGGTCCGACACCAGTCCGAACCGGTCAACAGCACGATCGCGTCGGAGCGCCGATCGTCGTCGAGATCGGTGAGTGCCTGCCGGAACGGTGGCGTAACGTGTGGACCCTGTGTCGTCAGCCAGGCTTCGACGGCCCCACGAACGCTCGGGGCAATTTGGGCCGCAAGAATTGTCGGGCAGAGCAACGGCAAAAAAAGCAGCAGACGTCGCATGTGGCGTCGAAGGGGTTGAAGCGATCCGGCGGGCCACGCCCGGGTGTACAATATACGCCGGACACAGTCCTGGAGATCCGTGTTCGCATACGTAATCCGACCGCGTGATCCGACACTGCCGAGTACGCCGTCACGTATTCCTATCCCGTTGTGGCAGCAGATGGTTGTGTTAGCGGAATGAGCAAAGTCTGAAGCGGAATCCGCGACACCTAATGCCTTCCTTGGAGCCAGAGCCACCCGCGGAGTTGCGGGATCTGGGGCACCATGACCGCGGGTCAGGGGTATGGCGAAGACCGACTTTACGACCGGTGCGCCGGCGACTCTAGGCCCGCCCCGGATGGAGGCTCCCCGGTGTGATCCCCATCACCCCAAGTCCCGGTTGGACGTCGCCCGCACCGCGCGCGATGTTTAGCCGACAGTCGATCCCGATAGCTGCCAGCCGATAGCCGGAACCCGCCATGCAGTTCAAGAAAGACAGTGTCATCCTGATCCTCGCGGCCTCGTTGGTCGCCGTCGGCTATGGTGCCTACAGCACCGGACGGCGCGACCCATCGGCGGCGCCGCGCACCACCCGTCGCGCCCCTGGCGACCGGTCGATCGTCGTCGATCAGAGTTCCCTGATGGCCGCCGAGCAGTTGGTGCGACTTCCAACCACGTCGGACGAGCGTCTCTTTGCCGAGGATGCACTCCGCCTGGCGGACCAGGAGATGGATCTCGCTTTCGCGCAGGCGGTTCGGCAGTCGGCGAGCCAGACGCGCCCGCTGTCGCCCGAAGCCAAGGAGATCGACGCGCAGTTGCAGAAGGGGCTGCGCGCGCTCGCCGCAGACGAAGCGGTAGTAAAGGACCTCACCGCTGCGCTTGCCAAAGCGAGCCCACTCGCCGCTGAATCGATCACCGACCGACTCAATCTCGCGAAGGCGCAGCTCGCGCTCGACCAGGACGAAGTCGATGATGCGCGTCAGGATCTCCGTCGCGCCGGCGGTGACCCGCAGGGCCGCATGCAGGCAATGATCGAAGAGCACGACGCGGCCTCGCGCAGTTCCGACAGCGTGCACGTCAACGTCACGGCCGCAACCGACGGACCAGGTCTCGTGCGACGCGTGCAGGCGCTGCAGGCGCTCCGTGCCAAGCAATCGCAGATCGAGCGCGCGAAGGCCGCAGCCGATTCGCTCGCCGACGTCTTCAAGAAGCGTCATGATCGCATGGAGGCCCGCGCGGCCCGTCTGCGTGACTCCGCGGTGGCGAATCTCAGCCACGATTCCGCGGCGGCGCTTCTCGCGCAGACGCAGCGAACGGCGCTCGCCGAAAAGGCGCGGGCGACGCTCGACCAACGGGTCGACAACCAACACCGGTTGTCGGATGTCTACACCGGTTGGATCGCCGTCGTGTCGGCGCAGGAGCGCGTCGTGGTCAACCGCGTCCTGAAGGGGCTCGCGGTAATCCTTTGCATCGTCCTCTTCGGCATTCTCCTCG
>Ga0310811_10009114_pt1 | contig 12799 bp, 12 predicted proteins | sample YCmetagenome_FD_207642 | JGI IMG/M metagenome (GOLD analysis project Ga0310811, IMG submission 207642) | Soil microbial communities from experimental microcosm in Duke University, North Carolina, United States - YC | ecosystem: Engineered > Artificial ecosystem > Soil microcosm > Unclassified ...
AGGTCCGGCGTGCCTATCTGGAACCCGACGGCGAAATTACGGTTCTGAAAAACGAGAACGCGAAGGGCGGTTCGTCGACCTTGCCGGAACGCCGGACGCCCGGGGCATAGGCGATGCAGCGCTTTTTCTGTTCTGGGGTTACGCATTGAACGTTCTGCTTTCGGTCGGCAAGCTGCTGGTCTTTTCTCCACATCTGGATGATGCGGTGCTGTCGTGCGGCGAAATGCTGGCGCAGCATGCCGGCGCCGAAGTCGTTACGGTGTTCGCTGCGTTGCCGGAGAAGGGCGCGGCATTGACGCGCTGGGATGCGGCGTCGGGATTCCATAGCGCACAGGAAGCGTTGGCGAAACGCTGGCAGGAAGACGATGCGGCGCTCGCGTTGCTGTCGGCGCATCCGGTTCGGCTGGATTTTTGCGATAGCCAGTACGAAGCGACACCATCGCAGCAGGCGTTAAGCGATTGCCTGCATCGATTGTTGCAACGAACCGAGGCGAACACCATCATGCTGCCGGCGGGCCTGTTTCATTCGGATCACATACTGTTGCACCAGGCATTGATGGCGGTTCGCCACAATCATCCGGAGAAAATGTGGCTGATGTATGAAGATGCGCTGTATCGCCGCATTCCTGGCCTGCTGCAGCAGCGGCTGACATTTCTGGAACACAAGGGCGTGCGCGCCACACCGCTCGAATTCCTGCATGACGAGCGCATGCGCATGCTGAAGCGGCAGGCCGTCAGCTGCTACGCCAGCCAGTTGCGTGCATTGACCAATGCGGCCAACGGCTATGCCGATGTCTTCATGCAGGAACGTTACTGGTTGCTTGCCGCGAATGAAGCCGGCCGCGTCGCTGATGGAAGATGAGTGCGCAAGACGAAGTTGCGATATCGCGTATCGCGGTCGTGATCCTGACGCACAATCGCGCCACTGAACTGCGCCGCACACTGCGGTGCATGTTGTCCCTGCCGCTGGCGCCTGCCATCGTGGTAGTCGACAATGGTTCGACCGACCATACCGCCGCCATGCTGCGGGCCGACTTCCCGCAGGTGCATTACGTGCGCCTGCCAGTCAACATCGGTGCGGCCGCGCGGAATGTCGGTGTGGCGCAGCTTGATACGCCTTATGTCGCGTTCTGCGATGACGATACCTGGTGGGCTGAGGGTGCGCTTGAAAGCGCAGTCGCCTTACTCGATGCGCATCCCGATGTCGCGGTGTTGTGCGCGCGGGTACTGGTCGGATCGGAACAGCGCGAAGATGCAACGTGCACAGCGATGGCGATGAGCCCCTTGCCAGGGAAAGGTTTGCCTGGCCCTGCCTTGCTCGGTTTTCTTGCCGGCGCCTCTGTTGTCAGGCGAAGCGCTTTCCTGCAGGTCGGCGGCTATGAGCCGCGGCTGTTCATTGGTGGCGAGGAAGGCCTGCTGGCGCTGGATCTGGCAGCGCGCGGCTGGCGGCTGTCGTATGTTGCGGCACTCACCGTCCATCATCATCCCTCAGCGCAGCGCGACGGGGCAGGCCGCCGCAAACTTCTGCTGCGCAACGCGCTATGGATACGCTGGATGCGCCTGCCGGTTAAGGTCGCGGCATGTCAGAGCTGGCACTTGCTGCGTACGTCACGTCGCGACATAAGGCTTGCGGGACTGTTCGCCGCGCTGCGTGGTTTGCCATGGGTGATCAGGCGGCGCAAGGTCGTTCCGCCTGCGGTGGTGCACTGGTATCGCGCGCTGCATGGCTGATCAGAAGGTGCCGGCGTATACCGCGCAGCTGCTGCACACGTCAGGCGGCGTATCCGACGAGAGTTTTTCGCGGAAGCCCTGGTAGGCCTCGTTGTTCCATACAAGCGCTACGCCATCTTTCGCCATGTCGCCAAAATGGATGCGGTCGGGCGTAGCCACCATGCAGCAGGGCATAGCCTTGCCGTCGTAGCTGATGTAGGCGCCGCGCCACGGCCAGTCGCAGCGTTGGCGGCCAGGCGTATCGTCGGCATGTATCTTCGGCTGCAGTTTCGGCAGACGCAAGGCAACCCCGAGGCGACATGCCTCCGCGCGTGCCGTTTCGAAGATCGCATCGATCCGCTCCCGTGCTTCTTCGAGCAGGCTTTGTTCGTCAATGAAGCGTCGCATCGGCTGGTAACGCTCCGGTAGACTGGCTTCGCCGAAATCGTGGCACAGGTACTGCACCGACAGGCTGCGTATGCCTTCGGTATGCGCCAGGCGCACCAGTTGCGGCAGCTGCTCGATGTTTTGCCGCATGGCGACGGCCACCAGCGCCACTTGCGGCCATTCGCTGGCCGCTGCCGTCCTTGCAGCCATCAACCTGCGCAGATTGCGCAATACCTTGTCGAAACGTGCGCGTATGCGTATCGCTTCATACGATGCAGCGTCGGCACCGTCGAGCGAGATGTGCATGGTATGTAGCCCGCTGGAGACGCATTGTGCAGCGTGTTCGGCGGTCATGACGGTCATATTGGTATTGGTCGACACCCGGATGCCGCGCTCGCTCGCATAGCGCACCATGTCAAAAAAACGTGGGTGCAAAAGAGGCTCGCCCAGGCCTTGCAAATGCAATTCGGCGACCGGACCGAACTGATCGATCAGATTGCAGAAACGTTCAAAAGGCATGAAGGCAGACGGGCCCGGCGGTCCGTCACTGCGGAACTGAATCGGACACATCTTGCAGCGCAGATTGCATTGTCCAACCGGTTCGATCTGCACGAATTGCGGCAACGGAACAGCCTGACTCATTTTGTCACTGGGGCAGCGCGTTGCACCGCAAAGAAATATCGCATCAGAAGATGAGCTTGAAAAAACCGGTAACCACCAGCAGGCCGATTAGAAAAATGATGCCGATAATCCACAGGAAGATTTTCATTGTCGTTCTCCTTTACAAACAAGACAGGAGGCATGCGTCAAAGTTCATCCCGACCTGATCAGTGCTGCGGAACTCGACAGTTGCAGCCGAATCGAATTTGCGATCGCGGTGCGATCAATGACGCGTGATCCGCCGTGCACACGCCGGCGGCAACGTACACATACTGATAGGTGAATCCAGTGGACGATCTAGCGGTTTCCGTCGTGGTGCCGACTTGCGGCCGACCCGAGTTGTTGAATCGTTGTCTGCGCGCGCTGTGCTACCAGACGCTTGCAGCGGTTCGCTATGAAGTCGTCATCGTTGACGACAGGCCTAATCCGAAGACCGAAGAAATCGTGGCGGCGTGGCGCCGCTGGACTGCGCCGCATGGTCCGGCATTAGTTTACCTGCCGAATCCAGGGCCGCATGGGCCAGCCGCAGCACGCAATCGCGGCTGGCGCGCAGCGCGCAGCCAGCTCATCGCCTTTACTGACGACGATACCGTACCCGATGCGCAATGGCTGGAAAAAGGACTGGCCGCACTCGGTCCAAAAGGCGAGGTATTGCGCGGGCGTATTGTGATGCCGCTGGACGGTACACCGACCGATTACGAACGCGATGCCAAACAGCTCGAGACGGCCGACTTCGTTACCGCCAACTGCTTCTGTCGCAAGTCAGTGCTTGAAACGCTGCAGGGTTTCGACGAACGTTTCAGGATGGCGTGGCGCGAAGACAGCGATCTGTACTTCCGTTTGCTGGAACTCGGCGTGAACGTGATCGACGGACCGCAGGCGGTGGTCGTGCACCCGGTACGGCCGGCACCTTGGGGAGTGAGCATTTCGCAGCAAAAGAAAATCCTGTTCGATGCACTGCTGTACAAGAAACATCCGCAGCTGTACCGCGAGAAGATACGCGCGAAGCCACGCTGGGATTATTACGGCATCGTCGCAATGCTACTGGCTACGCCGCTCGGGATCGCAGTCGGCTACCTGCCGGTGGCGGCTGCTGCCGGTGCCGGCTGGTTGTTCATGACAGCGCGTTTTTGCATGCAGCGTTTGCGCGGCACGTCGATGACGCTTTCCCATATCGGTGAAATGATCGTGACTTCCGCTCTTATTCCGCCGTGTGCGCTGTTCTGGCGCATGGTGGGGGCCTTGCGTTTCCGTGTGCCTTTTACTTGAATCGCGCTACCGCGAAGCATTCTCCGAGATCGATCGCCGAACAGGCTGACTCCCTGCAAAAAAAGCCCGCAATTGCGGGCTTTCTTATTTGCGAATTCAACTTTGAGAAGTGAAAAAAAGCAGATGACTGAACAGTGCGACAAGCATTCTTGTTTGCGCTGCATGCCTCGCACATAACTTCCAGTATTTCTTTGGAATCGACCTTTGTTACAAACGCACGAAAATGTATCCGTACGGGAACAAAAACAAAAAATTTCTCAAAAAAATGTATCCGTACGGAAATGAACTCCTAAAATACAAATCCCCACCCACATTTCGTTGCATCTTCTTGCAAAAAGGTACTAAGTTGAACACTTTACACCATTTCAGTCGCTATCTTGCAATTTTTGCTACCGGCCTGGCGCTTGCTTCCGGTGCTGCAAACGCGACGGTAGCGCCGCTGCCGATGTCGAACACCTCGATCAAACTGAAGGCGATCAATCTGTCGGGCGCCGAGTACAGCTCGAGCCAGATTGCCGCCCCGGTGAACGTCAAGTACACCTATCCGAACAATGCGGAAATCGACTATTACAAGAGCAAGGGCTTTACCGCGATCCGTCTGCCTTTCTCCGGCCCGCGTCTGCAACCGGTCAATAACGGCGAACTGAATACGGCTGAGTTGGCACGTATCCGCGCTGTGGTCGATTACGCTGCCAGCAAGCAGATGTATGTGATCCTCGATCCGCATGATTACGGTTCGAAATACGACTCGGGCAGCAAGAGCATGAAGCTGATCGGCACCAAAACCGGTTTGCCGACCTCGCAGTTGGGCAATTTTTGGAAACGCCTGGCGTTGGCGTTCCGCACCGACCCGAATGTGATTTTCGGCATCATGAACGAACCACACTCGCAGACTGCCGCAGAGTGGAAAGCCGCTGCCGACTACGCAATCTACGGTATCCGCAAGGCTGGCGCCAAACAGCTGATCCTGATCCCTGGTACCAACTGGACGGCTGCCTGGGCATGGGAGAAGAGCGGCAACGCGGCCGCATGGAAAGGTTATGCCAGCGGTGGTGAAATTGCATTTGAAGTGCACCAGTACTTGGACTCCGATTCTTCGGGCACCCATAGCACCTGCTCCACCGGCAAGACCGCGCGCGCGCTGGACAATATTTCAGCCTGGGCGCGCGCCAACAAGGTCAAGCTGTTCCTAGGTGAAACCGGTTGGGCACAGAATGCGACCTGCCTGGCCGAAGGTGAAGCAATGACCAAGTACATCGGCGCCAACCGTGATGTCTGGATGGGCCTGGCCTACTGGTCGGGCGGCAAATGGGTTGCACAGAGTTATATGTTCATGCTGACGCCGGCAAATCTGGCGGCGCCGGTCGACAAGCCGCAAATGAAGGCGATCGTAGAGAATTTCTAAGACGAGTTGCCGGAAGAACAAAGGGCTACCTTCGGGTGGCCCTTTTATTTTTGCCGGCACAGTATCTCGGATTTGGAGACGTCGCTGCGCGCGACTAGCGGACAGTTGAGTCACGCCGCGGTCGAACAGGAAAGGGCAGGGCATCCATTATTTACGGGATGTTTTTTCAGAGCAGGACCAGAACTGCGCCCTCAAACCGCAGGTTCGGTCGCAGAAGCAACATGACACAATTCCGCGTTTGCTCAAGCCCTAGGCCTTATCTATAATTGGCTCCGATTTTACAGAGCTAGATATTGTTCTTATTGCATCGGCGCCGCCGCTTTATTTTGACCTCAGGGATACCAGAAGATGCACGCAGACGGGGTCAATTTTTCTATCGCCGATAGCGCGGCTTGGGCGCCTGGCGTCGATACGCCGGAAGCGTGGGCATTATGGGCGGAAGCACCGTTCATTTTTGCCGGCAGCGACGAACCGGGGGTGCGACAGATGCCGCCCATGTTGCGTCGCCGCGCCGGATTCCTCGGCAAGATGGCATTGGAAGTCGCCTATCGCTGCATGGACTCGCAGTCCGATATTCCCGTGGTCTTCTGTTCGCGGCATGGTGAAGTGGCGCGCGCGGTCGAATTGCTGACCGACCTCGTGCAAGACGCACCGCTGTCGCCGACCGCCTTTGGTTTGGCCGTACACAATGCCAGTGCCGGATTGTTCTCAATCGCGCGTGCCGATCGCGCCAATCACATCGCGGTTGCTGCCGGTCCGAGTTCGGTCGAGCATGCGGTGATTGAAGCTTGCGGCTTGCTGGCGGATGGTGCTGAAAAAGTATTGTTGGTGTCGTATGACGATCGCCTGCCGCAGGTATTTTCGCAGTACGAAGATTGCCAGGAGCAGCCGCATGCGTGGGCCTGGCTGATGGTGCCGGCGCGCGAGGATGCCATTCAATTGAGCTGGCACGCCGCAAACGACGTACCTGCTGAACCGTCGTCGCAAATGCCGCCGAGCCTGCAGGTGCTGCGTTTCCAGTTGCGCGGTGATCGCGTGTTGGAACGCACGGTTGATCATCAGCGCTGGTGTTGGGCGCGCCATGGTTGAGCGCTTATCGCGGTATTGGCGCGTATTCGCAACGGGCGTGAGTTTTTCGATGTTCGGCGTCGGTGGCCTGCTGCTGCGCCTGATCGTTTTTCCGTTGCTGAATCTGTTCGTGTGGCAGCCGCGGAAAAGAATCGCGCTGGCCCGCAGCGTGATACGTGTTACGTTTCGCGCCTTCGTGTGGCTGATGCAGACACTGGGTGTGTTGCGTTACGAGATTGTCGGCGGCGAACGGCTGCACCGAGGTGGCCTGCTGGTTCTTGCGAACCATCCGACCTTGATCGATACGGTTTTTCTGATGGCGTTCATCAGGCGCGCGGATTGCATCGTCAAGGGACGGCTCTGGAACAATCCGTTTACACGCGGGCCGGTGCAGGCTGCGGGCTACATCAACAATGACGCTGGTCTCGATCTTGTCAATGACTGCATCGCTTCGCTGCGCAGCGGGAACAACCTGATTGTTTTTCCTGAGGGGACGCGGACCTCACAGGATGGTGTGATTTCGCTGAAGCGGGGAGCCGCGCACATCGCTGTACGCGGCAGCCGCGACGTGACGCCAGTCATCATCCATTGCGAACCAGCCACACTGGGCAAGGGAGAAAAGTGGTGGCGCGTGCCATCGCGTCGCGTGAATTTTCGCATCGAGGTGCGCGACGACATAGCCATCAGCCGTTTTATTGCGGATGGAGTGGGTGATGCGGTCGCCGCACGGCGCCTGACGGATTTTCTGCAAGATTACTTTACCGAGGAAGTGCAAGGCCATGCTTGAACAGGAAGTGAAAGAAATGATCATCGACGTGCTGCAGCTGGAGGACGTCAGTGCGTCCGATATCGAGACCGATGCGCCCCTGTTCGGGGAGGGACTGGGGCTCGATTCGATCGATGCATTGGAGTTGGGCGTGGCGTTGCAGAAGCGTTACGGTATTTCGCTGTCCGCGGAATCGGAGGATACGCGCCGGCATTTTGCATCGGTGCGCGCGCTGGCAGCGCTGATCGAAAACAACAGAAAGAAATAAAGGGGAGTAAGCATGGTTAGCATCGCCACAATGAGCAAGGACGAGCTGTACAACTGGGTCGTCGATCTGCTTTCAGAAATGTTCGAACTGGACAAATCGAAACTGTCGCTGCAATCCAATCTGTATGCCGACCTGGATATCGACAGCATCGATGCCGTCGACCTGGCCGTCAAGCTCAAGCAAATGACGGGCAAGCGCTTGCAGCCGGAAGTCTTCAAGACGATCCGCACGATCGAAGACGTGGTCAACGCCTTATCCGATCTGGCTTCGGAGCAGGCAGCATAAACCGTTCGCTCATGACCGTGCTGACGGTGCTCATCACGCTGATGTACCCGCTCGCGATCTGGTTTGGACACGGCCACATACAGCCGCGCTGGCTTGCCGGTTTGCTGGTGCTGGCCGCGTTGACACGCCTGCCCGCATTGAAAATCAGCCCGGTGGCGCGCTGGTCGGTGGCTGGTGTGCTGCTGCTTGCGCTGAGTGCGGTATGGGCAAACATGTTGTTGCCGCTCAAACTGTATCCGGTGCTGATCAGCTGCGCGATGCTGGCGACCTTCGGTTACAGCCTGATTCGTCCGCCATCGATGATCGAGCGCTTCGCCCGCTTGCGCGAGCCGAACCTGCCGCCGGCCGCCGTGGTGTACACGCGGCGCGTCACGCAGGTGTGGTGCGTGTTCTTTCTGATCAACGGCGCGATCGCGTTGGCCACTGCATTGTGGGCATCGGAAGCAGTATGGTCGCTGTATACCGGCGTCATTTCCTATGGTCTGATGGGTGCGCTGTTCGGCATCGAATTCCTGGTCCGCCTGCGCTTCAAACGTCTGCATCATGTCTGATCCCCTGATCGATTTCGTTCGTTCTCTCACTATGCGCAGTGACGACCTTGTGGTCGGCTGGCGTGGTGAGCAGGCGGTACGCAACGCGGCTTTTCTTCGGCGCGCATGCGCATGGCGCCAGTTGCTGCGCGACACGCCGGGCCGGCACTTCGCGCTTTACCTGGACGACAGCATCGAGTTCGCAGCGGCGTTGCTTGGTGCATGGCTGGCTGGCAAAACCGTTTGGCTGACTGCCGACACTTTGCCCGGGACCTGTGCCGCTTTGCGGCTGTCGATCGATGGATTTCTTGGTGAATTTCCCGAGGAATGTGCGCCCTTGATGCCGAGCGGCGACGCAGTGGCCGATGAGGGTCTGTCACCTATCGGCAATGCATCCGGAGATTACGTTGCACTGATCGTGCATACCTCCGGTACTACCGGCACTGCACAGGCAATTCCCAAACGCCTGTCCCAGCTCTTCAGTGAAGTCGCCACACTGGAATTGATGTTCGGCGCCGACATCGGCAACGCCGCGATCGTGGCGACCGTTTCGCATCAGCATATTTATGGTCTGTTGTTCAAGGTTTTATGGCCTCTGACGGCGGGGCGCGCTGTCCATGCCCGCATGCAGAATTTTCCGGAAGAATTGTTGCGCGTGCTGTCGGCTGGACCTTGTACACTGGTGGCAAGTCCTGCCTATCTGAAGCGCCTGCCCGAGCATCTTGACTGGACGCAGGCGAACGGAAAACTCGCTGCCATATTTTCATCCGGCGGTCCGTTGGCGAAGGAAACCGCGCATGCGGTGGCCGGCTTGCTGAACAAGGCGCCGATCGAAATCTACGGCAGCTCGGAAACCGGCGGCATCGCATGGCGCCAGCGAGGCGCCGGTGAGGACGAAGGCTGGCAGCCCTTGCGTGGTGTCGCATGCCGTCTCTCGGCGCAAGGGATGCTTGAAGTGCGTTCACCGCATCTGTCCGACGACAAATGGCTGCAGCTGGCGGACCGTGTCGCGTTCATCGACGCACAGCGCTTTTTACTGCAGGGACGCAGCGACCGCATTGCGAAAATCGAGGAAAAGCGGATCTCGCTGGATGCGATCGAACAGGCGCTTATCGCCAGCGATCTGGCGGCAGAAGCGCGTGTCATCGTGACAGATGAACCGCCGACACAACGCCAGCGCATAGCAGCGTTCATCGTGCCTTCGGTGCGCGGTCGCGAGGTGCTGGACCAGCAAGGCAAGCTGGCGCTGAACCGGCGTCTGCGCAACGTGCTGGCTGATACGGTAGAAGCCGTTGCCTTGCCGCGGCGCTGGCGCTATCTGGATAGCATGCCGGTCAACGCATTAGGGAAGACCACGCACGCGTTATTGATAAGCGCGCTGGACGAGCGGCCACGCGAACCGCTGGTGCACGAAGTGGTGCGCGGCGACAGCCGCGTTGAGCTGCAGATTGTCGTGCCGGCCGAGCTGTTTTATTTTGACGGTCATTTTGATGAAGCGCCTATTCTGCCCGGTGTGGTGCAGGTTGATTGGGCGATTGCCAAGGGACGGGAATACTTCGCACTGCCACCGCATTTCAGCGGCATGCACGCATTGAAGTTCCAGCATGTGATTCGACCGGGGCAGGGGGTGACGCTGGAATTAACGCACGATGTGCAAAAGGGCAGTCTGCAATTCCGCTATTTTTCTTCCGGTGCGCAGTACGCCAGCGGTCGTATTCTTTTTTCGGACCGCGCTCATGGTTGACGTCTTTCATCCCGTCGTGTTGATCCCGGTCTACGACCACGAACATGCGATTGGCGCAGTGGTGTCCGCTGTTCTGTTGCACGGTATCCCCTGCTTGCTGGTTGACGATGGCAGTTCGCCCACCTGTGCACGCGTACTCGATGCGCTCGTCGCCACGCATCCGGGCGACGTGATGCTGGTGCGACATGCAGGCAATCGCGGCAAGGGAGCGGCCGTACTCACGGGCTTCGCTCAGGCTGCAGCACGTGGCTATAGCCATGTGCTGCAAATCGATGCGGACGGGCAGCACTGTACCGATGACATTCCCGCATTTCTCGCAGCGGCACGTGCGCATCCCGATCGCGTCATATCCGGTTATCCGGTCTACGACGAGTCGGTGCCGGCAATCCGTTTCTACTGCCGTTACTTGACGCATGTCTGGGTCTGGATCAATACCTTGTCGCTGCAGATCAGGGATTCGATGTGCGGTTTTCGTGTGTACCCGGTGGCGCCTGTCATTGCATTGGCAGCTCGCCAGAAGATCGGTACGCGCATGAACTTCGACACCGACATTCTGGTGCGGCTGTACTGGGACGGTCTCGACGTGATCAACCTGCCGACAAGGGTTTCCTATCCAAGCGACGGCGTATCGCATTTCCGCGTGTGGCTGGACAATCTGCTGATCACGCGCATGCATGCCCAGCTGTTTTTCGGCATGCTGCTGCGCATGCCGCGCTTGCTAAGGCGAAAGTGGCGGAGCGCATGAGGCCGCACAAGCATTGGGCCAGCATCAATGAAGTCAGCTTCGTTGCCGGCATGCGCTTCCTGTTCCTGGTGTACCGCCTGTTCGGACGCTGGCCGTTTCGGGCCGTGTTGTATCCTGTGCTGCTCTGGTATGTCGTGACCAAACCGTTACCGCGCCGTGCATCGCGTGACTATCTGCGGCGAGCGCGGCAATTTGCCGATGTGCGAACCGGATTTTCCGGCGTGCTGCGGCATTTCGCCGCCTTTGCGGAAACGATACTCGACAAGATGTTGTTGTGGGGCGGGTTGTTCAAGACCGGCGATGTGGTCTTCCACGGTGTCGCGCAGATGGACCGGCTGATTGCGGAAGGTCGCGGCGCCTTGCTGATCTGCTCCCATCTCGGCAACCTGGAGCTGTGCCGCGTGTTGTCACGCCAGCACGGCAATATGCGGCTGACAATTCTTGTACACACAAAGCATGCGCGCGCGTTCAACCAGATGCTTGCCGCATTGAATCCGGATAGCGGGCTGAACCTGATGCAGGTCACGGAAATGACGCCGCATACGGCGATGCTGCTATCGGAGCGGATCGCGAATGGCGAATTCGTCGTGATTGCCGGCGATCGCGTTCCGGTGTCGTTGCAGCCGCAGGTCGTAATGGCCGATTTCCTCGGTGCGCCGGCAGCGTTCCCGATCGGCCCCTACGTGCTGGCCAGTGTTCTGCAATGTCCAACTTACCTCTTGTTTTCCGTCTCGCGTGACGGCCGTGCAGAGGTGCATTTCGAGCTATTGCGCGAAACGGTCCGAGTCCCGCGCCAGGGCAGGGCCGATGCCTTGCGCCCTCTGGCGGCCGATTACGCGGCGCGCCTGCAGCATCATTGCCTGCGTGCGCCTTTGCAGTGGTTCAACTTCTACGATTTCTGGCACTCACCAACCATGGATACAAGCGATGCATCCCGCTGACATCAGGACTACCCAACGCGCCGTTCAATTCGATCAGAGCCGTTTGCAGATCGAGGACGTGGTTGATATCGCGCACCGCAGGGCAAAAGCCATGCTGTCGCCCGACCCCGCGTTTCGTGCGGCGATTGCGCGTGGCGCCGATTTTCTTGATCGTCTGCTTCGCGAGGATGGCATCATCTATGGCGTCACGACCGGGTACGGCGATTCCTGCACGGTGACCGTGCCGCCGGAACTGGTGGCCGATCTGCCGCATCATCTGTACACCTATCATGGCTGCGGACTCGGGCAATACCTGACGCCGGAGCAGACGCGTGCGGTTCTGGCTACCCGCCTGGCTTCACTTTCAAAGGGCTATTCCGGCGTGTCGGTCGAACTGCTGGAACAGATCGGGCGCCTGCTTGATGCCGACTTGCTGCCGCTGATCCCATCGGAAGGTTCGGTTGGAGCCAGCGGTGACCTCACGCCTTTATCCTATCTCGCGGCCGTGTTATGCGGCGAGCGCGAAGTGCTGCGCAATGGTGAGAAGATACCGGCGGCACAGGCGCTGCATGAGGCCGGCATCACGCCGTTGCGCCTGCGTCCGAAGGAAGGCCTGGCCATCATGAACGGCACGGCTGTAATGACCGCACTCGCCTGTCTCGCCTACGATCGCGCTGCCTATCTGACCAAGTTGTGCACCCGCATTACCGCAATGGCCTCGTTCGCACTGGACGGCAATGCCCATCACTTCGACGAGACCCTGTTCTCCGTCAAGCCGCACGCCGGCATGCAGCAGGTGGCTGCCTGGTTGCGCAGCGATCTGCCTTGCGATCTGGGCGAACGCAACGGCAAGCGCCTGCAGGATCGGTATTCGATCCGCTGTGCGCCGCATGTGATCGGAGTGCTGGCAGATATCTTGCCGACTTTCCGCCAGTTCATCGAGAATGAATTGAACAGCGCCAACGACAACCCGATCATCGACGCCGAAGGCGAGCGCGTGCTGCATGGCGGCCACTTTTATGGCGGCCATATCGCATTTGCG
>Ga0310811_10009115_pt1 | contig 12799 bp, 5 predicted proteins | sample YCmetagenome_FD_207642 | JGI IMG/M metagenome (GOLD analysis project Ga0310811, IMG submission 207642) | Soil microbial communities from experimental microcosm in Duke University, North Carolina, United States - YC | ecosystem: Engineered > Artificial ecosystem > Soil microcosm > Unclassified ...
CCACTTTGCCACTTTGTTGCAGACCTTGCAAATATGCCCCCGCCATCCTGGTCACCAGCTCGGGATCACTCCCGTACGTTCGTGTCGCAAGCTGTGCATTGTAGACGCGCGTGACATCAACCACCGGCGCAAGGTTGAGATTAATGCCATAATTGGCTAAATCCTGCGCATCTTGCAGGCCCGCAGCTCTGGCACTCTCGGGATTATTGGTCATGCCGATTGAGGCTTCGGAGGGACGTGCTCCGTCCAGATCCACTAAACGGTCAACCGCACCACCCTCTTGATCGATCGCAATGGCGAGCGGAATAGGTTTGCTATTCGCCTGCATTTGCTGAATGAGTTCTTTTAATTGCGCGCTTGTTTGAATGTTGCGGTTCGCCTGGAAAATCAGGACGGTGCCAATCGTATATTGCTTAATCATGGTGCTGAGCTGCAAGGAATATTGGTCCCCAAGAAACTGGACAATCATCATCTGCCCCAATTTCTGCTCCAGCGACATATTATTGATAATCATATTGATGTATTGCTGCGGCGTTTCCTGCTGCATTACACCAGGAGTCGTGTGCCCCTGCATCTGCTGCTTGAGCTTTGTCAGCAGATTGGGATCACTGTTCGTGCTCGGTCCTCCAATCACAAAGGCCCAGCCCTGCGGACCGATAAACTGTGCTGCCCCCTCATTGATTGCCCGCAAAAGCAATATCGATACAAGCGCCAGTAGCAAGAGAAACGTGCCGCGTTTCATCTTGCTCTGTTCTTGCTGCGGGGCAACGGGAGGCGCTGTCGTCTGAGGCGTTGCCGTATGAGCCGGATAGGATGCAGTGGTGATATTCGCGAAATAGGAAAGCCTGGCAAGGGTGGGCACTTTGATTGCCTCAATCTTTCCCAGGGTTGTTTTAAGCAGCCCCTGCAAATAATCTCCTCGCAGCAGGCTATGTCGTGGGCCATCAGGCGTCCTTGGCAGAGCAGGAAGCAGAAGACGCTGCCCTCCTCTTCCTGCGAGGGCGGTGCTGCGCATGGGCGCATCATCATGTGCATCTGTTTGTATGCTTGTTCCTGTGGGGCCGGGCGGATCGCTATCGGAGGAGGAAACAAGGGGATTTTTGCTCGTTTCTAAGAGAGAGAGCGCTTCCTTTTCAGACGAAAGGGTAGCGTCTGGCGAATCAGTAGAAGATGCAGAATCAAGAGAAGGCGTAGAGGAATAGAAAAAAGTAGTATGTTTATTCGGCTGCGGAAAATCTAGTTGTTCACAGGGGGGGAATGGTTCCATACAAAGCCCCTTTCAAATAGAAAAATGCTATTACTACTTTAGTATAGGGCAAAGAACAAAATATACGTTCACAGTGTAATTTATGCTTCCAATGATAGGAACGCTCTATACACAAGGCTCGTAACACTCTATCAGGCTGTTCTCAGATTTTCATTCTGCTATGCTCAGCAAATTGCGCTTGCTTCTTCATCCTATCACAATTTCGCGTTAATTTGCCTGATTGGTAAAGAAAAAGGTGTACACCCAATTGAGAACTAGGACCTCTGCGCGCTTGCTTTACCTCTGCTCGATTGTAACGTTTAAGTTTAAGGGGGGAAAAGACGGTAAAATTTGCTCTCTCATGAGATGTAGATAGCGCATGCACTTTCTGTCTGCTGATTTTTATCCTATTCTGTTCTAAGAACTACTATGATCTGTTCATATGATACGCTTTACGATATACTGTGGCTACCACTTTCTCATACACTAGGAAAGGTTGTCAGGTCTGATGATACAGGAGCAAGACTACAGAACTCCAATCTCGACGCGCAAAGAAGCTTCACAATATATACTTAAACAATTACCTTCTTCTCTATTTGAAGGAGCAATTCTGACGGCGGGTGTGTTACTTGTCAGTGTGCTGGTGATCTGGTTGGTCAATCCATTTCACCTGATCGGATCACTGATACAGCGCCTTCTCAATGTGCTGGTCCTTCCCGCGCATATCCCTGTGTTGCTTCTGTTCCTCTTGCTCTTCTGGGTTCTGGCTACGGTTGCTGCATTTTTCATTGCGCGACCGCTGGCAGTTCTGGCGTATTTAAAAAGTGTGCATGGCGCACAGGAGGAGGCGCATGGACGCTATATTCCCCTGCCGATTTCTAGTCTGGTCCATAATGCCGTGCCGATGGTTGTCAGCAAGGAAGCAGACCAGGAGCAGCAGCGTACGTTGGTGCAATTGATAGAGCAGGAACGTGCACACCAGGTTGTGTTGGGGGAGCCGGGTGCGGGTAAGACGCTGGCATTGCGCACGTATCAGTATGCCATGAGTCAACGTCCCTGGAATCGCATTGTATCGCGTCAGCGCATCCCGGTCTATATTCCTTTGAAAAATTATAGCTTGTATGTGAAGAAATTCGTATTCGGTGACGTGAATGCGGCTGAGGAAGAGTCGGGCGTTCTGCCTGTGACGCTTCTGGATTATCTGGCGGAAAGCGATCAGCCCGGCATGAGCCGACTTGTGCCTTACTGGTCACGCCTCTTGCGTCAGGGACGCTTGCTTTTACTGTGCGATGGTCTGAATGAGGTGGACGAGCGCTATCAGCAACGCATCAGTGAGGAACTGGCGAGCTTGATGAGCACGACCAGTAATCGGCTGGTCCTGACCAGTCGCGAGGTGGAGTATCAGCGACAACCGGCGCTCCTGCAATTGGAGCAGGATGGACAGCTTGCAAGCGTGACGCTCTATCCACTTCAGCCCGAGCAGGTGCACGAATTTATCGAGCATTATGTAGAGTTGCAAGATCAGCACTGGCAGCATACCGCCGGTCAGATTATGCAGGTCGTTGAAAGAAGCCGTCTTCGCTATCACTGTGCGAACCCCATGCTGTTGTTTACGCTGCTGAGCATGATCGATACGATTGGTGTGGGGCGGGGCAAACAGGTGGATACGCGTGGCAGTCTGTTACGAGAGTATGTTCAGCAAACTATCGAGCGCGAACAGCGCCGGGAACAGTGGCAGGGGGATGCGCCAGATGAGCGCGAGGTCATTCGCTTTTTGAGTGAGCTGGCGTGTGCCGGACGCTGGGCCCATGATCGCGATGCCATCCACCTGCGCCTCTCGAAGAGTGGTCCACGCGCCGCCGAGGGCGAAGCTAGCGCCTTGAATTTCGCCGATCTGGCCGATGGTCTGCGCTACTGGCTGGATGAGCATCCCGCCAGTGGACCCTTTGAGACGGAGGGCTATGCTCCGCCGCCATTTGAGCCATTTGATGATCTTGCCCAGTTGGTGCAGTTTGCGGTCAGTGCAGGCTTGATCGAGATTAGTCCGGGTGGAATATTAAGTTTCCGCCATGAACTGATCGCCGAATATTTCGTGGCCGAATATTTCTATGTTGCTGATACGCTCAAACGGACTACCACTTTGCCTATCCATGCGTCACTCTTACGCGATGTTGCGTCCTGGAGCGGGCCAGTCGCATTGTGGGCGGGTCTGTTAGATGATCCCCTGCTGCTGGCAGAACGTTTTGGCGCGTTTGCCCTTAACAATCCTGCCTATATGCCTCAGGCGATTGCCCTTGCGCTGATCTGTGTTGGGGTCGCCTGGGTATTGCCAGAGGATGCTACGGCGAACGATGTGGCATTGACGGAAAGTGTCGCCGAGGCCCTGGCAACTTCGATGCGCAGTAAGACATCCTGTGCGGAACTGGCACGCTATGTGACGGGGTGCGCCGAAGAAGGGGGCGAGGAGGTCTATCAGGCGCTGTTCCCGCTGGTGATGGTCGATGGTATCGAGGAACTGCTGGCTCGCCTGGATTCTCAACTCGTGGCAGAACTGCTCTTTGGCTATTTGCAAGATATTGTCGATAGCGCGACCCATGAAGCGCAGGTCAAGCGCCTGACGCGTGTGCTGGGTCGCTTTGGGCATGAGGTGGTGGGGCGCGCAAATATGCTCTGCCTGCCTGCTCCTGAGCGCAGTTTGCGCCTGCGTGCTGCTGCTATTAACATTCTGGGTGGCACGAACGATGCTGAGGCGGTAGAGCCGCTGATTGCGCGCCTGAGCGATGCCGAGGTGGTTATTGTCGAGCGCGCGACGAATGGACTGATTCGCCTGGGACCAGATTTGACGCTGACACGTGTTTTGCAGGTGATCGAAAAGCAAGAGTCAGGTCCGTTACTCCTGCGTGTACATTGTGCTGCTCTGACGATTGTGGGACGTTTCTTAGCAGATGAAAAAGATGGGCCTCGCCATGTGGGCCTGCCACAATATCAAAGTATCCTGGAGCGGCTTGTGCCCGTGCTGGGTTCGGCGTATCAGAGCGAGGGCGAGGCTCAGCGTCTGGCCCGTGAGATCCTGGTACGCCAGGGACGCAGTGTCGTTGAGAGCAGTGAACAGGAGCAACGTGTACAGAAATTAATCGAACTCCTGGTCCGCGCGCTGGTCGGGCAGAATGAGGGCGGGGCGCGCAATATCAGTCTGGTCCTGCAAGAGATTGGAGCCTCGGCCACTCCCGCTCTTCTGGAGCTGTTAGCGCAGCCCGAAACGGCTACTCGCTTGCATGTCATCGAGATTTTACAGACTGTGCGCGATACGCGCGCGCTTCCTCAACTTTTGCAACTGATGAGCGAGCCTGCTGTCGCCATTCAGCAGCGCATTGCAGAGATCCTGCAAGTATACGCTCCTGAGAGCATTCCCGGACTATTGGATCTTGTGTTGCATGCGTCCGATGAGATGGTGGCTGAGCGCGCAGCTTCCGTGCTGGCTGCCATTGGCGAGACTGTCGTGGAGCCCGTCACTGCCGTTCTGGGGCAGATTATCCCCGGGCGTACACGCTTGCTGGTACAGGTGTTGGAGCAGACACATCAGGCGGCAGCTCTGCCCGCTTTAATTAGTTTATTGGAGACACCTGAACTCGAGCCATTGCTGGCAATCGCTGTGGTGCGTGCCCTCAGTCAATTCTCGGATGTACGCGTGGTCGCGCCCCTGCTCACGGTGCTTTCGTCTTCTTATCCACAACTCTATGAGGAGGCGATTGACTCTCTGAGCCAGCTGGGCGAGGTGGCCTTGCAGAAATTATTGACGGCGCTGGATACGTCGGAAGAGACGGTTGCCACCGCGCGTATTCGCCGTGCGATTCTCGGCATGAGTCCATTTCCCGGCGTGCCTCTGGTGCGGACATGGGGACGTAGCTCGGAGCAGCAGGCCCGTCAGGTCAAAGAGATTATGAAATCTCAGGGGAGCGAGGCGGCTCAGGTTCTCGTGCGCCACCTCCTGGATAACAATGAACGTGTGCGCGAACGCGTGATACAGACCTTGCATGAGATGTCGGGGGTGGTGGTCGTGCCTGCTCTCCTGGATGCGCTGAGCCAGCCGACGCAGCGGCGCGTGGTCAGCAATATTCTGCTCGATTATCCCGATGCGGCAATTGCGCCCCTGGTTGGACTGTTAGGGGAGGCTGAACGTGGTGATACGATCTCGGCGCTGCTCCCACAATTTGGCGTACAGATCTTGCGTCCGTTGCTTGCGGCCTTCGATGACACTCGCCCGGGTGCTCGGGAGCGTGGTCAGCGTATTATTGTGGCGCTGGTGCGTCAGAGCGAAGATCCGCAGGGTGTCTTGCGCGAACTCATCCAGCTTTTCAATCCCGCCCCCACGCCGCGTGCACGTGAGGTTCTGCTGGGTGTTTTAAGCAGCGAGTTAGCCGATGTGAGCTTGCCGGTCTTACTGGAAGGCATGGATGATGCCTACCTCCTTGAGTCCGTATCCGAAGTGTTTGTGCGTCTGGCGCGCAAGCCCGCGCTGTACAATACTGTCGTTGATGCTCTCTTGCAGGCTCTCTATCGCGAAGATCAGCGCCGGGGCGCGGCTACCGCGCTGATTAAAATTGGCGCTCCGGTTGTGACGCAGGTGGGCGAGTTGATTACGGATGCGGACCCCGCAGTCGCGAAGATCGCGCGTGACATCCTGCGCGAAATCGGCGTGCCCTCTCTCTCTTTCATCTGGAGCGCGCACAGTGATACTAAGAATACTATCCGACGCGAGGCCGCCCTCGAAGTCTTTCATAAGATGCGCACGGAGACCATTAAAGATGAGCTGGTCTCGTTGCTGGTCAGTAGTAACCCGGATAACATCGGTATGGCTGTCGCCCTCTTGCTGGAACGCATTCACGATGAGGAGATTCAACGCTACGCCGATCATGTGATGGTGCCGGAACTGGTGGCATATATCCAGATGCATGGTCTGGAGGAAACCAATCTGCGTGTGGTCGCTCTGCTGTTGATGCTGGGAGAGCATGCGGTTATTAATCATCTGATCCAGACCCTGGATGAGTATCCTGAGCATCGCAAGCAACTCATCTACACCTTTTTACTCCTGGGACGAGAGACCGAAGATGCGCTGCAAGAGGTATTTGTCGATCAAAATACCAGCCCTGAATTGCGTGCCGAACTGGCGACGGTGCTGGGTATGATGTCGGCTCCTGAAGAGGTGACGGAATACGCGCAAAGCCTCAGCAAGTATGGTCTGGCCCCCCAGCGTAGCGGTGCGCTCTATCCAGATCAGCTTACCGTCGGACTTCGCGCGCTTGGTGGCCTTCTGGCCGGTGGGCATTGGGATGCGCGTACGTTGCAAGAACTGAGAGGGTCCAGTATATTGGGGAGTCCAGAACATGAGCTGTTCAGCATTCTCCTGGGCTGGCGCTATGCACCTCAGGTCGAACAACTGCAAAAAGATCTGGCCGCTGAAAAAGAAGCGCACAGCACCGAGGTCGTGAAATTGTCGGCCAGGATTATCGCCGATCAGAAGCGCATCCATACGCTGGAAGATGATCTGGAGGCGTCGCAACAGGAGCATGGTTCACGCGATGAAGAGATGGAGAAGGCGGCTGCCGACCTTGAAACATTAAACGAGGAGCTGGAGCAATTGAGTATGGAGCGCGATCGTCTGCGTGGACAATTGCAGCGCGCCGTGGGCGAAATTAAGCATTTGCGCGAGCAGGTCTATCAGCTCGGCGGCGAACTTCCCGAACGCCGTAGTAGACCCAGCCGACCCAGCCGACCCTGATGTTCTCGCCACCCTGTTTGCTGCGCATCGCTGTAGAGGGGGAAATTTGACACCTTTAAGCAGAACCTCATATACTGAAATGCCATCGTAGAGTCGTTTGTTGGCATAACATGCAGAAGCTCTACAACCAATCTGAATACTGTTGCTATCGGCGCGTAAAAACGTTAGAAAGTTTGAAAGCAGAATGGCAGATCAAGAGCATTTAACTACCGGCTTTGGTATTCCTGTGTCTGATAATCAGCATTCACTGACGGCGGGCAGTTCGGGTCCGACCTTGTTAGAGGATTTTCATCTGGTTGAGAAACTCGCCCATTTTAACCGCGAACGCATTCCCGAGCGTATCGTGCATGCCAAAGGGGCAGGGGCTCATGGCTATTTCGAAGTGACGCACGATGTTACGCAGTGGACCAAAGCGGCCTTTCTCAACAAAGTAGGGAAACGTACTCCCGCTTTTGCACGTTTCTCGACCGTTGGTGGCGAGAAGGGCTCGGCTGATAGCGCGCGCGATCCACGCGGCTTCGCCCTCAAGTTCTATACGGAAGAAGGCAACTACGATCTGGTTGGCAACAATACTCCGGTCTTCTTCATCCGCGATGCTATCAAGTTCCCCGACTTCATTCACACACAGAAGCGCAATCCCCAGACCAACGCTAAAGATGCAAACATGTTCTGGGATTTCCTCTCGCTGACACCCGAGTCGGTGCATCAGGTGACGATCCTCTTCTCGGATCGTGGTACCCCGAAAACATACCGCAATATGGACGGCTTTGGCTCTCATACATTTAAGTGGGTAAATGCCGAAGGCAAGGGTGTCTGGATCAAATATCACTTCAAAACAGAAGCTGGTATTGCGAACTGGACCGATGAAGAGGCGACGAAAATGGCTGGTGAGAATCCAGATTACGCCACCATTGATCTGTTCGAGCATATCGCCAGCGGCAAAGAGGCGGCCTGGACCGTTTCCGTGCAGATCATGGCGCTTGAGGATGCGGCAACCTATCGCTTCGATCCATTCGATGTCACCAAAGTGTGGCCGCACAAAGATTATCCGCTGATCCCCTTTGGTCGTCTGGTGCTCAATCGCAACCCTCAGAACTACTTTGCCGAGGTCGAGCAGTCCGCATTCTCGCCCTCCAACGTAGTCCCAGGCGTAGAGTTCTCGCCCGACAAAATGTTGCAGGGTCGCATCTTCGCCTATCCCGATACGCATCGTTATCGCCTGGGTGCCAACTATTCGTTATTGCCAATCAACCGCCCGGTTTTCGAGCCGCGCAACTATCAGCGCGATGGCGCAATGCGCTTCGATGCCAACGGTGCAGGCAGCCCGAACTACGAGCCGAACAGCCTCAATGGTCCCGCATCTGCGCCATTGTACAGTGCCTCGCCCCTGGACGTCAGCGGCGTAACCGTGCGTACTGGCTATCGCGATCAGGACAACGATTTTGTGCAGGCGGGCGATCTGTACCGTCTCATGACCGAAGAGGCGAAGTCACGTCTCGTGTCCAATCTGGTCGGTCATATGCAGGCCGCGCGCAAAGAAATCCAGGAGCGTCAGGTCATGCACTTCTATCATGCTGACGCCGATTATGGCACGCGTGTGGCAAAGGGCCTGGGCATCGAGATCAAAGTTCCCGTCACTGGCGACTAAGACCCGAATATATTCAAACCATCGCAGCAAGCCGGTGAGCGTAATCGAGAAACGAGAGCGCTCACCGGCTTTTTATTACTATGGGCGACGAAAAGGCTCCCGAGGCTCGTAGGGACGCCGAGGCACGGAATGGCGTCCGGGAACCCACGCGATCCTCGCTAGCTCTCCAGACTAGGCGTGCTTGCAGTCCCCCCATACGCATGAAGTGAAGCTACATAGACCCAGTAGTGGCACGGTGGAGTGATAACGGAACTGTGCCTGCGAACTCGATCGACAATTCTCGATCTTTAGAGGAGCGGCCGTTCACTTCATGCGTATGGGCGTGCTTGTAGTCCCCCTTCCCACCGTGTCGCTTGCCACAGAAAACGTGTGCCATGATGCCTGGCTGCGTATTATTGCCATATTTTTGATATTTATCTGCGTAAAATGTATGATACCAATAAGACGTAATTATCTCTTAAAAATGTGCTTGTATATCGTATCGTCATTTCGCGAGGAAATAATGGATATCATCATACATTGGCTCGTTGCCCTGCTTCCCTGGCTTCCTCTATTTCAGGTTGCCATGTTTCTTGATTGCCTGACCAACAGGTCGATGGAAAAATCTACGAAGTTCGGATGGATACTATTCATCGTACTGGCTCAAGGCTTCGGTGCCATTTGCTATTTTTTCTTTGCTCCTTCTTTTTCGTTACGCAAAATATCCTACATCCTTGGCCTGTTCGCTGGTTTCCTGCAAAGAAAGTACCAGCAGTTCAACCAGTCTCAGAAGCGCAGGCAATCGCAACCCAAAGCCGGTTATGAGCAACCCCTCGGTAACTACGATCAAGGCTATCAGGCGCAAACGATATCGTACCCTCCCGAAGAACGCGAGCCCGAATACATCCTACCAGACGAACAGCCGCAAACCTCCTACCCCCAGCTGCCCCAACAACAACAACAAGACAATCTCTATTAAGCCCGAATCGCCCTCCCAATTTCCCTCAAAAAAAACCTCAAGAATCCTACAGCTTGCCCGAATAAGATAATTGAATATGAATGTTCCTTTTCAGCGCAACAAATCTCAAAAGAACCCTTCAGATATCGTACCATTTGCCGATTATAGAAAATAGGAGCAACAGGCCCCCTTCTCTCAGCGCTCACTACACCAATGTAGCCCGGTGTAGCCATTGATGTAGGGCCAGGACTTCCATCACATCCGCCTTCGTGTAGGATGTGTAGCATTTTTTAAAAAAATCTTGTAGCGTGTAACAAATTCGCAACCACGCCCAGGATAGGTATCCTCACTCTCTCGAAGAAACGCAGAGGTAGGGGCAGCGGTTTATCCCTGCCCGCGGCCCCCACCGGCCCTCTCGGCTCTTCGGTTGATGCGTATTGATTGTGCTTTATGCCAATCCTGTAATGTGTAGCCCGTGTGGGATGTGCAGCCTGTGTAGCCTGTGTAGGATGTGTAGCCTTTTTAAAAAAATTCTTTATGCCAATCCTGTAATGTGTAGCCCGTGTAGGATGTGCAGCCTGTGTAGCCTGTGTAGGATATGTAGCATTTTCCTAAAAATTCTTGATCGCTGTTGTCCCTACCATCCAGGTCTTAAGGCGAGACATAGCATCAGCGGAGCGTGTACGTACAAGATATATACTTCTGGTCGCTGAAATATAGACTGGAAGACCATAGTTACATTCCTTCGCTGCAAGGTACCTTTGAAACGACGATGTAACAGTAGTTACGTCGCCTGCCCTGTAAGCGGAATGTTTGAGCGACAAAAATACTCAATAGCAGCAATGAAGAAATGTTTCATGGACAGCGAAAAATTTTCGTATAACCCGTAATGAGCTGTCAATATGGACCGTTCGTGGATCAGATATCCGTGTAACAGTGGTATCACTTTATGCTTTTTGTTGCTTATGTATGCCCTTCAGATGAATGAGGGGAAAATGGATGAAGGAGATTACCTGTGGTACGATCCAAATACCTGTCTGTGATCATTCCTGTTTATAATGAGGAAGAGAATGTCCCGCGCCTCCATGAGCGCATTCGTCAGGTGCTCGCAAAACAAAATTTTACCTACGAGATCATCTATGTTGATGACGGGAGCCGCGACCGCACTGCCGCTTGCCTTGCCGAGATCGCTAAAAGTGATGAGCATATCATGCTGATTCGCTTCCGCAGAAACTTTGGCCAGACAGCTGCTATGGCCGCTGGCGTGGCGCATAGCACAGGCGAGATCCTCGTGTTTCTGGATGGCGATTTGCAGAATGATCCCGTCGATATTCCTCCTCTATTGGCGAAGATGGAAGAGGGCTACGATATTGTCAGTGGCTGGCGTAAAGAGCGTCAGGATGCCCAGATCAGCAGGAAACTGCCCTCAAGTATTGCCAATGCCCTGATTTCGCACATTACGGGTGTCCACCTGCACGATTATGGTTGCACCCTCAAAGCGTATCGTTACGAGGTGTTCCAGCATTTCCGTCTCTATGGCGAGATGCATCGTTTCCTTCCCGCCTATGCAGCTCTGGCAGGAGCTTCTATCGCCGAAGTACCCGTGACGCACCATGCGCGCACATCTGGCGTATCGAAGTACGGCATCTCTCGTGTGTTTCGCGTGGTTCTCGATCTGACCACGCTCAAATTCCTGGGTAGTTTTGGTACCAGGCCCGCGCACGCTATTGGCATGATCGGATTGTCTTCTCTTGCCCTTGCTGGCGGTGCCTCAGCCCTGGCGCTCGGACGTCAAATAACTGCCACCCGCGCCTCACGCGCTCAGCGCCAGCTAACAGCCTCACGTGCTCAGATCCCTGAACGGCAGGCTGTGACACCGCGCGCCTCACAGGATCGATATTGGTCAATTGCATTGCTCTTTTCAGGCTTTGGCATCCTGAATATTCTTCTCGGTTTGCTGGCCGAAATGGTTATGCGCACCTGCTATGAATCTCAGGGAAAGACGACCTACGTGATACGTGAGATTATCACAAAGACGGCAAACTCCCGCAAAACGAAAAATACCGCGGCCTGATCGCTGTTTCCCTACAAAAAATGTAGAGGCGGGGTTTATCTCCGCCCGAAAGGTTCATATGCGTATACTCATGCTTGCTCCTCAGCCGTTTATGGAGGAGCGTGGTGTCCCTTTCGCCGTCTATCACCATATCAAAGCCTTGCTCGCTATGGGCTTTGAGGTAGATCTGGTGACCTACCATCTTGGCAAAGCAGTCAGTATGCCAGGCTTAACCATCTATCGTATTCCTGCATTGCCATGGATCAAACGGGTCAAAGTAGGGCCTTCACTGGCGAAATTTCCTCTTGATTTCTTGCTGTTCTGTGTCGCTTTCTGGCGCATGTGTCGCAAGCGGTACACCTACCTGCATACGCATGAGGAAGCTGGCTTGCTAGGGGTGATTCTGCATGCCATTTTCGGCGTGAAGCACCTGTATTATATGCACTCAGATCTCTCTCAGCAGATTGTTAGCTCAGAATTTATCGAGAATCCTTTGCTCGTCCGTCTCGTAAAAGCTGTACAGACCTTTATGGTACGACGTGCAGACGCTGTTATCGCCGTCTGTCCAGACATCGAGGTAAGCGCTTGCGAGATGGCAAAAGATACGCCGATCTACCTGATTGAAAACTCGGCGGTCGATGAAGGCTTGCCAGAGCCTCATCCTGCCGATATCGCACGCTTGCGCGCATCTTTACCGCTCAGCAATGGCCCTCTCTTGCTGTATACCGGAACACTCGAGAGCTACCAGGGCCTGGACCTTTTGCTCCAGAGCATGCCTCACATCCATGCTGCTATGCCCTCTGTACGCTGCCTGATTGTCGGTGGGCAGCAAGAGCGAATCGCGTTATTACAAAATCAGGCGCGACAACTGGGTGTCGCGGATGTGGTACAGTTTATTGGACAGCGTCCACTGGCAGAGATCCCTTTATATATGGCTATTGCTGACGTTCTCGTGAGTCCACGTAGCAAGGGGACCAATACCCCGTTGAAATTGTATACCTACCTTCGCTCAGGCAAACCTATACTGGCTACTGCGATCCATTCTCAAACGCAAGTTCTTTCGCCTGCTATTGCCATGCTGGTGCCTCCTACTCCTGAGGGACTGGCACAGGGCGCATTCCAATTATTGCACCATC
>Ga0310811_10009117_pt1 | contig 12798 bp, 11 predicted proteins | sample YCmetagenome_FD_207642 | JGI IMG/M metagenome (GOLD analysis project Ga0310811, IMG submission 207642) | Soil microbial communities from experimental microcosm in Duke University, North Carolina, United States - YC | ecosystem: Engineered > Artificial ecosystem > Soil microcosm > Unclassified ...
GAGCGCGTGGCCGAGCAGCTCGGCTTCAGCCCCTCGGTCCGCTTCACCGGACCGGTTGACACACTGGTGCCCGAGGAGGTCGCCGAGCACCTGCTCGCCGTCCTGCGCGAGGCGCTGTCCAACGCCGCCCGGCACGCGCAGGCCGAGAAGGTCGACGTCGAGGTCGCCGCCGACGGCACCCACGTGACCCTCACCGTGATCGACGACGGCGTCGGCATCCCGGCCGGCGGCCGCCGCAGCGGCCTGGCCAATCTCGCCGAACGCGCGCAGCAGCTCGGCGGCCGGTTCAGCGCCGACCCGGGCGCGGCCGGCGGCACGGTGCTCGTCTGGACCGCGCCGGTTCAGATCGAGGAGCCGGACTGAGGGCCCGATCGGCGCAGCCCGTCCGATGCGAGCGGCTCTTCTGGTGCCCTGGAACGTCAGGTGCCCTGGAACGGGCGCCCGCGCAGGCGGTTCGATGCGAGCGGCTCTTCTGGTGCCCTGGAACGTCAGGTGCCCTGGAACGGGCGCCCGCGCAGCTCCGGCACCTCGCTCTCGAAGCGCTCCCAGACGTCCGCGCGGTGCCGCCGCAGCTTGCGCAGCGAGCGTCGCGTCGTGCGCTGCATCTCGGGCACCGGCACCACCAGCACCTGGCAGCACGCGCTCTTGAGCAGCCTGCGGGCGACCGAGCCGTTCCAGATCGACCTGATCAATCCCTTGCCGTCGTTGCCGACCACGATCAGGTCCCGGCGGTCGGCGGCGTGCCTGGCCAGCGCGGCCCCGGTCGACTCGTACACGACGCTCTTGACCAGCTCGAGATCCGCGGGGAAGCCGCCGAGCGCCTCCTGGAACGCCGCGTCGATGTAGTCCATGTCCGCCTCGGCGCCGATCCCGGCCATCGCGCGCACCGCGTCCAGCGGCACGTGCCGCTCGCGCGCCAGCCCGGCCGCCACGCGCAGCGCCGCGTACCCCGCCAGCGAGCGCTCCACGTGCACGACGACCTTCGGGTGGACCGCCTTGCGCTCCGCCGCGTCCATCAGGAGACCCGCTCGTCCCGGCGGGCGGCCGCGGCCTTTCCCATCGTGGTCCTCATGATCTCCTCCACGGGTTGAGAAAGCTCTGATCTCGTCCTCAAGTCTCCGGCCGGCCCCGGTGATCAGACCAGGGACCTTGGTCCCTGACGATCGCGGCGCACGTCCCTGCCGCCGCGCGCCGCGCGGCGGCACGCTGGGGCCATGACGATGACACAGACCGTGTCGGCCGTGCCGGCCGCCAGGACCGCCCCGGCCCCGCGCCCGGAGGCCACCGCCCGCGACCTGATGAGCCCGGTCGACAACGTGATCGGCGAGGACGGCACGCTGCGCGACGTCGTCCGGCGCTTCCTGGACGGCACCGCCGCCCACCTGATCGTGCTCGACCGCGACGGCCGGTGCGCCGGGGTCATCGGACCGCGGCACATCGCGCAGGCCCACCGCCTCGACCCGCGCCGCGACGAGGAGATCCCGATCCCGGAGCTCGGCTGCGCCCCGTGGATCGCACTCTCCCCGCTCGATTCTGCGCGCACCTGCGCCCATATGCTCGTCGAGTACGACCTCGACGCCATCCCGGTCCTCGACGGCGACCAGCGGGTGCTCGGTCTGGTCACCGCGCACGACATCGTCCGCGCCGCCGCCGACGGGCCGCGGCAGCGCACCGCGCACTCGGGCGACTGACGGGCGCATCACCCGACGAGACGCGTCACGCCGCCGCTCGGTGCGGCGGCGGCGCAGTCTGGAGGCGGGGGTCCGAGCTGAGAGGGAGAGTGCGGCATGTGCGAGTACTGCGGATGCCAGGACGTGACGGCGATCGGGGAGCTGACCCGGGAGCACGACGCGGTGGTCGATCTGATCGGCGAGGCGCGCGCCGCCCACCGGACCGGCGACCTGCGCGCGCTGTCCGAGTGCGCGGAGCGGATCGCCGCCCTGCTCGGACCGCACACCCGGGTCGAGGAGGACGGCCTCTTCCCGGCGCTGCGCGACGAGTTCCCCGACCAGATCGCCAAGCTTGAGGCCGAGCACCGGATGGTCGAGCCGGTGCTGTTCGAGGCCGCGCACGCCCCGATCGACGGGCACTGGCCGACCCGGCTGATGGCGGCGCTCGACGTCTTGCGCCGGCACATCCTCAAGGAGCAGGACGGGGTCTTCCCCTTCGCGCTGACCGGCCTGACCGTCGAGCAGTGGGAGGCGGTCGACGCGGTGCGCGCGCAGGTCGGCACCGCCCTGCCGGTCCCGCGGCCGTAGCCCGGGGCGCCCCGGCGACGTCGCCGGCCGCCGCCGCGACCGCGACCGGCGTTGCGGAATCCGCCACTTCTTTCGTTATCCGCCGACCCGCGGCGCGGATCGCCCCGGCCCGCGTCGGACGGCCCGATACTGGCGGCGAGCTGCCAACGGCGACGGCCGACGAGAGGTGTGAGCGCGGTGCCGGATTTCAACGACGGGCTGGCCGAGACGGAGCTTCCGCTCGGAACGGCCGTGACGACGGATGTGGTCGTGGTGGGTTCGGGCCCGGCGGGCGCGACGGCGGCGCTGCTGCTGTCGAGCCTCGGGATCGCCAACATCATGATCACGAAGTACCGGTGGACCGCGAACACGCCGCGGGCGCACATCACCAACCAGCGGGCCATGGAGGTCTTCCGCGACCTCGGCATCGAGGACCAAGTGAAGGCCGACGCCACCGAGCACGCGCTGGTCGGCGACACCGTCTTCTGCACGAGCATCGCGGGCGAGGAGATAGGCCGCATCCGCACCTGGGGCACCCGGCCGGACCGCGAGGCCGACTACCGGCTCGCGTCCCCCTGCCTGACGGTCGACATTCCGCAGACGTACCTGGAACCGATCCTCGTGCGCAACGCCACCCAGCGCGGCACCCAGACCCGGTTCTCGACCGAATACCTCTCCCACACCCAGGACGCGGAGGGCGTGACCGTGACGGTGCTCGACCGCGTGACCGGCGAGCGGTACGCGATCCGCGCCAAGTACCTGATCGGCGCGGACGGCGCGCGCTCGAAGGTCGCGGCTGACATCGGCCTGCCCTATGAGGGCGCGATGGACATCGCCGGATCGATGAACATCACCTTCAAGGCCGACATCAGCGCCCGCGTCGCGCACCGGCCGTCCGTCCTGTACTGGGTCATCCAGCCCGGCTCGAACGTCGGCGGCATCGGCGCGGGCCTGGTGCGGATGGTCCGGCCGTGGAACGAGTGGCTGATCGTCTGGGGCTACGACATCGACGAGCCCGCGCCCGTCGTCGACGAGGCCGCCGCGATCCAGATCGTGCGCAACCTGCTGGGCATGCCGGATCTCGAGGTCGAGATCACCGGCACGAGCCTGTGGGGCAACAACGAGATGTACGCGACGCACCTGCAGCGCGGCCGCGTCTTCTGCGCCGGCGACGCCGTGCACCGGCACCCGCCGTCCAACGGCCTCGGCTCGAACACCTCCGTGCAGGACGCGTACAACCTGGTGTGGAAGCTGGCCGCCGTGCTGCGCGGGTATGCCGACCCCGTGCTGCTGGAGACCTACTCGGCCGAGCGCGCGCCGGTCGCGGAGCGGATCGTGAAGCGGGCCAACAAGTCCAGCCGCGAGTTCGTGGACATCTTCGCGGCGCTCGGCGTGCTCGAGGCGAAGGACGAGGCCGCGATGGCGGCCGCGATCGAGGAGCGGAAGGCGAACACGCCCGCCGGCGAGGCCAAGCGGGCCGCGCTCGTGCGGGCGATGGAGCTGAAGAACTACGAGTTCAACGCGCACGGCGTCGAACTGGGCCAGTTCTACACGTCGACGGCCGTCATCCCGGACGGGTCGACGCCGCCGGAGTCTCGTGACGCGGACCTCTATTACGTGATGTCCACGGTCCCCGGCTCGCGGCTGCCGCACGCGTGGGTCGGCGACAGCATGCACCGGCTCGCGATGATGGATCTGGCCCCGTACACGCGGTGGACGCTGATCACCGGCGTCGCGGGGGAGAAGTGGGAGTCCGCGGCCGAGAAGGTCGCGCGCGACCTCGGCGTGCCGCTGACCGCGGTGGTGATCGGTCCGGGCCGCGAGGTCACCGACCTGTACTACGACTGGGCCAAACTGCGTGAGGTCGACGAAGGCGGCGCCCTGCTCGTGCGGCCGGACAAGCACATCGCCTGGCGGCTCATGGGCCTGCCGGAAGACCCGGAAGGCGCTCTGCACGCGGCACTGACCGCGATTCTCGGAAGGTCGTGACCGTGATGAAGTTCGAGCATGTGAGCCTGCCGCAGCGCGTCCTGTTCGCCACCGGCGGCGCCCGGGAGAATCTGGCCGCTGAGATCGAGGCGCTGGGGGCGCGGCGGGTGATGGTGATCGCCGGCGGGCGCGAGCGCGACCTCGCCCGCACCGTTGCCGACGGGCTCCCGGTCGTGCGCCGGCACCACGAAGTCGTCATGCACGTCCCCGTCGAGGTCGCCGAGCGCGCCCGCGCGATCGCCGCGGCCGACGAGATCGACGCACTCGTATGCGTCGGCGGCGGATCCACCACCGGCCTCGCCAAGGCCGTCGCGCTGACGACCGGCCTGCCGATCGTGGCGGTCCCGACCACCTACGCCGGCTCCGAGGCGACCAATGTGTGGGGCATGACCGAAGGCGCGCGCAAGACGACCGGCGTCGACGACAAGGTCTTGCCGCGAGCGATCGTCTACGACGCCTCACTGATGCTCACCCTGCCGGTAGAGCTCAGCGTCGCCTCCGGCCTGAACGCCCTGGCGCACTGCGTCGACTCGATGTGGGCGCCGCGAGCCGACCCGATCGACCGCGCACTGGCCGCCGAGGGTATCAGAGCCCTGCGCATTGGCCTGCCGCTGGTGGTGAAGGAGCCGACCGGCACCGAGGGACGCGAACGCGCGCTGTACGGCGCCTATCTCTCGGCGCGCGCGTTCGCGTCCGCCGGATCGGGCCTGCATCACAAGATCTGCCACGTGCTGGGGGGCATGTTCGACCTCCCCCACGCCCAGACGCACGCGGTAGTGCTCCCGTACGTCCTGGCGTTCAACGCCCCGTACGCCGACGACGCCCGCCGCCTGATCGCAGCCGCCTTCGACGTCGACGACGCGGTTGCCGGCCTGAACAACCTTCGCGCGGAACTCAACGCCCCCCGATCGCTACGCGAACTGGGCATGCCCGAAGACGCAATCGCCACGGCGGCAGAGTCCGTACTCGCCGCCGTCCCGCCGCGGAACCCGCGTCCCGTCACTCTCGAGAACATCACCGAGCTTCTCCACGCCGCCTGGTCAGGCACGGAAGGAACGGACGGGCGATGACGATCTCCCAAGAGCAGGACCGGCGCGAGACCGACCTCGTCGCCGAGGTACTGGCCTCCTTCGACGGCTGCGGGAACCCGCGACTGCTCGAACTGATCAGCGCGCTCACCCGCCACCTGCACGACTTCGCCCGCGAGGTCCGCCTCACCGAGCAGGAGTGGAAGACCGCGATCGACTTCCTGACCGACGCCGGCCGCATCACCACCGACCGCCGCCAGGAATTCATCCTGCTCTCCGACGTCCTCGGCCTGTCCATGCAGACCATCGCCATCAACAACGAAGCCGACGGCGACGCCACCGAGGCCACCGTGTTCGGCCCCTTCTTCGTCGAGGACAGCCCCGGGATCGAGATCGGCGACGACATGTCCGGCGGCGCCCCCGGCGAGCCGTGCTGGGTCGAGGGCACCGTCGCCGACAACCGGGGCAAGCCGATCCCCGGCGCGCACATCGAGGTCTGGGAGGCGGACGCCGAGGGCTTCTACGACGTCCAGTACGACGACGAGCGCACCGCCGCCCGCGCCCACCTCCGCGCCGACGACCAGGGCCGCTACGCCTTCTGGGGCCTGACCCCGACCCCGTATCCCATCCCGCACGACGGCCCGGTCGGCAGACTCCTGGCCGCCACCGGCCGCTCCCCGATGCGCGCCTCCCACCTGCACTTCATGGTCACCGCCCCCGGGAAGCGCACCCTGGTCACCCACATCTTCGTCCGCGGCGACGACCAGCTGGCGTCGGATGCCGTCTTCGGCGTGAAGGACTCCCTGATCAAGGACTTCGAGCCGCAGCCCGCCGGCACCCCGACCCCCGACGGCCGCGACCTGGCCGATCAGCCCTGGTCCCGCGTCCGCTTCGACATCGTCCTGGCCGACGCGTCCCCGGTCCCCCGCCCGCCCCGCGCAGCCCGCAGCAGCTCGGCCGCCCCGACCTCGTAACGCTCCCTGAACACGTGCGAGAACCGGGCCGCCGACCCGAAACCGCAGCCGGCGGCCACCTCGCCGACGCTCGACACGCTCCCCGCGCGCAGCATCGCATGCGCGCGCCGGAGCCGCCGGCCGAGCACGTACTGCGGCACGGTCGTCCCGCCGGCCGCGAACACCCGCGACAGTTGCCGCTCGCTCAGCCCGACCCCGGCCGCGATCCGCGCCGCCGTCAGCCCCGCGTCGGTCAGATGATCGTCGATGTACGTTTTCGCCGCAGCCAGATGCGCCGCCCCCACGCTGCCGTCCGCGTCGCCGCCGGCCCGCCCGCTGACCAGCGCCCCGAGCAGCCCCAGCAGCGCCGCGTCGTCCAAAGGCGCGTCGTCCACCGCCTCCTGCGCCCCGTCCCGCACGGCCCGCCCGACGAGCCGCGCCAACGTCCGCGCCCGCACGTCCCCCCGCGCGAAATCCAGCGTCCGCGGCTCCGCCAGCGAGTCCACCCCGGTGGCCGCGCTGAAGTACGTCCGCGGCACCTTCAGCACCAACTCGTCCAGCCCGTGCGAGAACCCCCGCACGAACGGCCGGTCGGCATCGCAGATCACCATCTGCCCGGGTCCCAGCGTGCGGACGCCGTCGTCGTGATAGAAGAACGAGTCCCCGACCAGCATGAAGTAGCACGCGATGGCGTCAGACGGCACCCGCCGAATGATCGAGGCGTTCCGCTCCACCATGTGCGAAGGCGCCATCACCCGTGCGAGCTGCACGGTGGACAGCTGCAGGTTGATCTCCGTGGCCTCCAACGTCCGCTCGTCGAGCGAACTGCAGCGCAGCCCGATCAGCGCATCGGCGTTGTGCTCCTCCCACTTCGCGATGCGCTGCCCGTCAGGAAGCCCGGCCGTGCTGAACCGCACCGGCCCCGGCGCCGCTAAAGCCACGTACTCACCCTAGAGCCTCCCCGATCCGGAGGCGATAGCGCAGGTGGCACCTATAAGTAGTCATCACACGGGCCGGGCAGGAGCCCAAGGGCGCATTGGTGATGGAGAGCGGCCTGCGCAACCGAGACCGGACGCGACGCGAAGCTCCCCGCTTCCGATTCGATGGCCCCCGCGGCCGCCCGGGCCGATGCGCAAGCGCCCTGCAGCAGTTCCAGCGTCCGGGGATCGCCGCCGTTCAGGTCCTCCAGGCCGCAAAGGCTGGACGGTGGGGGCGCTTGACGGCTGACGGTCCCGGCGGCACTGGCTGTTCCGATGGGGACGACGGTGGCGCCGAAGGTCAGCGCCGTGAGGAGGACGAGGCTGCGCGCGGTTTTGATCACGGTTTAGTTATGGGTCCCGGTATGTCTGGTGACACTTCGGCTGATCCGTTCGAGGTGCGGTAAGCCCACGAACTGCTGCCCCCGAAGCGACTCCAGGGGCAGCGGACGGGGCGACTTCTACGAGATCGACAGCGGCACGCTGTTCGACGTGCCTCCGCTGTTCGTGACCGTGACGGCGGCGGTCGTCCCCGAGGCGACGGCCCACTCATTGCCCGGGCCGGAGGGTTCCGGCACCGTGAAGGTGATGGAGGTGTCGCTCCAGCTGTCGATGGTGAACAGTGCCTGGTCGACGGGGGCGCCCCAGTTGATGCCGTTGTCGCTGAAGGTGACGTAGCGGCCGGCCTGGGTGGCGCCGAAGTGGGTGCCGGTGATCGTGACCTTCGCGCCGGCCGCCGCGGAGCTTGCGGAGATCGAGGAGATCGCGGGCGCCGGGGGGATGTTGTCGACGGTGATGTAGTTCAGGTTGACCGCGCCGGTGTCGGTGCTCGTGCGGGCTACGGTGATGAGGTTGGTGCCGCCGGTCAGGGTCACGGTGCCGGTGACGGAGCCCCAGGTGGTCCAAGCGGTGTCGAGGCTGGGGAAGTTCACGGTGATCGGGGCCATGACCACGTTGCCGGGCTCGTCGCCGACGCCGACGGTCATCGTGCTCGTCGAGCCGGAGCCGTTGGCGTACCGGTACGTGATCGTGTAGGTGCCGGCGGTCGGGGCGTCCACGGCGAAGGTGACGGAGGCGCCGGCGTTGGCGGCTTGCAGGTTGTCGACGAAGCCCATCGCCGCGTAGCCGGTGTGGTTGTTGTTGAACATCGCGCCGCCGCCCCAGTTGGCGAACGCCGCCTGGTACGTGTTGACGGTGCGGCCGTTCGGGACCACGCGCACGAGCCGGGAGGCGTGCGGGGAGAGCGCGGTGGAGATCTGGGTCTGGGCGGTGGACGTGGTCGCGTTCCAGAGGTCGTATACGGTGGCCGTGCCGGAGATGCCGAGGTCGCCGCTGAAGCTGATCGTCTTGGTGACCGTGCTGGAGTCGTTGCGGTTGAACAGCGCGACGACCCACGAGCCGTCCGGCAGCTGGCCGGCCCAGCGCTCGGTGTCGCGGGAGCCCGAGTCGGAGGAGTACATGTCGCTGTTGTAGAAGTACGGCTTGCCGACGAGGCCCTGCCTGCGCAGGCCGAGGACCGCCGAGTTCTGCCACAGTTCGATGTCGCCGCCGACGGTGTCGACGCGGTCGGTGATCGCGAGCTGCGATCCGGCGACCGTGAAGAGGCTGATCGCGGTCTGCTTCTCCGCGGTGTCGGAGAAGGTGCTCATCGCGAGGAAGTCGCCGTCGAGGATCAGGCCGGTGCGGCCGGAAAGGTGCGCCCAGCCGGTGAATCCGCAGAACGGGTTGTACCACTGGCTCCAGTCGTTCTGCCAGGTCTGCCGGCCGCCGCTGAGCCAGGACCAGCTGCCGGTGGTCATGTCGGCGTCGATGCGGACGGAGTCGCCGTAGCGGATCTCGTTGGCGGCGTTGTCGAAGAGGTTCGGCATCACGACGCTGATCTCGATGCCGTCGCCGGCCGCCTCGTCGACCCAGGACAGGGCGGTGGCGTAGTCGGCGCTGCCGTGGTCGACGCCGACGGTGCCGACGTTCGCGTCGTAGCCGGACTCGTACCAGGACCAGAAGTCGGTGCGCAGGAAGGCGACGCCCATGTTCTTGAAGTAGTTCACGTAGCCCTGGACGTACTCCTTGGCGCCGTTCGCGGCGACGTTGACCCAGTAGATCTCGTCGTCGGAGTTGAGCACGTCGCCGGAGGTGACGATGTCGGCGACGGGGATGCTGGTGCCGACGACGGTGATCGAGGTGTCCTTGACGGCGCTCGCGGCCACCCACAGCGGGTTGTAGTAGACGCCGAGCTTCATCCCCAGGTTTCCGAGGTAACCGACGTAGTAGGCCCAGTCGTGGGTCCACGCGTCGCTGTAGCTGGTGATGTAGCCGTTCGAGTTCGTCGTCTGGGTGTAGTCGACCCATCCGTCGGTGCAGCACATCGTGTAGCCGTAGGGCGCGAGGTTGTCCGCGACCCAGGTGATGTTCTCCTGCCACACGCTCTCGGTGAGGGTGGCGTTGTTCGTGTAGTTCCAGCTGTACGGCGACCAGTACTGCGGGCCGGGCCCGGAACGGGTGTATACGCTGTTGCGACTGGTCACCGGCAGAGTCGCGGCGGCGAGCGCCGCGTTCAGCGGCACCGCGGGGCGGCGGCCCCCGATCGCGAGTGCCGTCAACGTGCCCGCTGCGGCGACGCCGCTTCCGCGCAGCAGTGCTCGACGGGAGATGTTCATCCTTGACGCCTCCAGGCCGGGGAGCGGCGCACTCCGCTGTGCGCGCGGATGAGAGTGTGGCCGAGCTAATTTCTCTTGTCAAGAAACAAAATCCCGGCTGACGACGGTGACCCCGATCGGGCCGTACGTGGACGCGGGCGCCGCGGGCAGGTCCGCGCGGCCTATCATGACCGCGGAAAGTATGTCATCGGCATCCGGACAGGTGGAGAGCGGGTCATGACGGACAGCAGGGAGCGGCTCACGATCGGGTTCGCCGTCCCGCCGCGCCCGCGCGCCGTGGATCGCGGCGCGGACATGACGCGCGGCCGCCTGTTCGCCGAGATCCTCACCGCCGGGCCGCTCTCCCGCACGCAGCTGGCGCGGCGCAGCGGCCTGTCCCAGTCCACGGTCACCAAGGTCGTCAACCCGATGATCGAGGCCGGGTACGTCGCCGAGGCCGGCGAGCAGTCCGGCGGCATCGGGCGTCCGCAGCGGCTGCTCGAGGTGGCCGCCGACCGGCGCGCGGCGATCGGCGTGAAGATCGGGCCCGGCGCGGTCACCGGCGTGCTGACCGACCTGCGCGCGCAGGTGATCGACCAGCGGACCCGGCCGCTCACGGCGGGCCACGACCCGTCCGCCGCGCTTTCGGCCGCCGCGGCGGTGGTCTGGGATCTGCTCGCCGGGCACCCGGGGATGCGCGAGAAGCTGATCGGGGTGGGCGTCGGGCTCGGCGGGCACGTCGCGGCGGGGCACGGGCGCGTCGTGCGCTCCGGCGTGCTGGGCTGGACCGACGTCGACGTCAGCGCGCCGCTGGCCGCCGCCACCGGCCTGCCGACGGTCGCGGCGAACGACGTCGACGCGCTCGCCGTCGCAGAGCGCTGGTTCGGCGCCGGCCGCGGCATGGACGGCTTCGCGCTGGTGACCGTCGGGCCGGGCGTCGGCTGCGGGCTGTTCCTCGGCGGCGAACTCGTCACCGGGGCCGGCGGACTGGCCGGTGAGCTCGGGCATATACCGATGCTGATCGGCGGGCCCGAGTGCACCTGCGGCAACCGCGGATGCCTGGAGACGATCGCCTCGGACGACGCCGTGCTACGCCGGATAGCCGAGGACGGCGGCCGGAGCGCGGGCATCGAGGAGGCGGTCGCGGCGGCCCGGCGCGGCGATCCCGTCGCGCGGACCGCGTTCGAGGCGATGGGCACCGCGCTCGGCCGTGCGCTGGCGACCCTGTGCAACCTCGTCAACCCCGGCCGGATCGTGCTCGCCGGTGAGCGGGCCGGCGCCTTCGACCTCTTCGGTGACGCGTGCACGCGGGCGTGGCGGGCGCACTCCTTCTCGACGGCCGCCGTGGACTGCGAGCTCATCGTCGACGAGACCGACGACGCGCTGTGGGCGCGCGGTGCGGCCTGCCTGGTCATCCGCGACGCGGTCGGCGCAGATCAGCCGTAGTGCGTCCGCTGCTCGGCAGCTTGATTCGAACTCTGAGTTTTCGTCCCCTGACTCAGGTCGCCGCCCGGTCGCGCGAAGGTCACGCTTCGATGACGTCGATTTTATTTCTTGACTCACGAAAATCCACCGCGCCATACTCCGTGACATCTGGGTAACCGGAAACGGAACGACCAAACACGGCCGAGGGGGGTTGCCATGCGAGCGAGCGAACTGCTCGGCGAGGCGACCCGCGCGGAGATCTTCGGGCAGGTGCTCACCGCCGGACCGATCTCCCGTTCGGGGCTCGCCGCCCGGCTCGGCCTCTCGCCGTCGACGGTCACCCGGCTGCTGCCGCCGCTGCTCGAGGCCGACTACATCCGCGAGGAGGCCGAGGCGGGCCCCGCCGCCGGACCCGGCCGGCCGCAGCGGCTGCTGCGCGTCAACCTCGAGCGGCATCTGGTGGTGGGCCTGAAGATCGCGCCCAGCGTGGTCTCCGGGGTCGTCACCGACATGGGCGCCCGGGTGCTCGCCCGGGCCGAGCTGCAGATCGACGGCTGCGCGCCGGAGACGGCGCTCACCGCCGCCGGCCGCCTGGTGCGCCGGCTGCTCGCCGGGTTCCCGGACGGCGCCGCGCGCACGCTCGGCGTCGGCGTGGGCCTCGGCGGGCACGTGGACGCCGAGTCAGGAAACTGCCGCTACTCGGGCATCCTCGGTTGGCGCGACGTGGCCGTCGCCGCGCCGATCGCCGCCGCCACCGGGCTCCCGGTGGTCGTCGGCAACGATGTCAATGCCCTGGTGGTGGCGCAGCACTGGTTCGGCGCCGGACGCGAGAACGGCACCTTCGCCGTCGTCACCATCGGCGCCGGCATCGGCTGCGGGCTGCTCGTCGGCGGCGCGCTGTTCACCGGATCGACCGGGCTGGCCGCGGAGTTCGGCCACATCCCGATCGACCCGGCCGGGCCGGTCTGCACCTGCGGCCGGCGCGGCTGCCTGGAGGCGCTGGCCTGCTCGGGGTCCGTGCTCGCCCGGCTCGGCCACGTCGGCCTGCCGCTGGCCGACATCGAGGCGGCAGCGGCGCTGGCCCGCTCCGAACCGGCCACCGCCGAGGTGCGCGCGGTCCGCGCGGCCTTCGCCGCCGCGGGCGACGCCCTCGGCCGGGGACTGGCCACCCTGTGCAACCTGATCAACCCCGAGCTGGTGATCCTGGCCGGCGAGGGTGTCTCCGTGTACGACCTGCTGCGGCCGGCCGTGCACGAGGCGCTGTCCCACCATGCGTTCTCGACCGCCGCGGCCGACTGCACCGTCCTGGTCGACCCGGTGGACGGCGACATGTGGACGCGCGGCGCGGCCTGCCTGGTCCTCCGGGCGACCGTCCGCGCCCCGCTGCTCTCGAAGCACCATCCGCCCGCACCACGACCCTCAACTCTCGCGGCCTGACCAGCCGCCCGAATCGCAAGGAAGCGAATCGATGAGAATTCTGTCGAACAAGCGCAGGAACGCGGCCACCGCCGTGACCGCGGCAGCCGTGCTCGCTCTGTCCACCGCGTGCTCCT
>Ga0310811_10009118_pt1 | contig 12798 bp, 14 predicted proteins | sample YCmetagenome_FD_207642 | JGI IMG/M metagenome (GOLD analysis project Ga0310811, IMG submission 207642) | Soil microbial communities from experimental microcosm in Duke University, North Carolina, United States - YC | ecosystem: Engineered > Artificial ecosystem > Soil microcosm > Unclassified ...
GCGCTTCCAGGCTTTCTGCGCTTCCGGGCTTCTTTGCGCTTCGCGCCTGTTGCTGTTATCAGGCCGCCTGGGCTTGTGCCGATAGTTGCCATAGACATAATGTCTATGTAGCCTGTTTAGCAGGTAACCAGCCGAGGACAGGAGCTACTCATGTCACAGCCACCCGCACTGACCGGCCAGGACATCGGCGAAGCACAAGGCGCCGTCACCAGGCTGCTCGAACACTCACTCGCCAAGACCGGGACCAGCGGCCAGGAGTACGTCGTCCTTCGCGTCCTCGTGCTGCGCGGCCCTTACGCGTCCCCGGAGGACCTGCACGCCTACCTTGCCGGGCAGCCCCAGGTCGGCCTCACCCGCGCGGCCGCCATCGATTTGCTCGGCCGCCTGGAGGCCAAGGGGCTCGCGTCAGGCACCACTCCCGGCTCCGGCGGCCCGGCCGAAGCGACCCAAGAGGGCAAGGCGCGGCTGGCCGAACTCGCCGCGGTGGTCGCACCCAGGACGAAGGCCCTCTTCGCCGGCCTCGACCCCAGCGACCTGCGCACCGCCCACAACGTCCTGGCCCAGCTCACCGCCCGCGCCACCGAACTGGCCGACCAGTAGCGACGCAACGGCCGGGCGCGGCGGGCGCGGCAGGCCATGTGGCCTGCCGCGCCCGGCCGTTTCCGGTGTTGATGGCGGCTGCGACGGTGCCGCACCGGACCTGTCGTGTTAGCGGCATGTGAGCGGCTTGCGGGATACTTCTGCGGTGCAACTAGACCAAGGCCAGGCCACCCCGCCGCGGCGTGCGGCCCTCACGCTGCCCCCGCCCCTGCACGCCGCGAATGAGGGACTCGCGTTCCTGCTGGAGCTCGTGATGCTAGCGGGCCTGGCCTGGTGGGGTTCCCAGGCAGTGGCCGGGCTCGCCGGGAGGATTGCCCTGGCGATCCTCACCCCTGCGCTGGCGGTGGTCATCTGGGGGCTGTTCGCGGCGCCGCGAGCACGGGTCCGGCTGCCGATGGCCGGGGTTCTCGCCGTTAAGACGATCGTCTTCGGCGGCGCCACCGTGGCCGTCTACTCGATGGGCTGGCACGTCCTGGCAATCGTGTTCGCGGTCGTGGCCGCGGTCACCATGACCGTCGCCGCCTTCGACCGGCAAGCGCTGGTCTGGCAAGAGCGGAGCTAGCGCTCGGCGATCTCGGGCACGGCGAGCAGTTCGCGCAGCATCGCCGCGAGCTCAGCCGTGCGCGCGCCGTCGTTACCGCCGAGCGGAGCGGTCAGGCGGTCACGCAACTCGAACACCGCCCGCACTGCTTTTTGCAGCGCGGCGCTGCCCTGCTCGGTCACCGCCAGCTCCACGGCCCGCGTGTCGGCGGTGTTCACCGCTCTGGTCACGAAGCCGCCACGCTCTAGCGTGCGGACGAGCCTGGAGACATAGACCGCGTCGATCCCCGTCAGGTCCGCCACCTGCCGCTGGCTCGGGCGGCGCCCGTCCCGCGACATCGCGTACAGGGGCGCGAGCACGGCGTACTGGGCCTGGGTGAGCCCGGAGGGCTCAAGCACTCGGTCCATCGCGGCGCGCCACTCGGTGGCCAGCCGCCATACGAGGAAGCCAGCGTTCTTGCCGATTTCCTGCTCTATGCCGTCCACGAAGATAGTCTACATAGCAACTTTATGCCTGGAGCGCGGTTCAACCTCATGCTCGCTGGTCACAGCCGCTGCCACAGGCCGGGGTAGTTCCTTACATACCCGTCCGCGTCGACCGGCAGGTCAGCCTGGTAGGTACCGGACTCGTAGCGGTATGCCGCTTCGCCAGTGCGGTCGTCGCGCCAGAGCATCGTGTAGCGCTGCCTGGACGGCCGGATGTCGAGTTCCGGCACGCTGATGTAGGCCACGTCCAGGTCGTACGCCTTGCCCGGCGACCACGACAAGCGGCGGATCGGCAGGGTGTTGGTCAGCGGGGTCCGGTTGATGTCGATGTCTACGCAGTGGTCGAGTGCGGGCAGCGGTTCGCCGCCGGCCAGCCAGCGGCCGTCGGCGTCCCGCGTCAGCGACAGGCGGGACGGGCCGGCCATCCGCGTGACCGTGACGTCCACGCGGACAAACTCCCAGTCAGCCCGGCACTCCAGCTGATACGCGATCCGGGCCAGTTCCCCGTCCGCCAGGATCATGGCGCTGTCGGCGCGGAACCCCGCCGCGTCATGGGTCACGATCACGTGCTCCGTGCCGGCCCACTCCGTGGCCACCCACCCGAGTTCTGCCATTAGGATCCCCCGATCGTTACTGTCTATTTCTTTAGACGGTAACGAACGTCCATGACGAGCGCAACCAGCTACTGTGGTTTGGTGGTAACAGCGTCGGTGCCCGATCCCCAGGCCGCCCCCGGGGCGCTCGAGCAAGTGCGCGAGCTGCTCAACAGCTGGCTGATCCCGAATGACACGCGTGAGCCCACGGACCGTTTCGATGACCTGGCTCGCAGACGACGCTGGGCGCCGCAGGAAGCGGCGATCGCCCGCGAACTCCGCGATGACCTCAGGGCCGCCGTTGACGACGGGGGCCGGGACTTGGAGTTCCTGAACGGCTGGATCAGCCGGCTCGACGTGCGGCCGGCGGTCGCCGGCGGTGAACTCTCTTACCGGCACGCGGCGGGGCCCGCCGGGGACCTGCTGGCCGCGGTGCTCGCCGCGGTCAGCGACGGGACCTGGCCGCGGCTGAAGACCTGCCCCGACTGCCGGTGGGCGTTCTATGACCGGACACGGAACGGCAGCAAGCGGTGGTGCCTGATGTACGCAGGCGGGCCTAACGGCCGGGCGTGCGGCTCCATCGCGAAGATGCGCCGCTACCGCGAAAAGCCGTCCGCTCTCGGCGGGGCGTAAGTCCCGCCGAGAGCGCCTAGCTCACGTCTCCGTCATGATCCGCTCACACCGTCACGTGGCGCTTGAAGAACCGGGCGACCTCGTCGAGGGCCTCGCCGGCCTCGTCCAGGTCGGCGGCGAGCTGGAACACATGGGGCACGCCTGCGGTCACCTGGAGGGCAACGTCGACGTCGTCACGGGCGGCGTTCGCGGCAAGCCGGACGGCGTCATCGAGGAGCACCTCGTGGGAGCCTGCCTGGATCAGCAGCGGCGGCAGCCCCGTGAGGTTCGCGAAGACGGGACTGGCCAGCGGCGCCGAGCGGTCGCCTGCTGGCACGTAACGGTCGGCGTACCAGCCCATCTTGTCGAAGGTGAACAGCGGGTCCGCCCCGTCCTTGGTGCGCATGCTCGCACCAGACCGGGTGATGTCGGCCCACGGCGAGAACACCGCGGCGGCGGCCGGCTGCGGCAGCCCCTGGTCGCGCGCCGCCAGCAGCGTCGCGATCGCGAGCCCGCCCCCGGCCGAGTCGCCCGCCAGGACGACCCGGCGCGGGTCGGTGCCGGCGGCGAGGAGCCCTTGGTAGGCGGCGACGCCGTCTTCCACCGCAGCCGGATACGGGTGCTCGGGGGCGAGCCGGTAATCGACTGACAGCGCCGAGCCGCCCAGCCGGCGCGCCACTTCGATGGCCAAGTGGGCACCGCTGCGAGCCGACCCGACAACGAAGCCGCCGCCATGGAAGTAGAGGACGGTCGGCTCGGCTGCGCTGCCGTCGATGGTCAGCGCCAGGGCGCTGACTCCGCCGACCCTCACCTCGCGCTCAGTCACGTCCGCCGGGTACGGCGTGACCATGAGCGCATCGAACGACTTCCGGTGCTCCTCGGTGGTCTGGGTGGGGTCGAAAGTCCCCGCGCGCATCGCCGCGTCGAGGGCGTCTCGCTGTACCTTGCTCATCGTTGTCCTCCTCGGTCGCTGCCCGCTCAGAGTCGGCTCTGGCAGGATGCTTTCAAGCGAATCCACTTCCAAGGAACTAGATTCCTAAGAATCTAATTCCCTGGAAACCGGATAGGTTGGTGGCATGGACGTTGGGCAGTGGTTCACCGAGCTCGTCCGCGCGGAGACGCGGCTGTACAACGCGGTTGACGGCCAGCTCCGGGCGGCGCATGGCCTCACCGCCGGGCAGTACGAGATCCTCCAGCTCATCGCGCGGACGGAGAACTGCCGAGTCCTGGACATCGTGCGCGACATCGGGATCACCGTCGGCGCCGTGAGCAAAGCGGTGGACCGCATCGAGGCGGCCGGCTGGTGCCGCCGCCGCGCCAACCCGCATGACCGGCGGTCGTCGTACCTCGTGCTGACCGACGCCGGGCAGCGCCTGCTCGCGGCGGCGACGCCGACGTTCGAGAAGGAGATCGCCGACCGGCTCGCTGGTGTCGTCGGCGAGGAGGAACGAGCACGGTCCGGGCAGACCCTGGCGGCATTGCGTAGGGCCCTGGAAGTACACCAGCGGGAACCGTAACGGCGCAGCGTTGACCGCCCGCGGGAACACGACAGCAGACCGCCCCTGACCGGGCCATGCGGGTCAGGGGCGGTCACTGCCGTGCCGTCGCGGATCAGGCGCGGGCAGTCTCCTTCGCGGTTAGGCGGCAGCCGCCGCCGCGAGGGCGGCGTACTTCTGTGCCAGGTCCGGCGCCGGGCCCTCGTACCAGCGGCCGGCGATCGACTGGGACAGCGGGTCGGGGAAGATGTAGTCGTCTTCCTTTTCGATGCCGTCGACGATGGCGCTGGCGGCCGACTCCACCGTGGCCTTGGGGATGTCGAAGCCGCGGTTCATGTCCGTGTCCACCGGCCCCGTCAGGATCACCTGCACCCGGACGCCCTGCGGGGCCAGCAGGATCCGCGCCGACTCCGACAGGTTGAGCAGGGCCGCCTTCGACACCGAGTAGGCCGGGATGACCGGCAGCGGTGCCAGGGCGTTGACCGATGTGTTGTTGACGATCGCGCCCTGGGACTGGGTCAGCAGCGGGAGGAAGGCCGCCGTGACCTCGTAAGTGCCGAACAGGTTCACCTCCAGGTGCCGCTTGAGCACCTCGGGGTCGGTGAGGTCGTCGTAGAGGGCGATCCCGGCGTTGTTCACCAGGACGTCCAGGGAGCCCGCCGCGGTCACCTGGGCCGCGGCGTCGCGGATCATCTCGGCGCTGGTGATGTCGAGCGGGATGTTCACCACGCGGGAGTCGGGGTGGGCCCACGGCGTGCGCGTGCCCGCGTACACGCGCGCGGCGCCCCGGGTGAGTGCCTCGTCCACCAGCGCCCGGCCGATCCCCCGGTTGGCGCCTGTGATCAGGACCGTCTTGCCTTCGATAGTGGCCATCGCTACGTCGCTGCTCCTTGTTTCGGCTGTGTAATGCCTTCACTGGGGCAGATACGGCCGGACCGGGAAACTAACCGCCCGCCGGCGCGCGCAATCGTGACCAATCCGCAGAACTCGGCACGGGTACAGCCTGGCGCCGCGCCGCTACCATCTCGTACGTAGCCAGTGCGTAGTTCATCCGTAGATGTGGAGATTGCGGTGTCCGAACGTAACTCGCGGGAAAACAGGCGGCGTGCGCTCGAGGACACCCGCCAGGGACAGGACCAGCGCAAGCGGCGGCTGCGGCTGGCGGCCTGGGGCGGGGCGGTCGTGGTGGCGGCCGGCGTCGGGATCGGGGTCGGGATCGGGGTCGGGATCGGCCTGTCCGGGTCTTCATCAGGCGCCACGCCTGGTTCGGGGGGCTACGCACCGCTGTCCACGCTCGGTCCCCTGGCCGCCGCTCCCGCACCGGGGCCGCTCGGGTCGGAAAAGGTACCGGTTCCCCCCGTGTCCGTGCTGGCCCCGGTATCGGCCGCCACGACCGGGCAGACCATTGACGGGGTCGAATGCAACACCAGCGAACAGCTGAAGTTCCACATCCATACGCACCTCACGATCTTCGTCAACGGGAAGCAGCAGCAGGTGCCCGGCGGGATCGGCATCCCGGACGCGGTGTCGAGCGCCACCCAGGGCGGCGGGTCGTTCATCTTCTCCGGGAAGTGCCTGTACTGGCTGCACACGCACACCGGCGACGGGATCATTCACGTCGAGTCGCCGAAGGTGGAGACTTACACGCTCGGCCAGTTCTTCGACGAGTGGCAGCAGCCGCTCAGCTCGTCCCAGGCGGGCCCGGCCAAGGGGAAGGTGACGGCCATCGTGAACGGCCAGGTCTTCCAGGGAGACCCGCGCGACATCCCCCTGGCCTCACACGAAAACGTGCAGCTGGAAGTCGGCACGCCGCTGGTGGCGCCGCAGTACATCAACTGGTCGGCCACCGGCTTGTAACGTCGCCCGCGAGCTTGGCATCTGGTGACGTTTGTCCATGTTGGAACAAAATCGGACGCCGGTGCCCTAGTGTCATCCCGATAAGGAGTGATGGCATGCGGACTAGGACACACAGGGTCAGGTTCCTGCTCCCTGGCACGCTGATGCTGGCCGTGCTGTGCGGCGGCTGCGGCGCGTCGTCGTCCTCCAGCCCGGCGTCCGGTACCGGGACGGGTACTGCGTCGGCGGACCCGGCGGGCTCCACCCCGGCCGGCCTCGCGATGGCCGCCTCCCCGACCGTGGTGACAGCCCCGGCGCACCGGGCCACGCCCAGCACGCACAAGTCCACGACACCGCCGTCGCCGTCCGCCTCCGCCAGTTCCCCGGCGCCGCGCACGAGCTCACCCGGCACCACCCCCGCCGCCCGCCCGACCGCGTCAGCCGCCTCGTCCGCCCGCACCTCGGCCAGTCCCACGGCCAGTTCGCCGGCCGCCCAGCCCACCAACAGCACGGCCGCCGCACAGGTGCTCGCGCTGATCAATCAGCATCGCGCCTCGGCGGGGCTGCCAGCGCTGACGATCACCTCGGGCCTGGAGACCAGCTCCGCGGCGCACAACCAGCGCATGGCCGACGGCTGCGGGCTGTCCCACCAGTGCCCCGGCGAGGCCCCGCTCGGTGACCGGGAGACCGCCGCAGGGGTCCACTGGACCGACGCCGGGGAAAACATCGGCGAGGGCGGTCCAGTGGCCAACACGACCGCGGCTATCACCCAGATGGCGGTCGGCCTCACCCAGTCCATGCTCGACGAGAAGCCGCCGGACGACGGTCACCGGATGAACATCCTGAGCAGCACGTTCACCCATATCGGCATCACGGTCTTCCGCGACAGCGCCGGCACCGTCTGGCTCACCCAGGACTTCTCTAACTAACGCGCGGCGGCGGGCCCGCTCCGGGCCTGCCCCGGGCGCGCCGCGAGGCGGTGGCGGCCGGTAAGGTCCCGGTCATGACACCCGTCGTGCGACGTCTCCTGATCGGCTGCTACGGGCCCCCGCGGGGCGACGGATCAGGTATCACGCTCGTAGAACACGACCGGAGCGCCGACGCCCTGCGCGTGGCGGGGACCGCCATCGCGACGAGGTCACCGTCCGCCCTCGCCATGGCCGCGGATGGCCGTACCGTCTTCGCGGTGGAAGAGCAGGACGCCGGGGCGGTGCACAGCTTCCGCTGGGACGGCGGCGCCCGCCTCACCGTGACCAGTAGCCAGGCGAGCGGTGGGATGGACCCGTGCCACCTGCTCGTGCACCCGTCCGGACGCTGGCTGCTTGCGGCCAATTACTCCGGTGCCACCGTCTCGGCTCATCCGATCGGCGCCGACGGCGCGCTTGGGCCGCAGCTCGCGGTTGTCCGGTTCACCGGCAGCGGGGCCGACCCGGACCGCCAGGAGGCACCCCATCCGCACATGGTCGCGGTCGTACCAGGGACAGCGGAGCTAGCGATCGCCGACCTCGGCGGCGACTGCGTGCGCCGGGTGGGTTTCGATGCCCGCGACGGCACGTTCGGCCCGGAGCTGCCACCGGTCGCGCTGCCTGCAGGGTTCGGGCCGCGCCAGGTCGTCTTCGCCGCGGACGGTCGCACGGCTTACGTGCTCGGGGAGCTGAACGGGCACCTCGCCGCGGTAGCGTGGGACGGCGGCCAGCCGCAGGTGATCAGTACCCAGCTGGCGGCGGGCCACCCGCTGCCGCCGGGCAACACGGCTGCGGCGCTTGAGCTCTCGCCCGACGGCCGCCGCCTCTACGCGTCGCACCGGGGCGCCGACGTGATCGCCGCGTTCGACCTAGCCGACCCGCGCCAGCCACGGTGGGAGAGATCGTGGCCCGCGGGCGGCCGCAGCCCCCGCCACGTCACCAGGGACGGGGCATGGCTCTACGCGGCGTGCGAAGCATCCGGGATCATCGCGGCGCATCACGTCGATCGCGGCACCGTGACGACCGTCGCGGTGCCCAGCCCCACGTTCGTGCTGCCTGTCGGGCCGGCCGACCGCTAGCTCCGTGGTTCGGGGAACGGGGTCGGCGCCGTCGGCCCCGTTTGGCTCACCCAGGCTTGCTAAGCCACCTGGTCAGGAACCACTGACTCGATGTTCGCCGGGGCCGGGGCCGACGGTGACACCGGGCTGGTACGGCGGGGAGCGAACGACAGGCCGGCCGCCAGGCAGGCGAACGGGATGGCCGGCAGCAGGTAGCGGTAGTCGAAGTCGGCGAGCAGGATCGGGAAAACCAGCAGCGCGACCGCGCTCACCCACGGCAGCATCGTCGTGCCGCGCGGCGCCCAGTGCAGCCGGACCGAGGCCAGGGTCCGGGCCGACAGCAGCGAGCGCAGCCCCTTGCCGCGCCGCCCGGCCGCCGTCACCGACACCAGGCCGCCAAGGCCAACCAGGAAGATCACCGCGAGCAGGGGGCCGTAGGTGAACACCACCCGCTGGTAGATCAGCACGGGAATCGCGACGATCCGGTGGATGACGCCGGGGGCCTGGTGGCCGTATGCCATCCAGTCCTGGTAGGCGGTCCCGCCGGGAATCCACTCATGGTTATTCGGCGGCAGCGTGGTGTAGGCGTGAGGCCCGGTCGTCTTGTAGTGCAGGTGGAAGTTGTAGTAGAACGTCGTCCCCGCGCCCGGGTAGGCGATCCGGGGGAAGCCGAACGACAGCATGGTGTTGAAGAAGATCGTCTTCGCGTAGCTGAGCGGCTGCGCCTCGACGGCGTGGATGGCGAAGTCGGTCAGCAGCTTGTTGTTGGCCGGGGTGACCGGGCCGCCGGTGTCCCACATGTACACCGAGCCGTGGAGCACGCCGTTCGCGTCCTTGGTCGCGTGCACCTGCGGGGCGTGCCACACGAAGTTGCCCGGCGGGGTCCGGTCGGCGAGCGGCGTCGTCGGGCAGACCTTCGCCTCGTTGCCGGTCGGGTTGATCCGCGCGCAGTCGGCGAACGACGACACCCGGCCCCACAGGTAGAACCCGGTGGACATCGACACGCCGTAGTGACCGGTCCGCTGGTGGAACCAGGACATGTACCCGCCGATGGGGACCAGCGCGGCCACCGCGAACACGATCGCGATCCCCCACCCGCGCACCGTCTTCCACGACCAGCCGCGCAGCAGCAGGAACAGCGGGAGGATGACGCACATGATCGCGCCCTCGGAGCGGTCGATCGCGGCGTACCCGGTCAGCAGCCCCGCGATCACGGCCGACACCCAGGGTGTCTTCGGCTTCCACAGCAGCAGCGTGACCGCGATCATCAGGCAGAACGTGAACACCGTCTCCGCCATGATCAGGTGCTCATCTTCGATGATGTACCCGTCGAGCAGCACCGGGAGCGTCGCGATCGCCGACCAGGTCTTAGACACGTTGCTGCGGCGGAGCAGGACGTAGATCAGCACCGCGACAGCGAGGCCCATCAGGTGCTGCACCACGGTGACGAGCGTCAGCGAGTGGAAAGGCAGCAGCAGGCGCAGGAAGAACGAGTAGCCGGTCGACTTCGACAGGTTCGGCTGCGGCCGCAGCGCCGCACCGAGGTACACGTAGGAGTCCCCGGCGAACCACAGCGCGCCTGGGTAGCCGATGGACACCAAGAGCCGCACCAGCGCACCAGCCGCGAGCGCCCAGGTGAACAGCTTGTGCTCACCAGCGAGACGACGCAGGCTCGGCAGGACTAGACGCGGATTCACGCCCATGATCCTATCGGGGCGAGTCACGCGCGGTGGCCATCGGTCCTGATTGGCATCACTTCTTGACATCCTCCCCGTCTTAAAGGGACGGGGATTCCAGCAGTGGCTCTCGCGGGCCGCTTTGTTGGTTCACGGACGCTCGGCGCTTGCGCGCGTCGTCCCTCCGACGTGGTCCCGCCGCGACGTTGATTGCTGCGTTGAGGTCCGCGTTGCAGGTGAAGCCGCAGGAGGAACAGACGAAACCGGCTTGGCTCTTGCGCGATTCCTTGTCGATCCACCCGCAGGCACTGCACCGCAGGCTGGTGTACGGGGCCGGGACGTCTTGCACTCGTCCAGGGGCCTTGTTTTCGGTGCGGTCCCGGAGCAGGCCCCAGCCCTGGGCGAGGATGACCCGGTTGAGGCCCGCCTTCTGCGCGACGTTCCGGCCGGGTTTCTCCGTCGTGCCGCGCGCGGAGGCGGTCATGGTGACGATGCTGAGTTTCTCGAACCGGATCGTGTCGTATTCGGTGGCGAGCATGGTGCTGGTCTTCTCGCACCAGTCCTTGCGGCGCCCGGCCTCCCGGGCCTTGATCCGGGCGACCGCCGCGTACTCGGCGGCCTTCTGCGGGCTGCCTTTGGGGGCGCGGGCCGCGCGGCGCTGGTGCTTGCGCAGCCGGGCGCGTTCCCGGCTGGTGAGCTGGGGGCAGTTGAGGTTGCGGCCGTCGGACAGGGCGGCGGTGATGACGATGCCGCGGTCGATGCCGATCACTTCGCCAGTTCCGGGGCCGGGCAGCGGGCTGGGCTTGACGGCGAACGCGACGTGCCACTGCCCGTTGCGGTAGGTGACCCGGTAGGACTTGGCCACGGGCAGGCCCTGCCGCGACAGCCGGAACTTGACCCAGCCAACCTTCGGGACCTTCACCCGCGCCCAGTGACGGTTGAGCCGCTCAACGTCGCACGTGTCGGTGATCCGGAACCGTTGCCTTCAGATGAGCAAACGTGAGTCTGTATATTCATCAGGCAGCCTCGCCTTGCGGTGAGGCGGTCCCCGTCTTGCCCGGCGGCTGCCGGTGCGGGGTTGACGTTTCACGGCCTCCTGCGTCGCCCGCTCGCGCGGGCTCGGTCTCACGGGTGGCTCTGCGTCCTGCCACCGGGCCACTCCCGGCGGGGCCCTGTTCACCCGGCACCTGGTGCCGGGTCTCGCCGAGCCGGGCGAGGTTGACCGCGGCGTTGAGATCACGGTCGATCCGCAGTCCGCAGTGGTCACATTCGTAGGTCCGGTCGGCCAGCGTCAGGTTTGGCTTTCGCCTGCCGCAGCCCGAGCACGTCTTGCTTGAGGGATAGAACCGGTCCGCTTCCACGAGAGCAGAGCCTGCCCACGTGCACTTGTAGGTGAGCATGCGCCGGATCTCGGCCAGCGCGGCATCAGACAGGGCCAGGTTCAGGCCCTTCTTGTACGCGCCTCCGGCCGACCGCATTCCCGAGGCGTTCAGTGTCTCCACCGTGATGACCTGATGGGACTGCGCCAGCTTCGTGGTCTCCTTGTGCAGCACGTCCCGCCGCACCGCGGCGGCGTGCGCGTGGAGACGGCCGATGCGCCGGTTCGTCCGGGCCCACCGTTTCGACGGCGGCCTCCTGGTCCTGGTTTCCGGGTTCCAGGGGCTCTGCTGGCGGGCGGCCCGGCGCTGCAGCGCCCGCAGCCGCCCCTGCGCGGCGGTCAGGGACTTCGGGGCCGGGACGCGCCTGATCTCCCGGCCGTCCGGGGAGGCGATCACCATCAGGGAATCTTCCTTCACCCCGACATCGACGCCCACCGCCGGGACCCCCGCGCCGGCGTGCGCGGGGACGCTCGCGGCACGCTGGACGATGACCTGGAGCGCGACGTGCCACCGGCCGGATGAGTCCTCGGACAGGGTCGCGGACAAGATCCGCGCCGTCCCGGCCTCCAGCCGGCGGGCGAGCTTCCTGGTTGACTCATGCGTCCGGATCCGCCCCAGGCGCGGCAGCGCGACGTGATGCCGGTCAGCCTCGACCCGGATCGCGCCGGTGGTGAAGCGCACCGACCGGCGGGACCGGGCAGTCTTGAAGCGAGGGAACCCGACTGCGGCCCCGGCCCGCTTTCCTTTCCTTGACTTGTCCCAGGCGTCGAGCCCGCGGGCGAGCGCGTCCAGGCCGGAATTGTAAGATTCCTTGCTGTTTTCCGCCCACCACGGGGCCGCCTCGTCCTTGCGCTGGTTCCATTCCTTGCGCAGCCCCGCCAGCGACCAGTTCAGGGCTGGAGTCAGGTCCGCCTCGCCGATCCCGTAGGAACGCTCGGCCTGGCGCTGGTCCATTACGGCCTTCACCAGCGCCAGCATCGTGTTGTACGCCTTCCGGGCACCCCCGGCGTTCGACCGGAACGCCCGGAACTGGGCCGGTGAGGGATCGAGCGCGAACCGGTAAGCCTGCGCGGTCCAGCCCTGGGGGATCTCGAACTTACCCACTGGCCTCAGCTTCCTCGCGCCCTGCTGCGGTCACCGCGCGCATGGCCCGGTTCCGAGCCCCGCGGCGCCCGTACAGCCGGGCGCACATCGAGGTGAGAACCTCGATCATGTCCCGAACCAGGTCATCAGAGGTTTCACCGGGATCAGCGACCACGACCTTCCGGCCGTGCGCCGCCAGCGCAGCTTCGAGATGCTCCACCCCGAACCTGGCCAGCCGGTCCCGGTGCTCCACCACGACCACGCCCGCAGACGGATCCGACAGGATGCGCCGCAGCTTCGGCCGCTTCCCGTTCAGCCCGGACCCGACCTCCGTCACCACCTCGCCCACCGCATGCCCGTTCGCCGTGGCCCAGCCCGTGAGCCGGGCCACCTGGCGGTCCAGGTCACGGCGCTGGTCATGGGAAGACACCCGCGCGTACACCACCACCCGGCCGGATTCATCAGCAGGGACAG
>Ga0310811_10009119_pt1 | contig 12798 bp, 8 predicted proteins | sample YCmetagenome_FD_207642 | JGI IMG/M metagenome (GOLD analysis project Ga0310811, IMG submission 207642) | Soil microbial communities from experimental microcosm in Duke University, North Carolina, United States - YC | ecosystem: Engineered > Artificial ecosystem > Soil microcosm > Unclassified ...
TCAGGTCCCGCACCCGCACCCCGAGATTGCCGGCCCGCTCGATGAGATAGAAGCGCAGCGTCCCGCTTGCCAGCACCGTGGGATTTCCGGCGCTATCGGCGCTCAGCTCGAGCGAGCTCACCGTCTGCCCCGCCGCGGTGACGCCGCTGCCCGTTGCGGCAGTGAAGCGCACCTTGTGGCCGCTCACGTTGAAGGTACCGCAGTGCTCGGCGAGCGCCGGGTGCGCGAGCACCAGGCTGTTGTCGGCCGCACGCCCGAAGGTGTTATCTCCCTGCTGCAGCCAGAAAAGCCCCGTGAGCGTGAGCCAGCCGTTGTCGCTCGTGAGTGCCTCGACCCGCCGGGCACGCCACTCGCTGACATCGGCGCGCTCGGCCTGTGGATCGACGACGGCCTCCGGGCTCGCCAGTGCGCCAGCCGGTCCGAGGGTGAGAGCGATCAACAGTGCGGCAGTGGGGCGGTGCGCTGAGAACATGGCATCTCCGTCAGTGAGCAGGATGCAATGATGCCATCAGCTCTCGCGTCCCAGGATCTCCTCGCGCACGTCCGCGATCTCACGCGCCCGTGAGGGGCGCGCGCCCTCGCAGCGCTCCGGCCGTGGGCAGCGGTTGCTGCGCGGGCAGATGATGCGCGCCGGGGATGCGAGCGCATCGTCGATCCAGGCGATGTTCAGCACGTTGGCGATGGTTCCCAATGCCTGGCTGGCCGCTTTCGGTATGCGCGCCTCACCGCGACGGTGCAGGCATTCGCGAAAGATCGACTCGATCACCGTATCGCTCTCGATGCCATTGGAGAGCAGCGCCGGCGCCAGGTCGACTCCCACCGAGAGCACGTGCGGGTTTCCCGCCATGTCGTGGACGCGGATCGAGTGGCAGCAGTAAAGCAGCGAGCGCTCCCCATCGCGCAGCACCGAGATCTGCGAGCCGCTCGCGCCGTGCGCACCGTCGATCATGCGGAATACCGCCCAGTTGGGGCACGGGTCGCTCACCTGCGCGAGATTGCCCCAGGGCAGCGGAATGCCGTTGCCGCGATAGACCGCACGCAGGTAACCGGGCGGGTAGGCGTCGAAGAAGTGCCAGTGCGGGTAGGGCGACACCTTGGTCATGCGGCGCATGACCACCGCGGGGGTGAGCTCCAGGCGCGCGCCTGCCTCGACACGGTAGCGCTCGCGAGCCAGGAAGCGGCGAAACGGCACACGCGGTGCGAGCAGCGCACCGGCGAAGAAGCTGCACTCGAAGTCGCGCCACGCGTGCAGCACATCCTGTGCGTTCATGCCGCCGCCGCCCGAGCCGCCCTCGGGACTGCCGCCCATCTCACCGCCGGTGGCGTGCGCGGACTTGAGGCCATCGCCCCCGTGCAGCACCTTGTGGCCGAGATGCGCGGCCAGATCGAACTTCAGGCGCGCCGGATCCGACTGCAGCGCGCGGTTGGCGTACACGATGCGCGGTGGCTCGAAGAAGGAGCGCACCATGCTGCGCAACTCACGGTCCTTGTCGCGCGCCAGTACCGGCTTGCGATCGAACCAGCGGATCTCGAGACCGTGCCGCCGCGCGAGCCGCGTGAGATCCTCGACCGAGAGCGGGAAGCGGCGCTCGCCGATGTGGTCGGCAGCGCGCTCGAGATCGGGAAAATCGTTGCGCGATACCTCCTGGTGCGAGCGGATGAGCAGATGCGCGAACTGCCGCCCGGTCGTTCCGGTCTGCGCGAGGAGCTCGGGGATCGCGATCTGCAGCAGGCTCTTGGAGAAAAGAAACGCCGGCTCGAGCGGAATGCGCGCCGCGGGGCCGCCGCCGGCGGGCGCCGGCAGATCGAACTCGGCGTTCTCATCGAGAAACCAACCGGTCGGCCGCTGAAATATCTGCGCGAGCAGCGCGAGCAGCTGCGGCGAGGGCATGCGCTTGCCGCTTTCGATCATGCTCAGATACGACACCGAGGGCGCGATGTCGGGCTCGTGCTGAATGCAGCGTACCGACAGCTCCTCCAGGGTGAGACCGTTACGCCTGCGTATCGAGCGCAGCTTGGCACCGAGAAAATGACCCTTGCGCAGCAGCTCTGCCATATGTTCAGTCCAGGCCCGTGCTGTACGGCGTGCAGCAGGCTGTGAAATTAACAATGTGAAGTTTTCACAGTCAAATTCGCGTGCAGATACCGGTATGCTGGCAGGGGATGAATGCCGAGACACACGGACGGGTGCACCTGCGCGAGCAGCCGGGTCCCAGGGTCGAGATCCTGGGGAGTAAGGTCGAGCGGGCGGATGAGGTGCTGACCCCGCTCGCACTGCAGCTGCTCGGTAGCCTCCATCGCCGCTTCAACGGGCGCCGCCTGGAATTGCTCGAGGCGCGTGCCAGGCGCCAGGCCGAATTCGATGACGGCGCGTTGCCGGAGTTTCCGGCCGCGACGGCAAAGCTGCGTGCGGCGGAATGGCGCGTGGCGCCGGTGCCGGCAGACCTCAACGACCGGCGCGTCGAGATCACAGGTCCCGTCGACCGCAAGATGATCATCAACGCACTGAACGCGCCGGTGCAGGCGTTCATGGCCGACTTCGAGGACTCCTGCTCGCCCACCTGGGGCAACGTCGTACGCGGGCAGGTGAATCTCTTCGATGCCGTACGGCGCACCATCAGCTACGAGGACCCGGCGACCTCCAAGGTCTACCGGCTCGCCGAGCGCACCGCGACCCTCATCGTCCGTCCGCGCGGTTGGCATCTGCCGGAAAAGCACGTGCGCATCAACGGCGAGACGGTTTCTGGCGCGCTGTTCGATTTCGCGCTGTTCATCGCCAACAACCACGAAGCGCTCGCGCGCCGCGGCACCGGTCCCTATTTCTATCTGCCGAAGCTCGAGAGTCACCTCGAGGCACGGCTGTGGAACGAGGTGTTCGTAGCGGCGCAGGATGCGCTCGGCATTGCGCGCGGCACTATCAAGGCGACCGTGCTCATCGAAACCATTCTCGCGGCCTTCGAGATGGACGAGATCCTGCACGAGCTGCGCGAGCACTCGGCTGGACTGAACTGTGGGCGCTGGGATTACATATTCAGTTTCATAAAGAAGTTCCGCAATCGCGCCGACTTCCTGCTGCCCGACCGCGCCGCGGTGACCATGGAGCGGCATTTCCTCAAGTCGTACGTGGACCTGCTGATCCGCACCTGCCACCGCCGCGGCGCGCACGCCATGGGCGGAATGGCGGCGCAGATCCCGATCCGCGACGACCCGCAGGCGAATGCGCTGGCGATGGCACGCGTACGCGCCGATAAGCTGCGCGAAGCGCGCGCCGGGCACGATGGCACCTGGATCGCGCATCCCGGGCTCGCGGCCATCGCGCGCGAGACTTTCGACGAAGTCATGAGCGGGCCGAATCAGCTCGCGGTGCGGCGCGAGGATGTGAAGGTCGGTGCGCGCGATCTGCTCACGGTGCCGGACGGAGCGATCACGGAGGAGGGCGTGCGCGGCTGCATCCGTGTCGGGGTGCAGTATCTGGAGTCATGGCTGCGCGGCAACGGCTGCGTGCCGCTCTATCACCTCATGGAGGATGCGGCGACCGCCGAGATATGCCGCGCGCAACTGTGGCAGTGGCTGCATCACGGCGCGCGCACGAGCGATGGCGAGCCGGTGAACGTTGCCCGCTTCGATCGCCTCCTCACCGAGGAGCTCAGCCGCATTCACGAGGAAGTCGGTGCCGAGCGCTTGACCGGCGGGGTGTTTCCAACCGCGGCGCGACTTTTCGAGCAGATGATCAAGAGCGAGAGCTTCGATGAGTTCCTGACGCTCCCCGCTTACGAGCTGCTCAGCTGACCGCAGCACTTTCCCAAACTCTTCCAAGGCACAGGTACAGGACCCCTATGAATCCGCTCAAGACCGCTCCTTCCGCAGATGATCTGGCGCGCAACTGGCGCGAGAGCCCGCGCTGGCGCGGCATCTCGCGCAGCTACCAGGCCGCCGAGGTGGTGCGGCTGCGGGGCACGATCCCCGTCGAGCACTCCATTGCACGCCTGACGGCGGAAAAGCTGTGGCGCTACCTGAATGACATGCCGTTCGTGAATGCCCTCGGCGCGCTCACCGGAAATCAGGCCATGCAGCAGGTGAAGGCCGGGCTCGATGCAATCTACCTCTCGGGCTGGCAGGTGGCCGCCGATGCCAACCTCGCCGGCGAGATGTATCCGGACCAATCGCTGTACCCGGCCGACTCGGTGCCGGCCGTGGTGCGCCGGATCAACAACACGTTGCGCCGCGCGGACGAGATCTGCCATGCCGAAGGCGATGACAGCATCGACTGGCTCAAGCCGATCGTGGCCGATGCGGAAGCGGGCTTCGGCGGAGTGCTGAATGCCTTCGAGCTGATGAAGCAGCTGATCGATGCGGGGGCGGCGGGCGTGCATTTCGAGGACCAGTTGTCCTCGGCGAAGAAGTGCGGGCACATGGGCGGCAAGGTGCTGGTGCCGACCCAGGATGCGATCGCAAAGCTCAATGCGGCGCGGCTCGCGGCCGATGTCTCCAACGTGCCGACGGTGCTCATCGCACGCACCGATGCGGAGGGCGCGACGCTTCTCACCTCGGACATCGATGAGCGCGACCGCCCCTTCATCGATGGCGCCCGGGGCCGGACCAGCGAGGGCTTCTTCACCGTGAAGGCCGGCATGGCCCAGGCGATCGCGCGCGCACGCGCCTACGCGCCCTATGCGGATCTGCTGTGGTGCGAGACCGCCAAGCCCGATCTCGAGGAGGCGCGCGAGTTCGCCGAAGGCGTCCACGCTGAGTACCCGGGCAAGCTCCTTGCCTACAACTGCTCACCGTCCTTCAACTGGAAGAGAAAGCTCGACGATGCAACCATCGCGAAGTTTCAGCGTGAGCTCGCGGCGATGGGTTACCGCTTCCAGTTCATCACGCTCGCCGGCTTCCATGCGCTCAATTACTCGATGTTCGAGCTCGCGCGCGGCTACAAGTCGCAGCAGATGACCGCCTATGTGAAGCTGCAGCAGGCGGAGTTCGCCGCCGAGCCATCCGGTTACACCGCCACCAAGCACCAGCGCGAGGTCGGCGCCGGATTCTTCGATGCGGTCACTCAGGCGGTGAGCGGCGGCAGCTCCTCGATCACGGCTCTCACCGGTAGCACCGAGGAGCAGCAGTTCGAGTCTCCCCGCGAGATCGCGCCCACCGCGACTAAGCGCGCGCTGAGCTAACCGGTGGCCGCGGCGCGCGGCGCGCCCGCCGCCGAGGCTGCAGTGCGCACCGCAACCCGCTCCCAGGTAGTAGCGCGCAGGCTCGGGCGCGACTGCATGCGTGCGAGCCACTGCCGCAGGTTCTGATGTTGCGAGCTGAGCGCTGCCCACTCCGGGGTCTGCTCCAGGAAATCCAGCTGCGGTGCGAGCATGAGATCGGCGAGCGTCACGCTCTCACCGCTCAGGTACGGCTGTTCGCCGAGGAGCTGCGCGAGCTCCTCGAATACTGCGCGCACCCTGGGGAGCGCCGCAGCGATCGCCCCCTCATCGGGAGTGAGGCCCATGAGGCGCGGCCCGACGATGCGCTGGAAGCCGATGACGGCCCCGGCGCCCGGGAATAGATACCAGTCGTTGATGTTCATCGCCTGATCCATGCGCGCCGCCTGCCGCGGATCCCGCGGGGTGAGCGGCGGATCCGGCAATACCCGGTCGAGGTAGCGCAGGATCGCCTGCGTCTCGTAGAGGCGGAAGTCTCCATGCTCGAGCACCGGCACGCGCCCGAAGGGATGGCGACTCAAGTGCTGCGGCGAGCGCAGCGTGCCGGGCACGGCGCCCGCGAGCCGGTAGGCAGCGTTTTTTTCCTCGAGCGTCGCCAGTACGGCGCGCGCGTACGGGCTGCCGGGAATGAGGTGCACCAGGTATTCGCTCATCGGTTTTTCTCCGCGCGCGTTGCGTGCTGCGCATAAAGATCCAGCAGGTGAGGCCAGCCGCCATCCACGTCCTTGCGCATTTTCTCGCCGGCCACCGCGCCCATGCGCTCGAAGTTGCGGTGCTCGAGATCGACGCGAGTGCGTCCGCCGGCCTCCGCGGTGAAGCGAACCTCGACCTCGGAGCTAACCGCGCTCCGCGCGTCGGGCTTCCACTCGGCGCTGATTTCCCACGAGACGATGAGCCGCTCGGCCGGCTGCCAGACGCGTACGTGTCCGATGACCACATCACTCCCATCCTCGTGGTGCGTGTACCAGCGGCCGCCGACGAAGGGCTCGATGAACGACTGCGTGATGGGAGTTGCACCGATGCCATGGCTCTTCGGCCACCAGCGGTCGATACCCGCGGTGAACACGGAAAACGCTTGCGACGGGCTCGCCTCGACGACCACGGACTTGCGGACGGGGGCGATCTCAATCGTTCGATTCATGTCGTTTCCTTCCTGTAGCGTTGCTCGCCGCAATTTCATTCCGGAAAGACTCGAGCGCGTCGGTCCAGAACGCATCGAGCCAGCGCCGCAGCTCAACGAGCCCCTGCGGATCGATGTAGTAGACGCGGCGCGTCCCTTCGGATCGATGTGTCACGAGTCCAGCACCCTTCAGCGCCTTGAGGTGTTGCGACACTGCGGGACGGCTGACCGGTAGGCCACGTGCCAAGGTTCCCACCGAGCGCGGACCCGCGCGCAGCCGCTCGAACACCTGGCGGCGAGTCGGGTCGCTCAGGCACTCGAGCGCTTTCGCGTAGCTTCCGTAAGTCACAGCTTACGGTAAGTACAAACTAACCGAAAGTCAAGATCGGCAACCTGCGCCGGAGCACTACAAACTCAACCCTGACCATTGCAATGCCGGCTTTCGCCGACACGACAGAAGCCCTCGTCCGAGTAGACTCGCCGTTCCTCGTTAATGGACTGACAGGGAGACCTCTTGGTCTCGACGTACCAGGCGCTGCGCCCGGCCCTCACGGCAACGCCCATTCCCGATGTCCTTGCCGGCGGTGGCGAGGTCGGGGCGCGTCTACGCGCGCTCGACTGGAGCACTACCGCGATTGGCCCGCCCGAGCAGTGGCCGCAGTCGCTCAAGACCATCGTGCGGGTCATGTTGGACTCGCGCTATGCCATGTGGATGCTGTGGGGGCCGGACCTCACCTTCTTCTGCAACGACGCCTACCTACCCACCGTCGGCATCAAGCGCAACTGGGTGCTCGGGGCGCGCGCCGATCGGGTCTGGCAAGAGATCTGGCCCGATATCGGACCGCGCATCAGCCAGGTGCTCGAGCACGGACAGGCGACCTGGGACGAAGGGTTGCTGCTGTTTCTCGGGCGCAGCGGCTTCACCGAGGAGACCTACCACACCTTCTCCTATAGCCCGGTGTATGACGATGAAAGTCACATCGCGGGCATGCTCTGCGTAGTCACCGAGGTTACCGAGCGGGTGATCGGCGAGCGGCACCTGCGCGTGCTGCGCGATCTCGCCGCGCGAGCCTCGGGCATGGAGACCGTGCAGCAGGCCTGCGACCGTCTGGTCGCGGTGCTCGCGGGAAATCCGCTCGATGTGCCGTTCTCGTGCCTCTACCTATTCGATGAGGTGTCACCGCAGGGACGGCTGGCCAGCCACCACGGTGACATTCCCGCGCGGCTGCGGCCTGCCGCTCCGACCCGGAGCGAGGATCCCTGGCGGCTCGCCAATGCGCTGCGCAAAGAGTCGCGCATCGTCTCGTTGCATGAGTTTGGTGAGACCATTCCCTCTCCGCTGTGGCCGGAGCAGCTGCTGAACCAGGCGGTGGTTCTACCTATCCAGGGACAAGGATCGGCGGTCCCGATCGCCATGCTGGTGGCCGGGGTTTCTCCGCGCCGTGCGCTCGATGATTCTTACCTTGGATTTTTCGACCTGGTGGCCGGGCAGTTCGCCGCCGCGATCGCAGATGCGCAGGCTTACGAGGCCGAGCGGCGGCGAGCCGAGGCGCTGGCGGAGATCGATCGTGCCAAGACGATCTTTTTCTCCAATGTCAGTCACGAGTTCCGTACCCCGCTCACACTCATGCTGGGCCCGATCGCGGAAGCGGTCGCGCATCCGGCAACGCCCGATCCCGTGCGTACGCACCTCGAGCTCGCGCACCGTAATTCGCTGCGGCTGTTGAAGCTCGTCAACAGCCTGCTGGATTTCTCGCGCATCGAAGCCGGGCGGGTGCAGGCTTCCTATGAGCCCACCGATATTGCAGCGCTCACCCGCGATCTCGCCAGCACGTTTCGCTCCACCATCGAGCGGGCGGGATTGCGTTTTGCGGTCAGCTGCGTGGAGCTGCCGGAGCTCATGTATCTCGATCGGGAAATGTGGGAGAAGATCGTACTGAATCTGCTCTCCAACGCCTTCAAGTTCACCCTGGAGGGAGAGATCGCCGTCGCGGTGCGCGCGGAGGTCACCGGGGCGATACTCGAAGTCGCTGATACCGGTGTCGGGATTCCGCAGCATGAGCTGCCGCGGTTGTTCGAGCGCTTTCACCGCATCGAGGGCACCGCGGGGCGTACGCAGGAGGGATCGGGAATCGGCCTGGCGTTGGCTCAGGAGCTCATCCTGCTGCATGGGGGCACGATCGAGGCGCTGAGCGAGCTCGGGCGCGGCACCGTATTCCGCGTGCGCATCCCATTCGGCACCGCGCATCTTCCCGCCGAGCGCATCAAGGCGCCGCGCACGGCGAGCTCGACTGCGACGAGTGCGCAGGCTTACGTCCAGGAAGCGCTGCGCTGGCTGCCGGAGTCCGCTGACATCAACAGCGCACATTCCCCGGGCGGCGAGCATACGGCGGAGATCGCGGGAGCGCTGGCGCGCAGCACCGGCGGTGCCCGCGTGCTGCTGGCGGACGACAACGCGGACATGCGTGCGTATCTCAGTGAGCTGCTGGCACCGCTTTATACGGTCGAGCTCGCAGCCGATGGCGAGCAGGCGCTGGCTGCGGCGCGCCGCGCGCGCCCGGATCTCATCCTCTCGGACGCGATGATGCCGCGGCTCGATGGCTTCGGACTGCTGCAGGCGGTGCGTGCCGATGAGGCGCTGCGCGATATTCCCTTCGTCCTGCTCACCGCGCGCGCCGGGGAAGAATCGCGCATCGAGGGCCTCGAGGCCGGGGCCGATGATTACCTGGTGAAGCCCTTCATTGCGCGCGAGCTCCTGGCGCGCATCGGCGGGACGCTGGCGCTGGCGCGCATGCGCGGAGCGTTGCGCGAAGCGGACCGCCGCAAGGATGAGTTCCTGGCGATGCTCGCTCACGAGCTGCGCAACCCGCTGGCTCCGATACGCAATGCCAACGAGCTGCTCGCCAAGCTGCTGGATGGTTCCGATCCGCGCGTGCAGAGCGCGATCGCAGCGACGCGGCGCCAGGTCATCCAGCTCACCCGCCTGGTCGATGATCTGCTCGATGTCTCGCGGGTGACCCAGGGACGCATCGAGCTGCAACGCCGGCCGCTCGAGATGTCGCACGTCGTGCTGCAAGCGATCGAGGCAGTGCAGCCGATGCTGCGGGAGAAGACTCACCGGCTGGTCACGGTGCACGCGGCCGAGCCGCGCGTGCTGTATGTCAACGCGGATCCGGCGCGCCTCATGCAATGCGTGGTGAACGTGCTTAGCAATGCGGTGAAGTACACCGATCCGGGCGGACAGATCACGGTGCAGATGCGCGCCGAAGGCGCGAGCGCACTGATCGAGATCTCCGACACCGGGGTGGGCATTCCTGCCGAGCTGCTGCCGCGCATGTTCGATCTGTTCGTCCAGGGCGACCGCTCACCGGACCGCTCGCAGGGCGGTCTCGGCGTGGGTCTCGCGGTGGTCAAACGTCTCATCGAGATGCATGGCGGCAGCGTGCGCGCGCGCAGCGATGGACTCGAGCAGGGCGCAACCTTCGAGATCCGCCTGCCGCTCATAGAGCAGACGAGCGCGGTGGAGGAGGCGCCGATTTCCGGAATCACGCCGCCGCCGGTGCGCATGCTCATCGTGGACGACAACCGCGACGCAGCCGACTCGCTCGCTGCGCTGCTGGTTCTCGAGGGCCATACGGTCGAGCGCGCCTATTCCGCCGCCGAGGCGTTGCGCTGTGCGCTGGCTTTCCGCGCGCAGGTCGTGCTGCTGGATATCGGACTGCCGGGCATGGATGGCTACGAGGTCGCGCGGCGCTTGCGACTCCTGCCGGAGCTGCGTGCCGCCCGGCTCATCGCCGTCACCGGCTATGGCCAGCCACAGGATCGTGCGCGCGCGCAAGCCGCAGGGTTCGACGAGCACCTGATCAAACCGGTGAGTGCCGCGAGCGTCGCGCGTGCGCTCGCCGGGATTCCGCAGAAGGTGGCGGTCCGCTGAGCGTCGCGCAACCGCCGGGCGCGTCTGCGGGTCGGTCGCCTACTTCGTCGTTGGCATGGCGAATTCGGCCCCCTTCGGCGTGCTCTCCGGCCAGCGCTGCATGATGGATTTCTGCCGCGTGTAGAAGCGCACGCCTTCCTCGCCGTAGGCGTGCATGTCGCCGTACAGGCTCTTTTTCCAACCGCCGAATCCATGCCAGGCCATGGGCACCGGGATCGGTACGTTGATGCCCACCATGCCGACTTCTATGCGGCGCCCGAACTCGCGCGCAATGTTGCCATCGCGCGTGTAGCAGGCGACGCCGTTGGCGAGAGAATGGCCGTTCACGAGCTCCACTGCGGCGGCGAAGTCCGGCACGCGTACGCACGCGAGCACCGGCCCGAAGATCTCCTCGCGGTAGATGCGCATCTGCGGGGTCACGTGATCGAACAGCGTGGCGGCGAGCCAGAAGCCCTGTTCGCAACCGGCGACCCCGAACGGTGCACCCGTCTGCGGATGGCGCCGGCCATCCACCACCAGCGTAGCGCCACTGGCGACGCCGTCCTCGATGTAGCCGTGGATGCGCTCGAGCGCCGCCTGACTGATGATCGGTCCCATCTCGGCGTCGCTTTGCATGCCATGGCCGATGCGCAGCCGCCGCGCCCGCTCGGCGAGTTTCGGTATCAGCGTGTCCGCGGTGTCGCCGACCATTACCGCGACCGAGATCGCCATGCAGCGCTCCCCGGCCGAGCCGTAGGCCGAGCCAATCAGTGCATCCGCCGCCTGCTCGAGATCGGCATCCGGCATCACCACCATGTGGTTCTTGGCGCCGCCGAGGGCCTGAGCGCGCTTGCCGGCCGCAGCGGCGCGCTGCGCAATGTAGTGCGCTATCGGTGTCGAGCCGACGAAGCTCACGGCGCGCACGTCGGGATGATCGAGTAACGCGTCGACGGCAGCCTTGTCGCCCTGCACGACGTTGAACACGCCGGCCGGCAGTCCAGCCTGCTGCAGCAGCCGCGCCATGAAGATGGAAGCGGACGGGTCACGCTCGCTCGGCTTGAGCACGAAGGCGTTGCCACAGGCGATGGCGAGCGGAAACATCCAGCACGGCACCATGCACGGAAAGTTGAACGGCGTGATGCCCGCCACCACACCGAGCGGCTGGCGCAGCGTCCAGTTGTCGATGCCGGTAGACACCTGATCGGTGAACGCGCCCTTGAGGAGCTGCGGAATGCCGCAGGCGAACTCGACGATCTCCATGCCGCGCGCCACCTCTCCCTGCGCGTCGGAGAACACCTTGCCATGCTCGCTGGTTACGAGAGCGGCGAGGGCGTCGCGCTGCTCATTGAGGAGTGCGAGAAAGCCAGCGAGTACCCGCGCGCGCCGCAGCGGTGGCGTGTTCGCCCAGCCGCGCCAGGCGTTACTTGCGCTCGCGACCGCAGCATCCACATCCTCCACCCCACCGAGGGCAAGCGTGCGCAGCGTTGCGCCGGTCGCGGGATTCAGCACGGCCAGACGCGCGCCCGCGCCTTCGAGCGGCTGTCCACCGATCCAGTGGGGCACGAGCTCCGGCGTAGCCGGGCGTGCGGCGACATCAGGGTAGTTGAGCGTGGTGGCTGCCATGAGAATTGTCCGTCGAGTCCGCGCGGAAGTGCTGCCGCACGATCATAGACCAGTTGCGCACCGCCCCCCATACTGGCGCGCCGTTCAATGACTACCGAGCTGCTTTTTCCGACACTGGTGTACCGTGCACCGCTGCGCAGCCGGGGCGCGCGAGCCACCGCCGTGCTCAACGCGCGACTGCTGCGGGAGTGTCGGCAGCTGCGCCTCGACGATGCCGCGGGCCGGCGCTGGTCGGCGCGTCATTACCAGAACGGCTACACCTCTTACGGCTCGGCCCACCGCATGCAGCGGCTCTCGCCGACCTTTGCGGCGCTGGCGCAGCAGATCGACCTGCACGTCGCACGCTTTGCACGCACGCTGCAGTTCGCACTCGACGGACGCAGCCTGGCGATGACCGATTGCTGGGTCAACATCATGGGTCGCGGCGCAGTGCACGGCCTGCACCTGCATCCGCTGTCGACCTTGAGTGGCGTCTACTATGTCGCGGTGCCCGCGGACTCGCCGGGGCTGAAGTTCGAAGATCCGCGGCTCGAGCGTTTCATGGCCGCGCCGCCGCGCGTGCGTGCTGCGCGCCGCCGCAATCGCCCCTGGGTCACCGTCGCGGTGCGCGCAGGCCAACTGGTGCTGTTCGAGAGTTGGTTGCGCCACGAGGTGCTGCCACATCGCGCGCCGCGCGAGCGCGTCAGCATCAGTTTCAATTACAGCTGGTTCTAACGGCCTCCAGCGCGCCTCGTCAACGCGCTTCCTGCGCGCACGTTCCTCATGTGTAGGAAAGCGGCACACGCTGCCGCCAACCGCCGATTACCGATTCAGGCGCAGTTCAGGATTCAGCAGCAGTTCAGTGTTGGTCGTTCACCGTCTCCACCAACAGGAGGCCCCATGCGCAACCTCATACGCGCTCTCATCGCAACCCTGTCACTGACCGCTGTGCC
>Ga0310811_10009120_pt1 | contig 12798 bp, 9 predicted proteins | sample YCmetagenome_FD_207642 | JGI IMG/M metagenome (GOLD analysis project Ga0310811, IMG submission 207642) | Soil microbial communities from experimental microcosm in Duke University, North Carolina, United States - YC | ecosystem: Engineered > Artificial ecosystem > Soil microcosm > Unclassified ...
GAATTTTTCCGCCTCTTCCACTGCACCCTGTTCTCTTACGCCTCCCTTCGCATCCCGGAGATATCCGACGAGCTCTATCGGATAGACGACGCCATGATGGCCGGATTCGGCTGGGAAATAGGCGTATTCGACAGCTGGGACATACTGGGCGTGGAAGCGATGGTCAAAAAAATAAAAGAGGCCGGTCTCAAAGTGGCCCCCTGGGTCGAAGAGATGCTGGCGGCAGGAATAAAGACCTTCTATAAAGTAGACAATGGCAAACGCCTCTATTATGACGTTGCTACCAAAACATATAAACCGCTGCCCGGCGGCGCGGCCTTCCTGGTAATGAAGAATTTCGAGGGGCAAACGGTATGGAAGAACAACGCCTGTCACCTGTATAACCTTGGAGACGAAGTGCTCGGTCTGGAATGGAATACCAAGATGGGGACCATCGGAGGAGAAGTGGTGGAAGGCATCCAGCGCTCGATCGGCCTTGCAGAAGAAAAATACAAAGGACTTGTCATCGCCAATGACGCACAGAATTTCAGCGTCGGCGCCAACGTCGGACTGATCTTTATGCTGGCGATCGAACAGGACTACGACGAACTGGAAATGGCGGTCCGGCAGTTCCAGAATACCATGGTGCGCGCCCGCTATTCCGCCGTACCCGTAGTCGTGGCTCCGCACGGCCTGACACTGGGAGGCGCCTGCGAACTGAGTCTGCATGCAGACCGCGTTATACCTGCGGCAGAGTCCTATATCGGACTGGTCGAACTCGGAGTAGGGCTGATCCCCGGCGGCGGCGGCACCAAGGAATTTGCGCTCAGGGCAGCTGACGAAATGCACGACGGCGAGCCGGAAACGATAACGCTAAAGAACCGCTTCTTCAACGTCGCCACCGCAAAGGTTTCCACCTCCGCCTACGAAGCATTCGAACTGGGCATCCTGAAAAAGGACAGAGATATCGTCAGCATCAACCAAAGCCGACGCATCGCTGAAGCCAAAAGCTCGGTCATCGAATTATACAACGACGGCTATACGATGCCCCTGCCACGCAAAGACATAAAAGTATTGGGAAGGTCGGCCCTCGGTGCCCTCTACTCAGGCATCCACGCCATGTGGCGGGGACAGTATGCTACCGACCACGACGTCGTAGTCGCCAAACGACTGGCTTTCGTTATGTGCGGCGGCGACCTCAGCGAACCGGCCCTCGTCAGCGAACAATACCTGCTCGACCTGGAAAGGGAAGCGTTCCTCAGCCTTTGCGGAGAAAAGAAAACGCTCGAGCGGATACAGAGCGTCCTAAAAGGCGGCAAACCGGTGAGAAATTGATTAAATTAGAGTATGAATTGCTTATCCTTTATTGGTGCGGCTGCGCTGACGCTGACCCTTACAGGAGCGACAGCCGGACGGAACCAGCGCCCCCATACTGATTCCACATACACCCTGACCGGCACCATCGATGGGCTGAAGAACGGGTGGGTCTACCTGCGGCACGGACAAACCGAAAAGATCGATTCCGTAAAAGCCAGCTCCGGCAAATTCACCTTCTCCGGAACCATCGGCGATCCGGAATTCTGCCGGCTCGCTATCATCGGCCCCTCCGGAACAAAAGAGTTCCGGACCGAATTCTTCCTTGAAAAAGGGACCCTGCTGGTAAAGGCGAACAAAGAGTCAATGCCCAAAGCCATCATCAGCGGCACCCCCGAACAGGACGAATTCCGGCAATATCAGGAAAAAGAAAGAGCCGCAGGCCCCTGGCCAAAACCGCGACAATTCGCCATCGGTTATATCAAAACGCACCCCTCCTCCTACGCCTCGGTCATCGCCCTGGACACCTACTTCACCTATGACCCCGACGACATGACGCGGCTGGATAGCCTGTTCCACGGCCTCGCCTCCGCCATTCAGGACTCCTGGAACGGCAGAAAGGTACGGGAAACCCTGGAAGCGCAGATGAAGACGAGTGTCGGAAAGACCGCGCCTTCCTTCGACCAGCCTGACGTCGACGGCCACCCCGTAAGCCTCGCTTCCTTCAAAGGTAAATACCTCCTTATCGACTTCTGGGCCAGTTGGTGCGGCCCCTGCCGCGCCGGGAACCCGGCCGTGCTGAAAGCCTATAAGAACTATCACGACAAAGGCCTGTACATCCTCGCCGTCTCACTGGACGACAAAAAAGAAGACTGGCTGACAGCCGTAAAAAAAGACGGACTGCCATGGACACAGGTCTCCGATCTTCATGGCTGGAAGAACAGCGCCGCCGCCGAATACGGCATCAGAGGCATACCCATGAACTTCCTCCTCGACAGGGAAGGCACGATCATCGCCAAAGGACTGCGCGGCGAAGACCTGGAAAAGAAACTATCAGAATTACTGCACTGATCATGGGCGAAGCGGAATTAAATACCTCCTCTCATCAGCTGATCATCCGGTCGATGCTCTATTTCTATGGCGGAGCCGCCGACCATAATCTGGCCCTGCAAATTGCGGAGGATATCAGCAGGACATGGAACGAACCCCTCGGCAAGGTCAGGATCAGGGGAGACATATACGACGTGCGATTTGAGATAGAAGGAGCATGGAAACCCGACCTGCAGCCCGCCTTTGTCTGGCACAACACGGACCCCCGGCTCAATTTTTTCCGCATCGAAGAATTTTCCCTGCATGACATCTCTTCCGTAGACGGACTGGGATGTAATACCGGATATTTCAAACTGGGCAATCTGCTCAACCATTCTACCACAGCCGCTCACGAATACGGACACACGCTGGGACTGGACCATCCCAAGGACCTCGACATCAGGGGCAAGGGGCAGCCGGGTATCATGTATCCCCGCGGCACGCTCTGCGACCCGCCCTTTCAGTACGACCCCGCCGCCACACCGGGCGGACCGGGAGGAACCCTGAATCCCTATACCCGGAAAGTGCTCGCCTCGGATATAGCCGGGCTAAGGCTATCGCGACTATCGTTCGACAGACGCTCTCTGTCGATTCTCGGGGAATTCTCATCGTTCTACCACCAGAAACACGAACCGGCACTTTAGCCCCCGCCGCCAGCCCGGGCTATAACAAGGCATCCAATGCGCTGTCGAGCGACGGATAAACGAACTGGAAACCCGCATCCCGCACTTTCGCGGCGCTCACCGTAGTACTCTTCAGCACCTCGATACTCATCTCCCCCAGCGCTATCTTCAGGAAAAAAGAAGGAATATAGACCGGGACAAGATACCGCCCCTTGAGACGACGCCCCAGCGTAAGCACCAGCTCACGGTTGTTGACTGGCTGCGGAGCCACTCCGTTGAACACCCCGGACCAATCCTTCTGTTCGATGGCCGCAAGGTACAGACGGCAGAGGTCGTCGACATGGATCCAGCTGATCACTTGCTTCCCGCTGCCAAGGATGGCCGCAACCCCAAGGCGCACCGGCTTGCGGAATTCAGCCAGGGCGCCGCCCCTGTCACTCAGAACAATGCCCGTCCGGATAATGACCAGCCGCTTGCCGGCGGTCGTGACCGGCGCGATCGCCTCCTCCCAAAGCCGGCAGGTCTCACCCAGAAAGTCGTCGTCGGCAGGCGCCGTTTCTTCGAACGGCTGCGGATTAGGAACTACAGGGTCGGGACCATACCATCCAATGGCCGAAGCGCTTACCACAGCTGCTACTTTATTGGGGATCTCCTTCAGCGCCTTCGCGATAAGGGCGCTGCTCTTTGTACGGCTCTCCACGATAACCTTCTTCCTGGCAGCACTCCATCGCATATCGGCTACTCCCGCTCCCGCAAGATGAACGATATAGTCCGCACTTCGTATAGCCTCCGGCTCGATGAAACCCGTATCCGGATCCCAGCGGGCCCGCTCCGGACCACCCGCCCCCCCTTCCTTCTTTCTTGAAAGGATGATAACCCGATAACCGCGTTCTGTCAGCAGACGCGTCAGCGCCGAACCGACAAGCCCCGTTCCACCAGTGATAAGGATCGTAGACATAGGTAATGTATTGGCACAAAATTAAACAAAATCCCCCCGGAGAACCAGGGGGAATAAAACAACTAAAAACAAACTATCTTTTTTACGACCTAGTCCGGTCGCTTACCGTCCAAAAATGTATTGATCGTGCTGATCTCCGTGTTGTTGTTTTCGTCTGTCTTCACCTCGTAGTTGCTGTAGAAGTTCTCGACATTGGAGATCGTGTTGTACAATTCTAAATTACGGCGGATGTAGGCCGGCACAGTTTCAAACTCATTGTTCGGATCGGCAGCATTGACGTTGAAGGACAAGTTGCGTAACTTGTTGATACGTTCTGCTGCACGGCGTTTGAGATCATCCGCATCGTCCTGCGCTGCAGGCTCCTCTACGGGTGAGTTCGGCACCGACATTGGGTGGGTTTGATGGGCCCCAGGCTCATCCGCCGTCGAATCCGAAGTCCTGAATACAAGCTGCATATCGGGCGAAGGTTCATCTTCCATCGACGGATTTCCGGCAGTCGTGTTCGGGGTCGGCTCCTTGACAGGATTTTTGTGTTCTGGGCTGGATTGCTTTTCACTCCAGGGGTCTTCAGCATAGATATTGGAAGGCCTTGCAAGGTATCCCCCTGACGCTGCAGACGCAGGAGAATTTTTTTGGGCGGCAGGCGCCTGATTTTTTTGAGTTGGTTTGGACTCCGGGTCCGGAGACAGTACCCATTCTACCCGGGTAGGCTGCTCGTTTTCAGGACGGTTTCCCCGGTCGTCCCTCGTCCGCGGATCATCGACATATACCCGCGGCTGCTCGTCATCGGATACAAAAGGCGAATCCGGGAACAGCGTAAGCGGCGCAGGGGGGGCCGCCGGCTCGGCAGCATCAACCAGCCTCGGCTGAAGGGAATCCGGCAATGGAGCAGAAGATGGTTCCTGTTCCATTACCGGTGAAGAACCTTGTGAATTCCGCGATACGGTGCCAAGGGTCGGTTCCTTCTTACTTGGGGCTTCCTTTGCTGCGTCTACAGAGGGTTGAACAGGCCGATTGTCCTTCGGATACTCCTGGTTTAATGGCAATAGTATCTTCTCCTCCTTCTTAGGCGCCGGCGCCGCATTTTCCGTCTTGACGGTGAACGGGTCCCTGTGCTCAAACCCTGTAGCGATCAGGGTGATGCCCAGGCTGGCTCCCAATGTATTGTCATAACCCAGACCGAGGATAACATCGGTATGCTCACCGGCCTGGCTTAAAAGATAGTTCTGGATGATATCAACTTCGTCCATCGTGAACTCGAACTCGCCCTCGCTGGAATTGATATTGATCAGGATCCACTTGGCGCCGCTGATATCATTGTCGTTGAGGAGAGGTGAGTTCATCGCCTCTTCGATAGCCTTCTGCGCCCTGCTGTCCCCCTTGGCCGTCGCGCTGCCGAGGATGGCCACACCCCCGTTGCGCATAACCGTGCAGACGTCGGCAAAGTCGACATTGATCTGTCCCGTGCTGTTGATCACATCGGTGATACACTTTGCAGCCGTCGCCAGAACATTGTCCGCCTTGGCGAATGCCTCTTTCATCTTCAGGTTGCCGAACTGGTGCCTAAGCTTGTCGTTGCTGATCACCAGCAGGGTGTCCACGTACTGTTTCATCACGCGTATGCCCTCTTCCGCCTGGATCTGCCGCTTCCTCCCCTCATAGGAGAACGGGGTCGTGATGATGCCGACAGTAAGAATACCCAGATCCTTACATATCTTCGAGATGATGGGCGCGCCGCCGGTACCGGTGCCGCCACCCATGCCGGCCGTGATAAAGGCCATCTTCGTATTTACTTCGAGGATCTGTTTGATCTCCTCCAGACTTTCCTCACACGCCTGCCTGCCGATGTCGGGATTGGCCCCCGCCCCAAGCCCCTGCGTCAGATGGGGACCCAACTGGATCTTGTTGGGCACACGGCTCTGCGCTATAGCCTGGGCATCGGTATTACAAATGATGAAATTCACCCCTTCTATGTTCTGACTGAACATATGATTCACTGCATTACTTCCTCCACCACCCACACCGATTACTTTGATGATGGATGATTTCTCTTTCGGTAGATCAAAATGGATCATAACAAAAAAATTTAAAACAAATAAATAGGACGGGCCTTACGGCCGACCTGTGACGCACGGTTCGCTCATGGGGTATGTATGATCTTAAAATAGGGTATGATCTCTATAGGACTATTATAATTTCTGGTCTTCTTCTTCTTTGAACAGGTCGATGATGCCATCCTTGAACTTCCCCCAGAAATCCTTCATCCCCTTCCTGTTGCGAACCCTTTCCTGCTGCAGCATCTCCTGGCTCAGCGCCTCTTCCTGCTGCGCTTCCATCTTCCGCAGATTCTCGGGCACGTCCACCTTTTTAAATTCCCTTTCGAATTCCTTACGGTTGTGCTCGTAGTCGCTGTATCCCTTCAGGATAAGCCCGATACAGGTAGAGTAGGTAGGCTTGGCAAGTTCTTCGATATGACCCGCCGCCAGATGCTCCGTCGGATAGCCGATACGCGCATTCAGACCGGTAATGTATTCCGTCAGCTGAATAAGATGCCTCAACTGCGAGCCCCCGCCGGTCAGAACGATGCCGCCATTCAGCATCCTGTTGTCCAGACCTACCTGCTTGAGGTGATAGGACACGAAATCCATGATCTCGCTCATACGGGCCTGTATAATATTGGCCAGGTTCTTTACACTGATCTCCTTGGCAGGCATACCCCTCAGACCGGGTATCGTAATATAGGCGTTGGCCTTCGCCTCATTGGACAGCGCCGATCCGAACTGCACCTTCATCTGCTCCGCCTGCGTCTTCAGTACGCCCAACCCCGTCTTGATGTCGTTGGTAATGTTCTCACCGCCGAACGGGATCACGGCCGTATGCTTCAGAATGCCTTCATAAAATACAGCCAGATCGGTAGTACCACCTCCGATATCCACAATGGCCACGCCGGCCTCAAGGTCCTCCTGACCCATGACAGCAGCAGCCGAAGCCAGCGGCTGGAGCACCAGGTCCTTGGTATGCAGGTTGCTCTTCTCCACCGCGCGGTTGATATTGCGAATCGCGTTCTTGTCACCGGTAATGATATGAAAGTTGGCGCCAACCTTCACTCCCCCATAGCCGATCGGGTTAGGGATATTCTGGAAATTATCCACGGTGAACTCCTGCGGAATGACGTCGATTATCTGGTCCCCGGCGGGTATATAGGTCTTATACTGGTCGGCGATCAGCTGGTCGATCTCTCTGCGCGTGATCTCTTCGTCGGTGTTCTGACGGACGATATCCCCACGGGTCTGCAGGCTCTTGATATGGTGCCCCGCAATACCCACATACACTTCGCCGATCTCCAGATTCGGATTGGAAGAATAACAATTGTCCAGGGCCATCTGTATGGCCTTGATCGTCTCGTCGATATTCAGCACCTGACCGTGCTTAACCCCATTGGAATTGGCACGTCCGAACCCCAATATCTCGAGTTTGCCGTACTCGTTCTTGCGACCGGCAATGGCAGCAATCTTTGTCGTTCCGATATCGAGTCCGACGATTATAGGCTGTTCGTGATTCATAGTTTAGTTTATTTTATTATAGTTGTTTTTTACGGTTGTCTTCTCATCACCGCCCGGGGTTTACGGGCCGGGACGACGGGTTTAGTGGGTGGGTCCACAGGCCTGGCATCGGGCACCAGATCATAGGTAGTGAGACTCTGCTCGGTCATGGTACTGCGCTCCAGCGGTCTCACATTTTGCTTAAGCGTATCCTGTTGCAACTGCTGTGCCGACTGTATCAGCTGACGAATATTGTTCATGCCCTGCACGGAATCATAACGGCTCTCCTCACTTCCCTTCCGGATACCGATCACCTGTCCGGCATAGGACACATCGATACGGCTGTATTTATCAAAGCCCGTCCGGCTGAGCACTTCTTTATAAAAAACATACAGCCGGTGAAACTTCAGACCGATATCGCTGCCGTCGCCCAGTGTTACCCGATGACTTCCAACCTCCGGCAACAACTCAAAAGTCCTGTCCGCCCTGATATTCACCTGGGCAACCTGCGCCGACCAGAAAGAGTCCTGCCGGATAAAATCACTCAGACTCAGTATATCCCTCGTCAGTATGCTGTCCCGCCCCTGCAGCCGGACCTTTGCACCGGGATAGCCGGTAAACACCGGCAGCCGCGCCTGCACTCTATCCTGCAGCGGGAGCTGAACGCCCGTGCTGTCGATATAACAGCTGCCGCCGTCACTGGTGAACACCCGCGCCGCAGGCTCCCTTTCGATCACATTCACCCGAAGTATCCCATTGTTATCAAAGAACAGCTGCGCCTTTTCTATCCAGACATTCTTCTCCAGCGTCGACTCCAGCCGACGGAGATTAAAAGAAGTTATCGGTCGGCTCCCGCCCTTTCCCACCCCATTGCTGACCAGCAGATCCGCGATCCCCTTTTTATCGACAAACAGATTCGCCGACGGACCGCTGATCTCGATATGAAACCCCTTACAGACGTTGTTATTTCTGTAACGGACAGCCGCAACCAGCAGCACCAGTACACCAGTGCCCACCACGCCCCAGACGACGACGCCCACGACCTTCCTCATATTTAGCTTTACGGCCATCCTTCTTTTTTCCGGGCCTCCGACCCTATTTTCCAACTTTCATTGAGACCCGCCCGATGGTCCAGCGGGCCATCAGACGGGTACAACCAGTGCCCGGGTCATTCGAACTTCCCGTTCACAATTATTTTGTCTCCAGCAACTGCCGGATCGGTTCAACCAGCGTATCGATATCTCCCGCACCCGCCGTTATCACCACTTCCCAGTCACCACGCCCCTTTATGATCTCCAGCAATTCCTTCCTGTCACAAACCCTCGCCTTCCCTCCCGGCATCTTTCCGGCGATCAGATCGCTTGTAACCCCCCCGATCGGCAATTCCCGCGCAGGATAGATCGGCAGCAGGAACACCTCATCCGCAAGGTCCAGACTGGCGGCAAAACCATCGGCGAAATCACGGGTCCTGCTGAAGAGGTGCGGCTGAAAAATGACCGTCACCTTCATCCGCCCGAACAGCTCTTTCGCACCGCTGATCAACGCCCTCAACTCCTCCGGATGATGGGCATAGTCGTCTATGAACACCCGGTGCGGCTCTTTGATGACGTATTCAAACCGCCGCTTAACACCCCTGAACGCGGCAACCGCCGCCACTATCTTATCACCGGCAATACCCAGAAGGTGCGCAACGGCGACGGCGGCAGTAGCGTTTTCCACGTTATGACGCCCGCCCATCGGCAGCGCTATCCTCTCGAGACTCCAGTCAGCCATCTTCACGCTGAACAGATAGTCGCCCTGGTCGATGCTGATATCGGTCGCAAAAACATCGGCGCCGGCGCCAATCCCATAACTCAGCTGCCGCCCTCCCCTAAGCCCGTCCAGTCCCCTCTTGCTGATAAGAAGCCCCCCGGACTTCAGCCGTCCCGAAAACTCGACAAACGCCTGCCTGACCGCATCCGCCGTTCCATAGATATCGAGATGGTCCGCATCCATGGCCGTCACAACAGCCACATCAGGGCTCAGCTTCAGGAAGCTGCGGTCATACTCGTCGGCCTCTATCACACAGACATTCCCCGGATCACTCCAGAAATTGCTGTTATAATTGACCGCGATCCCACCGAGAAAAGCATTACAGCCATAACCGCTATGCCGCAGGATATGCGCGATCAATGTCGTAATAGTCGTCTTCCCATGAGTACCCCCGACACATATATTAAAAGAGCTCGCGGTTATCAGACCCAGCACCTCGCTTCTCTTCATCAGGGTATAAGAATGCTGCTGATACCATACCAGCTCCTTATGAGCCGCAGGCACCGCCGGCGTATAGACAACCAGATCCGCATCCTTCGGTATCGCCCCGACATCCTCCGAATAGTGTATGTCGATACCCTCCTCCGAAAGCTGAAGCGTCAACGGCGTCTCCGTCCGGTCATACCCGCTGACCTCCCGGCCATGAAACCGGAAGTAGCGCGCCAACGCACTCATCCCTATCCCGCCGATACCTATAAAATAGAGTCGCTTTATATCTTTTAACTCGATCATTTCGGTCCAATTTCTTTTAGTATCTCTCCCGCTATCCGGTCGGCCGCATCCACAACAGCCAGCCGGCCGATATTCTCTTTCAGTTGCTCCTGCCGCGCCCTGTCACGACAAAGCCCCACCACCATATTCACCAACTTTTCCCGCGCCTCGCTATCCTTCACCATCAGCCCCGCCCCCTTATTCACCAGGTTTTGGGCATTGGCCGTCTGGTGGTCCTCCGCCGCAAAGGGAAACGGTACGAACACCACCGGCTTACGCGCCACACAGAGCTCGGCGATCGACATAGCCCCCGACCGCGATATCACCACGTCCGCAGCAGCAAAAGCATACTCCATCCGGGGAATAAAATCACCTGTCCATACATTATTCCGGCCCTTGCTGACCGCCGCCGCCTCCGCAGCGAACGGCTTTCCCGTCTGCCAGACCAGCTGGATGTCTCCGAACTCCGCGATATGGGCGGCAACAGCCTCGTTGATACCCTTTGCGCCAAGACTACCCCCCGTCGACAACACGACAGACCTGGCCGGATCGAGCCCAAAATGCCGGACGGCCTCGTCCCGGCTCACCGTACTCTTTACAATGGCGCTTCTTACAGGATTACCCGTCGCCATTATCCGGTCCGCAGGAAAGAACTTCTCCATCCCGTCACTCGCAACAAAGATCTTCACCGCCTTCTTCCCCAATAAAATATTACTCTTACCCGCAAAAGAATTGCTCTCATGGATAAATGTTGGAATGCCCTTGGCCTGCGCCGCACGCAGCACCGGGAAGCTCGAGTAACCTCCCACGCCGATCACCGCATCCGGCATATAACTGCTGAAGATTTTACTGACCTGGAAAAAGCTCCTGATCAACTTCAGCGGCAACCCGATATTCTTTATCAAAGAACTTCTGTTAAATCCGGCAATGTCTATCCCTTCGATACGATAACCCGCCTGAGGCACCTTTTCCATCTCCATCTTTCCCTTCGCCCCGACAAAAAGGAATTCGATAGTCGGATCCAGCTGTTTCAGCGCACCCGCAATGGCAATGGCCGGGAAAATATGGCCCCCGGTGCCGCCGCCTGCTATGATGATTCGTTTATTGCTCATGCAGCAGTTTCCTCCATATCTTTTGTTTCATCGCCTTCATTTTGCTCCGCATTCCGCGCCACACTGAGTATTATCCCGATCGCCAGACAGGTGAACAGGAACGAACTGCCTCCCATACTGACCAGCGGCAGCGTAACACCCGTGACAGGAAACAGATTGACGTTCACCGCCATATTCGCCAGCGCCTGTATGACGAGGGTGAAGCTCAGCCCCAGCGCCAGAAACGCTCCAAATGCAAACGGACAGCGCCGGAATATCCGGATGCTTCGCAACAGGAATACCAGGTAGATAAGCACTATGAACAAGCCCCCGACGAGCCCGTACTCTTCGATGATGATGGCGAAGATGAAGTCCGAATAAGGATGAGGCAGAAAATTTCTCTGCTGGCTGTTGCCGGGCCCAAGACCCAGAATACCTCCCTTTGCAATGGCTATCTTGGCCTGATTGGTCTGATAGTTCTTGTCGTCGTTGGTTTCCTTATCCCCATATACAAAGGTCTCCACCCTGCTGATCCAGGTATCCACCCGGACAGACAGACGCGACCTGCCCTCCACCCTCGGTTTTTCAGTGACACCCCCATTGGACTTGTGCCGGATGACGGCCGCCGAGACCAATATCACCAGCGGTATCGCGGCAATGACAACAGTCAGCAAAAGATGCTTTGCGCTGACCCGGCCGATAAAAAGCAGCATCAGACTGGTGGCGCCTATCAGCAGCGCCGTCGACAGATTGGCCGGGGCTATCAGCACACAGATGACGGCGACAGGAGTGATCACCGGCAGAAAGCCCGTCCGGAAATCTTTGATCATATCCTGCTTCTTGCTCAGCAGCCGGCTCAGATACATGAACAATGCCAGCTTGGCAAGATCCGAGGTCTGGAAGGTCATATTGATGATCGGCAGCCGGATCCAGCGGCTCCCCTCATTGAGCTTAACGCCAAAGAACAGGGTATAGAACAACAGCGGTATGGACACCAAAAACAGGATTCTCGCAACCTTCGAATAGACGGTATAATTGACCTGGTGGGCGAAATAAATGATCAGCACTCCCACCATGATAAAAGCGAACTGCTTAAAGAGATAGACTTCCGTATTCCCCTTGTACATCTTATAGGCGAGCAAGCCGGTACTGCTGTATACCACCAACAGGGATACAACGGCTAAAAGGACCACTGCGGTCCAGATAACCTTGTCGCCCCTGGTACGCGACCTAAGGCTGCCAAACGGTGATTTTTCTATCGTAGCAGGATTACTCATAGATCACGGACAGCCTCCTTGAACTGCCGTCCCCGGTCTTCATAATTTTTGAACAGGTCAAAGCTGGCGCAGGCCGGACTCAGCAACACCACATCTCCCTTCGTAGCAAAATGGAAAGCGGCCTTCACGGCTTCTTCCGCGCTCAGGGTGTTCACCATCAGCGGAACATCGTGCTGAAACGCGTCGTGGATCTTGCGGTTATCCACCCCCATGCAAACGATAGCCTTCACTTTCTCCTTCACGAGGTCCCGGATAAGCCCATAGTCGTTGCCCTTGTCTACCCCGCCAAGTATCAGAATAGTCGGCTTATCCATGCTTTCCAGAGCATACCAGGTGCTGTTGACATTGGTTGCCTTGGAGTCATTGATAAACTCCACCCCACGTACAGTGCTGACATATTCC